>JAABVA010000719.1_pt1 | contig 39664 bp, 37 predicted proteins | sample 5560331 | NCBI WGS metagenome assembly JAABVA01 (sample SAMN12812661, study PRJNA571458) | rock metagenome | isolation source: Antarctica rocks | place: Antarctica: Victoria Land, Mt New Zealand sud | collected 2016-01-07 | reverse complement strand
CACGCGACCAGGTACTCCCAACACGCGCGCTCATCCGGGAACCGCGCCTGAAACGCGATGATCGTCCGCGGAAACCCCGGCCTGCCCACGTTCCCTAGCCTAGCGGAGCTAACCGGATAAGCATGACTTCCGTTATCTACCGGTGTTCTCGTGCGGCTAACTCTCGGTGGCCAGAGCGCCTCGATCCGGCCAATCCGGGCGACGGCGGCTTGCGGCCGCTTCAGCCGGGAGCGGATCACAAGGCACAGGAGGGGATCAATCTCAACCGGTTGGTGAGTGAGAGCGGGCCGGAGGCGGAGGCGCTGTTGCGCTTGCGCTTTATGTCCTCGCTCAGTGAGCGTCGGAGACAGCCTCAAGAGGGGGACGACTCAGTTGCATTGCTGTCGGCCCAGTTCTCCCGAAGGTGGCCCAGGCCGCAAGGTAGCGGCCGTGTCGGCGTTGGCCGACTTGTGATGTGACGAGCGTCCGCATGGTGCTGTCAGCGACGTCGGCCGCATCTGCACGCTCAGTGGGTGAGGCATGCCCGAGCTTCGAGGGCGGCGTAGTAGACGATGACGTACCCGGCGAGGGGATCGGCCCACCACCAGCCGAAAGCGGTATCGAGGGTGACGCCGAGCAGGACGGCGGTAGCGAGGAGCCCGTCAACGAAAGTGACGCGCCCTTCGGTGGTGAGCACGGGATTGCCGAGCGCGCGTCCGGTGTGGGACTTGGCCGCGGCGAGGACGAACATCACCCCGGCGGTGACCCCGGTCCATACGACGCCCAAGACGCCACGCTCGGGTCGGTGCCCGGTGGCCAGGGCAATCGTGGACTGCACGAGCAGGTAGGCGGAGAGCAGGGCGAAGGCGATTCCGATGAGTCGCAAGGCCCGCCGTTGACGTTGTTCTCCGGTGCCTGAGAGCTCCCAGACGACGACGGTGCTCGCCCCGATCTCGATGAGTGAGTCGAGGCCGAAACCACCGAGGGCGACGGAGCGGGTCGCGAGCACGGCGATGGTGAGGACCACGATCCCCACGACGTTCCACGCCAACGTGAAGTACTCCAGGGCCAAGCCTCGGCAAAGCAGGATGCGGCGTTGACCTGCGGACGTGGCTGGGAGCGGCGTGCTCACTCGCGAAACCCTAGGCAGCCCGGCGGGTGGCCGGCGAGCCGTTCAGGGCGAGCCGTCGGCGGTGATCGGTGCGCGGTGGCTCGCCATGGAGTGACAGCCCGACCGCCCTCAGACGGGCGGGCGCGGTTTCAGCGGACGGCAGCGGGGGCGCGCAGCGCACCGGCGAGGCTGGCCAGGGCTTCGTCGACGACCCGGTAGAAGGACCAGCGGCCGCGTTGTTCGCGGGTGAGCAGGCCGGCGTCGACGAGCTGTTTGAGGTGGTGGGACACGGTGGGCTGGCTCAGGCCGACGGGGTCGGTGAGGTCGCAGACGCAGGCCTCGGCGTCGGTGTGGGCAGCAATCAGGGACAGCAGGCGGACGCGGGTCGGGTCTCCCAGGGCCTTGAAGATGCGGGCCAGGCGTTCGGCGGCTGCCGGGTCGAGGACACCTGCGGTGACCGGGCTGCAGCAGGCGGCCAAGTCGTCGACCAGGGGCAGTGCGGCTGTGGGCACGTTCTCAGTCTGCCACACACGCATTGACATCCGTCAATACATAGTTCACTGTCGATACATCGATTTACGTCGATCAGAGGATGGGGTTGGCATGGCTGACGTAGAGGTGCGGGAGCAGGTTCGGGCCCGGTACGCCGCCGCGGCGATCGCGGTGGCCGCCACCGGCCGGGACGCGTTGACGGTGGTCGACGCTGACCAGTGCTGCCCCCCGGCGGCGGCCGAAGCCAACGCCTCGTGTTGCGGCGGAGGCGCTGCGCTGGGTTCGGCGTTCGGGTCCGCGCTGTACAGCGCGGGCGAGCAGGGGGAACTGCCCGCCGGCGCGGTCGCGGCCAGCCTGGGCTGCGGCAACCCGCTGGCGGTCGCCGAGCTGCGGACCGGGGAGCGGGTCCTGGACCTGGGTTCGGGCGGGGGCATCGACGTGCTGCTGTCGGCGCGCCGGGTCGGGGACGAAGGCTTCGTCTACGGCGTGGACATGACCGAGGAGATGCTCTGCCTGGCCCGGGCGAATGCCGCCAAGGCGGACGCGAGCAACGTCGAGTTCCGCCGCGGCACCATCGAGAGCGTTCCGCTGCCCGACGCCGCAGTCGACGTGGTCATCTCCAACTGCGTGATCAACCTGTCGGTCGACAAGCCCGCGGTGCTCGCCGAAATGTTCCGCGTCCTTGCCCCCGGGGGCCGGCCCGGGGTCTCTGACGTCGTCGCCGAGGACCACCTGAGCCCGGCCGACCGGGCCGAGCGGGGCTCCTACGTCGGGTGCATCGCCGGTGCCCTGACCCGCACCGAGTACCTCGACGGGCTCGCCGCGGCCGGGTTCGTCGACGCCGAGGTGGTCTTCACTCACGAGGCCGCACCGGGCATGCACGGGGCGGTCGTGCGGGCCAACAAACCGGCAGCGGCGTGCTGCCCGCCGGTCGAGCAGCAGTCATGCTGCCAGCCCGGGGACAAAGGCGAGTGCTGCGGCGCCGGTCGGCACCCGGGCGGACAGTGCGGCTGCCGATGAGCGACCTCGTCGCCGAAGCTCCGGTCGCCGATCCGGCTGCACGTGTGCTGGCCCGGTTGTCGAGGTTGGACCGGTTCCTGCCGGTCTGGATCCTCGCCGCGATGGCTCTCGGCATCGGGCTGGGCCGGGTTGTTCCCGGCCTGGCCGGCGCGTTGGACACCGTCACGATCGGGTCGGTGAGCCTGCCGATCGCGGTCGGGCTGCTGGCGATGATGTATCCGGTGTTGGCCAAGGTCCGGTACCGCCAGCTGGGCCGGGTCACCGGCGACCGCCGCCTGTTGGTCACCTCGCTGGCGTTGAACTGGCTGGCCGGGCCGGCGTTGATGTTCGCGCTGGCCTGGCTGCTGCTGGGCGACCTGCCCGCCTACCGCACCGGGCTGATCATCGTGGGTCTGGCCCGGTGCATCGCCATGGTGCTTATCTGGAACGACCTGTCCTGCGGTGACCGGGAGGCCGCCGCCGTGCTGGTGGCCCTGAACTCGGTGTTTCAGATCCTCGCCTTCGGGCTGCTCGGCTGGTTCTACCTGCAGGTCCTGCCCGGCTGGCTCGGCCTGGACCAGGTCACCGCCGGTTTCTCCGTCGCCACCATCGTCGTCTCCGTGCTGGTGTTCCTCGGCATCCCGCTGGCCGCCGGCTTCGCCACCCGCACCCTCGGCGAGCGGCGCAAAGGCCAGGACTGGTACGAGCAGCGGTTCCTGCCCGCGATCGGCCCGGGCGCCCTGTACGGGCTGCTGTTCACCATCGTCGTGCTGTTCGCCCTGCAGGGCCACACCATCACCGGCCGGCCCTGGGACGTGGTCCGGATCGCCGCACCCCTGCTGGTGTACTTCGCGGTCATGTTCGGCGGCTCGGTCGCCCTCGGCCACCGGCTGCGGCTGGGCTATGCCAAGACCGCCACCCTGGCGTTCACCGCGGCCGGCAACAACTTCGAGCTCGCCATCGCGGTCGCGATCGGGGTCTTCGGGGTCACCTCCGGCGAGGCCCTCGCCGGCGTCGTCGGCCCGCTCATCGAGGTACCCGTGCTGGTGACCCTGGTCTACGTCGCCCTGTGGGCCCGCCGCCGCCTGCCCTGGCCGGCCGGCACCCTCGACACCCATGGAGGCCACCTCGTGAGCACCAACCCGGAGGTGCTGTTCGTCTGCGTCCACAACGCAGGGCGCTCCAAGATGGCTGCCGCTCTGCTCGCCCACCACGCCGCCGGCCGGGTGCACGTCCGCTCCGCGGCTCCACCCCCGCCGGCGTGGTCAACCCCGCCGTCGTGGCGGTCATGGCCGAGGTCGGCCTGGACCTGTCGGCCGAGTCCCCCAAACCGCTCACCGGCGCCGCGGTGGACGCTGCGGACGTGGTGATCACCATGGGTTGCGGGGACGCCTGCCCCATCTATCCCGGCAAGCGCTACCTCGACTGGGACCTGCCCGACCCCGCCGGCCTGCCCGTAGAGCAGGTGCGACCGATCCGAGAGGACATCGACCGCCGCGTCCGGGTGTTGCTCGACGAACTGGCCCCCTCCCGTGCCTAGCGAAGTACCGCTTCGGTTTCGGTAATCGGCACTGCGGGGGTTCCGGGGGTTCTTGTGCCCCGTTGTTCGGCGTGCGAGGCTGCCCCGAGACGGTGAAAGTTCCCTCTCCGCTCCTTCTCGGCACTTTCTGCGGGAGCTGATCGTGGAGCGGACGAAGGCGGGGCTGGCGGCAGCCAGGCCCGGGGACGCAAGGGCGGCCGGCCGCCGGCACTGTCGGGTGAGCAGGTGGTGCAGGCCCGGCGGATGTATGACGACCGGGAGCTGACGGTGGAGCAGATCGCCGGTGTGCTGGGGGTGGGGCGGATCAGCATCTACCGGGCGCTGCGCGCCCAGCAGACGACGGGGCCGGGCCGGGTAGTGCCGGCCGGGCTCGAGCAGGACGCACGCGCCGCAACGGCCGCGGTGACCCCGACTGCTCGCCGTCGTCGCAAGCCGGCCGGGCCCGGCGCGGCGGCCGGGTGATGCCGGCGCTTCGACGGCGACACCGACGACGCCGACGATCTCCCACCCCGACCCGACCCGCCGTTGTCGGACCTGCCGCCACTGTCGAGCTGGTGGGGACCGCCACGCTCGCGGGCCAGCCGCCGGTGGGGGCCGGTGTGAGCAGGGAGGATGTCGGTCACCGTCGGCTGCGTCGAGCTGCGAGTCGGAACTGAGGTGGAGCCTGACCCGCGGTGGTTGCTCATGGTCGGCGGGTTCGACGAGCGTCGGCAGCCCTTGGCGATGACCTACGAAAGCCTGGCCGGTGTCGCCGCCGATTGGCCGACGACAAGTGCCACCCCCCGCCGGAGTCGCACGGCTCCTCGGCACGTCGAGGCGACTGCGGGCGCTGGCGTGGTTCGAGTACGACCTGCTCGCTGTGGCCGCGGTCGTGGTCGCTGGTCGCGGTGGAGGCATCACTACGAAAGCGGCTGCACGCTGGTGACGGCACCAGCCTTGCCCGCCTTGTTCGCTCCGCGAGGACCGCGACGGCCCAGCCCTTGCCGCCGCGGGAAGCGGGGAGGGTGCCCGGTAGAAGTCCGCAGCAGGCGTGGCGGCCGTGGGAGCCGTGGCAGCGGGAGGCAGCGCGGGAGCAGCCGATGCTGCTGCGGCCGGCAGCGGTCCGACGCCAAGGCCGACCAGCAGCGGGACGGCGGGCAACAGCAGACGACGGCGCATGCAACAGCCTCTTCGAGGTCGTCGGGTTGACACACTCACACACGCTTCGCGAGGCTGGACCAGCATCTGGCGGACCCGACCACGCGCGGGCTGGTCGCTGCCGCCGACTGGTCCGGCACCAACCACGGAGGACTGCCGCGCGGTCAGTCACCGTCGAGGTTGTGTTCGACCCCCCGGCACATGCCCGGCTGCCCAGCAACGACCAGGAACTCATCGATCGCGCTGTCGCCGTGGCCACTCTCGCGCAGAAACCCGTCGAGTTCCTCACCTACGACACCGGACAGGGCATGCGGGCCCGCGCAGCAGGACTCACCGTTCCCCAGCTCGACCCCCAGCCGGCTGACGAGCTGCACGTCGGGGCATTCGTGGGTACCCAGGGGTCAGTGCACCCAAGGCTGAGCCCGAGCTGGCCAGGATTGCGGCCAGAAACACCCGGACCGCGTCCGTGGCCGTGTGCCCCATCCCCGGCGTTCGGGGCTCACGCCGTTCGGTGAAGCCGGGTCAGGACGAACTCACGATGGCCAAGGACCTCGGCGGACGCCCACCTGCCCGATGCCGTCTTGACGACCATGTCGGTCGTGGAGTCTGCGGCCTGGTCGAGAGTCATGTCTCCGGCGATGACATCCGACACATCTAGGTCGATGTGCTCGGACATGGTGGCGGCCGTGTGGGGGTTCGCGGTTAGCTTCAGCACCGGAACGAGGGGGTTACCGATGATGTTGCCCTGGCCGGTGGTGAACAGGTGCAGGGCTGCTCCACCGGCGACAAAGAGGGTCACCGACTCTGCAGCCGCTGACGAGGTGTCCATGAAGTGCAGCCCCTTCGAGGTGGGCGCCTCACCCATCTCGAGCACCCCGTCGATGGTGGCTCGACCAATCTTCTGGATGTTCCCTAACGCCTTCTCTTCGATCGTGGTCAACCCACCCGCGATGTTCCCTTCGGTCGGCTGTGACCCGAGCAAGTTTGCCTCTTGCTCGAGGATGACCGACTGGTGCTCGTCGAAGAGCCGCTGGAACTTGTCCCTGTGTCCAGGATCGAGGATGCGCTCGGCCACGATGTGCTCGCCACCGGTCAGTTCGGAGGTCTCGCCGAAGAAGAAAGTTCCACCCGCACCGACGAAGCGTTCGGCGAACCGACCGATCGTCGGGTTGGAACCGAGGCCCGACGTCGTATCGGACTCGCCGCACTTGGTGCTGATAAGCAGGTCCGTTAGAGGGATCTCCTCGCGGATCGCGGCCGTCGCATCATGCACCAGCGTCTTGGCCGCTCGACTGGCCCGCTCGATCGTCTTGAGGTCACCGTTGCCCTCAAGGGAGAAGGAGACCACCGGCTTACCGCTCTCGGCGATCCCATCGGCGACCCGCTTCGTCCAGTTCGGTTCGATGCCGATCACGACCACCGCGGCGACGTTCGGGTTCGCCCCAGCGCCGATCAAGGTGCGAAAGTGCAGGTCCAAGTCGGGACCGAACTGCAACCGCCCATAGGGGTGAGACAACGGAAGGGTGCCGTGAACGACGTTGGCGACCGCCTCAACGGCGGCGTTGGAAAGGTCATCTACCGGCAGGATCAGGACGTGGTTCCGGCAGCCAGCGGAGCCATTCTCCCGCCGGTAACCCATGAAGGTGCCAAACGTGCTCATACCCAGCGCACTCCCTTAACGTTGTGAACGTGAACGTGCTCGCCTGTCCGAATGTCACTGGTCGCTCGCCCAATGACGGTGCCGTACTCGATGACGTCCGTGCCCGCAGCGAGGTCCTGCAGCGCGACCTTGTGGCCCAGTGGGACCTGTCCGACCACGTCAACAGTCGACCCAGGGCCCTCGTCCAAGAACCCCACGCTGCTGGTTCCGGGCTCGAGATCGCTGACCGCGACGGCGACGGCGTCACCTTGCTGGTGTGCCAGTAGGTCTGTCTTTGTCATTATTTCTCCAATGTGGTCAGTGGTCTGACCTGTTAGTCAACGTATTGGGGGCGTTCTGGTCTTGTCAACCGGCCGTGGGGTGGGGGCCCCCGAGCCCGGTGGTGACAGCCACGGCCGAGCTTGCTCTGCTGGCTCGCGCTCAGACGGTCGGTGATCGCGCCGACTACGCCCATGACTTCGATGGACTGGGCGCAGGATGGCGCAGCTGCATTAGGGGAGAGGACGTTTCGCCGGCAGGGTGACGCCCGGCGTCTTGTTCAGCCGAGGATCAGGTGATGGAGATCGTCATGTTGCGGTCGCCGAACAGTGCCAGCGCAGTCCGCCGGGCGGCGCGCACGTGGCGACGCGCGGCTGCAGCAGCCCGGGGGCCGTCGCCCGCGACGATCGCTTCGAGGATCGCAAGGTGGTCGGCCTGGGAGGCCCTCAGTCGGCCCTCGGCCGTGAGGGTGGTCGACATCCCGCGGATGAGGACCTCGCCGAGGACACCCTGGGTCTGCTCGAGGAACCGGTTCCCCGCCGCTTCGACGATGCTCTGGTGGAACCCAGCATCGAGCAGCTGAAGCTGGTCGAAGTCGACCGGCTCCTGCCTGGACCGCTTCAGGAGCCGGTCGTGAGCGGTGCATACCCGCTCGACGGCCCGCGGCTGGCCACGCTCGGCGGCCCAGCGTGCAGCCGGCACCTCCAGTACCTCCCGCATCGCATAGGCCTGAGCGACGTCGATTTGATGACCTGCACCCAACCCCCCGGTGGCGTCATCAGGGTGGGAAGGAGCCACGAATACACCCTGACCGTGGCGGACCTCGAGGCGGCCCTCCGCCTCCAGTGTCTTGATGGCCTCCCGCACGGAGGGCCGGCTGACTTCGAGCCTGGCGGCGAGCTCACGCTCGGCCGGCAGCCGATCCCCGGGCTCGAGGCTCCCGTTGGCCAGATAGGCCAGGATCTGGCCGCGGATCTGCACGATCAGGCTGGATCGACGCATCGACTTCCACTCGAACGGCCCGGATTCGCCGATGTCGGTGTCTGCCCCCATGGACCCAAGGTGTCACGCCGTCGTAGAAGCGGGCGGGGTCGGCTGATCTGAGCGCGCTCACTGCCGACCGGCGCTCTCCTCGATCCTTCGTCCGCGGGCGGCGGGGAGCCATGGCGCGGCCGCAGCCTTCGGCGTGCCTCTTGACGGTGCTATAGGTCTGTGGTCCGCTTCACGCGGTAGGTGGCCTGACCAGTTATCTCGTTGATAGGAATCCGATGTCTTCTCACGCACCCCATCTTGTCGGTGGACGCTGGATCGACGGCTCCGAACCGTCGCCCGTCCTCGATCCGGCCGACGGCACGCAGGTGGGGTCGGTCGCCTCCGGGTCTGCCGCGGAGGCCCAGGCCGCGGCGGACGCGGCGGCCGACGCGGCGCGGGACTGGGCTGGGCGACCCGCCCGGTCCCGCGCCCGCCTGCTGCTCGCGGCGGCGGACCTGATCGATGAGCGTGCGGAGGACCTGGGTCTGCTGCTGGCCCGGGAGGCGGGCAAACGCCTGCCCGAGGCGGTCGGCGAGGTGCGGTTCTCCGCTGAGTACTTCCGTTGGTTCGCCGAGGAGGCTCGCCGCCCTGACGGCGCGGTTCATCCGCACGAAGCACCGGGTCGGCGTCACCTCAGCGTGCGGCGCCCGGCCGGGGTCGTCGCTTCCCTGACGCCCTGGAACTTCCCGTGCTCGATCCAGGCGCGCAAGCTTGCGCCGGCCTTGGCAGCGGGCTGCACGGTGGTGGCGCGCGTGTCCGAGAAGGCGCCGCTAGCGGTAACCGACATGATCCGTTGCCTGGTCGACGCGGGTGTCCCAGACGGCGTCGTTAACCTGGTCCACGGTCCCGCTGCGGCCGTGACCGAGGCCTACATCGCGCATCCAGCCGTCCGGGTCGTGACGTTCACAGGCTCGACGGGCGTCGGGCAGCTCGTCATGCACCAGGCGGCGCAGCGGGTTGTGCGGCCTCTGCTTGAGCTCGGCGGCAACGCGCCGTTCGTCGTCTTCGAGGACGCCGACCTCGAGCTCGCCGTGCAGGGGGCGATGCTGGCGAAGTTCCGGAACACGGGCCAGTCCTGTATCGGCGCGAACCGTTTCCTCGTGCATCAATCGGTGATGGACGAGTTCACCGCCCGGTTCACTGCGGAGGTGGACGCCATGACCATCGGGCCCGGTGCCCAGCCGGAGCCGGCCGACCTCGGGCCGTGCATCGACGCCGGCAGGGTCGAGGCCGTAACAAGCCTGGTGGCCGAGGCGGTGGCCAAGGGGGCCAAGCGCCTCACCCGGCAGCGGGACGTGCCCGGCGGTGGCGCGTTCTGTGAACCGACGCTCCTGGCGGACGTGCCGGCCGACTGCGGGCTTGCCACCACGGAGGTCTTCGGGCCGGCGGCCGGCATCTTTGCGTTCTCCGACGAACAAGAGGCTCTGCGGATGGCGAACGCCACCGAGATGGGCCTGGCCGGTTACGTCTACACCCGCGACCAGGCCCGCGTCTGGCGCATGGCAGACGCCCTTGACACCGGCATCATCGGCGTCAACGACCCACTACCCAGCGTCGCGTTCGCCCCCATGGGCGGCACCAAGCAGTCCGGCATCGGACGCGAGGGTGGTGTCACCGGGCTCGAAGAGTTCCAGGAGACGCACTACCTCGCCATCGGGATCTAAGTGGTTCCACATGAACAAGGACACATTGGTCATCCGCCGAGCCGGTGACGTCGTCGACGCCATCAACTCCGGGCGCGTGTCGGGTGGTCACGAGAAGGCGATCGTGCTGATCGCGCTGGGCGGAATCTTCATCGACGCCTACGACTTCACCTCGTTGGCCTTCGGGCTCAAGGACATCTCCACCGAGTTCGGCCTGAGCTCGTTGGCAGAGGGCGTGGTCGCTGCCTCCATCATGGTGGGCGCCTTCTTCGGCGCCATCTTCGGTGGCTACCTGGTCGACCGGATCGGTCGGTACCGGATGTTCATGGCGGACATGCTGTTCTTCGTGTTCGCGGCGATCGGGGTCGCGCTGGCCACAAACGTCGAAGTTCTCACGCTGTTCCGGTTCTTGATGGGCATAGGCATTGGCCTCGACTTCCCGGTGGCACTGGCGTTCATCGCGGAGTTTTCGTCCCTCAAAGGCAAGGGCGGTCGAGTGACTCTGTGGCAGCCGATGTGGTATGTCGCAACCGGAAGCAGTTTCGTGGTGCTGCTGCCGCTGTACTTCCTGCTGCCGGAATCGTTGCACGCCCAGCTGCTGTGGCGCTTCGCGGTCGGCTTCGGCGCCGTTCCCGCGCTCATCGTGCTGATGGTGCGCCGCAAGTACATGGAGGAGTCCGCGTCGTGGGCGGCCAACCAGGGAGACTTGCAGCGTGCGGTGCACATCCTGAACAAGTCCTACGGCGCCGACGCGGTCCTCGCGCCCGAGTCCGAACTGGTCTACCCCGAGGCGCGGCCGCCTGCTTCGATGCGGTCCTTCGCCGCGCTGTTCCGTCGCCGTTACCTCCCCCGAACGGTTGTTGTCGGGGTCGTCGGCCTGTGCCAGTCGATCCAGTACTACGCGGTCGGGTTCTTCCTGCCGTTCATCGTCGGGACCTTCCTGGCGCAGGGACGGCTTAGCACGATCACCGTGCCGTTGCTGTTCAACTTTGCCTTCGGTGTTACCGGTGGCTTCCTCGGCGTTCGGTTGATGAATCGGTCCGGCTCACGCGGACTGGCGTTGTCGGGCTTCGCGGTGTGCCTGGCGGCGCTCCTTCTGCTGGGCCTAATCGGGGCTCCCAGCGGGGCCGGGGAGGGGTTCATCGTCGGCGCGTTGCTCGGCATCTTCGTCTTCTTTCACAGCTACGGCCCGGGTGCTCAGGGCATGACGATGGCGACGCTCTCCTATCCGACGCACCTACGGGGAACGGGTGCCGGCTTTGGCCAGGCGGTGCTGCGGATCGGCTCGACGATCTCGCTGCTGCTCTTCCCGATCCTGGCCGCGGCTCTGGGCACCGGAGTGTTCTACGTGGTCGCCATCGCTCCCTTGGTGGGGTTAATCACGCTGGTGCTGATCAAGTGGGAACCGGTCGGCTACGACGTCGACGTCTTGGACGTCGACGACGACGACGGTCGCCGCGCCGTCGCCACCGTCGGGGCGGGGCGCCGCTGACCAATGCACGGCACGTACTGGTTTATCCCCACATCACGGAGGAGCATCATGCGGATTGCCTGCATCGGGGTCGGCAACATGGGCGGTGCGGTCGCCCGCCGGCTGGCCGGCGGCGAGTTCGACGTCACGGTCTACGACCCCTCCGCCCAGGCCATGGAACGCTGCGCGGCGGCCGGCGCGACGCCAACGGATTCGTTGAGGTCCGCGGTGGCTGACGCCGAGCTGGTCGTGACCAGCCTGCCCACCCCTGAACTAGTTGCCGAGACCGTGTATCAAGTCCTCGATCTGGTGGGATCCGAGACCGTCGTCATGGACATCTCCACCATCGACCCACAGACTGCTCGGGCCGTGGCGGACCGGTGCGCGGCCGCCGACGTGCCGTTCGTCGCCTGCGCGCTCGGCAAGACACCGGCGCACGCCGAGGAGGGCGCCATCCCGCTGTTCGTCGGTGGCGACGGGCCAGCCCTGGAACGGCTCCGTCCGGTCCTCGACCGGATGGGCGAGAAGACCTACCACTTCGCCACGGTGGAGGGGGCGACCACCTTCAAGTTGGTCTCCAACTTCGTGGGCATGGCCAATGTCGCCATCCTGGCCGAGGGGCTGGCGATCGCGAACCGGGCCGGCATCGACGACGCCGCCTTTGCTGAAGCCCTCGCCGACACCGGAGCGGCCTCCTTCCAGTCTCAGATCCGGCTGCCGTGGATGATCGACTGCGATTGGACGCCGCGCTTCGGTGTCGACCTGGCAGCGAAGGACCTCCGGTTGGCGGCCGGCTCCGCAGCAGTGTGGAAGGTTCCCACCCCGGTCGGATCCGCCGCACTGGCCCAGCTGATGGCCACGGCCACTCAAGGATGGGGCAGTGAGGACGTCGTGGCCATGGCAAAGCTCGTCGACGCCCAGCGACGCGAACCGTTGCCGGCTGACCAGGAGCACCATGCCTGAGGTCCTAGTCACCGAGGGTGTCTGGAATCCCGCCCTCGAAGTGTTGTCAAACCGACGTGAGCTCGGCCGCGTCGCGGGCGGAGACCAGGCCCTCCCAGCCGATCTACTGGGAGGGTGCCGTGCCCTGGTGGTCCGCAACCGCACCAGGGTCTCCGCCGCCCTCCTTCAGGAGGCACCCAACCTCCAGGTCGTGGCCCGCGCTGGAGTGGGCTTGGACAACCTGGACCTGCCGGCCCTGGACACGGCCGGGGTGGTGGCCGTGGCGGCCCTGGGCGCCAACGCCGCCAGCGTCGCGGAACACGCCGTGGCCTGCGCGTTGGCGCTTGCCAAGGGGCTGGTCGAGCTGGACGCGTCGACCCGGGCCGGCTCGTGGGACCGCAGCCCGCGCCGCGAGCTCGCCGGCGGCGTGTGGGGTCTGCTCTCGGCTGGAACGACGGCCCGTGCCACCGCTGGTCTGGCGCGCGGACTTGGCATGTCTGTCGTGGCCCACGACCCCTATGTCGACGCGTCTGATCCTCGGCTGCGATCGGCCGGCATTCGGCTGGCCCCGCTGGAGGAGGTACTTGCCACCGCCGACGTGCTCAGCGTTCATCTTCCAGCGACTCCCGAGACAACCGGGCTGTTGGGTGCCACCGCCATCGCGCGGATGAAGCCTGACGCCTACCTGCTCAACCTCGGGCGCGGAGAGGTCGTGGACGAGGACGCTCTCATCGAAGCCCTGGAAGCCGGGCACCTGGGCGGGGTCGCCCTGGACGTCCGCGCGCAAGAGCCGCCCACGCCCGGCCGCCTCGAGACCGCCCCCCGCACGCTGTTGACACCACACGTCGCCGGGATCACCGCAGCAGCGCAGCAGCGGATCGGCGACCTCCTGGTCCGTGAGATCGACCTGGTCCTCGATGGTGAGCCTGCTACCGCCGCTGTCGGCTCGCTGGACCGCCCGCGGCCGCTGAATCGGCGATGAAGGTCGACGTGGCCACCGCCCGGGACCGGGCGACACGGCTGCTCACTACGATCGGGGTGCGCCCAGACCGCGCGGCCGCCACCGCCCGGGCGCTGGTCCTCGCCGAGGTGTGGGGCCTTCCCTCGCACGGGCTGATGCGGCTTCCGGTTTATCTGGACCGAACCATCGCCGGCGGCCACCCCGCCGACGCCGACCTCGACGTCGTCACCGACACCGGCGCCCTGGTGGTGCTGGACGGAGGGGGCGGCTTGGGGCACTGGCAGTTGGGGGAGGCGGTCGCTCTGGGCATCGAACGCGCCCACGAACATGGCGTCGCGCTAGTGGCAGTCGGCGACTCAGGCCATTGCGGGGCGTTGGGGGTGTTCGCCGCAGACGCGGCCGAGGCCGGGATGGCGGCGCTGGTCTTCTCCACCGGACCGGCCGTTCTGCCCCCCTGGGGCGGAGACAAGCGTCTGCTGTCCACCTCCCCCCTGGCCGCCGGGTTCCCGACCAAGCCTCGTCCGGTCGTGGTGGACCTCGCGATGAGCACCGTGGCCCGGGGCAAGATCGCCACCTACGCCGCCCAGGGGGATGTACTGCCCGACGGCTGGGCACTTGATGCGTTCGGCGAGCCGACGAACGACCCGGACGCGGCGCTGGCGGGAATGCTTTCCCCGTTGGGAGGCGCGAAGGGTTACGCGCTGGCGTTCATGGTCGAGGCCCTTACCGCTGGGCTCGTGGGGCCGGCACGCGCCCAACAGGTCGCCGACTTCTTCGACAAACAGGCAGCCCACCGCCGACAGGGCATCGCCCACCTGACCATCATCATCGACCCGACCCGCACGGACGGCGCTGGTCGCGCGACCGGCGCCGAGGACCGGCTACTCGACCTCGCCGAGGCGGCCCAGAGCGCAGGCGGACGCGCCCCCGGAGCCCGGCGGGTCTCACCGGCCGAGGTCACCGACGAGACCGAGATCGAGGTTCCTGACGTCCTCTGGGAACTGCTTGGCGAACGGACGGTGACACCGACCTGACCCGGCATCCTCAGTCGGTAGGCCGAACGAACCACCAGTTGGTCGGGGCCGGGGCCGGCGTGATCCGGGGAGGAACAACGACCCGCGGGCGGAATGACTCACATGCTGCAGCACCAGCACCAGCAGCTGAGCATCTGGTGCTGGGGTTGACGCCGTCCCGTTCCCACGCCGGTCGCGCCAGGGGAGGCTGTGGCGGGGTCAGCGACGCGCTGGCGCCCGAACAGGGCCACCAGGGCCAGGGCGAACAGGGCGGTCGCGGGGACCAGGACGAGCAGCCGGCGGAGGGTGGGGCTAGGACAGGGACGACGGACAGATGGGCGCCGGGAGTGACTCGTAGGTGAGCTGGCTGGCGTCGATGACGCCGGAGCCGTCGGCAGTGACCACCATGTCCAGTGGTTCATCGTGCTGCTCCGAACTCATGATCAAAGTGTATGAGCGGATGCTGGTTCGGCGCTAGCGGGTTCACGTATCCGGTATGGGGTGGGTGGTGGCGATGACTGGACTGCCGAAGCGGCGCCGGGCCACGACGGACGTCCGACCAATAAGCACTGCTATTGGTTCCAGATGCGGTTGCCGGAGCGGTCGCTGCGGCGTTCGGCGCGGGAAGGACCCACTCCCGGCTGGTCAGCGTCCACAGCAGGATCGGAGCGACGGCGAGAACCAAGAACACCGGTGCACAGCAGCACCTGAGCCAGCCGGCGCCCAGCCACGCGTCGACTGACAGAACGCACCGCTTACCTCATCCCCTGGTGTCCCTTACCCGGCTTCTGCACCGCCGACGAGACCGAGGCCGCTCACTGAGAGCACGGCTCGCTCCGGAGCGCCGAAGGGCGGTCCCTGTGCCGCGGCCCCGGCATCGTAGGCCAGGACGCGAGCGGTTCGCCGGGTCCTGATACGCCCGCATGCGATGATCGGTTGCCGGCGGTGGCGGCGGTGCTGACCAGCCCGGTGATCGGGCGCGGCCCGGGGAGCCGGATCTCGCTGCTCGACACCCAGGGCCCCTTCGGGCCGCGGGTGACAGCGAAGATGCAGCTGCCCCAGGACAGGCTGGGCGGTGTGCCCTTCCGGAAGCTGTCGACGTCGACGGCGCCACCGGATCTGGTCGGCCCCCGGAGGATCGCGGCACGCCCGGGCCGGCAGCCGAAGCCGCCCCCGACGGCTGGTTTGCGTCTGCCACCCGATCACGAGTTCCCGAAAGGCGTCCGGTGGTTCAGGCGCCACTCACCACTGTGACTGTGACCCGGGGCCAGGAGTTGTTGACGTAGCCCTTGGGGTTCCAGACGTGCTCGGCGAGCGCGGGCTGCAGGGCGGCGGTGCTATCCCACGCCCGGGCCACGAGCTGCACCTCACCCGGGGTCAGGTCGACCTGGACCGACCACAGCTGCCAGGTCCAGGGGCTAGCCGCTGCGGCGAGCTCGGCCTGCCGCCACGTGGCGCCCCCGTTGATGCTGACGTCGACGCGGGCGACGCTGCGGTCGTCGCCGGCGAGGGCGTAGCCCTCGATGGTGGTGCGCCCGGCGGGCAGCTGCTGGCCGTCGTCGGGTACGAGGATCTCGGAGTTGAGCGCGATGGCGCCCAGGGAGATGCCGACACCCGGCCCGGGCGTGCCGCCGGGGGGCAGCAGGCGGTAGGCGGTCTGCTGGAAGTAGTTCGTCGACGGCTCGGTCTGGACCGTGATGCGCTCGACCCACTTGACGCTGCGGGCGCCGATGTAGCCCGGGACCACGACCCGGACCGGGGCGCCGTGGCCCGCGGTCAGCGGCTCGCCGTTCATCGCCCAGGCGAGCAGCACCTCGCCGGCTGTCGCTTTGACCAGCGGAATGGAGCTGCCGTAGGTCTGCGGCGGTTCGGCGAGCTGGGACTGGTCCGGAGCTGCGAAGGCGACGTGGGCAGCCTCCGGTTGGACGCCGGCAGCGGCCAGCACGTCACGCAGCCGCACGCCGGTCCATTCGGCGGTTGAGGTGGCGCCCGGCCCCCAGGGATCCTCCCCGGGGATGTCTCGGACCTCGATGAGCCCCTGTCGGCGGTTGCCGGCGCACTGCAAGGTGGCCGCGAGCCTCACCTGGCTGTAGGTGGACTGCAGCTCGGTCAGGCTCAGCTCCAACGCGGAGTCGACCAGGCCGTCGACGTCCAGCCTCCACACGTCCGGGTCGAGGTGCGGGATCGGACCGTGGTTGCGGCTGTAGAACGCCGAGACCGGCGTCAGCGCCGAATGCGCCAGAGCAGCGCGCGGCGGCTCGGCGTTGTACGGGTCCTGCTCATGAACGATCATGTCCTCGCGCTTGCACGGCATGCCCACGTCCTCTCCCAAAAGTGTCGTCTTCTTGAGTGATGCTGACGTAGGAACCTGACATTCCCCGCAGCAACAGCCGGCTCGGTCTACCGATAGCCGCCCAGTACGGGACGCTTAGCGACCGGAAGCTGGTGCTGATCACAGGGTGCGGGTCCGGTGCCGGTCCGGGCGGACGGAGTGCGGCAATATAAGAGCCCTCGACGAGGCGCTCGCGGACCGGTTGGACAGCTACCGGGCCCACCTCGCCGGTTTACTGCTGGCCCTCCACGCCCGGCGCGCCTATGCCTGCCGGGTCGCCGGCTACACGTCCTGGCTGGCCGAGTTCGACCCGCTCCACCCGCCTGGCGCGGACGACGGCCGGCTGCACACCGATGTCACTAGCAGTGGGGTCCGCCGCGAGGTGATCGAGCGGGCCGAGCGTCAAGGCTGGCGCTGCTGAGCCGGGATGAGGCCCTGGTCGTCGCACGCCTGCTGGAAGAGCTGGCCGGGCTCTGTGAGGATGAGCAGCTTGGCCTGCTGGCGGTCTCCGTCGGCGCGGCGGTCATGGGAGCCCACGGCGTCGCTTTGATCGACCTGCTCACCGCCGCCGACAGCGCGCTGTACCGGGCCAAAGCCGCCGGACGCAACCAGATCGCCTTCGCCCCCGGCCTCCCGGCTCCTGCTCCAGATGCACCTCAGGCACGGCGCCCGCCAGACCCGACACGTCAGGTCGTACGCCGACAGCTGTGACAGCAAGATCCTCTGCTCGCACGGAGCCTTGTCCAGAGCCACTGAGGCTACCCAGCTCGCAGGCTGACATGGTCTTGTCAGCGCGCTTGTTGTGACCTCTGCTGCCCAGTCCCGGTGGCCTGAGCGGGTGGGGCAAGCATGCGGCTGAAGTTCCAGAACGATCGTCGACGAGCCGGGCCGCACGAGCTGCTCAGAGCATCTCGTGACGCGTGTCCTTGGGGGCTTACGGCGGTCGCGGCTAAGCCGACAGAGGGCACATAGCGCGTCGCTCTGGCGTTGAGTGCACACGCACGGACGCGCCGGCAAACCTTCGACGGAGATCATGGCTACCGACTACGACACCCCCCGCACGACCGACACCGCTACCGAGGACGACCAGAGCCTGGAGACGCTGAAGGCACGCCGCGCGGAAACCACGGCCGATCTTGGTGATGACACCGATCCGCTCGAGGCCGAGTTCGACCTTCCCGGGGCGGACCTGTCCGGTGAGGACCTGACCATCCGGGTGCTGCCTGCGCAGGCCGACGAGTTCACCTGCACCAGCTGCTATCTGGTGCAGCACCGCAGCCAGCTGGCGGATCAGGGCCGAGGTGTCTGCCGGGAGTGCACAGCCTGAGGGCGTAGCCACCCGGCGCTCTGGCGCTCGCCAGAAACGCGCTACCCGAGCGGCGCTCGCCTGGCGGCGCTCACGGCCCGGTCCACACCGCGTTCCGCCGGGCGTGGTGTCCGCACAGGTCGCAGACCCACAAGCTTGAGCGGTCCCACGCGGCGTCGCCTACGACGCTGATCGTGCCGCCGCACAGGTGTGTCTCGTGCCGGACCCGTTGGCCCACCTTGGCTCGGGGCGACAGCTCCTGTGCGGGCATCCGCCCGTCCGTCGTGCCTGCCGGGTCGCTCAAGATCGGGTCGGGAAAGTCAACGTCAGCACTCATGGGTTCACTGTCTCCCAGCATCCGCAGCGCTGTCCGACCGGGGGCAGTTGAGGGTCGACGGCGCCGACGACGAACCGCATGTCCCCGTAGCGGGCCGTCAGCGGCTCGGCGATCAGCGGCTCGCGATGGGGCCACCCGGTTGCGAAGCTGGTGCAGCTGTAGGCCAAGTGCAGGACCAGATCGGCGGCACCGAGCAGCAGCAGGATAGAAGAAGCCGGAGCCGTCCAGCTCAGGTCTTCCGCCGAGACTGGCAGGTGGTAGCCGGCGAACCGGCTTACCAGGGCAGGATCGGAGCGTTGCAAGTGCGCCTCGATGTCCGCAAGCACCCCCTTGTGATCATTGTGATCTTTATCGAGTTACATACAGTCCTCGTCCGGTCGAGGAGAACCAAGCCCCACTATGGTGGTTCAGCCCGTCGGACGGTGGCCGGGCCGGCTGCATCACCCTGCGCATGGTGGGCGCCTCCGGGATCCCCCGTTCAGCCGAACAACCGAGCTTCGGCGTTACCGGCACAGCTCGTATCACGCGGTGGCGGCGGCCAGTGGGGGAACGCCAGGATCTGCGCGCTCGGAGACCTCGACGTCCTTGCCGATAGGGTTCCACTTGATCATGATTACGGCTAGCAGGCCGATCAGGGGGGCGAGCACGATGACGCCGATGGTGATACGGACGCCTTGGGCGGCCAGGAGGACGGGGAACGAGTAGGAGCCGATGACGCCGCCCACCCTGGTGATGGCTTGGGTGTAGCCGCCGCCTATACCCCGGATCGCGGTCGGGTAGGACAGGGTGCCCATCGCTGTGCCGGCATAGCCGGGGCCGTAATTGTGGCCGAAGTAGAAGATCATGATGAGGACCGTGGCAGCCGGGGCGGCGAGCACCAGATACGCGCCGCTGATCACGGCCAGGCAGCCTGCGGTTATGGCATAGCCGATCATGGCCAGGCGGCGCAGGCCGAGTCGCTGCACCGTTCCTACGCAGGCCAGTGCCCCAAAGACTCCGACGATGTTGGCCGCACCGGAAAGGATCAGGATGAGGATGATGTTTTGACCGAACAGGGTGGCCAGGATCTTCGGTGTGTACAGGGAGATGGCGTAGAATTCGACCGCTTGGGTGACGACGAGGATGCTGACCAGCAGGGTCCGGATTCCGTACGGGCGCTCGAAAAGGCGAAGGATCGCGGACGGCTTGAGAACGGCTACCGCCTTCGGCGCTTGCGCAGGCAGCTGGGAGCCCTGGCGGTCCTCGTCGACCACAATGTCCTCGACGTAGTAGGTCTTCTTCAGGATGTCTGCCGCCTGGTCCAACCCTTGATAGGTGGCTGCCCACATCGGGCTCTCGGCCGTGTAGAAGAAGCGCAGGATCAGCACGATGATGGCGGGTACCGCCCCCAGACCGATGGCATAGCGCCATAAGGCGTTTCCCACCCCGGCCTCGTAAAACGGGATCATAGAGAAGAAGATGACGGCCGAGGCGCCGGTGGACAGGACCTGGGCCATCATGACGTTGCGGCCCTTGGAGCTGATGGCGCTGAACTCGGCAATGAAGGCCAGCGCCACGGGTACGTCCAGTCCGACGGCGATGCCCATGACGAAACGCCAGATCCAGAACAGTGTCGGGTTCGGGGCAGTGGCGCACAGTAGGGTGACGACGAACAGCAGGATTAGATCGAACAGGAACATTTTGCGGCGGCCGAGCTTATCGGTGAAATAGCCACCTAAAAGGCCGCCCACGATGGCGCCCAGCAGGACGGCGGCGCTGATAAACGGAAGGCTCTGGAAACCGATGTTTCCCCCGTGCAGATGAAAGCTGGCGGTGATCTGGACGGTGCCCAGGCCGAAGCTGCCTAAGTCCCAGCCGTCGAGGAAGATGCTTCCCAAGGCGACGGCGGCTACCATGGTCGCCTTCCGGGGGGCTAGCCGGCCTGAGTTGACCAGCTCATAGACATCATCGGGCCTACGTATGACAACGCGGTCCAAAACGCGGTCTGAGGTTGGCACGTCCCCCCCGGCTAATTTCGTAGTAGTGAGTCGGATCACCATAGCGACGATCAGCCCCGTCTCCAAGTGTGTCCAGCCGTGCCGTTCGTCCCCGGACATCCGGCGTTGTCCAGACGCGGGCTGGTCTGGCCGAGGACGTCCCATCGCCGGCCAGCCCTGGGTACGCGGCGTGGTCCTCCGAGGGGCTCGAAGATGTCCCGTCGCCGAGCCGTCTCGTGTGCGGCGAGCGTCTCGTCGAGCCAGTCGAACATCTGCTCGTAGGAAGGGGGTCTGCGGGACCGGCTCACGGTGGCCACCGGAGCCCGTCGTCCTCGAGAGTGCAGCAGTGTCGGGTGGGCGCCGACCGGTCTTGTGCAGTGGGCGAGGTTGTCGACCGGCCCGGCGGGACGGGGCGCTCGGGCTGCGAGTGATCGCGTCGCGGGAGGCGCACCACGGGAACGACCCAACCGTGGCACCGCTGCGCCCGCGGAAGGTCGCGTCAGCGGGCGATGATGACCTCGACCCGGTCGCTGGTTAGCGCATCCGCGACGGTCCGGGGTGGGGGCGCGTCGGTGATCAAGCGGTGGACGCGGTCGAAGCCGCATAGCCGGACCGGCGCTGACCGGGTGAACTTGGGGTGTTCGGCCAGGACCACGACCTGCGATGCGGCGTCGATAAGGGCGTTCTTGGTGTCGCGTTCGAGGTCGGCTTCGACGTACACGCCTCGTTCGTCGACGGCGGCGACCCCGAGGAAGAACACGCGGACATGCAGGCGGTGGATCTGTTCGACGGTGGAGGGGCCGACGAAGGCTTGGCTGGCCGGGTACAGCTCACCTCCCAGTCCGGTGACCCGAACCTGGGGCAGGTTGAGCAGCTGCTGGATGACCGGCACGGAGTGGGTGACGACGTAGCCGGCGAACGTGGCGGGCAGGAGGGTGGCCACGTCAAACGCGGTCGTTCCGGCGTCGAAGGCGAGCACGTCATCGGGCCGCACGGCAGCGATCGCGGCCCGCGCGATGCGGCGTTTAGCGTCGGCGTTGACGTTGGCTCGGGCGGTGAACTCGGTAGTGCGCAAGGTGGGATGAGTCAGGCTGACTCCGCCGTGCACGATGCGCAACTCACCGTCGAGTTGCAGGCGCCGGACGTCGCGGCGGATGGTCATATCCGACACGCCCAGCTCACCGGCCAGGTCGGTGATAGAGCAGAACCCACGGCGCCGCACACGGCTCAGGAGCTGGTCGCGCCGAGACGACGCCCGGTCGTAACGCAGCCCGGCCGCCGCAGCAGCTGTGGAATCGCCGCCGATCGGCGGCAGAGCTTCGGGGACCGTCCGGGCCGCGGCGTGTTCCATGGGCTGGCGACCGGTCATTTCGCCTCACTTCCCTCGCATGTGATCGGTGCCGACCTGGCAGGTCATAGTGTCGCCGGTGATCGGATCGGAGCCCCTAATCCCTACCTTTACCCCTAACGCCTGCGTCAAGGCTGTTGACTATCCAACGCCCATTGTTAGAATCACCCCACACGCTAGGATGTGCAGGAAGGCCGCCGCATGGACGACCGTGCACCGCTGGTGTTCGTGGGTGGGATCACGTTCGACTCGATCGCCGCGGTGGCGCACTACCCGGCGCCGGACGAGCGGATCGTCGCGGACACGGTGGTCCACGCCGGGGGCGGTCCCGCCGCCACAGCGGCCGTGGCCGCGGCCCGGCTGGGGGCGACCGGGGTCTGTTTCGTCGGGGCCGTCGGCGAGGACCAGCAAGGTGATCAGCTCGTGGCCGGCCTGGCGCGCGAGGGCGTCGACGTGGCCGGTGTGGTCCGGGTGGCCGGCGCGGTTACCGGCTCCAGCGTGGCGGTGGTGGACGCCAGCGCCGGTACTCGGGCGATCTGTGCGCGGCCGGGTCCGACCCTGGAACTTGATCCGCGGGCGGCAGACCTGGTTCACGCGGGCCGCTGGGTTCATGTCGATCATGTCGGGTGGGCGGCGGTGACCGCCACGCTGGACCCGGTGGCCCATCAGCACCGACCTCGGCTGTCGGTCGACGTGAGTTATCCGGTTCCGGGTTTCCGGGTCGCTGGGGTCGACCTGTACGTGCCAGCGCTGGCTTCGCTCGCCGCGACCTACCCAGACGTGACCGTCGTGAAGCCGAGCACCGACGGCGGGCAGCCGACCGGTACGGACGCGCTGCTGGCGGCCGTGCTCGCCGACGGCGCGCGGTGTGTGGTGGCCACCCGCGGTGCCGACGGCTGCGTCGCGGCCACCGCCGCCGGGGACCGCTATACCACCGCGGGCTACACCGTCGATGCGCTGTCCACGCTGGGCGCCGGTGACGTGTTCCACGGCGCCCTGCTCGCCGCCGTCGACCGGGGTGACCCCCTGATCGACGCCATGACCTACGCCAACGTCGTGGCGGCCCTGTCCTGCCGCGGCCTGGACGGGCGTTCGGCCATCCCGTCCCACGCCGAGACCATGACTGCCCTCGGCACGCATACGTCGTCCGCTCGCCCGCCGGCACCCACCCGCTGACCCAGGGAGTCACGTCCATGACCCAGACCGCTATCCCGGCCGCAGTCCGTGCCCTGACCCGCCCGTCCGGGGCGTTCGCCATGCTCGCCGTTGACCAGCGTGAGGCGCTGCGCAACATGCTGGCCGAGCACCAGGCGCAGCCGGTCACCGACGACCAGGTGACCGAGTTCAAGTTGGCCGCGACCCGCGCGCTGACGCCGTACGCCTCGGCCGTCCTGCTGGACAAGCAGTTTGTTCTGGACCGCGCGATCGCCGAGGGCGCCATCGATCCGTCCTGCGCCTTGATCGCTGGCGCCGACGAATTCATCGCCGGACCGGACGAGGTGCTCGCTGACGTACGCATCGATCCCACGGTCGACCCGGCGTACTACGCCGCGCACGGCGCGGCGGCGCTGAAACTGCTGGTGTTGTGGCGGCCGGACGAAGACGCGCACACCCGGATCGACATGGTCCGGGCGTTCGTTGACCGGTGCCACAGTGCGGGTCTGGGCAGCATCATCGAGCCGCTTTCCCGTAAGCCCCGCGACGGCCGCGACTGGGATTGGAGTGACGGCGTGCTGGCCGCCGCGGCCGAACTCGGCCACCTGGGTGCCGACCTGTACAAGGCCGAGGTGCCGATGCACGGGGAAGGTGACGAACGCGTTCTGCGCGCCGCGTGCGCCGCCATCACCGAGGCCGTGACCTCACCTTGGGTGGTGCTGTCGTCGGGGGTGACCCCCGACGCCTTCCCCGCCGCCGTCGCGTTGGCCGTGTCCGAGGGCGCATCCGGGTTCCTGGCCGGTCGGGCCGTATGGCAACACAGCATCGGTGCCCCCGATCCGGCCGCGGCGCTGGCTACCGACGCCGTCGCCCGGCTCCGGCGCCTGGTCGACGTCGTCGACACCGCGATCGCGGGACGGGTGAGCCCGTGACGTCGACCAAGAACGCGGCCGCCCCGATGGTGGTCGTGATCCCGACCGCGCGTCCGACCTTCGTGGTCGAGGCGGCGCAGGCCCGCGCCGACGCGGCGCGGCGGGTGCTGAGCGACTTGGGCGCCGCGGTCGTCGGCCCCACCACCCTGGTGATGACCCCGGAAGACATCGAGGCGGCGGCACCGTTCGTCGACCGGGACGCCGATCTGGTCATCAACGTGTGCGCCTCGTTTTCCGACGCGTCGCCGGCCCTGCGGCTGTACCACGACCTGGCCGCGCCGCTGCTGTTGTGGTCGTTCACCGAACCGGGCCCGGTCGGCGATCGGTTATGGCTGAACTCGTTGTGCGGCGCGAATCTGTTCGGGCATGCGTTGGTACGCGCAGGAGGCGCGGTCCGGCTGGTGCACGGCGACCCGGACGACCCCGCGGTCCGTGAGACGCTGGCCCGTGCGCTGGCCGGTGAGCTACCGCCGCCGGTCGACGTGCCGCTGTCGCAGGGTGAGCGGGCCGACGCCGCCTCGGTCGCGGCCGCCCTCGCTCGACTGCGCGGGACCCGGATCGGCGTTCTGGGCGACCCGCCCGCCGGTTTCACCCCTAGCGAGTACGACCCGGACGTCCTGCGTGACGTGTTCGGGATCGCAGTGGACCATCTGGATCTGAAGGCTGCGTTCGCTTCGGTGGCCGCGGTGGATGCCGGCACCACCGCGCAGGAGACGGCGGACGCGGTCGCGCAACGCCCCACCTTGCGGGATTTAGACGGCGAGCAGGTGCGCCGCTTCGCGGCGGTGACGTCCGCGCTGCGCGGGTGGAGCGCGGACGCGGTGCTGGCCGCGGTCGCGGTGCGGTGCTGGCCGGAGTTCCCGACCCAGCTGGGGGTCTGTCCGTGTTCGTCCCTGTCACGCCTGGCTGACGAGGGCATCCCGACGGCTTGCGAACGGGACGTGTACGGCCTGACCACGATGCTGCTGGCCGAGACGTTGGGCGCCGGCACCACCTACCTGGTGGACACCGTCGACCTGGACGCCGGCGACAATGTCGTGCGGGTCTGGCATTGCGGATCGGCCGCCACCGCGCTGGCCGCCGATCCGGACGCCGCGCGGCAATCCGTCCACTGCAATCGCAAGATCGGTGTCGCCGGGGATTTCGCGCTGCGGACGGGTCCGGTGGTGCTGGCCCGGCTGACCGAAGACAACGACCCCGCCTCGTCATCCAGCCTCCGGTTGCTGCTGGCCGCCGGCGAGTCGCTGCCCGAACCCAACCGCTTCCAGGGCAACACCGCCGCCATCCGCCTGGCCACCGACGCGCAGCAGTTCGTGCACGGGCTGGTTAGCGGCGGCTTCCCGCACCACACCATCCTGGCTTGGAACGACGTCCGTCCCCAGCTGCGGCAGGCCGCCGACCAGCTGGGCATCCTCGTAGTCGAATGGTCCGGTGCCGCCGAATTTCACGAGGTCATCGCATGACCGGTGCCACTATCAACCGCCCCACCCGCCGGGCCGCCCTCACCGTGTGGGGCGTCGGGCGCGGCGCCGAAGGGACCGCCACCTACCCGCCGTCCTGACCGCTGCTTGATCGTCTGGGATTAGCGCCGGCGCGGTGACGGCCTAGACGAACCCGGCGACGCGCCGCCGGCGCGGGAAGGAGCACGATAGCGATGCCCGATACCAGCACCGTCATCCTGCGGCGGGTGACCGCCGTGCGGGATGCATTTCTACTCGAGGTGGACGCCCTGCCGGCGGTCGCTATCGACCCGATGCCGGGGTGGATCACCGGGGAGCCGCTGCTCGACCAGGGTGTCGAGACCACCATGCCCAACCTGCCCGACCTGCAGCTGCCCGACGCCACGCCGCAGTCGTTCGCACTGCGCGTCGCGGCGGTCGCGCCCGACACCCTACGGCTGACCGTGGCCCGACCCGGCGAGCCCGTGCTGGACGATGACGGCACCTGGTTGGGTATCGTGACCGACCCGCAGCCGGCCCCGGCGCAGCTCCGGCAGTCGCACACCGCGACCGAGGTGGTGCTGGAGACCGACCTAGTCCGGGTGCGGGTGACGCGGGCGCCGTTCGCTCTGCGGGTCGAGGACGTGGCCACCGGCCGGATTCTGTGCCGCACCGCGGACCGGCTCAGGCAGGTCGCCGGATTTGCCATGGCTCCGGCCATCCTGGCCGACGCGGCCGGCACAAGCCTGAACCTGGAATTGGCCCCCGAGGAACGCATCCTGGGATTCGGTGAACAGTTCGGCCCGCTGAGCAAGAACGGTCAGCGCCTCACCCTGCGGGCCGAGGACGCGCTGGGCACCGGGACCGGGCTGGCCTACAAACCGGTGCCGGTCTGGCATTCCACCCTCGGCTATACCGGCTTCCTGAATACCGGGGCCGTCGTCACCGCCGATGTGGGTCACGCCCGACCCTCCGTGCTGGCGCTGGCGGTGGCCGACGCGGCGATCGACCTGTACCTGGTGGCGGGCGGGACCCCGAAGCAGCGGTTGCGTTCCTACACGGCGCTGACCGGTCGGGCGTACGTGCCGCCGCTGTGGGCGTTCGGGTACTGGATGGGGCGGTGCCGCTACCACGGCGCCGCCGAGATGCTCCAGGTCGCCCGCGGCATGCGGGACCGGCGGGTGCCGTGCGACGTGCTGCATTGCGATCCGGACTGGCTGGTCACCGACCGGCTCAACTGCGACTTCATCTGGAACACCGACCGGTTCGGTGACCGGGCGACCTTCGTCGCCGACTTGGCCGCCGAGCAGATCCGGTTGTCGCTGTGGGAACTGCCCTACCTAGATCCCGCCTCCCCCCGCTACAGCGAAGCCCTCGAGCACGGGTACCTGGCCGTCGACGCCGACGGTAAACCGGTCAGCATCGAAAACACCCCGACCCCCGACGGCCGCCCCCGCGGGCTGGTCGACTTCTTCAACCCGGCGGCGCGGCGCTGGTGGCAGGACCTGCACACCGCGGCGCTGGCCGACGGGGTCGCGGTGTTCAAAACCGACTTCGGGGAGGCGCTGCCCGCCACCGCCGTCCCCGCCGACGGGCTTCCACCGAACCACGCGCACAACCTGTACCCGTTGCGCTACAACGGCGCGGTCAGCGACGCGGTCCGCCGCGTCACGGGTGACCAGTCGCTGGTGTGGGGTCGCAGCGGGTGGGCCGGTTCTCAGCGGTACCCAGGTCAATGGGGTGGCGACGCCGAGTCGACCGTGGCCGGCATGCACAGCACGCTGCGCGGTGGTCTGTCCTACGCGCTGAGCGCGCCGGGGTTGTGGAGCCACGACATCGGCGGGTTCTTCGGGACGGAGTTGACGTCACCGCTGTACCTGCGCTGGACGCAATTCGGGGCGCTGTCGCCGCTTATGCGCGCCCACGGGCTCCGTCCCCGCGAACCGTGGGCCTTCGACGAGCACACCCTGGACATCGCGCGGGACTGGGTGCGGTTGCGGTACTCCCTGCTGCCCTACCTGTGGCAAGTCGCTCACGAGGCCGCCGCCCAGGGCTGGCCGATGCTCCGGCCACTGAGCTTCGAGTTCCCCGACGATCCGGTCGCCGAGGCCGTCGACGGCCAGTTCATGCTGGGCTCGGACCTGCTAGTGGTGCCCATCTTCGATGACGGTGCCGCCCCGGTGCGACGCCGGTTCTACCTCCCCGCCGGCGCCTGGACCGATCTGCTCACCGAGCAGACCCTCACGGGGCCCGGGTACCGCGACTTGGAGGTGCCGCTGCACCGCATGCCGGTTTTCGTCCGGCACGGCACGGTGCTGCCGCGACTGGACATCGACGAGCAGGTCCGAAATACCGACGACCTGCTCGGACGGCCGTGGATCGCCCACCTGTACGGCGCGGTCGACGGACCCCGCGAGATGGTCGGCTTCGACCGCTCCCCGCTCACGCTGCGCATCACCAGCGACCGGGTGCAGGCGGCCGGTGCCCAGCCCGTCGCGGCGGCACCGGTGCGCCATGCCTGACCCGATATCCGACCCGGACTCAATGTCTGGCCAGGACGACCTGCCCGACAAACTGCAGCGGCTTGCCCAAATCGCCCGCGACCACGGACTGGCCACCTTGGTGCTGCGGTCCCCGGCGACCCTGTCCTGGTTGACCGGTGCCCGCAGCAACGTCCCCCACACGCTGGACGCCGCCTGCTACGACGTCGTGATCGAGAATGCGTCGACCCAGCCGTCGCTGCGGATCGTCACCAACACCATCGAGCGACCCCGCCTGGCGGACACCGAACTTGGCGACCTGCCCGCCCAATGGACGGCCGTGGCCTGGTGGCAGGACCGCGCCCGCGCGCTGCCGACCGGGCCGGACGTCGGCGCCGACACCGGCCTGCCGGGGCGCGTCGACGTGTCCATGCCGGTCGCCAAGATCCGCCGAGCCCTCACCGCGCTGCAGCGCCGTCGCCTGCGCCGCCTGGGCGCCGACGCGGCGACCGCGATGAGCTCCGCCGCCGCGCTGGTCGACCCGGCCATGACCGAATACCGCGCCGCTGGCCTGATCGCGCAGCAGCTGCTCGACCGCGCCATGGAGCCGGTGTGCCTGTTCGTCGCCGGCGGTACCCGAATGGGGGCGCACCGCCACCCGCTGCCCACGACGCGTCCCCTTGGGCCGCGGGCGTCGCTGGTGTGCTGCGCCCGACGTGACGGGCTGATCGCCAGCGTCACCCGCATCGTGTGCCTCGACCCTCCGACCGCCGCCGACCAATCGCGCTACCGCGCACTGCTGCAGGTCGAAGCCGCCTTCCTGGACGCCACCTACGCCAATGTCCGGCTGGGCGACGCGTTCGCCGCCGGTGTCGCCAGCTACCCCCAATGCGGATTCGACCACGACGAATGGACCCGCCACCACCAAGGCGGACTGTCCGGCTGGCAACCCCGGGAGTTCCTCGCGCACTCCTCCTCCGATGTCCGGGTGCCCGAACATGCCGTGGTCGCCTGGAACCCAAGCGCGGAGTCCTGGAAAGTCGAGGACACGTGTTTGGTGACCGCCGACGGGGTGGAACCCTTAGTCACCGACCCGCACTGGCCCACCGTCGTCGTGGCCGGCCGACCCCGGCCGGATCTGCTGATCCGCTGACACAACCAACCAACCAACCTCACCCACCAACCACCTAACTCGGCAGGCAATTGCCTGAGATGAAAGGAGAAGATCATGAACGGAGTGCCGCACGGTTGCTTACTGATCCACGGTGACTGGGTGGACCGGCCCGAGCACGTCGAGGTGACCAACCCGGTCGACGACTCGGTGATGGGGACCACCGCCTGGGGCACCGCCGACGACGCCGACCGGGCGGCCGACGCCGCCGACGGCGTCGGTTCGGCGGCGGACGGCGACCAGGACCGCGAGCCCGGCGTGGTCCAGCCGCGTGGTCGAGCTCAGGTCCACCAGCAGCCACGGCTGGCCGGCGTCGATGAGCTCGGCATCGGCGCCGCGCAGCACCCCGCAGGTGCCGAAGACCAGCGGTCCCTTCGCCGCGAGCAGTGCGTGGTGTCCGGCGTCGGGTACTGACCGTTCGGCGACCACCACCAGCTGGCTGAAGGGACCGCCTGGGCTACGCACCGTAACAGCGTCTCACCGCGGGCTGCCGGGGGCCCGGCGGCTGGGCAGGGGGCGGACGTTAGTGGCTGGCTGCCGGGGGCGGTCGCCGGAGAGGGACAGGTGTGGTGGGCGAGCGGTCCCGCGCTGCGGCGGCTCGCGGCCGACATGGCTCGTCCCTGGCTCGTTGAAGCCGCACGATCTGCCGGTAGCTGCTCGGGGCTGTGGCGGTGCGCTTCCGTGTGCCGGGGCAGGCTCTGCCTGCCCGTTTCTGCCGCTGTTGGTGTCCGCAGAGGCTCCGCGGTCAAGGGCGGCGTCGCTGAGCGCAGCGGTCCCTTGAGGGTGGAGGGGCGGGCGCGTATTCAGGGAGCGCGGCTGTCCAGGAGTGCTGCATGAGCGCAGGAGCCGTCGTCGTCGAGCATCTCGCAGCGGGCGAGCCGGTAGATCGGCCGTCTGCACAGTTCGCAGGTCCCGTACGCCACCATGACCCCGGCCGGGGCGTCGGCGACGCTGTGACCCCACTGCACAAGATCTCTGAAGCCCACCGCGTCAGCGAGCACGGGCACGTCCGAGGCAGGCTAGTGCTGGTAATACGTGGAGGAACCGCATGACACTCCTCGACACCGCTCCTGAAGGCCCGTCCTCCCTGCCGGAAGGCCCGCACGCTGGCCTGAACAAGAACCTCGCACTGGTCGTGCTCGCGATCGCCCAGCTCATGGTCGTGCTGGACGCGACCATCGTGAACGTCGCGCTGCCGAACATCTCCAGCGCGCTGCACGTGCGCAGCAGCAGCGATCTGCAGTGGGTCGTGACCGGCTACACCCTGACCTTCGGCGGCTTCCTGCTGCTGGGCGGCAAGCTGGCCGACCGTATCGGCCGGCGCCGGGTCTTCCTGTCCGGCGCGGCGCTGTTCGCCACCGCCTCGCTGGTCGGGCTGGGGTTGTTCAACGATGATCAGGCTGAGTTCCGCCGCAAGGTGAAGCTGGTGCTGCTGCCCGGCGCCGACGTGAGTAACGTCCCTCGGCAGCTATCCGGCGTGCAGCGGTTCTCGATCGGCGAGCCGGTCCCGGCCCACCTCGAAGACCTGCTGCGGACGCTCACCAACCAGCCGAGGTACGTCCCGCCGCCACTGGGAACGGTGCCGGTCCTGCCGTCGCGGACTCTGACGGAGGTTGAACATGCGGTGACTCTGAACGCGGTGGCGAGTCTGACGGCGGGCGGCGTGGCTTCCGGGGCGCTGCAGCTGCCCTCGGTCACCTTGAGCTAGGCCACGGAGCCGTCCCCGTTCCCGCCCCTGTCCCCGGACCGGTCAGCGGTCATATCGACCTGGGCGGAGCTGTGGGACAGCGGGAGCAGATCGAGACGGGCATCGCCCTGCTGCGGAGCGCGCGGACTGGTTTGGGGTCGGCCAGGGCGAAGACGTAGGAAATCTGGAGCGGTTGCTGGCCGCCGCCGAGCAGCGGCTGGCCGAGCTGGAACGTCGGCCGGCCGTTACCCTTCCGCCACCCGCGCGGATCGGCTGGCCCGCCTGGTCGAGCAGGTGGCTCCCCAGCTCGAGCGAGAGAACAGCTGCTGGCTGCTGGTCGCCGCGGTACCTGACCTACCGGTCGGTGGCGGCCGCCTACCTGGCGAATCTCTGCGTGACCGCCGGCAGCGCGAGCTGCGCGACTGGGTCGAGCGACTCGCTCCAGTGCCAGCACTGGATCCGTCCACGGCGGCGGTCCGCCGCCCGCGCCGGGTGGCGTTCACCGGCGAGCGCAGTGTGACCGGGCCGGCCGCCGACCGCTCCAGCCAATGGCGGATCGAGGTCGCCGACGACGGCGGCGCCGTCCTGGCCACCAATGTCGCCGATGCGCCTCGACTGGTCCCCGGAGTCGGTCAGCTGGGGTGGTCGGGCCAGCCGGGACAGACGCTGCTCGACGGCCAGGTGTTCCTGCCGGTGCGCCGAGACCGGCTGGAAACCTGGCTGCTCACTGGCCCCACCGCAAGCGCCGGGCAGGCCGGCGGCTACCGTCGCTGCTCGCGGCGCGGTTCCGCTAAGGGAGACAACGTGGTCGAGGACAGCGACGTCGAACGGGTCGTGGAGTACGTCCACGAGCAGCTGCCCGCGGACTGGGCACAGTGGCCCGGCGGGTGGCCGGGTGAGGCCGAAGCGGCGCTGCTGGACGCCGTCCTGTCGATCCAGGCCGTCTACGGCGGCCCACAGACCGGCGTCCGGGGCGCCATCGGCCGATGGCGGCAGCACCGTGGAGGCGTTCCCCTCGACGACCTGGGCGCACTCGCGTCGATCGGCCCTGAGGACCTCGCGCAGGTGCTGAACAACCGCCAGCGGCTCTCCGAAGGCCGCCTGAAGGCGGAGGCGATCGCCGACGCCGCCGACAGGCTCGTGAAGGCGGGGATGCGCAGCTCCGCCGACCTGGACGGCGGCCGCGGCAAGTACCGAAGGGCCTACGTCGCCGTGCGAGGGCTGGGCACGGTGACATGGGACTACTTGTGCATGCTGCTCGGCGTCGACGGCGTGAAGGCGGACGTGTGGGTAGTCCGCTTCGTCAGCCGGGCGCTCCGCGACGATACGGGTGACTCGTCCCGCGACCCTGCGTACTGCGGCGAGTTGCTGCGCTTAGCGGCGGCGCAACTGCAGGTGCCAGCCACCAAACTCGACCATGCCGTGTGGGCCCAGATGCGGCAGGTGGGACCGGCCGACCAAAGGTCCACCCACTAGCGGACAAAGGAGCCCTGGCCCGGCCAGCGCCTCGCCAGGCTGAGAGCACCGACCCCGTCCCGCAGCGGACGGACGGCACGACTGCTCCTGCGGCGGGCCACACCAGCCGACAGACGTCCGCAAGCAGCATTGACGAGGAAGGGGCAGGGGTGCTCGGCAGGCGGCGATCGTCTACTGAGCGAGGGGGTCGGGTTGCTGAGACCCTGTGCCCGCACCCGTCTCGTCGGGAGGGCGAGGCCGCTACCTGGCGGCCAGCGGCGCACCGACCTGACAAACTCTCGGGCCACCCCCCCGCGGGACTACTACATAGGGCGTGCGTTCCGACTGAAAGCGCAGACGATGGCGCACGTGCCACCCCCGGCCCGCAGACCACGTCGACCAGCCAGCTGGTACGTGGAGCGAGGCAGGGAGGCGATTCACGCTCTCATTGAGGCCGAGCACGCGGCCGTCCTTCCCGAGCTTGAAGCGAAGATCGCCGAGGCGAAGTGGGAGACCCTGACGACGCCTATCGACCCGCATCACCTGAGCACCGCGCGCCGCCATCTCGTCCGAGAGCACGTCATTCTCGAAGACACCCGCATTACCCGCGGTGGCCGAGCCATTACTGTTCTCGTGCCAGCCGATGAGGCTCGCCGCCGCAGAAAGATCGAGGACGCAGCCAAACGAAAGCGACTCGTTCACGCCCGATACCTGAGCTGGGCCATGGGTAGCGCCAGTCAGCCGGCGCTCCTAGGACCAGGCGGGGAGTCGGTGCTTGGCAGTAGCTAGCAGTGCAGTGCGAACTCGCTGCGCACCGCGAGAGGAGTCGAGCAGCCGACGTGCCGGCTGCCGATGTCGAACACCCGCCAGGTAAAGCCTCCACCCGTGGTCGGGGTGGCGTGAAGCGCGACCGCAGCGCCGTCCAGCTGCTGGCTGGCCGGGTCGATGGTGGCGAAGGCGTACCCCGGGGTGCCCGTCGAGAGCCGGATCGCCTCCACCTGGTAGGGCCGGGTGCCGCTGCCGGCTGTCAGCGGGCTGCTGTGCACAGCGCTAGCTACTGTCCGGCTGGTGAGGAGTTGTTGTCGATGGCCGGTATGACTATGTCGGTCAAGGACGAGCTGAGCCGGCTGCCCGCGGGAAGGGCGTGCTGCCGCCGGGCGGAGCTCTCAGCCCTGCTGCGTTTCGCTGGCGGGTTGCACCTGGCCGACGGCCGGGTGCTCGTCCAAGCCGAGCTCGACAGCGGCATGGTCGCCCGCCGGCTGCGCCGGGAGATCAGCGAGCTCTACGGTCACCCCGCCGGCGTCAGTGTGCTGCCCGCCGGCGGCCTGCATGCCGGTCCGCGGTATCTGCTGCGGGTGGCGACCGGCGGTGCGGCGCTGGCCCGGCGCACCGGCCTGATCGACCAGGCCGGCAGGCCCGTGCGGGGGCTACCTGCGACGGTGGTCACGGCAGGCAGCTGTGACGCCGCCGCCGTTCTACGGGGTGCCTTTCTGGCGCACGGCTCGCTGAGCGCACCCGGGCGTGCGTCAACGCTTAAGATCGCTAGTCCTGGACCCGAGGCGGCGCTGGCGCTCGTCGGCGCCGCCCGGCGCATCGGTGTGGTCGCCAAGACCAAGCAGGTACACGGCGCCGACCGGGTCGTGGTCCGCGACAGCGAATCGATCGAGGCACTGCTTTCCCAGCCGGGAGCCCGCGAAGGGGTGCTGGCCTGGCAGGAGCGGCAGCGCTCCCGCCAGGTCGGTGTCACGGCGAGCAGCAAGGCCAACTTCGACACCGCTAACCGGCGCCGCTCGGCGCACGCGGCGGCCGCTGGGGTCCTGCGGGTGCAGGCGGCGCTGGCGTTGCTGCAGGAGCAGGCCGTCGAGCACCTGCTGGTCGCGGGCCGCCTGCGGCTGCAGCATCCGCAGGCGTCGCTGGAACAGCTCGGCGCTCTGGCTGACCCGCCGATGACCAAAGACGCCGTCGCCGGCCGGCTTCGCCGGCTGCTCACCGTCGCCGACCGACACGCCATCTCTCTCGGGCTGCCGACGACCCAGGCCGCCCCCAGTCCCGAGATGCTCGAGGCCGCCGACCAGAACTACCGCACATCCTGAACGAGAGCACCGCCGAGTAACCCAACGGTGTCCGTGATCGCAACGTGGCCGGTGCCAACGGGGAAGGGGACGGCGGACGCCGGCGCCGCCGCGCCGCTGGCGGCCTGTGCTGAGGCTGGCACGAGAGCATGTCAGCGTCAGCTATTGGTCGGTCACAGTCGGCCGGCCGGTGCAGGCAGTACCGGCCCTACGAGCGAGGCGCTCGGGGAAAATTGAACCCGAGCTGGACTGTGCCGCAGTCCGCCTGACGAGTGGTGAGCGAGCACCGTGCCCCAGGACCGCGGTTCCCCAGCTGGCGAGGTGCCTGCCGAGCTGCGGGAGCAGTACGAGCAGATCGCGGCCCGGGCGGCTGCGGCCGGCCGGGCGCTGGACCCCACCCCGGTGCTGGAGATCGCTACTCGCGCGCGGCACGACAGCCGGGTGTTCCTGGGGACGGCCGGCGCCGCCGGTCCGGTCCGGGTGCGCCTCAGCCGGGACCTGGTGACCGCGGTGCCAGCTGAACGGGCGTGGACGATCGCGCACGAGCTCGGCCATGCGCTGCGCCACCAGGAAGGCGCCCGGCTGCAGATGCCGGCGGGGCTGCTGGCCGGCAGCGCCTTGGCCGGCACGGCCTCACGTGACAATCGCGAACATGACCCGCGGGGTCGACGGCGGGTGGTCGACGGTGGCGGCCGGCGGGCGGGATCTGATGCGCCACGCCCCGGCGGCTGATCATGTGCTCAAGGCACTGGTCCGCCGCCGGCTCAGTGTCGAGTTCGGGGTGGAGTTCGCCCGGTCGGAGCGGACCGGGGCGTGGGAGGTCGCCGCCATCGGCGACGCGACGCTGCGGGCGTTCTCCAAGCGGGGCGCCTCGATCGAGGCGATGCTGCGCGACCTGGGGTTCGACCCCGCGCTCGCGACCCGGCGGGCCGAGGACCTGGCGGCGGCGCAGACCCGGCACGACAAGACCGAGCACACCGCGGCACCGGATGCCACGCTGCGCTCGATCTGGCAGGCCGAAGCCCGCACCCTGGGCGTGGACCCTGACCGGCTCGCCGCCGCCGCACTGCCGGGGCCTGCGAACGGCGGCGGGCAGCCGACCGAGCAGAACCAGCAGCAGCAGGACCAGGAGCGGCTGTCGGCCGACGTGGTGGGCAGGCTGACCGACCCCGAGCGCGGGCTGACCTCGGGCCGGCGCCGGTTCACCCGGATCGACGCCTTGGCCGCGGTCGCCGACGCGCTACCCGCCGGCGCCGCCGACGTGGCCGAGGTCGAGCAGCTCTGCGACCGGGTTTTGGCGGTGGCGGGGATCGTGGCGCTGCCCGACCCGCCCGGCACCAAGCAGACCATCGCACCGGCGTCCGGGCTCGAGCCTGCCGCCGGACAGCAGCAGGCGCAGGACCAGGACGGGCACCTGCTGGCCGCGGCCGGCAACGCGGCCAGGCGGCAGATCGGCGCCGGGCACATGGCCAACGCGGCCAGGTTCACCACCGCCGACGTCGTCGCCGCCGAACGGGCCATCCTGACCGCGGCTGCCGGGTCCCGGCCGGGGCAGGGCGCTGCGCACGTCACCGCCGGAACAGCGGCGCTGGCCCGGCAGGCGGTCGAGGCCGGGCAGGGGTTCGCCCTGTCCGCCGAGCAGGCAGCTGTGGCCCTGCGGCTGGTCACCAGCGACCGGGCGATTGATGCGGTGCTCGGGCCGCCGGGGACCGGCAAGACCACCTTGATGCGCGCTGCCCGCACCGCCTGGGAAGCCCAGGGCTACACGGTTGCGGGTGCGGCGACCGCGGCGGTGGCGGTGGCGGCGCAGAACCTACACGTCGAGTCCGGGATCGAATCGCGGACCGTGGCGCAGTGGGTCCGGGAGATCGGTGTCGGCGACGCGGGCCGGGCGGCACTGGCCGGCGGGACCATTATCGACCCGGAGCTGTTGGGCCAGGCGCAGCGCGACGCCGGGCTGCCCGGGCTGGCCGGGGTGGATGTGCTGGTGCTGGACGAGGCGAACCTGACCGATGACCGGGACCGGGCCGCCCTTTACCAAGCTGCCGCCCGGTCGGGGACCAAGCTGGTGGAGGTCGGCGATCCCCAGCAGCTGCGGGGGGTGGGCTGCGGGTCGCTGATCGCCCGGGTGCATGAGCTGGTCGGCGGGATGGAGCTGACCGAGAACCGGCGGCAGGCTGAGCAGGACGAGCGGGCGGCGATCGCCGCGTGGCGCGACGGCCGCTACACCCAGGCGCTGTCCAGCTGGGCGGGGCGGGGCCGGCTGGTGGCGACAGAGACCGGCGAGCAGGCGGTCACGGCGATGGTCGCCAGCTGGATGGCCCAGCGGACCGGCGCCCCCGATCCGCATGCCGAGATGCGGGGGGTGGTGATGCTCGCCGCCGCCAACGACACCGTCGAGAGGTTGAACGACGCGGCGCAGGCGGTCCGCGCCGCCGCCGGCGAGCTCGGACCGGAACACTGCTACGAGGTGAAGGGCGGCCGCAGCCTGCGGCTGCGCCAAGGCGACCATGTGCTAGTCGAGGTCGGTCCCGGCCGGGACGTGGCCCTCAGGCGGCCCGGAACAGGCAGAACGGGTGGCCCACCGGGTCGAGCATGACCCGGACGTCGTCCTGGGGCTTGCCGCGAACATCTGTGCCGGGCAGCCCGTCGAGCTGCCGTGACCTGACAGTTCAGGCTTGAACGCCCGTACCGCGCAGGTGATGCGCTTCGTCGTTGCGGTGATGGTGTGCGCATCCCGGCTGGCGCTCCTGCGCTGAGCGCGGAGCCCACCAGCTCGCGGTGCCCGGCACTCCTTTCGACCCGGGCATCGCCGGCGGCGGATGCGCGAGACTGTGGTCCGAGACCCTGTGAGCACCGGGAGGGCAGTGATGGCGATCCAGTCGTTTCGGGTGACCTTGAGCGGGGTCGATTTCACCGACGCCGGCGATGACGCCGACCGGGTTCTGGCAGTGTGCGACGACGTCATCCTCAGCCACGAGCCCGAGGGGGATCTGGCGGTGTTGGACCGGGAAGCCGGCACGTTCGCTGCCGCTGTCGGCGGGGCCCTGGCCGACCTCGAGCGGGCGCTGTCGGCGGCTCGGGTGCTGCGGGTGGAGGCCGTGCCGGTCGCCGGGCAGCTTTCCGTCGCCGCGACCTGGTGAGTCTGGAGGTCTACGCGCACGGCAGGCTGGCTGGGATGTCCACTGCCACGGCCGAGGTCAGGCGGGGAGTGATGTGAGCACATCACCTGGCACCGTGATTGAAGGGTTGCGCCGTTTCGGGCGGCTGGTCCATGCCTGCGCCGACCGGCTGGACCTGCCGCGCCCGGCGATCACGGTGGGGAAGCCGCAGGACTGTCCGAACGCGTCCGCTCTGGGCGTCGGCACCGGGCAGATGGGGATCAAGGTGAACCCGCAGCTGGCGGCAGCTGATGAGCTGACCCAGCTGTGGTTCGCGGCGCACGAGGTCGGTCACCTTCGCTTCGGCGTTGACCAGCCTGTTGTCGCGCTGCTGACCGGCAGGACCGCGCTGATGTCGTTGTGGGCGGTGTGCGTGGCCGGCATGGCCGGCGGGGTGCTCGCCGTGGACGGCCAGCCCGGCAAAGAGCCTGACATTCCTGGCCGTGTTCGCGCTGATGCTGGCTCTTACGGCGGCCTGGTTCGCGTGCTCCCGCCGTGAAGAGCTGGCGGCAGACCGGCGGGCTGTCGACGCCTTGGCCGGGCTTGGCTATGACCCGGTGGCGGTAGCCGCTCATACGCTGCTTGCGCCGTGGCATGGACCCAAGACGCTGACGGCGGCGGACTACTTGGTCGGCACCCATCCCGCCGCCTCGACACGTTTGCAGGCGGTGCAGCAGCGAGCGTCGGGAGGGGGTCGTCCGGGCTGTCGCAGCCGTTCGCGGTGACCCGGCTGGGGTGGCGGCGCTGGCTGTTCGGTTGGTGGGTGTCGGTACGGCGTGGTGCGGCACTGGGACGGGCGCGCTGGTTGACCAGAGGCGCTGCCCGGCCTGGCCCACCGCCAAAGGACGTCGGGGCCGAGCTCGGCGCAGCGGCGGACCCGCGGGTGAGTGCCGGCAAGTGAGCCTGCGCCGGATCGTGGCGGGATGCAGCGACGTGGTGCATGGCGCGTCACGCCGGCATGTCGGTGGTGAGTGACAGGCTGCCGGTCATGACTGATCGGCACAGCTGAGATGGACACGAGCTGATGCGTGCGAGGTTGCCGCCCGCTGGCACCCACGGGCAATAGGTCGTCACACTTAACGACGAGCAGCACCACCTGGAGGAGCGATGGACACCAGCGTTGCTACGGGCGTTCAGGTCCTCTATGCCTACTCGGACACCCTCCAGGGCCTCGCCGAACGGATCCAACGACTGCTCGACCCCTATCCCGCCGACGCGGTCCTCAGCGTCTCCCACACCGTCATCCAGACTTCGGCCAGAGTCGAGAACAAGCTGTTCGGCGCAGACCGCCGTGTACTCGGCTTCACGTATTCCGCAGTCGTCGTCGTACGGCGACGTGGCTGAGATGCGCGTCGAACGGTTCCGGCTACCAACGCGTTCTCTTGCCACAGGTCACGGCCACGCGGGTGCTAGTACGCACGAGACGTTCGAGCGGCAGCGAACCCTCTACCGGGCGCGCCAGAAGGACGCGTGGCGCGCACGTGAGCGAGGCATGGCGGGTGTTGCGGCTGCGCTTCTGGTTCTGCCTGTGGCAGCTGAGGTGGCTCTAGGTGGGTGGGCTGCACTTGCTGTCCTCGTAGCAGCCGTTGCTGCGATGGCAGTGCTGACGTGGCAGCTCGTGCGGCTGCCACCAGAGTTGGAGCGCCTTCGTAGCCAGGCGCGGGCTGAACGGGTGACGGCGGGGCGGCTAGACCGGCTTGCGGATGTGGGCTACCACGTGCTGCACGACCGGACGCTCCCCAGCAATCCCGGCGTCCGGTTGAATCACTTGGTGATCGGCCCAACGGGCATCTTCTTCGTGGAGACACGACGCGTGACAGGGCCCGTCCGTGTAGGCGGTGGCGTGCTTTGGGACGGCCAGTTGCCCTTGCAGGGGGCGATGCAGCGAGTGCGGTGGATGGCTGAGCAGGTGGTTTCGGCGCTCCAGGGTGAAGCGCCGCAGTGGAATGTGCTAGTCATCCCGCGATCCGCGTTACACGGTGCCGAGGTCCCTGAAAACGTCCAATCCTGCGAAGGCGTCGGGATTGTTGCTCTCGACAACCTAGTGCGCAACATCACGACGATGGCGCCGGCGCTGGGACCGATGGAAGTGGCGTACCTAGGCGAGTGTGCAGAACGCGCGTTCTCACCCGCCGTGGGGTGACCGTGCGGGCGCACTCCCAGGTGGCGACGAGCTGCGGGTGCGCCTCGTGGTGAACGCTTCTAGTCCGCTTCTGCGGCGCGTTGCAGTGCCCGGACCCGCCGGTCCGGGGCGGGGTGGGTGCTGAGCAGACCGCGCGTACAGGTGTCGAGGCGAGCCCTCCACCAAGTGCAGCCGCTCGGCCCATTCTGCTGCAGCCAGATGAGTGCGGCGACTGCCTGTTCCGCGTCGACCATGCGCAGGCTGGTTGCGTCGGCTTGGAGCTCTAGGCGGCGGGAGAGTGTGAGCAGCCCAAGTCCGAGGGCGATGGTGAGGGGGCTGAGCCAGCCGGCGGCTGTGGGGAAGCGCAGTGTCGCCGCGAGGAGCAGGCCGGCTGCCGTGGCAAGGCTGAGGCCGTAGCGCCGGCGGCGGTTGCCGTCACCGTTGATCAGGTGT
>JAABVA010000718.1_pt1 | contig 39687 bp, 38 predicted proteins | sample 5560331 | NCBI WGS metagenome assembly JAABVA01 (sample SAMN12812661, study PRJNA571458) | rock metagenome | isolation source: Antarctica rocks | place: Antarctica: Victoria Land, Mt New Zealand sud | collected 2016-01-07 | reverse complement strand
GGTATGGGCTATCTATGGGTGGAGATAGAATGTGGGTGTGAGTGTGGCTGATGCCTTAGAACTTTGGTTTCTTCTTCTTCGTTCGGGCTTGCGAAAGCAATGAGATGAGGATTGTTTTGGGGGGGGGGGGAAGGGCCTTCGCATTTTTATTTCTTTATTGGCATGTCCGCAAAACCTCGTCTGATACTTTAACCCACCAACCTCACCCTCATCGCCATGTGTGTAAAGCCATTCATCTATTCACGAGCACCGGGTCCGCCCCCCACCCAAAAAAATCAAAACCCAAATCCCATGCGATTGACACGCTGAACAAATATCAACAGGTTATCAATCAAGCGTCAAACCTCCACTCCACTCTCTCAATCACACCCCGACTTAAATAAACCTCGCCCTCCTTGCCGCAACCAAACTCGCCACCACCAACGCAGCAATAACCCCAATAATCCCAAAGAACCACCCCAACCCCTCCGAGCTTCTCCCGGGAACCGGCACATTCATGCCGAACAGCCCACAAATCAAATTCAACGGCACCAGTATACTCGCCAGCAGCGTGATCTTGCTCAACACCTTATTCGCGCGGTTGCCCTGGGCAATGTTATCCATGCTCAGTTGGGCGAGGTAGTTGCTATGGCTGCGGGACAGCATTTTCTCAAAGTGGCCGAGGTTGGACATCATGGTCACAACGTGGTCTTGGATGTCGCCGAGGTAGAGCCCGATTTCGCCGCGGGGGGTGACGGAATACTGGTCGTTGCAGCGTTTGGCGAAGCCTTTGATGACGTCGGCTTTTCCGCCGAGGAGGCGCATGAGGGACATGACTTTCTTGCGGCACTCGCCGATTTGGCGGAGGAGCGGAGTGAAGTCGTCGGTGCGGGCGACAAAGACTTGGTCTTCGATGACGTCGGTTTCGATTTCGATGCTCGTGATGACAGGGCCAAAAGTGTCGACAATGTTGTCAATCATGGCATAACAGATCCAGTCGGCCGTCAGGGCCATGTAGTCTCTTAGCTTCCCGATGCGCTTGCGTACGTTTGCGGCGTGGGGCGACTGCGTGTAGGTAAAAGTGAGGATGCCTTCGCGGAAGACGACCATGTAGACGTTAACTGGCTCCATGTAGTCTTCGCTGTTTTTGTCCATCTGAAAGAAGGATTTGAAGCAGACAAAGTAGTACTGTTTGAACAGCTCGACTTTCTCGCGGGCTTCTTGGGTGATGATATCCTCGGTGCTATTTCGGAGTTAGCATTGCCTTGTTGGGCTGTGAACTGAGTTTCATGATGGATCGTAGGAACCAAACGGCAAAGGAAGCTTGATATGCTCCCCAAAAATGTCTGGAAACTCGGAACAAGGCTTGGAAAGGAGAGGAAATCACTCCAAAAACACGTACGTGAGGGGATGGATGCCAAAGGCTCGTTGAAAAGCGTGCAATTCATCCTCTGTGGGGTTCAAGGCATCAAGCCACCAGCAACCGCCATCAGCGGGTAGCTCGAAGAGGTCACGAAAGGTCTCGCCTGCCCCCAGAAGATCTCCGAAATCCATTGCATGGATCGTCTGCTCCAATTCCGACGAAAAGAAGCTGTAACGGCTAGCTTCGAAGACGCTTGGTCGCCGCTCCTGAGGCCCATTGGCCCCTAGCGGATCGTGGTTCTTTTCGTTGAGGATCGAATCGCTATCATTTACGGCGCACTCGGTTTTAGCGCAGTTACAAGTACCAGTCCTTGCGGGGCTAGCAGACTGAGTCACAATCTTGGGGATGTCCGGTCCACCATTCCGGAGAATGTTGAAAATCCTTGGCTTGTTGCCCTGAGAGCTGAAGCTTAACTTGTGTCGACACGCACCTGTGACAGGTGGTCTGCCTCTTGTGCTCTCAGCCACAAACTCGTCCAATTCTTCGAAATCGATCTTATAGGTCTTCCAGTTTTCCTCGACCTGAGGAAAGCAGACATCTTCTTCGGCAGGGTTGTGGTAAGAAGCACCATCGTCACGAGTGCCCAGAACACTTCCATTGCTGAATGCAGGTCGCCGACGGTGGGTTCCTCCGGAAATAGTGCGCTGAAGACCGTCGTCAGGGTCAGAGGGGGCCTTACTGCCGACAGTGTTTGCCCGTTCGCGTCGCCGAGGATCGGCAAAGGCGTCGACGGAGTTGGCTGGAGACGTCGACCTAGAGCTAGGCGAAGAGTCCCGGGACTTGTTCAGCTGAGGTTTAGTCCGCCCACCGGTACCGCGCCTAACAACGACGGGGCTATTCGATCCGAGGCGTTCTCCTAAATGTTCCACATTCCCGCTCGTTTCGTCATCGACGATAGCATGTTCAAAGTCTTTGGTAACGGGTTCTGTCCCGAGAAACTCTCCTCTTGCTTGTGTGATGGATGGTGACTCCATGTTCGTAACACTCGTCGCCGTATTCCTCCTATTATTAGTTGGGTTGGGATCGCCAATACTGCCAATACGAGGGACCGAAATTGGCTGATGGCGATGGTCGTTAAGGTCAGAGACTGGAGTACTGAACCTGGTTTGGGACCTTTCAGACTTTGGAGATTCCATCGCAGCGATCTTTGACGATATAATGGAAGTTATATGGCTTTTCCAAGTGATTGAGTCGAAGTTTGGAACGATTGCTGGCCGGATCCAATTAGTTTGGCTTTGAATGGGAAAGTCGAGACACCAAGTCCAAAGAGTCGTAATCCGGCTCCAATCTAAACACTTTCCAATCTCCAAGCTATATCCTCTCTTCCTCTAATCTCTCGGTACGTTTTATCTATTGATGTCATTTACTTAAGAATTGTACGACAATACACCTTAAAGCCCAATTATGGCGGCCTAAGCACGCCTCCAGAAAGGACCCGGAATTTTGGTCCCAAAAGAGGTCGGATGAGGAGAACCTGGAGAGTGCGAGGCCCCGCCAACTTGGAGGTGGTGTTCGGAGAGAGCCTTGGAGGCGCCAGAGTGATGAAATTATTTCAAATTATCAGGAACTGCTGGTTACGAAAGACTCAGCAGTCTTTCGGGGGGTTTGTGGTGAAGGGAGAGGGAGTTGCTTTGGTGCTTTGCCGAAATTCTAGTTTCGCGATTGGGGAATTTGTAAGATTGAGAGAGGAGGGATAAGAAGTATGCGCAGTAAGGGACGTTCGTTAGATATGGTTTGTAGCACCAAAAGGAGGGCGTTTGTAGCTATTGTTGTTTGGGACGTGGTGGTGGGTAGATGTGGAAAAATTGGAGGTACTCGTATGACGCTAGAAGTTAGTTGACTTGCCGAGCATGATTCTAGCGCTCTGGCACGTGCAAATTCTCGTGGTTGAGTGATATGTACGGAATGGAATAGAATCAACTCTGTTGGGAACAGCTACTATCAATCACATAAAGAAAAGGCAAGAAGCGAACTTCTCGACCAGCGACTCTATGAAATCTATCTTCTAAGCCTCTACAGATCCGTCTATGGCCTGACATGTCATAACCATAGCATCAGCAAGATGACTGAACCTAGACTCCCATCCTCGATACGAGCTGCATCTCCATACGCCATACGGCGTATTCTTTTAACCTCTCATAAACCCACCCAAAAGAAAGTCTTATCGACATCGAAGTGCCCTTCTAAAAATGGGCCTTGACTGTCCCGCCCGACCAGCACCTTGTAGTGTCCTTTCTCCACAAGCCATCGCTCTCTCCGCTCCTCCCAGAACCCACATGCATATTTCGTCTCTACTTCTACCGACACCCGCTTCTCTTCGCCTGGCGCCAATTCAACCTTTCCGTATCCTTTCAACTCCTTTATCGCGCGTCTGATAGTCGGTTTGCCTTGGGCGATGTACACTTGAACGACTTCCTTCCCTTGCCTGTCACCGGTGTTCTTCACTGCGACAGACACATTCATATGAGTTTCTGGGCTGCAGGAGGAGGGCTGCACGCTCAACGAGGACACGTCGAAGGTGGTATAGGAGAGGCCGTAGCCGAAGGGGAAGAGAGGGGGAAGCTCAAGTTTGTCGTAATAGCGGTAGCCGACGTAGATGTCCTCACCGTAGAGAACCCGGCCGCCTTCGGAACAGTAATTTAAATAGGCAGGGTTGTGAGAGAGTAGTCTAGGGAAACTCATGGAGAGTTTACCACAAGGATTGGTGTCGCCAAAGAGCACGTCCGCAATTGCATGGCCTGTTTCATTTCCGCCATACCAAGCTTGCACTATAGCGCCGGCCTGATCCACCCACGGCATAGTCACCGGAGTCCCACTCTGATTAACAATCACGGCTTTTGGATTAGCTTCAAGGACTCTGTTAATGAGCTCGTCGCTGTGCTCGGGTAAGTCCATATCGGGCCTGTCAAAGCCTTCGCTCTCCCAATCGCCACTGAGACCTGCAAACAAAACCACTTGGTCTACCTCTTTTGCGAGCTTGACGGCGTCCGCAATGGCCACCTCTGGGTCTAGACGTTTGCATCCTCCAAGGCGGAAGCCACCATAGCCGAATGACACAATTCCTGGGCTCTCAAGGTCAGATGTTGGGGCTGTGCCAAACTCGATGTGGACTTTGTAGGACTGGCCGGCGTTGAGGTTTAAAGATCTAATTTCCTCAACAGTTCCAGAGCCGAAAAATACAGACCCATGAACCTGATTTATGGTATTGTCGACGAGCAACTCATCGTCAATAAAAAGATTAGCAGTACCGTGTACGGCCAAACCAAAGTCGTAGAGGCCATCTTCGTCGGGAGTGTATGTTGCATCCATTTCAACATAGAAGACATCACTTCTTAGCTTGTCGTTTTTGTAGTCTGCTAAGAACACCCTAGAATCAACAAGGTATCGCTCATCAATGATCTCGCGACTCTCATAACCTGAAGGCTGATTGTACGCCCGGAATCTGAAACCCTGACGCTTTCCATCCGGTGTTCGCAGCTTATCACCAATCTTGGGTAGCTCCTTGTGGGCATATGCACCCTGGGCGAAACGCACTTTCTCGCATTTCTTGGAGACTCCTTCATACGGCGTAACAGCGTAATAGGGTAGAAGTGCGGCACTACCACCACCGCAAAATGCGGCTACCTTGGAGTTCGGGCCAATAACGGCGACAGTCTTCGACCTGTCAAGAGGCAGGATGCTATTCTCGTTCCTGAGGAGCACGATGGATTCTGCAGCAGCCCGACGAAGGAGAGCGCGGTCTTTGGGGTAATTCCGCACGCCTTCCTTCTGGTTTTCTGGGATACCGGACTTGGCGGCCAATTTAATAGTTTTGAGCACGGCACGTACGCTGTCCTCAACAACGTGCTCCTTCACCTTGTTCGACGTCACGGCGTGATCGAGAGCATCCGTCCGCCAGCGGGTAGGCCCAGGCATCTCAAGATCCAACCCTGCAATTAGAGCTTCAGAGGTGGTGTAGGTTCCGTACCAATCGCTCATCAACAATCCCTGCCAATCCCAATCCTTTCGTAAGATATCGATAATCTTGTGATTTTCACTGACATGGGTCCCGTTGACTTTGTTGTAAGCCGTCATGACGGCTTCGGGCTTGGATGTCTTGATCGCCAACATGAAAGGCATGAGGTAGATCTCCCGTAGCGCTCTATCAGTCAAAATGCTGTCTACTGCCATACGTTCGTGCTCCTGGTCATTGCAGACGAAATGCTTTATTGTAGGTATGATATCCTTCTCCTTTACTCCCAAGCAGTATGAGCCCGCCAACGTCCCGGAAAGAAAGGGATCTTCGGAGAAGGATTCGAAGCCACGGCCACCGAGTGGCGAACGCTGAATGTTGATGGTTGGCCCGAGCAAGATGTGCGCTCCTTTGGCTTTTGCTTCGTCGCCCAGAAGACGCCCGACGTCATGTAGCAGATCAATGTCAAATGTTGCTCCGAGTGCAGTCCCGCAGGGGAAACAGGCTGCGGGAACGCCGTCGAAGAATGTTATCCCTCGGACGCCGTTGGGACCATCAGACATCCGCAAGGCAGGTACTTTCAGTCGAGGGATGGGGGTCGTGTGCCAGAAGTCACTGCCTGGGCTCGATGTCAGCAAGCACTCTACGAACTGTAATGCCACTTACCAGCTGTGAGCATGACCTTCTCCTTCAGTGTTAACCGCGACAAGACATCTTCCACATCTATGTCGGCCATTTCCTTGGCTTCCGTCGAGCCACTCTTAGTATCCAAGGCGGTGAGATAAGGCATCCAAGAAGTGTATCACGTTGCCAAGCAAATATGCTGTACAAAGGTCGAGTAGGTAGGACAATGGTTTGTATAGACAAAGGTGGGAGTGGGGCAAGTAATTGAGCGTCGATCGAATAGACTTTGAACAAGAAATTGGGACACAAGTATGGGGAGGTTAGAGTAAGGTAAGGGAAAATAAACACATGGTGGGGGGGGGGGGAAATCCAAGGGAAGCATGCGATCCGGGCTAGTTGGGCTCTTAGGGCTGTTGGTTGTGTGATCCACTTCACGATGCCAGATCAAGGAGGCCAAGGGAACTTTTTCGAGTGGCAGCTGCAGCTGCAGAATAACAAATAACACTGCTGATCGGCGGCACAATACAGGCATGTTTTTATATCGAAAACGGGCTTTTCCCAGAACGAGAAAGAGCGGCGTTCACGATTCATGTCCAGCTTCATTGTTTCTTTCATTCGGACGGACCACACAACCGGATGTGTGAATGTGACTGTTGATGGTTGATGGTTGATGATAAATGGACGCCCGTTAAGGTGTGAATTGTATCGTGCCACCCACTCTCTTCGGTTGTGCTAAGGTACGTACTGACGTACCTTAAGACACCTTAAAGGACGGACCACTAGGTAAGGTATTCTACTGTACTACGTCGAGCCACATGCTTAGCTTCGGTTCATCGCGGCGAGTCGGTGTCCATGCCGGACGATTAAAGCAGATAAACTTCACTCCCTTCACCCTTGTCCCCTCGTGACCTCGTCCCGCTTGGTGCCATCGGTTTGCCATGTTGATATTTCCGCGTCATAGATTCGGAACCACCGACCTTTCGCATCGAGTATGTATATGTAAGGTATATAGCATATATCGGACTTGTAGAGATTCCCTGGTCTATGCACCGTTCTAAAATACGGCGTGGTAAGGTAGGTGGTTGTTGTTGTAACGGGCATCCATCACACTTCCACACCCTGGTCTGGTGAGTCTGTGCGGAAAAGGCGGTAAAGGCCCCTTCCAGATCCGCACTCACGTACGTTAGTCATGATGGTCCCCGGAACTGCGTGTTGTCATGTGCGCAACGAACAGTGCTTCACCTTCAAATCCTCATCCTCGCTCTACCTTCGTCTCCACTTGAACTCTGTGACAAAACCGAGCAGCGTAAGCTGCGAAAGAAAGACTAAACGATCATCCCGAAAGTAAGGTCAGGGAAGGTAAGGTAGTCACTGCTGATCTTCACGTGATCCCTTTGGCCCAACGTGGAGCCGGTCAACCCAGCTTCCAAGCCATTTCCAGCCCTGAGTCCTTTCACCCAGCTCTTGAAGCGCCTCGTTGACCTGACTCTCTCCGTCTTCTTCCCGTCGGCCTTCAAATTCCACCAAAAAAACGTAGTGCCACGGATGTACAAGACTCGGTCGACTGTTGATGCTCGTGAGATTCAACCCGTGTATGGCGTAAACTTGTAAGGCGTGTACCAGTGCTCCACTATGGTGGTGATTGATGTGGAAAGTAACGATGGTCTTCCAATTCACAGAACCCGGGGAGTCTGTAGAATTCTCAAGCTTGCGCAAGGATGCCGGATCGTTGAGGTTGGAGGTGGCCTTTCGAAGCACGAAGAAGCGGGTCTGATTGTCCCCCCGATCTTGCATCTTTCTTGCTAGAACGTCTAAACCGTGCACTTCCGCTGCAAGCCCGCTGGCAATAGCAGCCGTTGTTTTGGATACGTCCCTTGAAACCATTTCCGCTGCCTTGGACGTTGAAGAGACATCCTCGTGCTTGGCTCTTTTAAGGTAGCTAGATATAAAAGCCTTACATTGCCCGAAAGCTTGAGGATGAGAGTAGACAGTGGTGATGTGGTCAAGGCTGGCCAGTGGCCGCGAGTCAGGCCTTTGAGGGTTTGGTCTATCGATCGTGGGCGTTGATGTTCCGGAAGGTGTATCGGCATTGCTTGAACGAGAACTAGCGTAACCGAGTAGGCAATGTTCAATGTTCAGATATGTTTCCCCACAGATAAGGATATCAGGAAAATCCACTTCACGATCAATGAGGAAATTCAAGGTATCGAGGACAGATCCGTGCGTGCTGTTCTCAAAGGGGATTACGCCATAGCATGCATCGGAAGATTGCACGGCGGTGAAGACATCTGGTTTGGGAACATGTTAATGAGGCTGTCTCGATGGATGTGTCAAGTGATTTAGACCTTTTATGTAGCTTCTCGAGGTGAAGGAATGATCATCTTGGTCGAAGATACTTAAAGCTGCCTAGTCTTATGTCAGCACAAGCTATCCTATCTGCGTGGCTGAAATCTGGGTCTTGCTTGATGAGTGTAGGAAGACGGAGGTCCAAGGTATGCAACCTGGGTTTTCAAATCTTCGACCGTGGCCATGACTCAGGGTAACAACGTTTAGAGTGTATCAATCGTTTCTTCTTATTCGAATCCCTAGTCCTCCATGGAAATCACTAGATCGTATGTGAAAACAAGTCCTATCTGGTAGGTGTTTTTCACTTCTCTACTTCTATGTCATAGAAATGATATATGGAAGTGGTGAAGGATGGAACCGAAGACGATTTTCCGGTCATCGAAGCTAGTGAGCTGTCCTGGGTCAGTGAGTATTTTGAAACTTGTCCAAACTTCAAATGACATAGTTGTTCACTGCATACTGTGAAGTCCAATATCTAGCCAGGATAGTGAGTGATGAAACATCAATGGTTGTGAGAATGAGAACGGTAATAGTGATGGAGGGTACCCCCTAAAAGGTTTGCCAGCTACCAAGGTCTACAGTCAACATCACATTGCACAGGATGGCAGGTCTTGTCCGTTCAAGGAATTATACTGCTCACACAAATGCTACAATGTCGTAACTAGCTGTATCATTCCAGTTTCCATGCTGTATCAATCTCAATTGGCCCCGACCATGTTCTTCGGTAAAAACACCCAAACAGTTCCGATGATAGCCATTATCGAACAACTTACAATTAAGAACCAATCCAGAATTCTCTCCTTCCGACTTATTTCTTTGCCAAAGATCTTCAGGTAAAACGCTAATGGCAAAATGATGCAGATGGTAAAACACAGGACAGATCCCATTAAGGCCATTATCCGATCAAAAGAGGGTACCAATATTGCGATCAGTATGATCACGATGGTGATACTGATACGTATAATACATTTCAGCACGCCGCGAAAAGAGCCGGAGAGGCCAATGAGACCGTTCGAAGAGGCAACCGTGCGAGCATCTAGCCCGAAGAGAATCTCGATAGTAATAAAGATAGGTCGAGCACTATATCCAAATCAGTCATGAGAAGACCAACAAGGGCAACATTAAGTGGCTAGCCTACTTTAGTGGAACTTTAGTAAGAGGGATGATTGCAATGAAAACGACGATGCACACAGAGATAGCTTGGGGATAGCTTTTAATCAAAAGAATATTCGACGTCACCTCGTCATGGACTCCCTCGCCGAACATCAGGAGACCAGCAACGGCCAGGCTAAAGTCCAGAAGGTACTTTGTCAAGTCAGCAGTGCTCTTCCTACTGAGAAAATTTACCTACGGTAAATATGAATACGATATTAATGCCCTTCTTGTATTTGCGTGGATGTCGCATGTCTCTATAAATATTTGGGAAAACACTATGACCGCCCCATGGAGCTTGACAAATTTAGTAGTAGACCAGCTATCACGTGACATTGAGGACATACCCATCAAAAGTCCAAAACTCAATGGCAGGGTAGACCAGTGATGAGGGAACAAGTATGTTATAGCGGGCTCCCTGAGTGATCCTGGTGAATGTGGCTTTACGAGACCATCAACAAACACCAAGATAACAACTGCAACCAAATCAGTCTTTTCCACAATCCCCAGAGTGATTTTGTTTACTTACTTCCAAGGCAGCTTACGATGCCTAGAACCGACGTAAAACTTAGTAGGCGCAGTGGTACAAAGCACAGAGGTATCAGGATGACTCCACAGAAGACTTTCCACTCTACTAACCCCAAGCCTGGGATAAGAGCATCAAGACTGTCTGCGAAAAGTACCACGAGTGCTACGCACGCTGCTAAAAGTTCAAATGTGAAGAGAAGACTAGTTGCTATCCGGGCCTTAGACCCAAAGGACACATAGGCTAAATCCGCAAAGGTTACCAGGGAATCGTCGACATTAAGACATCTTGAAAGAAGACCGGCGGTATATCTTGTCACAATGGCGGCAAAGAATAGGAAAATCATCCCGACGAGCCATCCTGAATATTTCATGCCCAAGGGCAAGCTCAAAAGCCCTACGCCAATCAGGACGTTGACGGAATTGAAAACAGTCTGAGGCAAGGTAGATTGGCCAACTATAACCGGCACTACTTTGCCATCTTCCCTCTCCACATATTTAACGAGGAGTGGCTCCTGCTCTTTATCCGGCTCCTGTTCGCCTCGCAGTTGTTGTTCCTGAAACAATCGCCCAGCATGCCGCATTGAGGACTCATTTACTCGGGATGACAAGGAGCCATATATGCCGCCGTAACTAGTTGCGAACGGAGAAGCCAAATATGGGGCGTAACCGATAACGTCACTTCCCTGGCGAAGGGTTGAATCGGCAGCAGTGTATCGATCTGGAGAATCTCCGTCATGGCGTCTGAGAGGAGACGTCTCAACCACTGCTGTTGAAGAAGATTCTTCTCGTTCGAGTTGTTGCCGAAGTAGCGACCTGTGCTGCACTTGAGTTGGGTCGTCACTTGTTTGTCGAGCACCGAAAAGGCCTTCATCATGTTCTGAAAGAATGAATGAAGGCGTTCTCGATGGTATCTCAACGAAACCTGCAGCGCGCTGCCACGAACGAGCAAAGTTCTCGATACTGTTCAACCCCCCAACATGGGTGAGGGCGCTGACTCGTACCGAGAGCGACGATCTGCCAGCAGTGTTGGTATGCGTTAGCCAGGTGGACACAAACACAAAGCGTAAAGTCAAGACTTGTTCATTCTGGCAATGCAGAAGAAATCTCGGCTACGAGTGAAATGGCAGGCTCACCTCCGGTGGCGAAGGTTCCCTTCAGACTCGCTATTATCATGGTCCGAATGATGAGTGTTCAGATATTCTGATGTGGCGGAGGGAGAACCATTATCGAAATGAACACGGCTAGCAGTGGACCCAACCGAGCCATTCTGCGAAGAATCTCTTCCTCGCTCATAGTCATCCCAATTGGTGATGGGCCTCCGCGAGCTTGGGCTGGTCATCACATCACCTAGGGACAATGGTCACTACGCTGCCGAACGCGGACAGGTTGCAGGCAGCGTAACGAAAATATGAGATCCGCGGAGCTTTTGTTAGAGCTTGAGGAACTTTCAAGGTACCTGATGACATTTACAAGAAGTGCAAGTGCTTGGGTTCCGCTTGGTAGATAGCTAGAGGGGTTGATCTGCATCAAGAAGTCACGAGCAGCTGCACAACTTGCGGACCTTGGAAAAAGCAAACACCCCAAGTCATGATTGAAGAGAGATACAATACAATCGCAAACGATGTTATCCAAACAGAGAGCAAGTGATGAGTACGTAGTCGAAAAGCCATCCTGAAGCACGAAATTGAGAGTAAGGTACTGTAGCTGCAGATAAATGACAGGTGGGGAACTTAGCGGCGATAAGGATTGGAAGTCATTCCTATTTCCTCGTCGTTTCTTTGATAAGGTAGGCAAGACTCGCATCTTGATCCTCAGTTGAACGTTCTCGTCGATGAAGAGGTTCACTCTCAAAACCGTGTTTGACAAGTAAACTGATGTTGAGGAATAATTCCTGGCTGGTGTGTAATACATTAGGTTATCATCGTATTCCCTTCCGACACGTGACTGATGAGTCAGATATGACTGTGTTGGAAGGCTGAGACTCTTGGCGAGATCTGCAATAAAAACTGTAATTTGGATCCCACAGTGACCCCCAAGAGCGACGTCAACGCTCATATTCTTGTTCACCCGTCACCTTCGAGAGTGCCGCTGAGCTTTGTAGTACTACCTGTCCCCATCGCTCCACCATGAGCGCCCCTCAGGCCAATGAGGCCGAGAAGAATATTGAGATCTGGAAAGTAAAGAAGCTGATCAAGCGGCTTGAGGCTGCGAGGGGAAATGGAACCTCGATGATTTCGCTCATCATTCGTATGTCTGCTGTATCTTGAGAGTGAAGCGGTGAACCTGTTTACTGATACATCTACCACCCAGCTCCAAAAGATCAGGTTTCTCGGGCGGCGAGGATGTTGGCAGAAGAATTTGTAAGCACATCAGAGCTCGGATCGTCTGAGGCGAGCGCTGATCTTGGTAGGGTACTGCCTCTAACATTAAATCTCGAGTCAACCGTTTATCTGTCTTATCCGCCATTACTTCGACACAGCAGCGTCTGAAGCTGTACAACAAGGTTCCACCCAATGGGCTTGTTGTCTACTGTGGGGAAATCATCACATCCGAAGGGAAGGAGCGCAGGATCAACATTGACTTCGAGCCCTTCAAGCCCATCAACACGTCTCTATATCTTTGCGATAATAAATTCCATACGGAGGCCCTAAGTGAGCTGCTTGAGTCCGACCAGAAATTTGGCTTTATTATTATGGACGGAAATGGAGCTCTATTCGGGACACTAAGTGGTAATACTAGAGACGTGGTACATAAGTTCTCTGTCGACCTACCCAAGAAGCACGGTCGTGGTGGACAATCTGCTTTACGTTTTGCTCGATTACGTGAGGAGAAGAGACACAACTATGTCAGGAAGGTTGCAGAGCTCGCGGTTCAAAACTACATTTCAAATGACAAAGTCAATGTTGCAGGAATCATCCTTGCTGGTTCTGCCGACTTCAAGAACGACTTGAACCAGTCTGACATGTTCGACAACCGCCTACAAAGCAAAGTCATCAAGGTCGTTGACGTCTCATACGGGGGAGAAAACGGATTCAACCAGGCTATCGAATTGGCATCGGAAACACTCAGCAATGTCAAGTTTATCCAAGAGAAGAAGCTTATCGGCAGGTACTTCGAAGAGATTAGTCAAGTGAGTCTATGATCTTTAACTAGAAGCGAACAAAGACTTAGTCATTATTTAAAGGATTCTGGCCGAGTCTGCTACGGTGTAGAGGATACCCTGAAAGCGCTTGAATTGGGTGCGGCAGAGACACTGATAGTATATGAAAACCTTGACATCAACCGATGGGTCTTAAAGGCATCTAATGGATCTGAAGTTATCTTCCACACGACAAAGACTCAAGAGGCGGACCGAGAAATGTTCATGGACAAAGAAACCGGCCAAGAGATGGAGGTTGTCGATCAAGGTTCCTTCCTGGAATGGCTCGCCGAGAAGTACAAAGATTTTGGTGCTACCCTCGAATTCGTATCAGATCGTTCATCGGAAGGAAATCAGTTCGTGAAAGGCTTTGGTGGGATAGGGGCCATGCTCCGCTATGTACGTTCTGATACCCCAATGATATGTGTCGCATAGTGCTAACCCAAAATATAGAAAGTCAATTTTGAGCAACTTGCTGATTTCGAGGACGAGGATGAATTTTACGATGGTGAGTACACAGAGAAGTCCATCTGCTCCGCCAAGTCTAACGATGAAATAAAGATTGACAATTTGGTAACCTCGCATTGCGCGAGGAAGCACGCCCAGATGCCCCTCCGCTAAGGGTAGATCTGACGACTTCCCGCGCCCAGCGGCATACTGCCGTTCCAGCCATTGGAGTCTCCTCTGGTTACAACACGGCAAGCCTTGCCCGCTTGTAAAGATAGACATGGGAGCGGCGCCCCCACGGGTCAGGTACGTGGCAGATACGTTCGCTTCCCTCGAGCAGAGGCTGATTGAAGAAGAAAAGAGGGAGTGAAGAGACGATGAAGGCATAGGCTCGGCTTGACCATGGGCTGATCGTGATTGTGGCATTTCGGCTAGGTGTAAGAGAAGTGTTTCTCTGATGGCAAAGACGGACACCCGCTTGAAGGCGTGAAGTAGATGGCAACTGCAAAAATTGAGATTTAGTAGATCATCTGGCGTGCACATGCCACACATCGTTGAGGTTGCGGTCGCATAAGTGCATTCGCCGTCCAATCAGAGTATCGGAGTACAACTGAACGTTGCCCTTGTATCACTACCCTCAGGCTCTTTCTACTGTGCGATAGATTCTTTCACCATACCACCCTCCCCCCAAAAGTTTTGCCAATGCCAATAAACCTAGGTTCGCGCGGCTTACGTATGCAGGTACCAAGCATCAAATTCCCCCTAGGTCAGTCACGGGACGAGGTGGATGCTTAAGGTTCTAAACACTCCCCAGCTCATAGGAAGTCAGCTTGATGAAAGCTATCACCTATGTTGGCTTTGACAGCTATGGTCCTATGGACAAACTCTTGTGATCTCCATGATACTGTCGTTGGTCACAGTTCACCTCTATGGTGTGCAGCGGTTACTCAAACCCCCAACGTTACACCTATCGACTCAATACTACAGAATGCGAGAGACGGTACCCGGCTCGTCAAGGTACTTGAAACTCGAACCGTCAGGAAGCGGCAAATGCGCCCAAGCCCCAAACACAAAAGCATAAGGTCTTTGTAGAGAGAGAAGCTGGGGAATCATTGTTGCGAAACATGAGCTGAGAGAGGGGGCTCGAACAATTAGGCTGCCGGACAGGTAATCCAGAACGCAAATTGTTGGAATTTTGGAATCTAAATATCCTGATGGAAAGGTTTCCATGTCCAGGGAATCATGATCTCCCACAATCGTTGTGCGTTGCTTTCTTTCAGTCTCCTTACGAGTACCTTACTCGTAGCTGCACAGCCACATTGAAGCCACCTCGCGCTAAGATCCGGTCAAAGCCACTCCTTCCGCCACTGCATTCGGAAGCTGCGACACAGAAAGTCCCAGATGATTCGTTGCCATCCATCATGATCCTTTACTACTTTGAACAGTATGTGGTGTTGTCACGCTGGAATCCTTCCCTCCATGCGCTTGTTGGTGCATTGTTCACAATTCGGTCAGGGAGAATGCGTGGCGGGTATCGGCATACAGAGCCGGCTTTCATTGCGTCAGCTTCACCACTTTACGTACTGGACAGGATTTGCTTTGCCACGGATTCAGTGTCTCTACGGAATAGCTTCACAACAACTCTCCAATCAAGACTGTCCTTCTTTATTACCTCAGCTTCCTTCCATAGTTTGTCCAGTAGGATTGTCGGTCCAATACAAGGATTCCCAATACCTATCAGCTCCCTTCCCATTCACCGTCCGCGTCATCTCTCTATTAAATCATAGAAGACCTTCACATCCTCTGTCTTTCCTTCGCGCGCATATTCCATAACCTCCAGCACATCATTCGCTCTTACTTACAGCAACACTACATATATTGTTCTCATCATGAAAGGCGTAACGCTCACTGCTCTGGTAGCAGCATATTTGGCCACAACCTCTAGCGCCCTTTACCTAGCGGAGCGAACAGACACTGTGCCTGCTGTCGTTGGACTCAACGTGCAGAGAAAGCATGTCCACAACCCTGCTAAACGAGATCTCCAACGGCGGCAGCAAGTCGTGTCGGAAACCCTGGATAACTTGGTAAGATTTGCTTCAGCATCTAACCTTCCTGGTTCTCATACTGACCTGCCGCAGGGGACTTTGTACTTCGCCAACGTTAGCCTAGGAACACCTGGCCAATCTCTGCGACTACACATCGATACCGGCAGCAGCGATCTCTGGACGAACGCTCCAGATTCAAAACTGTGCCAGAATAACCAAGCTCCGTGTTCTGATTCAGGTACATATGATTCCAGCGCCTCGAGTACATACAAGCTCGTATCAAGCGACTTCAACATATCTTATGTTGATGGGTCAGGGGCATTGGGCAACTATGCCACGGATACACTGAGTATCGGCGGTCAGCAGCTAAAAGGTTTACAATTCGGGATTGGGCTACGCTCTGCTTCTCCAGAAGGCATTCTTGGTATCGGATATACGAGCAACGAGGTCCAAGTGAACCGTAATGCTAAACAGGCTTATCCCAACGTCCCCCAATATATGGCGGATAACGGTCTGACGAAATCGAATGCCTACAGTCTGTGGCTAGATGATCTAGAGGCGAATACTGGTTCGATTCTTTTTGGTGGAATTGATACGGATAAGTTCCATGGAACACTGGGAACTTTGCCTGTTCAGCAAGCGTTTGGAGCATTCACTCAATTCGTTATCACCCTGAGCGGAATTAGTTCGACAGTCAACGGCAAGACTCAGACTTTCTCCCAAGACCTTCCTACGCCCGTGCTGTTGGATTCGGGGAGCAGTGTGACATATCTTCCAAACGACTTGATTAACGCCCTTTACGGAGCTTGGAATGTGCAATATGACAACCAACAGCAGCTCGCCGTCGTCGACTGCAAACTAGCCAACTCACAAGACACTATCGACTTTACCTTCACTTCACCCAAGATTTCTGTCCCAGCCAGCGAACTCGTCATCCCTGCTGGTACCGACCAGCTTGGGAACACCGTTTGTATCTTCGGCATTAATCCAGCGCACGGAAACACACCGGTCCTGGGTGACACCTTTCTCCGAAGCGCATACGTCGTGTACGACCTGGGTAACAACGAGATATCTCTTGCTCAGACCGACTTCAACGCCACGACCAGCCATGTTCTGGAAATCGGTACTGGCAATAACGCCGTCCCGAGTGCTTCGGTTGTTGCAAATCCCATCCAGGCCTCGCCATCGGAAACCGGCGGTGCGAGAATTGCCCCTATAACGGCAACTGGCACCGGCACCGGCAGCACTTCAAGACCGACAAGCAAGAGTGCTGCTGTATCCTCGATACATATGTTGCATACGGCGTTGTTCGGAATCTCTGGCATCGCAGCTGCTTTGGCACTTGTGTAGTTTTGCATACGTGAGCGGTTTCAGGACTTCCGACATGGGATTGGCATTTTCACGAAGCATTGGAGCACGGGATTAGCGGCATTGCTAGGCGTTAGTTTTTCAGCATTACCTGGGGGCATCAGGGCTTAGGATTGGGCATGTTGTATATGGACAGCGTCAGAGCCCCTTCGAATGATTAGCCACCTACCTGTACACACAAATCGAAGTAGTAAATCACCTACAATATACTATTGAAGGTATATCTCCAACCGTGACTACTATAGGTCTACGCGGATACTTTGTGTGCAGGTGAGAACGCGTCTGGTTTGAAATGGTCTCGACGCCGTTCTGGACGATCTTCTCACTTATTTTTTGAAATCGATCTACTGTACGGAATACTCGTAGTGAGGCTAAACTCTGCAGCGGGTAAGGCTTGCCCTATGGAGGAAGGTTCCAACAACGGCGTGAACGGGCACAACGGAATACCGGTCTTCAACATAATCGTGGCCACCACTATGCGACGCGATATGAGGCTCGTGGTACAATAAGCGCGGGTACTGTACCGCTACTTTTTGTACCCACTGGTGTACCTGCACTGTTGCACCTAGATGTCGAAAAGCGACTTCCACCAAGATATGTAGATCTACCGCAAATCATAGCAAACCTAGGTACTTGAATATTTGATCGCCACCTTCTCAACCTTTTGCCATCATCATGGCTATAGCACCAAGTATCGGGGTCAACCGGCGTCGCGTGGCAGCACCAGTGGAGCGTCGAGGCGATGCCGATCATGGTTTCTAGGGACGTACAAAGCGTTGAGGATGTTGCGTAACATCCAGCTCCAAAATATATCGATTAACGCATCTCATACTCTTAATTCTGTCTCTGCAATGTTCTTGCAGTTCGATTTATCATGTTACTATCATCGTGGAACTGTAAGATTCAACTTGATCTTTGTAACGGGGATGATCAGCGTGCACCAGCTCTTTCCCTTGATTTGTAGCGGATTTTAGTGTCAGGAAGTCCCGTAATCAATCAAGAAAAGAGGATCAGGGTAGATCTCGAACAGACCGATCTATTCCATGGCTGGCTTGTCGGGGAATTGGGAGGGGATTCACGGTGGGAAGCTCCTTTAGCACGTACGATATCACCGCGCTTCTGCAAATCTCATTACCCCTTTCTCTTCAATGACAGAAAGTGTAGGGGAGAAGTGGAACTCGATCTACCGGGGGATAAGGTAATACTTACAGTACATCTCTATTATCCACTTTGTTGACTGAATTGAAAGCGAGGAAGGGGATGGCGAGTGGCAACATGTTGAGAACTAGGCTGGTATTTCCAAAGACGTCGCAGAAGGTCGGCTTCGCATGTAGAACTAATATAGATATCATTACCGATCTAGAGAGGAGAGAGTGGGTCTGTGGGTCAGTTGCTCAGTGGTCATACCGCGCTGTTGAGCGGTCGGACCAAAAGCTATAATGTACGGCCACGCGCTGCTGCCCTATATTTCTTCCTCGTTGCGAGCACCGAAGACACGGCGACTGAATTTGAAGGAAGCAGCACCTCCAACATCTCTGGGCATAAAAAAAGTTAGGAAATATCAACTGCTAGACTTGTTTCGTTCCTATATCGAAGGGCTCCGGTAAAGTTTTTTGAATGTAGATTTTATTGTATTCATTTCTATTATGCTGATTATATATCTCGTGGTCAATGGGAAGGCTTGAAAGATGGAGATTTAGGAGTAGGTTATGTCAAGGAGACTATCTTGTACCATTTGAAGGCTTGCCTACCATTCACTTGCAACGACCATCAAATTTCTTCATGACCTAGGAAGCTCTATTCCACTCTGCTATCTGACCGAGCTGATTCTTAAATAGCTACAAGGCCTTGCACGTAACTTGTGAAAAAGGCTGTTATCTAAAAACAGCTGTAATGAAGATACCAGCCTCTCCGCCTGGCAACAAACGCAAATGATAAGGACGACCGCCTTTGTTGCTCGCATACTCTGATGTTTCCTATAGCGATCACATCCGCGACTAGGACGTCCTCATCCAAGGCCTATTACCAAAAGGAATCACGTCGCATGTGGGCAGGTAAGGCATCACCTTGCATGTGCGGAGGTAAATACTCATCGTTTAGCTTCGGACTCAAGTACCCATCTCTCTCCCAAGAGGGAGTGTTCCGCCCATTTTACCAGGAGAGGCATAACTCTGAGCTCGAGAAGCTGCACGAGCGCTCCTTCCGCAAGGACTCCCAAAGTGAGCACTTCCGGGGCGAGGACGTCCAGGGTGAGTGCCCGCACTGTGCGAACCTCTGGCCGAAGTAGCTCCACCACGAAGAGGTGCCTCACGACGGACAGGTGGCCCATGATGAAGCGGTAGCCCGTGATGAAATATTGGCACGATGGCCTTTCCTAAGATAGTCGTCACGTTCCTCGCCGGAGTGATCGAATTCATCACTGTATCCATCAGATTCCTAGAGATGGCGTGCCGGGTGAGGATCCCCATGGTATCTTGCGCGAGGCCGAGCAGGAGACCCGCCGTCCGAATCTACAAGGTAGTGTCTAGCCGGCCGGTCTCTATCCCCAAGACGTCCGTCCCAAAGCTCCCCGCCACGCCGCCCAACCGCCCACTCCCATCCCAGCCTCGCCCCTCCTCCCCTCACTCACGAAACGCCCCCTGCCCCACCCGATGAAACTCCCCCACATCTCCCCGCAGACTAACAGCACAACTCCTCGACCCACACCACCACGCCCTCCCCTCCGCATATTCCGTGACCGAGCCCCAGAGGCTGTACGCCAGGTCAGCATCCAGAGCCCGTGCTTATGGGGACTCGGCATGCCAGCGGTCAGTGTGATGTTCGTACTCGGCGCGCAGGAGACCGCGGAGGTCGTGGCCCGCTATTGGCGAGGCGTGGGACATCAATTAGCCAGCCGTTAGAAGCGGGGGCTGGTTCCTCCGGGGGTGTGGACGTGGGTTGGGAGGGGTGCGTGGGAATGGTGGTGGTAGTGGTGAGGGAGTGGTGACTGGGGCGCGATGGGGCATCAGGGGTGTTTAGTGGAGTTTGGATGTAAGAAAGAACCCTTGTCGAATATTTAATTGGCGTGCTGGGATTCTCGAAGAAACAGTAGGCGCGGTGTATTTGTGCGATATTTTTCACTCAATCAAAACCTTGGAGTATGTCAAGGGATATTGTGGGGAGGGAAGACCGAGTGCTGCGAGATCAGGGTAGGAACCATGAAAAGGGAGGCCCAGAGAAGTGGTCTGACTGGTGTTGGGTTCAACATTGTGTACCACCCGACGTTCAAAAACACTTTCATCGCGCTCATGTGTGTATCGCGGAAACCCCTTTATTTCCATGTGTTGCTATAACACTATATCCTCTATAAGATAGATCTTCACCTCCTCCATCGGGAGCTATCGGTATGTGGCTAGCTTGTTAGCTGGTCGATTGTAGAACTTTTGATACTGATGGTGAGGTGATGGTGGATTTCGGGGGATGGAGGGAATGAGTTCAGAAATTAGGCTGGGCAAGTAAAGTTTTGGAGAAGAAGGTACGCTACCTAGATATCGGGATGTTTACTTAGTGGGATCTGACTGCCACCTCCTCAGCGACCCGTTGGGGGAAAACCCAAATCCCGACCCTGCCAACTTCTTGAAATATTCTACCCGAAACCCTTACCATAACGAGTCTGGTCGGACGTGCGAGAGCTTAACCCCATTCCATAGCCTCGGACTCGTATTCCCGTCCATCTCCCATTCAGGCGTGCCCCGCCCGTTTGCTTATGGTCATTCCTAGCTTGAAGCCATTCCTAGCGATAGTCAAAGTTTGCATGGTCTGTAGGTTCCAAAGAATACTCTGGGGGATAAGTTTCACGAGGGGATCGATGCGGGGGACCACGATAGCCGTTTGTTGAGCATTCGGTGGAGTAGTCAGGGGGGAGGCGATCGTGGTGGCCCGGATGCGGATGGGCGGGATAGCCGTTTGGTGAGTCGTTTGGGTAATAGCCATCATGAGGCGAAGCTTCCCGGTGATGTTGATGGCGAGGAGCAGAATAGCTTTCTTCGGATACTGTTCTATCATCGCCTCGTCGAAAGCGAGGGTCCATGTCAAAAATATCCCTGAACTTAACCATGCGACGGCCTCCTAGATAAGCCGGCTCTGGACGCCGTATATTCCGCTGCTGCATTCACTTCCACTCAGCCTCGCGGGACTCTTCTATACGACGGTGTTTAGTGTCGCCTCGGAATCTTGAACGGTCCTCAAATCTGATGTTGCGAGGTATTGGCGCTCGAGGTCCGTGAGAGCCTTGGCAGGGAGTTGGGCACCACCTGTAGTGTCCGTCTGGTCGTTGTGTATGTGGAGATGGAGGTTCGTTGTGAAGTATGTACACGGGCCTTGGTGGTGGAAGGATCACTACGGGTATCGGGCACTCGTCTCTTGGTCTTGAGCGCGATCGTGGTTGGGAGACTGCAAAGAGGCACATTGTATCGTTCAGACGGTACTTCTTGAGAATGAAAAGATGGTATAGATAATACTCGAAGCTGATAAAGGGTCGGGGTGACTTTTGCTTTTCTTAGTACGATGGAGCAGACACAGCAGAACAGGTACTGAACGGATTCGATTAGTATTACTGAAGTACGAATGCCTGAATAGCTGATGCGTCTTTGAGAAATGAACGGAACAGAGATTGAAAAAGTCTCGAGGTATATATATAAGTCAATGAAACTATTGGAACAGTGTGTTTGAGAGACCAGTCAACATGGATGTTCATGTCGAGGTGTTGGTTGATGAATCCTACTCGCAGTAAATTTGAGTCAGAAATTACTTGTGTTATTTCCGAAATGTTGAGTGAGATGGTTTCTGGTCTAGTACCTGCTGACGATCAATGGTTGAGTTCGATTGTTGGTCTGGGTCCATAAGCTTGCATATTCAACGCAGTAGCTTACCCATATAGTAGATTATCCAAGGACGCTGCAATGCCAATATCTCTTCCTAAAATATGGTACCTAATCTTCCACTTTGCGGGCCCTCAGTTAAGGCAGCTCCTTAGCATGTAAAAGCTCGAAGACCATGGAGACTAATAGGAGACTTGGGAGCTAGTAAGAGGTTTCATTGATCCAGAGAAGACAGAACGTATTGTCGAATTCCCTAATGTAAATGAAGCATCACCGCTATGAGGTCCTGCGAGAGTGGAAGCTCCCACAGTGAACCGAGACTGTGCTAATGACAGGAATATGCTGCGTGAGTTGACGGCTGTTCAACCCTGTATGTTTCATGTGTGGAATGCCCTTGATGTCGCTAAGAAGACGAGAACCAGGGCACATAGAATATATACTGTATTATTAGTCAAAGGGCTGGGCTTTCCTGCTGAAGAGTGTGTTCAGCGCGAGAATTGGACGAGCTTAAGTTATGAGAACGGTCAAAGGCTGTTGGAGGTGAACAGTCACTTCAAGTAGTCAAAGGAGCAATCGGTCCAAAGGGCGAGCTGTCATTAGAATCCTGGGGCCAAGCAATCAAAGCCTGTGGGCTGTCAAGGCCCACTGTAGAGTATTGTTTGCTACTGTGGAATGCAGACACCAAAGCCGAAATATAGATTGCGAATCACCATGTGGAGCCTTCCTCGGGGCTATGTAGTCGTAGAGAGTATTATTTTGGTAGTGCTTGATGTGCAGGTTGACCAAGGCATGGGTAATCATAGGGCTAGCCCTGGAATTGGTCCGTGGCATTCCGACATAAGGTAACCTTCAACCTCAGGATCCGAACACTAGATACTTCCCCATCTCCATCAATAGGACTTCAGCGCTCTTTTTCAGGATTAAGACTAATCGTACGACATGTATCAAAGACAAAGAATCTACAGACACTAGCACTGCTAAGCAAGATACTACTAAGAATGACTCTAGGAGTCTAAAGCCCACCACGAGTTAGGTCTCGAATTTGATACTTTAAAATCTAACATGCAGCGGAGAATCATTGCAACTAAAGTCATTCGCTTTTCTCTGTCTATCACTAACTCTTCTCTTCTAATGGAATCTGTTAATCTAAGTTCAAGAATAGTTTAGAAACGCGCAATTTCTTGTTCCAATCTTACATTTTCCCAAGCTACGTCTTTGTGTTATCCCTTCTTTTGGCATGTTTGTCTCCCATTGCGGCTTCGTAATCCCCGATACATAGGTTTATCCTGCATCATGTTCTGGTAGTTTTCCCCTTTCACGAGTTTGGATGCTGGCGGCCTGAGAATAACTTGATAAGCACAGCCATCCATGATCGTCTCGGCCGTAAGGACATGGGGATCACTCGTATTCATCGTCAGAATACTCTCCAAAGTATTCCTCCGCGGGATAGCTCGCATGATGGCCTCCGTAAAGACCAGCTAAATCTTGTTCGCGACCATGTGAGAACCCTCCTTGGAAACGACTCCCTGCGTTGTGCCTTGGGCGATTCCTACTTGCATAAGGTCCATGCTGGTTCTCTATATGGTTTGGTCGATGTGTACCCTGTTGATGGTGTCCTCCATAACCATGAGCTCCACAGCCGTGACGGCCGTGACCAGGATGATGACCAGGATAAGGGGAACCTCCGCTACGGCCAAAAATTTCATGAGTGGTATGACCTCTCCACATACCGTGTTCATGAGGTACATCTTGCTCCCACCAGCTGTCTCGCACGAGGTGCGTATCTCGGGTCTCTTGGCGCTCAAACCCATTGAGGCGACCATGTTGTTGATGACGAGAATGTTGTGTTTGATGGTGTTCATGTTGTCCTTCATGATGGATTAGTGGATGGCAATCATTGCATTGTCAGTGTTACTCACGATGCGGTGCTAGGAGTCGATGTCCATCATGTCTTCCTGAAGCCCCGACCCAGTAGGAGTTTCCATCTGGGCCTTGCTCCGTTCTTGCTCCCATGAGCACTTCCGCACGATCGAGCAGGATATCGGTCATGATCCTAACTTCTGCTGGACCATTGGATCCCCAACGAAGTACATGATTCTGATAGGACCGCCTCAAGACTTGCCTCGGATCAGGCCCACCAAATCCCATTTCATATTCAACCATCTGCTGCGGGTAAAATGTCATTAGCCACCCGTAGTAGCGAGGTGAGGTGCCATGCGGAAGAGGAGGTGGAAGCCCATGAGGGCCCCGTGGTGAGAAGGACATCTTTGTCTAGGATGGAACTTGGTCCGTTCCAGAGATGTTGTTTAAGAGTGCGGACAATCTTTCGAACTTTCAGAAGAAGTTGGGCCAAGGTCTCCAACGAATATGGCCCGATCCGCAGGGGAATGAGGATTATTAGGATAAGCTTCCAAGGCACTGGTCAGCCAGATAAGGTTGATGGGACAAAATATTGAAGATGTGGAAGATATACTACAGAAGGACCTTCTCCCGCCCTAGCAACACAACTGAAAGCATGTATTCGAAGAGGTCTTCAACGAGATGAACTAAACAACACTGCAAATGAACTCGAAGAATTGTGTTGGTTAACATGTTGTGTTTGTATAAATATGTTCACGCATAAATTCCATTACAATATGCACGATGCCCGTCAAACGGGACTTCTCGTTGCTGCAAGATCTCAAAGTGGAAAATGGGAAAATTCTTTAGCATTTAGTACGCAGATTCTTGACTTGATATTGTATTGTCAGGAAAAAGCCAACTTCAAAACGCCAGTTTCTACCTATCTCGCGAAAGATAAGCAGGATTCCTGTATTTTCAATACACAGCTATCTCTGTTGGTCGTAGTGAATCTTTTTGTCTACCTGCTGGTTCCAGGATAGCTATTGTCTAAGCATCTGTTTTCTTCAAAGTCATACCATCTATGGTACATGTCCACGCCGTCTCCTCAAGTCCAGTCCTCTCGTGGTATTCATTCTCATGTTCGATACTACTTCAAGTGCCCGAGGCTTGGGTTATAGGTGTCCCAGTGCCCAAATACCACCAGAATCCGGCGCTATGTCGAAACCAAAGACCATGGTGGTTGTAAAAATCGAGACCTCCACAGAAGCGAAAGGTCTCCCCGGGACACAGGAGATTGTTCATTTCTTCGGGAACCATTTTGCGTAATTTCCGCAACGTTAGGGACCCGGATAGTAGGGTCCGCCTGCATAGAATAAGCGCAGCAGGGCCTCTTGTGAACTGCAACACCCCCTACCGAGTCGAGACAAGCAAGGGGCAAGGCTTTCTCGGGTTTTGGTATGGTCTAAAATCCCGTTCCTATAGGTTCTGCACACTCGCTGCGAGGTCCTGAGGGCAACGTAAGAGCATCCAGGAGATAGTGGGGACAGTATTGGTCAATGGGGCTTAGGTTCAACCCCAACCCATTATCAGCCAAGAAAGACTCTTTACCCACCTAGACAAACATAGCCCACAAGCTCTGCTAAAGCCCGGCTACGCAGTCTTTCCAGAGTAACAAGCAGTCCTCGGTGCAAACCGTAGGATTCCCTGACATACCGGAAATCACCTTCCTGGCTGCCCACCTTACTCCTCCATGTTTCTCATAATATCATGATTCAACGCTGTATAGAGGATAAAGTCATAAACTCATAGAAAAAGATTGAGGTCTGACCGTCCTTGAACTGCGTTGGAACCGCTACGGTAGAGTCGGGCATACATAGTAACAATATAGATAATAACAATACTTGACAGAATTACCCAAAGCGTAAATCGTCAACTCGACCCCATCGACTAACTACCAAGAGCCACATCCAAACTCCCTTTATTAAAAAAAAAAAAAAAAAACCCTCCCAAACCGAACCACACACAAAAACCATCATCTAACCCCAACCGAGCTGAATTAATACCGCAGAAACCACTCCAAAAGATCCCTCCCTCAAACCGCCGACCCAAACAAACAAACAAACAAATAAACTCACCCTCTTCCCACCTTGATAGCAACACACGCTGAATATACTCTCCGGCTTAGTAGCTAATACTAATACATACGAGTAACGTACTTTGTGATGGAGAGGAGGAACGAGGTTCCGAACATGCACTCAACCACGCAGCCAACAGAATCAATCCCTCATATCTCGGTCCCTGGTTCCCTTCCCGTCAGCATGTTTAGACGGCGATATCATCTCCAACAGATAGCTGACGAAGCGTCTTAGGCCCTACTGACCGGTGAATCTGCAGGATGCCGAAAGTAGGGAACAAGACAGTTTACTCGTGCCCGTAAGAGCTGATCATGATTAGCACACTTCGCCAATTGTGCCATCATATGAACCAGTTAACTCAGATCCCTAGATCCCCACTTTGATATTTCATTCGGTTGTTACATCCTATGCTACCACACAAACCACAAAGCCCACAAACAAAACACGCCCAGTGGCTCGCCCTTTGAGCATCAAGCACGCAAAGCTCAAAAGTGTATCATCCGCTCGGGTAAACACTTGTGTCTTTCTAGAAATACAGAAGAGAGACATGGAAGGCACAGGCATGCTGTAGAGTGAACTCCATTTCCCTTGCACTTGTTGCTCGCAAACATGGCGCCTTTTTGGTGAAAGCACCATGGTGCTGCCGCATAAATTGATATATGGTAAACTTGCTCATATAGAGGCGCTTGTTGTGGCAAGAAATTATTGCTGTATTTGAATGAGCTTGGAGCAAAGTGACCAACTTATTAGACTTGGATTGAGAAGTGCTTATTCCCAGCCTGTCGAGTAGAATTAGCAGTCACTTGGCACGTCAGATGTCTACGCTCTTGAGCTCCTCAATGCCATCCACCCCAAGTCCCGTCACCAAAGGCCGTGCCTGGTTATCCTTCTCTTTATTTGTTCCGTCATGTAGTACAGCTGGTTTCATGACCGTACCCAGAGGACTTATCACTCCCTTGCCCTCGTCATTACTAGTAGGACTCCCGACCTCAACTAATGTCCCATCTCGCTCACTTGCTGCTGTCTCCGTCGCGGTCGGGTCTCTGTTTACGTCACCGCCAGCAACGCTCGGTTTTGTGACGGAGTTACTCTCCTCAGTGACTTGCGCCAAAGGGCTTGGCTTTGCCATGTTGCCGCGCGGGCTCGAAGTATGAGGACCACGGTTAGGAAATCGATGTGGTGAGCGGCCCCTTTCGTCTGTTGGACTGCCATAAGGAGACCCTCTAGGAGAACCGCCATTGCCGTTTGGACCATGCGCACTGCCGGGTCTTCTTCTAGGACCCTTCCGGCCGTACTTCTGATCCATTCTCCAGCGTAGGATGTCAAGATAAGCGGGCTCAACCGTTGCCTGCTTAAACTCTCGAAGCTTCAACTCTTGGGTTTCTTCATCAACGAAGACTTTCTCACTGCTCATATCGTCTGCGACCATAGCTAGAAATGCTGCCCAAGAGCGTGCGATAACATATTTACAGTCGTAGTCACGTCCGAAAAGGATGATTTGTCCCCACTTTCCAACCGGCCCTGGCGCAAGATCAACAGCAACGTTGTTTCCACCCCAGTCACGAGCGAGAGGAATCCAGCCGGGGTGAGCATAAGCCTTTTGTACAGCCCTAGGAGGTTGCGAATCTTGTTTGTCCAGAAGCTCTTGTCTCCATAGGGGATTGGCGGTGGTTTGTGAGAATTGTGCCGCAGAGGATGAGGATCCGCCGAATGCTTTCGGAGGAAATTGGGTCCGGTGATTTGCAGGCGCGGTGAGATACTCTTCATTGACCACCCTCCAATTTTTCCACTCCTGAACTATTTCCTCGCAATCGAGCAGCATGCAGCCAAAGATGATACCAGTCGGCCTACCACCCCGTTCTTGTCCGTCGTGGATCTGCAGAGACTCACGAACATCCAGGGGCAATGAGCAATCAATCTCGTGTTCCAGCTCGTTGACATCATTCTGGGTACACCCTTCGGAGAGTTGGTCATACAGTTCTTCGTACTTGTCCTCAGCCCATCGGTCAATTCTTTTCCACGAATGAGAGACGGGCGGAGGAGGGGGCAGGCCTTCTTGAAAGCTTTGCATCTGTATCTCCCCAGGGGTGATGTTTTCGAAAGGGTTGTTGTCGTGGGATTGGCTTTTGCGTAAAGCTAAGCTTGATCTCATGCCTGGTGAGTATGGAGATGTAGGAGATTGAAGAGCAGCGGCACTGCCATCAAGGCCGGGCGTAAAGCGTCCGTTGTTATCATCGCCGTAGGCTTGATCGAGATCTGCTCGTGAGTCCACTGCACTGGTTGCGATGGAGGTGAGGGGAGCATGACGGCTTTGATTCAAAGGCATGTGCTGACCAGTTCGATACGGAGAGTCGTGCGAGGCATGGCGGTCGTACGAGGTCATGGTATGCCAGAAGGAACGCCATGCCGACCCGATGCTGCCAGTGCTAAAAGGCGGTAAGCCAATGCCTACGGACAAAGGAATGTTGACGGGGGATTGCAACTTACGAAGGTGCCATGGCGGTTGCGCTGGAGTTGTAGTCACGGAGCGAAGTTAACATTCATGTTTGCATCTTCTCGTCCATTGAAGGTCATATAAACAAATTTGTGAGGTAGTCGTCGCAACGGGCGTTGGAACGTGGTACGGGTAAGATATGGCGGACAAGGAAAGGAGTTTCGCGTCTGCCAAGTTAGGAAAGCGCCAGTTTTAAATTAAACACACACACAAAGGCTACACGGCGCTAAACTTGTCCGATAACAGACTTAACCGTCTGTTGATATAGCGGCAGGAGGCTGCTTACTCACAAAGCGTTTCAGATCACTATCAACACAGTCATTGGTCAGGTGCTTTTAGTCGCCTCTTTAGACTGGTATCGGGGGCAACGGTCGATCTGGAAGATCTACGAGTACTACCGTACTACCTCCGTACGAGTAGATACACTCAACACTTTGCCTTCTTGATATCTATTTTGGGCAGCTGTATCGCCACTGACATAGATCATATGCTCAGGTGATCTTCGCTTTCTCAATCATCGTGACCAATTGCATGGCCAGGTACAGGCTTCCTGCCTGGATTACATCGCCTTCAAGGTGAATGATCAATTCCCCTCCAGCTGTCACCGCTCGCTGGACCGTCCTTCATCTCGCTAATTCCCTCCGGCAACGGAACAGCTTTGTGCGAGCGAGCGATCGACTCCAGAAGATGATGGTTTCTACTACTTGTGTCAGAAATACTGATGTAGCAGGTTTGGTTTGCTTGTAACTTTTGGGGAAGACTCACGTCTAAGTTCTTGAGGTGCTCCAGCTATTTTGTTCTCGCCCGCCTCGATGGCGTTATCTGATGCAGGGGGACCATCGACGTACTCAGTTCCACGAGGCATAATGTCGAAGTTTAGAAATGTCTTTGAATGCGGTCAAAACCTGGGAAAGTGCAGTTGATGGACATGAGAACTCCTTTTGGATATTTGCACGTTTTGGTCAAGTACGACCTTCAATCTGCAATCTGAGATCATTACCAATGACGTATCATAAATTCAATTGGTTATAACATGCTGAAGTTATTATTGTATTAATTACTTCCCATTTGCCTACGACGTACGGAGGTAAAGCTCATCTTATCCCTTGTCGCCATCCATGACTGCACTCCCGAAGAGTCAGCGCCCCTATCTAGCTGGCTACGTCCTCCTACACGGGGTTCGACAAGTCTCAATCCATACGATATTCGCAGACTGCACCCTTTCAACGACGGTCAGATAACAACAGAGTATCGTATTCCACCGGCATGAACAGTGAGTCTCAGTACAAAATATTCGTAGCAACGTAACGTGCCAAACTGCAGGAATAGGTGGTCACAATCGACATGCTTGAGAGATTCATTCCACTCTGGACTGCTTGTAGGCTGCCTGCCCAGAAGCTGGCAATGTTGGGTATTCGGGACAGTATTAGTTTTTCACACTAATCCCAGTCATCATCATCGCCTCCATCCTCATCCTCCTGTTTTCTTCTCGCTCTTGCAATTTCCTCATTCCCTATGGTCTTCGCCCTCGTCAGTACCCCTGCCGCCAGCAGCCTCGTTTCCAGTTCCTTGATCGTAAATGTATCTTCGCTGTACCCCAAGCCCTCAAAGCCTACAATGCGATCTGTACTAACGCCATTGATGAAGGCAAGAACACACGGTAGAACTTGGATCTTGAGCCTTGTCACCAGGAAGGGCGCGTTTTCGACGTTTATTCTCAGAAACCGCGTATCAAAGTGTTTAGGGGCTAACGCCTTGTTCCTCCCTCATAGTCAGCTTTCAAGCGACTATGTATGGGGTAACCATGGACTAAAACACACCTCCAGATGTTCATCCATAACCCCGCAACGCGCGAAATCTGGTTTGAAGAAATGTACCACGCACCACTTTACCGATGTTGTCAGATCCATCAATGCCTTCTCTTCTACGATTGTAGTGTAAGTTCCATACTCCTGCTTCCGCATGTGTTTCGCACGTGAAAATTCGGAGTGGAGTTGCTGGAGACGCTGCTCACGAAATTGAGAGAGAGCAGGATCGTTGTCAAGCGAATCAAGAAGAGCATCTTCGTCATCTGAGGAAGCTGCTGGGTGAGAGTTGTCGAGGATAGATGTGACTGTGGGGTGGAGGGTGGGCATTTCGGGGCCTGATAGGGAAAATGTGGAATTTAGGACGGGCTGGTGGTAGAACTTGGAAATGGAACAGAGGACAATGGAAGCATATCTTGAATTGGAGGCATGTAAATTAGGCACACGAGGTTGCAGGAAAGGTAGTGTGGGATGTTAAGGTCATAAGGCATAGTGGATCCCATTTAGAGATCCCTGCGTACCGTATCCGTACTTTAGCACGGTTTTATTTTAGGCGATTTTTCTTCGCTGACCGTGGCTTGGCTGGAGATTAATAAAAGTGATAGGAAATCTGTCCACCAACAATTTCAACGATCAAAGCCAACCACGCCTCAAGTCCTGGGCTAAAGCACTCCCTCAGCAGTCGTTGATCTTGAAACTATCTTCGCGCCGTCTCTTGCTCCTGACTGTCCTCTTCCCCTACCCCCGAGCTTCTCCTTCCGCCGACTTGCCTAACCCCAACGTACTCCTCCTTTCGTTGCACCCCACAATGGCCGACGACAAGAAACGAGATGATTTCACGATTGATATGAATGAGCGCAATGGAAAGCCATATGACTCCCCGAGCTCACCGCGCCACGTTCCCCAAGCAGCCGCTCCTCTGGCAGCTGTTGCCAACAACCCCGTATTACCGATCCTCAGCTATTGCACTTCCTCGATACTGATGACAGTCACAAACAAATTCGTCCTATCAGGATTTGGTTTCAATCTGAACTTCTTCCTTCTCTGCGTGCAGGTGTGTTCACCAAGTGCAGAACGCTTGGATGATATGGTACTGATGTAGAGACAGTCCGTTGTGTGTGTGATTGCGATTCAGACCTGCAAATCGGTGGGGGTCATCACATACAGAGATTTTAACACGGACGAAGCTAGGAAATGTGAGCCGCTTCTGACCTCATTCTCGGATCTATGTGACTGATGCCTACTGCAGGGTTCCCTGTATCGTTACTACTCATTGGCATGATATACACGAGCACCAAGGCTCTCCAATTTCTGTCAATTCCCGTGTATACCATCTTCAAGAACTTGACAATTATCTTGATCGCGTACGGTGAGGTGCTATGGTTTGGCGGCTCCGTTACAGGAATGGCTCTGTTTTCCTTCGGATTGATGATCCTCAGCTCTGTAATTGCAGCTTGGGCAGATATCCAGCATACCCTGCAAAATTACGGTCACTCAGAAACGGAAGCATCGGCCAAGGTTTCTACGCTCAATGCAGGCTACATGTGGATGATGGTCAACTGCGTTTGCAGTGCGGCCTATCTTCTAGGCATGCGGAAGAGAATTAAACTGACCAACTTCAAGGACTTTGACAGTGAGTACCTTGAACACTGTGGCACAGTCTGTAGCTAATGTTCATGTCTTAGCTATGTTCTATAACAATGTCCTGTCCATCCCCATTCTCCTCCTTGCGTCCGTCTTCATTGAGGATTGGTCCTCCGAGAACGTCGGCAAGAACTTCCCAATTGAACAACGTAACAACCTTATCATGGCCATGGTCTTTTCCGGACTCTCTTCGGTTTTCATTTCTTACACGTCAGCTTGGTGCGTGCGTGTGACTTCCTCGACGACGTACTCGATGGTCGGCGCTCTGAATAAGCTACCCATTGCGTTGAGTGGGCTTATCTTTTTCGATGCTCCGGTCACGCTTCCTAGTGTATCCGCCATCGGTGTTGGCTTCGTTAGCGGTATTGTGTATACGTTGGCGAAGGTCAAGCAATCATCCAAGCCGAAGACTGGTGGTCTTCCAACTACAAACCCACCCATGAGTGCCAGCAGCCAAAGCGCGAGGGATTCATTCAAGGCATAGTAGAGCTAGATATATTTGGCGACAAGGAATGCTGGAGTTTTTTATTTCGAAAGTGGAGAGTGGATGAGAGGCGGAATTCCGCGTTTTGTACGACGCCCAAAGGTGATGGATAGAGCTGCTGGATGGCTATCTCTTGACATCTGGCTTGATTAAATGCATCTGGGTAGATGGTTCGCTTGAGATTGTGCGATCAGAGTCGCTAAACTATTATTTCACATATGTATATAATGGATATCAAGTCGCAAGTCTGGAAGGAAACAGGTGACCTCAGGTTTCATTGCAATCACAAATACTATCCACATTCTACATGTCATCAAGTCAAATTGAAAGAAAGATTAGGCGCTCGGAATCTGGGTTCGAGGAGAATGCTCTACCGGCCTGGCAGCCCTACGAAGCCCTGCAGGGCAACACGCTTGACGTCAAATTTGGCTCTGCGGACTTTTGTCGCCATTGGGCTCTCGCAAAGTCACAAAACGCCCAAACATGAGGACCCTTGTGTCCACATGTACTTAAGACTTCAGTAGCATGACAACGCTTCAAAGTTGGTAACTGGTTCTGCTTCAACCTCTTGCTATGGCTAATGCTACAATTACAGATGCACCACCTCAAGTTTCCCCACCACAGTCCTCGTAAGGTTGGCTGCCAGAATTAAACCTTAGATTGTACTGAATTATTACTAGGCTGTCCTTCACCGAGGGGTTTCTTCTCGGCCAGCTATCGGTCGTGATACTTATTGGCGCCTTCATCAAATTCTTCATCTTTGGCGAAGCCCCCTCCTCAGAAACCACCGCCGCTAACCGTGCCCTCGCCCGCCGAAATCGCGCTCTCGATCACAGACGTTCAATCTCCATCAACTCGACCTCCCTATCACCGAAGAAGCTCAAGAGCAAACGATCCTCGTCCAATGTCTTACGGAACCCTCCACGTCTTACTACGGCTACGATCCTTTCCAAGACGTACTACAATGTCAACTCTCACCAGCCTGAATCCGTAGACTGGTTCAATGTCCTAATCGCGCAGGCGATAGCACAATTTCGGAATGATGCCCAGGACGACGATGCGATTCTCACCTCCCTTACGAATGTATTAAATGGATCCCACAAGCCAGATTTCCTATCGAGCATAAAGGTAACGGAGATAAGCCTGGGAGAAGATTTCCCCATCTTCAGCAACTGTCGTGTACATCCGGTAGAAGATGATGCTAATGGCCCAGATGGTGGGCGGCTGCAGGCACGCATGGATGTAGACCTCAGTGATTCCATTACTTTGGGTATCGAAACCAAGATAATTCTAAATTATCCTAAGCCACTCACTGCTATTCTACCGGTAGCCCTTGCAGTGTCTATAGTCCGGTTTTCGGGCACCCTCTCTATCTCCTTTCTTCCGTCTTCTTCTAAACCATCAAGTTCCACCACTTCTGCGACTTCGGCATCACCACCGCAGCAGCCCCCTTCCACGACACCGACTACACTTGCTTTTTGTTTTCTTCCCGACTACCGCCTGGATCTCAGCGTGCGCTCTCTCGTTGGCTCCCGTTCTCGTCTGCAAGACATACCCAAGGTCGCGCAGCTAGTCGAGAGTAGGCTGCATGCCTGGATCGACGAGCGGTGTGTAGAGCCAAGAGTACAGCAGGTAGTACTGCCGAGTCTCTGGCCGCGGAAGAAGAACACAAGAGGACCGCCTGCAAATGACGATGATGTTCTAGGCAACGAAGGTACCCGTGATCTCAAGGAAGAAGCTAGGAGAGAACTCGAGGAGGAGATGAGGGGAGAGAGAGAGTTGAGGGAGAGAGAAAGAATGAGCGGGCTGGAACGTTTGAGGCGGAGGAACAGGGATGGCGAAAGGGGGTACGAGATGCCTGGAGCTATGCCGGGAATGATGGTTAACTGACACCAGGCGCGGGCCTTGCAGTCCTTTGCCTTGTCAGTCCTATCAACTCTTCTCCACGTGATGCAAGTAGCCTTTTATTGACAATGCTAGTAGAATTGCAAAATAAAGGTGTACGTGTCTGGAAAACCTGTCCTATGCATCAAATCCTTAGAAAGCCACCTGCATCGAAAGTTGAACAGTGATGAGAGCCCATGCTAAAGAAACTGAGGTAAATTAGTTCACCAACACGTCCTTTCACCGATTGCAACCCCTCGGCTTTTGAGTCGTCATCGTGAGGCAATCTATGGAGCCTTGTCTGAGTGTTCAGGCAAGCTCACCTGTAGTGATCTCAGCTTAGGCGTTCAGCTCTTTCCACCCGAGACTGCTTATACGTCACTTTCACATCAAGATCTGGAATAGACTAGTACAATACCATGCCACATCACAAATCAAGTCAGAACACAAGTGACAATGAACATGCAGAGGTTACTTTCTCTTCCGACGGAAATTTGTCTTCAGAAATATCGATATCTCCTCATCCAACCCCTACCAATTCGCCCGCAAGGGCTTTCTATCTTCCGGCATAAATTCGAGCCATATCTCGAGCACAACCTCTTGCGTACTTGCCGTCAGATATATGATGAGGCATTGCCTCTTCTTTACGGTGAAAACGTATTTTGCGATCACGTGGATGACTATAGTGGGCGGCTCCTAAGGATAATTACCAAGAGCAAGGTTTTCCCTGCCATCATGTCGACTTGATCAACCTCAAATGCGAAGCGCAACCCGGGGAGATAGATGATCCCACGGCAAACTCCGTCCGATACTATGCGCACTATCGAGCAGCCCTTTAGACATTCACACTGCGGCTTGCACGCTTCTTTTATGACCAATGGCTCTTTTTCGAGGGGGAATTTCGAGGTCAGAGCAAGACTGCAGAAGCTCTCGCGACACTTGGAGAAGGGGTGGAGTTGATCATCGTCGCGTGGGGCGAGGACGACGTAGGCGTTGATGCTTTGAAAGAGTTACGCCTTGCAGTTGCGCCCGAGGACGATTGGGTCACTAGAAAACAATACAACCATAGGCATTACCAATGTACTGGACGATTTTGGCGTTGTGGACCAGGTAAACGCTTACTCTGAATGGTACCGAACCCCGAAATCATCACAGTCCCGCGTGGGGTCGGAAAAGGGCAGATATGGCGACCTATACCGGGAAATGCTGAAAAGCTTGAGATTTTGCTTGGGACTACCTAAGCGCAATAGGTCACAATTGAGGAAGTCTGATTGGACAAGCCTAAGTCGGAGGAAGCGAAGTGAGGCGTACGATTGATACCTAAATATCCAGCTACGAAAAGATTGTCGCTCAGATGTCATCACCGATCCTGGGAGCTCTCAAGCTAGGTTGGCCCTTTCGTGTAGCTTAAACCCACAGCTGATCTGGCTTATCTGATTTGCTTCCATCAACGAACTTCTGCTAAAACATCTCCGGTTTTCCACTGCGTTCTACACATGATGGCAAATCTAAACGTGCTACCCCCAGATCACTGTGCTCCCGAATTCGCGATTATGGACAGCTTTCCACTCTGCGTTGTTACCTCCAGCCACATCGTACTATTTTGAACAGATCAGACGTTGACAGACATAGCGACGATCAAGAAGAGGCATACGAAGAAAACGAAGACCGGGAGAAGATGGAAAAGGACCCGTTCCACACGACATCTTGCACACTCGTTCTATCAGCAGTGTAGACCTTCTACCCGTGTTTTTTTCTTTCCCTGATATCCCAAACGCAAGATATCTACTAATTCGCAAGATCAACAATCGTCCGTTTGAGGGTCATGCTTCGTTGTCAACCGCTTGCCGACTTCTCACTAACAATCTGCTGTCGCTTTCATCCTATACGAGCAAACGTAGCGGCTATAGCATCGATCAAATGCACACAGAGAACTCTTGCCATTCTACTCATGTTTGTTCCCGAATCGGTGCCAGCACTGTTAACAGCTGACAGTCATTCTGTGTGGCACTCCTCCTTGCCAGGCGGCTGGCCAAGGCACAGAAATAGCCACTTGAATCCTAAGCAAAATTTATCACTCGAACCGCATATAAGAATAACGAATCTCATGAAGATTTCCAGTTGTAATTTGGACAGGATATTCATCGATTGTCCTGCGAAGTAGCGTATTGAAGATCTCCCTTGCTACGATCACCATTAGAGGACAAATCAAATATCGATCATCCAATCACTACATGTTGACTCATCGTTGAGAGCTGCAATGAAAACTACAAGCTGCGAGCCATCGCCCGCTCTCTCTAAATTCCGCTGGAACTTCGTATCTAGATATATCGAATTGTTCTCGTTCACTCGAAGCCGTTATGCCCGCAGTACGCTGACGATGAAAAGGAGGGCGAAAGTATCTGAGATCGACCAAATGAAGCTTCACTAAAACACGAAATACTACGTACGTGTCGTCAAACATATAACGAAGCCTTGCCCGAATTATACCGGGAGAACCATTTCCACTATACAAGTCTGACGAACGACCTCGACAAGCCGGGCTTTCCGAACGAATATCTCGACATGTTGAAACATATTGAAGTCGATTACTGGTTTGAGGAAGATCTCGATGAACAACCAGATATATTTGTGTCAGACTTCGTCAATCCTTTTGCTGAACGTAGCTTTAAGCTAGAAGATTTTACTTTGCGAGTGGCAGACCATGATCCGGAAATTGTGGCGATCATCGAGATGCCGCTTCATGAAGACGGAGGGACAGCACGAGAAATGAAGCTCGTCAGCCAAAGGACTGAAAGGTTGAACATCGTCTTTTACAAGGACACAATTGCACCTTACAATGCCTTTGTGAAGCTAAGAGAGGCTATCGCCCTTCGGGATGAGTGGTAATTGGATGAACGGAAAAGTACAGAGGACGCTGACGAATGCTGGGTTTGGTACTACCGGCCAGGAAGCGCACCAAAAACTACCCAAGTCCTGGGATAGTGAATCATAGATAGTGTCGCTGTTGACTTTGAGCATGGCTCTTCTATGACTTCATATCTCTTCGGTCACGCTTTCTTAGAAGTTACATATCTGCATCCCAGAACCTAGACATGCTCGACTTGGAGTATGTGCACAGCTGAACTTGGTCATTGCGCTAAGGAGTGAGTAGGAGCTACATCAAGGAAAGAAGACTCAGAAAAGCTAGGCGTGAATATATCTGAACCAAAAGCTACACTGCCGGATCAGGTAACGAGACGTCCCTATTCCCTGTGTTAGGTCAAGTAATTGTATCATTACTTAAATCCACAAGGTCTTTCGTAAGAATAAGTATCAAGTCGAAACTGCGAGTCGGCCACAAAGCAACCACAGATTCAGGAGTATTTGACATTCGAGATATACCCTTGTGCTCTACATGATCATTCACCCCGCTCGAGTGATTGAATTTCTTTATGGTAAGCCTAGCTTTTCTGATGAAAAGAATGCATAAAGAACTCAGGCGTGTAAAGTTTTACCTATAGATATGTGTGCAGGACATGTCACGGAATGTTAAGGTGATGTTAGCCTCTTTCCATTTTCATCCTTAATCAACCATGCCAACTTACTTCACTTCAAATCACTATATAATGAGCTTGTTACTTCTCATGTTCTATCAGCACTGGTCAAATATTCCATCAACAATGATCGAGTATCTCATCAACACCGATCAAGTATTCTATCAATACGTCTTGAAAGTCTTCTGATAGGTTTTACTGTATCTCAGATATTCCTGAGCTGCATCAATCCTTCGTCTTCCAACAACAGCTTCTGAATCGCTCTTCTACCTATGGCAGTGGAGATAACCATCAAATATCAACAAATGGCCAATACCTAAAGACATACTGTTTACTGCCTCGAGCTCACATCGTCATCTTTGCTCACTCACAGCACATTGTCAGCTACTGAACGCTTGTTGGGTCCCCAACTTCAAATACTTAAAGATGGCGACCCTTGGCAAACCATGTACATCTCTTCTCTCCATCCCGACCGAAATTCGATTAGAGATCCTTAAATACGTCGTCCACAACCCTTACCGGCTCACATCACCATATCACTTTGACGGCGAAAAGTTAGTGGCTAAACGTGCCTTTGACAATGTGTATAACACAGGTGCTATTCTACGAACGTGCCGTCAGCTATATGAGGAAGCTTTACCTATATTCTACGGCATGAACGTCTTTTCCTACGATACGATCGATTACAATACAGGCCTCTCTAACTGTCATCTCCATTTGGTCAAGCGCATATACCTCGATTGCTGGACTTTAAACGTGGAAAATGCAGGCACAGGCACCGCAACCTCTATTCGGTATTTCGATCGCCTCTGCCCTTGTTTGCAGGCCTTGACACTCGATATTAGCTGGTATGAATGCATGGACTGGGATCGTGTCCGCACCGTTGAGGGGCCAGATGCCTTCAAGCCTCTTACGTGTGCACTCGTCGAAGTTGCCACGAAAGCGCGGCTTAGCATCACCTTTCCAGAGATTGAACATACCAATGGCCTTCCGGTTATATGTTCGTATGTTGGGATCGGCCAGCCAGAGGATTGGAAAGTTTCGAAAACAAGCCCAGTCTTACTTTACGACTATCTACCAAGGGAAACTTAATAATCCCCCAAACCCTTTATATGACTACACGCTGTCAATTTACGGCACGACCAATACTCCACGACAGGATCGATCAGGCTTCCAGAGATCCCCGTCCCAACGTTTCATCGGAATTTGCTGGAAGGTTAGACGTCAAGGGAGAGTAGTGGATGGATTCAGGGGCACGGAATCTGGAAGTCGCTGTTTTCAAAATTTGCAGCATGGTCTCGACTCTCAACAACACCTGTATCACTCCAACACTCCACCCCATAGTCGTCAGCATCTCTCCTTTCCTAAGCGCCGGTCAAAGCCCGCCATTGCCCCAATCTCTCTACCGTTCGCTTCCGATCAAGTCATCTGTTCTGGAATTGCCCCAGCCGAGCGAATCAAAAGACCTTCTATCACGTTTTGCAAGCAGAAATGGTCCGCGGTTAAGGAGTGCAGCTTGGGATGGACCCTCTTAGGCGAGATTTGCTGAGAGCGTTTTGTACAACACGTCAAGACTTTGGTCGTACCTCACAGCCTAGATATTTCAGGCACATTCCTCCAAAGCACTTGTCTAAAAACGATCAACTTTCACAATACCGATCTTCAAGTTATCAATCTCCACAACATCCACTTCCACCCTCTCCCTCCCTCCCCCGCCACATCATTCTCAAACGCAGCGACTCCACTACCCTAACTCCCCAAAGTAATCTCCCCCCTTCTTTTCCCTCCCGCCTCAACACATTCCCCACAGCGCGGAGTTTTGCATCATCGCTTTCCACCGCAGTTCCTACCATCATACCACATACCCAGCCCGCATCCCCTCAAGAAATCCCACATCGTCTCCCATCTTCCACCTCCACTTCCAGCCCACAAACCCTAATTTCCTTGGGGGGGGGGGGGGGGGGGGGGGGGGGGGGGGGGGGGGGGGGGGGGGGGGGGGGC
>JAABVA010000716.1_pt1 | contig 39747 bp, 48 predicted proteins | sample 5560331 | NCBI WGS metagenome assembly JAABVA01 (sample SAMN12812661, study PRJNA571458) | rock metagenome | isolation source: Antarctica rocks | place: Antarctica: Victoria Land, Mt New Zealand sud | collected 2016-01-07 | reverse complement strand
CGTGCGCCCGGCGGTCACCTGCCCGCACCGGGGTCGCCAAGTTGTATCCTCGACGTCTCGTGCCTCGCGGTGACGGCAATTGCGGTGTCCGTAAGGCATGCGTCGCGGCAACGGGGAAGCTTCACGGGCCTCGTCGTACTCGGTGACCTCGATGCTTCCCGCTTGCCGGACGGCCCGGAAGTGCGGGTCCAGGGCGATGGAATCCAGGGAGACGAATCCGTAGACGAGGCGCCGGACCTTGCCGGCCGCACACAGCAGCCCCGCGTCCGGTCCCCCGTAGGTGACCACGGTGAGGTCGGTCAGCTCCGAGCGAAGAATGGCCCGGACCAGCGACATCGGCTTGCGCCGAGAGCCCCATCCGCCAATACCGATGGTCATCCCGGAGGAGAGCTCGGCGACGACCTCCTCGTGGGTCATCCGTTTGTCCGCCACTGCCGCTCCCTCTGGGCCTCGCCGCCACCGTAGCAAGCGCTTGGTTGGTAGGCTAGCAGAGCCGTTGGCGTACCGTCCGCGGGGTGAAGTGGCTCCCCCGCTCTGGCTCGGACACGATCAGTCCGACCGCTCACTACACCGGATACGTGTGGGCGCAGCGCGGGCTCGGGCCCACCGAGCTCGCCACCTGGCAGGGAGGCTGCTGCACCTGGGTCTGCGACCGGTGATGTGTCAGCCGAACCATGGGCACCGGCACGGTGGACGAATTCCTGCTCGCCCGCCATCGGGTCATCGATCACCTCTTGGACGAGGCCATCGAGTCGGGACAGATCAGCCAGATCATCGAGATCGCCGCCGGCATGTCCCCGCGTGGCTACCGCTTCGCCCAGCGCTACGGCGAGCGGATCACCTTTGTCGAGGCTGACCTGCCGGCCATGGCCGCCCGCAAACGTCACGCGCTGAACGACCTGGGCTCACTCGGCCCCCATCACCGCGTCGTCGAGCTCGATGCCCTGCAGTCGCGCGGCGCCCAGAGCCTGCACGCGGTGGCGCAGAACCTCGACCACGGGCAGGGGCTGGCTGTGCTCACCGAGGGACTGCTCAACTACCTGCCCACCGACAGTGTCGCCGACCTCTGGGCGCGCATCGCCGACGTCTGCTCCGGGTTCACGTCCGGCAGGTACCTGTCCGACCTGCACCTGTCCGGAGACCTCCACAGCCGCATCGAGCATGCGTTCATCGCGGGGCTCGGGGTGTTCGTCCGGGGCCGGGTACATCTGCACTTCGCTCAGCCAGCGGATGCCGAACAGGCGTTGCGCGCCGCCGGCTTTCGCACCCCCGTCCTCCGCCGGCCGCACGACTTCGCCGATGCGCTGCCCGAGATCACCAGCCGCGGGGGCCGCGCCGTCCGCATCATCGACGCCCACAGCTGAGGGCGCTGCGCGGGCCACGGGCAATAGAACCTCGCCGACGCGCGTTTGTTACAGCACGCCCCCGAGTACGTCTGCCCATCGGTGATGACAGCGCAGGGGCCGGGAATGCTACGGACTACATGCACGTTAGTTGATAGTGCATGACTCAAGGCGCGGCGGCGTGCGACCGACCGTTCCGTAGCAAGAAGGGGTAGGAATGCCTGGATTTGATGACTTCTTCGGCTCAGCGTTCGGCACGGGTGGCTCCGGACCGGCCCGACGGGTCGACCTGTCGAAGCTGCTGAGCCAGCAGGCGCAGCGCATGGTCAGGGCCGCGGCAAGCCGCGCGAGCGAGCAGGGGCACACCGAGCTCGACTCCTTGCACCTGCTGTGGGCGCTGGCCGGTGAGGAGCCGACCAGCGCGCTGCTGCAGCGCGCCGGCGTGGACCGCGAGAAGCTGCGGGACGCCATCGAGCAGCTGCTCCCCGCTGTGCAGAACGACGCGCGCGGAAGCTCGCCGGCACTGTCCGCCACCGCGCAGGCGGCGCTGCTCGCCGCGCACCAGGTTGCTCGGGCACTGGGTTCGACCTACATCGATTCCGTGCACGTACTGCTCGCCCTGGCAGCGAACCCCAGCCACGCGGCAGGACGACTGCTTGCCGGCCAAGGCGTGACGCCGCAGGCACTGCAGGTCGCTGCCGGTGATGTCGGTGGCGACGGCACGCCGACCGAGCAGAGCGACACCCCGACCGTCGACCAGTTCGGTCAGGACCTCACCGCGAGGGCTCGCGCCGGCGAGCTGGACCCGGTGATCGGTCGCCAAGAGGAGATCGAGCAGACCGTCGAGGTACTCAGCCGCCGCACCAAGAACAACCCCGTGTTGATCGGCGAGGCCGGTGTCGGCAAGACCGCCATCGTCGAAGGCCTGGCGCAGCGCATCGTGGACGGTGACGTGCCGGAGATACTCGCCGACAAGCGCGTCGTGCAGCTGGAGCTGTCCGGCATGCTCGCCGGCACCCGGTACCGCGGCGACTTCGAGGAGCGCCTCACCAAGGTGATCGACGAGATCGTCGCCCACCGCGACGAGCTCATCGTGTTCATCGACGAGGTGCACACCATGGTCGGTGCGGGCGGCGCCGAGGGCGCCATGGACGCGGGCAACATGCTCAAGCCGCGGCTGGCCCGTGGTGAGCTGCACCTGATCGGCGCGACGACCCTGGACGAGTACCGCAAGATCGAGAAGGACCCCGCCCTGGAGCGCCGTTTCCAGCCGGTCCACGTCAACGAGCCCAGCGTGGCCGACGCCGTCACCATCCTCGCCGGCCTGCGCGGTCGCTACGAGGAGCACCACGGCGTGCGTTACACCGATGAGGCGATCGCCGCCGCGGTGGAGCTTTCGGCCCGGTACCTGCCCGACCGGCAGCTGCCGGACAAGGCGATCGACCTGATCGACCAGGCCGGTGCCCGGCTGCGGTTGCGGCGTTCCAACTCCGGGGTGACCGCGTTGCAGCAGAAGCTGGAGCGGCTGACCCTGGAAAAGGACCACTCGGTGGCAGCTGAGGACTACGAGCGGGCCTCGGCCCTGCGCGACGAAATCGGCCGACTGGAGCGCCAGATCACGACGACGGAGGACGTTGTCGCCGACGAGGTGATGGCGAACGACATCGCCGAGGTGTTGGCACGGGCGACGGGCATCCCCGCCAGCCGGCTCACCGCGGCCGACAAGGAGCGCCTGCAGCGGCTGGAGTCCGAGTTGCACGAACGAGTGATCGGCCAGGACGACGCGGTACGGGCCATCGCGCGGGCGGTGCGGCGCAATAGGACCGGGATGGGCGATGCGGACCGGCCGGTCGGCAGCTTCCTGTTCCTCGGGCCGACGGGCGTCGGCAAGACCGAGCTCGCCAAGGCCTTGACCGGCTCGCTGTTCGGCGACGCCGAGCACATGGTGCGCCTGGACATGAGTGAGTTCAGCGAGCGGCACAACGTCAGCCGTCTCGTCGGCTCTCCCCCGGGCTACGTCGGCTACGAGGAGGCCGGCCAGCTGACCGAGGCGGTGCGGCGGCGTCCGTACACGGTGATCCTGCTCGATGAGATCGAGAAGGCGCACCCGGACGTGTTCAACATCCTGCTGCAGGTCCTCGACGACGGGCGGCTGACCGACGGCAAGGGCCGCACGGTGGACTTCAAGAACACCGTGCTGATCATGACCAGCAACCTCGGTTCCGACATCATCGCCAGCCGCTCCGGTGGCATCGGCTTTGCCACGGCCGAGCAGCAGCGGGAGGGCAAGCCGATCCACGACCGGCTGATGGGACGACTGCGGGAGAACTTCCGCCCCGAGTTCCTCAACCGGATCGACGAGATCGTGGTGTTCTCGAAGCTGGAGGCGGAGCAGCTGCACCAGATCACCGATCTGCTGCTCAACGAGAGCCGCACGCGGTTGCAGGCGATGGGGATTGAGGTGGAGTTCAGCCCCGAGGCGGTGGACTGGATCGCCGAGCGCGGTCACCAGCCGGAGTTCGGTGCCCGCCCGCTGCGGCGGACGATCCAGCGGGAGGTCGACGACCGCATCGCCGACCTGCTGTTGGACGACCAGCTTGCCGAGGGCGGCCAGATTCTGGTCGAGGTGGCCGACGGTGAGCTGAGCGTGGCACTCGGGGAGCTCGCTGCGGCAGCCTGAGCACTGTCGACATGCACGGCCCGGTACCGGTTGCGGTACCGGGCCGTGTTTTGTCCGTTCCGCCGTCCTCGGCTGGCCCTTGGTAGCGTTCCCAGCGCCGCTCGTATCCGCGCTACCGGAGGGAACCGCCCATGCTCATCTTCGGCATCCGAGTGACCAGTGCCGTGCTTGCGACCTTGGTCTACCTGTGCGAGAACTGCGGCAACAATGCGGCTCATCACCTGGTGAAGCGGGTCCGCAAATTCACCCTGTTCTTTGTGCCGCTGTTCCCGGTGGGCACCAAGTACCTCGACACCTGTACCGCGTGTGGCCGAGTGAACCAGGTGAGCAAGGAACAAGCGCAGGACGCCGTCGCGCAGCACGCCCCGGGCCAGCGTCGCGCCGCCTGAGACGGATATCGATGGCCGGGTAGGCGTCGGTGCGTAGGGTCGCACCATGGCATCTGACGAGGACGTACTGACTCCCGCGTATACCGGTCGACTGGGTGTAAGTCCTATTCCGGCGACCATTCTTTCGGACAGCGAGATGGCGCCGCAGGCGGCCTATCGGTTCATCCACGACGAGCTGATGCTCGACGGCAGTTCCCGGCTGAACCTGGCCACGTTCGTCACCACCTGGATGGACCCCGAGGCCGAGCGGCTGATGGCGGAAACCCTCGACAAGAACATGATCGACAAGGACGAGTACCCGCGGACGGCGGCTATCGAGTCGCGCTGCGTGTCCATGGTTGCCGACCTCTTCCACGTTCCTGGTGATGCCGCGGACGCCACCGGGGTCTCGACCGTCGGCTCCAGCGAGGCGGTGATGCTGGCCGGCCTGGCGATGAAATGGCGGTGGCGCGCGCGACGCGGCGCGCAGGGCACCAGTCGGCCCAGACTGATCATGGGGGCCAACGTGCAGGTGGTGTGGGAGAAGTTCTGTCGTTACTTCGACGTCGAACCGGTGTATCTGCCCATGGCCCACGGCCGCTACGTCATCACCCCGCAGCAGGTGGTCGATGCGGTGGACGACAACACCATCGGCGTGGTTGCCATGCTGGGCACCACTTACACGGGCGAGCTGGAGCCGGTCGCCGACATCGCCGCCGCATTGGATTCCCTGGCCGCAGACGGTGGGCCCGACGTGCCGTTGCACGTGGACGCGGCCAGCGGTGGCTTCGTCGTCCCCTTCACCGATCCCGCTCTCGAGTGGGATTTCCGACTGGAACGTGTGGTGAGCATCAACGTCAGCGGGCACAAGTACGGGCTGACCTATCCGGGCATCGGCTTCGTCGTCTGGCGTGGCAAGGAACACCTGCCCGAGGACCTGGTGTTCCACGTGAACTACCTCGGCGGGGACATGCCCACCTTCACGCTGAACTTCTCCCGGCCGGGCAACCAGGTGATCGGGCAGTACTACAACTTCCTGCGCCTGGGCCGCGACGGCTACACCCGCATCATGGCCAGCCTGCAGGAGACGGCGCTGTGGCTGAGCAGGCAGATCGCGGCCATGCCGGAGTTCGAGTTGCTCAGCGACGGCAGTGCGATCCCGGTGTTCGCGTTCCAAATCATGGGTGAGCAGGACTTCACCGTGTTCGACGTCTCTCACGAACTGCGGGCCCGCGGCTGGCAGGTACCCGCCTACACCATGCCGGCGGACGCCACCGACGTTGCCGTCTTGCGGGTTGTCGTCCGGGAAGGCTTCAGCGGGGACCTGGCGCGGATGCTCTGTGACGATCTCGGTTCGGTCGTGCAAGCGCTGCACCAGCGTCGCTCGGTCGGCGCGCAGGCCACGCACTTCGCGCACTGAGGCGCCGGCCCCGGTCGCTTGCGCAACGACCGGGGCCGGGCTGACGTCGGTACCGATGGCGGGAGCTACGCCACGGGCACGGCGACCTCGCTCAGCGGCTGGGGTCCGCAGATCATCGGCCCGCATGCGGATGGTCACCAGGATCACCACCAGGGCCAACAGGAAAAAGCCCGCGCCCCAGTAGAACGCGACGTCGTAGCTGTGGATGGCCGCCGACTTGAACGCCTCGATGTTCGCGGGTATCGGCAGGTGCGTGGCCGGATCCATTCCGACGACCGCACTGCCGGGGTGTCGACTGAACGCCTGGCTGACGATTGTGCTGAGCAAGGCGAGCCCTACCGAGCCGCCGACCTGCTGAGCGGTGTTGAGCAGTGCGCTGGCAACACCCGAGTCCTTCTCCTCGATGTTGTGCAAGGCGACGCTCTGCATCGCCACGAACACCTGGCCCATGCCAACGGCGATCAGCAACTCACTCGGCAGCACGCTGCCCAGCCACGTGCTGTTGATGTCCAACTGCGCCAAGTAGACCAAGCCCACGGCGCCACAGACCGCACCGAAGATCATCGGCGCGCGGGGACCGAAGCGGGGCAGCAACGCACTGGCAATGCCGGCGGAAACGATGATTCCTGCCGGGAAGGGCAAGAACGCGACGCCGGCCCGCAGTGGGCTGAAACGCAGGGTGTTCTGAAAGTAGTAACTCAGGAAGAGGAACATCGCGAACATGGCGATCGGCATCAGCAGCGCGATGAGGTACGCCCCACCACGGTTGCGTTCGCCGGGAATGTGCAACGGCAACAAGGCATTGGGTGAGCGCCGCTCGATCGAGACGAAGGCGGCGAGCAGGACGACGCTGATGACGAACAGGGCGATCGTGCTGCCTGCGCCCCAGCCCACCTCGGCCGCCCGTACACGAGGCTGATCAGTCCGAGCGTCGCGGTGACCGCGCCAGGCAGGTCGTACCCGCCGGTCCGGGGGCTCGGGCGGTCCTTGATGACGAAGGCCAGCGCACCGACGACGGCGGCGATGGCGATCGACGTGTTGACCAGCAGGCACCACCGCCAGGACAGGTACTCCGTCAGTACACCACCGGCGATAAGCCCGATGGCGGCTCCCCCACCCGACACCGCGGCGTAGACACCAAACGCCTTCGCCCGGTCCTTCTGTTCGGTGAAGGTGACGGTGATCAGGGACAGCGCCGAAGGCGCGAGCAGGGCCGCGAAGGCACCCTGGAGGGCACGACCGGCGAAGAACATCGCGCCGTTTTGCGCGGCACCACCGAGCGCCGAGGCTGCGGCGAAGCCCACGAGGCCGACCAGGAAGACATTGCGTCGGCCGAGGTAGTCGGCGAGTCGACCCCCGAGCAGCAGCAATCCACCGAAAATGAGGGTGTACGCGGTCAACGCCCATTGCTTGTTCGCGTCGGCGATGTGCAGATCGGTCTGGGCGAACGGCAGGGCGATGGTGACGATCGAGGCGTCGAGCACCACCATGAGCTGTGCCAGCGCGATGATGACCAGGGCCCACCATCGGCGCGCGGGATGCTCGCCGGTACCCGGGGGCGCCGCGGGCTCCGTATCGAACTCGGGCTCGGGGGCAACAGTCAATGAATCAGGCACGATCACTCCTCTTTTCGCTCGCTACAGGACGCACATCCGTTAGGGCGGGGCGTCTTCGGCGAACGTTACGAGACGGGTCCGACAAGAACCGGCGATCGTGGTGACGGCCACAGCCCGCGGGTATCGATCACTCGGCGAGGACTCGCCGAATGGCGGTGAGCAGTGGCCGCGCCAGCTCGCTACGACAGATGAGGAGATCCGGCAGATAGGGACGGGTTTGGTTGTACTGCAGCGCAGATCCGTCAATCCGGGATGCGTGCAGGCCCGCGGCCAGTGCCACTCCCACGGGCGCAGCGGAGTCCCACTCCCACTGCCCGCCCGCGTGGACGTAGGCGTCTGCCTCACCGCGCAACACCGACATCGTCTTGGCCCCGGCCGATCCCATGGTGGCGACCTCCGCATCCACCTCGGCGGCGAGCTCAGTCGTGAAAGCCGGCGGCCGGCTGTCGCTCACCAGAATTCGCGGCCGCGGCCCGATGGCCCTCGGTCGGGCCAAGTTGTGCAACGTGGCGCGCCCGCTCGGCCTTTCCGGACCACGTTGTGCAACGTGGCGGCCAGACGGCGGGGGCTCGTCGTCGGCGTAGACCGCCCCGAGCGCGGGCTGGGCCACCGCCGCGGCGGTGATGCCGCGATCGGCTTCCCACAGCGCCACGTGCACCGCCCAGTCGGAGCGCCCGGGCACCCCGAACTCCCTGGACCCGTCCAGCGGGTCGATGATCCACACCCTGGCACTGGCCAGCCGTGCCGGGTTGTCAGCAGACTCCTCGGAGAGCACTGCGTCGGCGGGACGCCGCCGGGCCAGCTCCGACAGCAGCCACTCGTTCGCCAGCCCGTCACCGCGCTTGGCGAGCTCCTCGGGCGCCAGCCCCGGCGTGGTCCGGACCTCCAGCAGCAGCTCGCCTGCCCGTTCAGCCAGCTCAGCGGCCAAGCGCGAGTCAGGGTACACGGTGTTCCTCCAGCACCTCCACGATCGCCGCGGCCATCGCCCTTGGGTCCCCATCCTCCGGACGCAGCAGCAGATCCGGCGACCTCGGCGCTTCGTAGGGCGAGTCCACGCCGGTAAAGTCGCTGATCTGCCCTGCCCGCGCCTGGGCGTACATGCCCTTGGGGTCGCGTTGCTCGCAGGTCTGCAGCGGGGTGTCGACGAACACCTCGATGAACGGCAGTTGCCCAGCCTCGTGCGTCGCCCGCGCTCGCGCCCGATCCGCGCGAAACGGACTGATGAGCGACACCACGGCGATGACCCCCGCGTCGGCCAGCAACTTGGCCACCTCCCCCACTCGGCGGACGTTCTCCGTGCGGTCCGCCGGACCGGACCCGAGATCGACGTTGAGACCGTGCCGCAGATTGTCCCCGTCGAGCAGGTAAGCCGCCCGTCCGGTGGCCACCAGCCGCCGCTCCAGCTCCGCCGCGACCGAGGACTTGCCCGATCCAGACAGTCCGTTGATCCACACCGTCATTCCGCGGCTCGCCCGGTCGTCGCGGCGCACGCCGGGCGAGTGCCAGACCAGCTGCGAACTCGGCAGGCCAGGACCCGTGGTCATCGCGGCAGTCCCGGTGCAGTTAATGGCTTCGTGGACGAGCGCATGAGCCAACCCTGCACAAAAGTAGAATCAGTTGTAGTTTTCGGGCCATGGATCTCGTCGTGGCCGAAGAGCTCAAACGGCTGAAGTACCGGTATCTGCGCGCCGTCGACCTCAAGGATTGGGAGCAGCTGGCAGCCACGCTACTGCCCGAGGTGACGGCGAACTACGGCTCCGAGCTCGCCTTCGCCAACCGGGACGAGCTTGTGGGCTATCTGCGGAAGTCCTTGAACAACAACATCATCACCGAGCACCACTGCGGCCATCCCGAACTCGAGATCGACGGTGACGCGGCCACCGGAACCTGGTACCTGCAGGACCTGGTGATCATCCCGGAGCAGCGGATGATGCTTCGGGGCGCGGCGTTCTACTCCGACCGGTACCTACGCGATGGCGACGGACAATGGCTGATCCAGCACACCGGCTACGAGCGGACCTATGCGGCGATGCTCTCGCTGGACGACGTCCCCAGCTTCACCCTGACCGAGAACCGCTGGACGCACTGATCTTTCGTGTCGCGAGTTTTCCTGCCAAGCCTGCCGCCCCGACCGAGGAGCCCGTGTACACCGAGAAGTTCGCCGCTGCGATCGCCGAGGCGGAGAAGATCATCGCCGAGGCCCCGCACATCCGCAGGGAACAGGACCGCACCGAGGGCTACGAGTACCTGACCGGCAGTATCCGCGCCGCCATCCAGTTCGCCTTCGCCTACGAGCGTGACTACCCCTACTTCTCGGAGGGCACCGGGCCGTACATGAAGATGGGGCTCGACAACCCCGACACCCTGTACTACGGGGCCAACATTCGCGAAGACGCCGAGTACGTGGTCACCGGAACCCGGGGTTCCACAGTGGATCTCAGCTTTCAGGTCCTCAACGTCGACTACACGCCGTCCGAGGTACCCGACAGCCTCACCGCCTTCGACGACCGGTCCGTCACCATCGACCACGACAACACCTTCGAGCTGCGCTTCGGACCCGCCAACGATCACCCGGAACCGAACTACGTCACCCTCGGCCCGCGCTCCTCGCAGCTGGTGGTGCGCGAGGTCTTCAGCAACTGGGACACCCAGCGGCCGGGGCGGATCCGAATCCAGCGGGTGGACCGCATCGGCACCGCGCCGCAGCCGCTGTCCACGATGGACCTCGAGAAGCGGTACGCCGCCGCCGCCAAGATCCTGCTCGGCCGCATCAAAACCTTCTTGGCGTTCCCGGAGTGGTTCTACCTCAAGCTCGAGGTCAACACGATGACCGAGCCCCGGCTGACCCCGGGCGGACTGGCGTCCCAGTACTCCTCGGCCGGGCACTACGACCTGGCCGACGACCAGGTGATGGTGGTGACGGTGCCGGCCTCCGAGGCGCCGTACCAAGGAATCCAGCTGGGCAGCATGTGGTACGTCTCGCTGGACTACATCAATCACCAGACCAGCCTCACCACCGAGCAGGCGCGGATCGACCCCGACGACAAGATCCGCTTTGTGATCGCCGAGCGCGACCCTGGCGTGGTCAACTGGCTGGAGCGCACCGGGCACGGCCGGGGCTACGTGCAATTCGCTGGCAGCGAGTCTCCCGTGAGCTCACCGCGCACGATGGCCCGCAGGTGCAGGTGATGGGCATCGACGAGCTGCCGCAACGGTTGCCGTTCTACGCCCAGGCCCGGATGGCCCCGGCGGAATGCACCGCGCGCATCGCCGCGCGCCAGGCGGCGGTCGCCGACCGGATGCTGGGCTGAGCGGTGGTGCTGGACGGCAGAGTGGTGGTGGTCTCGGGCGTCGGTCCCGGCCTGGGCCGCTCGATCGCGCTGCGCGCGGCCCGGGCCGGCGCCGACGTGGTGCTGGCCGCCCGCACCCGGTCCCGGCTGGACGAGGTCGCCTGCGAGGTGCGGGCGTTGGGGCGCACGGCGCTGACCGTGCGCGCCGACATCAGCGATGACGCCTCAGCTGCGGCGCTGGTCGAGACGGCGGTGGCCGAGTTCGGACGGATGGATGCCCTGGTCAACAATGCCTTCGGCATGCCCCCCATGACCGGCCTGGCCGAAGTCGACTTCGACGGCATCCGTTCGGCGTTCGAGGTCACCGTTCTCGGCGGCCTGCGGCTGACGCGGCTGTTCGCCCCGGTGCTTGCGGAGAGCAAGGGAGCGGTAATGATGATCAATTCCTCCGTCATCCGGCACACCCGCCAGCCCTACGGCCCGTACAAGATCACCAAGGCCGCGTTGCTGGCGGCGTCGCAAAGCCTGGCCACCGAACTGGGCCCGCAAGGCATTCGGGTGAACAGCGTGGTGCCCGGGTGGATCTGGGCCGACACGTTGCGCTGGTACTTCGGCTACCTCGCGAAGCAGCGAGAGGTTTCCGTGGAGCAGGTCTACGCCGAAACCGCTGCGACGCTGGACCTGCGCAGACTGCCGGAGCCCGACGAGATCGCCGACGCGGTGGTGTTCCTCGCCTCGCCCATGGCGCGGGCCATCACCGGCCAGACGCTGGATGTCGACTGCGGGGAGTTTCATCAGTGAGCACAGCACGGACGACGGTTGGCACCGTGGCGGACCTGCACGCCTCGGCCAGCAGGGTCACCGGCCTCACCGACTTCGGCAATCCGGACTATCGCGAGGGCCTGGAGGTGCTGCTGGAGTCCTACGCCCGCGATGCGGAGCTCACGCCCCTGGGCAGCAAAATTTCCCGCAGCTTCCTGCGTGGCGCCCTGGTCGCCCGGCTGCTCAGTGAGGCTGCGTGGCGGCAGTATCCCGAGCACGCCGAGGTCCCCATCGAGCGACCGATCTTTGTCACCGGCCTGCCCAGGACGGGAACGACGGCTCTGCACCGCTTGCTCACCGCCGACCCGGCGCATCAGGGCCTGCAGCTGTGGCTGACCGAGGTGCCGCAGCCACGACCGCCGCTGGCGAGCTGGCCGTCGAACCCGGTCTTCCAGGGCATCGAGGCCGCCTACCGCCGCCACCACGTGGAGCACCCCGAGTTCATGGGCGTGCACTTCATGTCCGCGGGCGAGGTGGAGGAATGCTGGCAGCTGCTGCGGCAGTCGATGCAGTCGGTGTCCTACGAATCGCTGGCGCACCTGCCCACCTACTCCCGGTGGCTGGCCGGCCAGGACTGGGCTCCCGCCTACGCCCGGCACCGCCGCAATCTGCAGCTGATCGGCCTGCCGGACCGCGAGAAACGCTAGGTGGCTGAAGAACCCGAGCCACCTGTTCGCCGTGCAAGCCCTGTTGCAGGTGTACCCCGATGCGCTGATCATCCAGACGCATCGGGAGCCCCGCACCGCAATCTCCTCCTCCTGCAGCCTCAGCGGGCACGCCACCGCGGGGTGGTCCGAGAAGTTCACCGGTCCGGTGCTCGGTCAGGACCAACTGGAGCTGTGGTCGCGTGGCCTAGATGCCTTCACTACCGAGCGGGCCAAGCACGACCCGGCCCAGTTCTACGACGTGGCCTATGCCGACTTCGTCGCAGACCCGCTCGGCACGGTGCACTCGATCTACGCCTACTTCGGTCTGCCGATGACCGAGCAGGCGCGCGCGGCGATGCAGGCTATGCACGCGGACAGCACCAGCGGCGGACGCCGCCCGGCGCATCGGTACTCGCTGGCCGACTTTGGACTGACCGACGCGGACGTGGACGAGCGCTTTCCCCGATAGACCGCTTAGTTGTGCACAACTAAGTTGCTCCCTACAATATTACCGTGACCGACGATCTCGCGCTCAACCGCCAGGTGTGCTTCGCGCTGTACTCGGCGTCCCGGGCTACCACGGGTGCCTACCGGACCATGCTCGATGCCTTGGGGCTGACCTACCCGCAGTATCTGGTGCTGCTGGTGTTGTGGGAACAGGACGGCCGCGGCGTTCGGGAGATCTGCGATGCGCTCGACCTGGACACCGGGACCCTGTCCCCTTTGCTCAAACGCCTGGAGGCCCTGGAGTTGATCGAACGGCAACGGCTCGCCTCCGACGAACGCCGCGTACAGATTCACCTGACCGACGCGGGATCGGCCCTCAAGGCCCAGGCATCGGACATCCCCGCTCGGCTCGCCACGGCGACCGGGCTGTCCCGCACGGAACTCGCGCAGCTGCGTGACGTCCTTGGCCGGGTGAGCGATGCCTTGCACTCCGCGACCGAAGATTCCTCCACCAACCGTAAAGAGCCCAGATGAACATCCTGTACACCGCCGAGGCGCTGGCCACCGGCGAGGGCCGCAACGGCCACACCCGCACCTCCGACGGTCGCCTCGACCTCAACTTGGCCAGACCCACCGAGATGGGCGGCGCCGGGGACGGCACCAACCCCGAGCAGCTCTTCGCCGCGGGATACGCCGCGTGCTTCCATTCGGCCCTGCAACTGGTCGCCCGCCAGGCCAAGGCGAACATCGCGGACTCCACCGTCGGCGCCCGGGTCGGCATCGGCCAGCTCGAAGGTGGCGGGTTCGGCCTCGCCGTCGAACTCGAGGTGTCCCTGCCTGGCGTGGCCCGCGCCCAGGCGCAGGAGCTCACCGAGAAGGCGCACCAGGTGTGCCCGTACTCCAACGCCACCCGCGGCAACATCGAGGTCACCCTGACGGTGACGGAGGAGGACGCATGAGTGTCGAGACCCGAAGCCGCGAAATTCATCTCGCCTCCCGCCCGAGCGGCTGGCCGAGCACCGAGAACTTCCGCCTGGTCGATGTCGAGGTCCCCGAGCTCGTGGACGCCCAGGTTCTCGTCCGTAACCTCGCGATCTCGGTCGACCCGTACATGCGCGGGCGGATGAACGACGTCAAGTCCTACCTGCCGCCGTTCCAGGTGGGGTCGGTGCTCGACGGCGGGGCGGTCGGTGAGGTGATCGCCTCCCGTTCGTCGGCGCGGCGGGTCGGCGACACCGTGGTGCACGGGCTCGGGTGGCGAGAGCTCGCCGTGGTGGACGCGAAGAGCTGCAAACCCGTCGACACCTCCCTGGCCCCGGACTCGGGTTTCCTCGGCGCCCTGGGGATGACCGGCCTGACCGCCTATGCCGGGCTGACCGCGGTGGCCGAATTCACCGAGGGAGACACCGTTTCGTCCGGCGCTGCGGGAGCCGTCGGCTCGCTTGTCGGCCAGATCGCCCGCTTGCTCGGCGCCAAGCGGGTCATCGGCAGCGCCGGCTCTGCGGAGAAGGTCGAGCGCCTGCTCGCGCTCGGCTTCGACGCGGCCTTCAACTACCACGATGGTCCGGTGAGCAGGCAGCTCGCCGAAGGCTGCTCCAGAGGGGATCGACGTCTACTTCGACAACGTGGGTGGCGAGCACCTCGAAGCCGCCATCGCGACGATGAATGTCGGTGGCCGGATCGCCATGTGCGGTGCCATCGCCCAGTACAACTCCACCAAGCCGGCCGCGGCTCCCCGCAACCTCGCCGCAGCCATCGGCAAGCAGCTCACCCTGCGCGGCTTCCTGGTCGGTGGCTACCAGCACCTCGCTCCGGAATTCACCCGGCGGATGGCCGAGTGGCTCGCAGCCGAGCAGATCCGATACGACGAGACGGTCGTCCGTGGTTTGGAGAATGCACCCGAGGCGTTCATCGGCATGCTTCGCGGGGACAACACGGGCAAGATGGTCGTCTCGTTGCGCAGCGACGAATGAGAACGGACGCACGAGGGCCCAGTCCCGTTCTGGTACCGGCACTGGCGATCACCGTGATGGTGGTCGCGTTGCTGCAGACGGTGGTGGTGCCGGTGTTGGCCGACATCGGGCGGGCACTGCACGCCTCGCCCGCCGCGGTCGGCTGGACGGTGACCGCCAATCTGCTGGCCGCCGCAGTCCTGACACCGTTGCTCGGCCGGCTGGGCGACGTCTACGGGCGTCGGCCGGTGTTGCTGGCCATCCTCGTCGTAGTTGCGGCCGGCTCACTGCTGGCCGCCGTCACCACCTCGCTGCCGCTGCTGATCGTCGCCCGAGTGCTGCAGGGTGCCGCGTTCGGCCTGTTCCCGCTCGCCATCGCGGTATTGCGTGATGCCCTGCCACCCCAACGCTCGGCGAGTGTGCTGGCCGCCAGCAGCGTCTATCTGCTACCCGGCGCCCTCTCCGGCGTGCTCACCGCGCCCATCGGCGGCCGGCTGGTGCACGCCTACGGCGGACGGTCGACGCTCATCTTCGCGTCCCTACTCGGCACCGCCGGGTGCACGCTGATGGCCGTGCTGCACACCGCGAGCTGGCACATCATCGTCGGCGGGCTCTTGGTGAACAGCGCGGTCAGCCTCGGGTATGCGGCCATGCCCGCGCTCATCGTGGCCGAGGTGCGTTCCGACCAGACGGGCATCGCCAACGGCGTGAACTCCATTGCGCGCTCGCTCGGCAGCTCGCTGGCCAGCGCACTGGTCATCACCCTGCTCAGCAGTCATCTGCTGCCCATCGGGCTGCCGCCGGAGTCCTCGTACGTCGCGGCATTCGTCATCGGGGCGGTGGGTCTCGCGTTCAGTGCGCTGATCGTCGCCATCGGCCTGCCGCGCCCGGCAACTCGCCGCGACACCCGCGACCCGGTGGAAGCCGAGCAGGAACAGGCCACCGCCCTGGCCGCCGAATGGGCCACAGTCACCGGAAGATAGCCGTCCGACAGGTAGCTAGAACGCCGGCCAGGGGATAGCCGGCCGGCTGCCGGTGGGTTTCGGCATCGTTGGGCAGGCCAGCAGCCGCCGCACCCGGCGGTTGATGGAGTCGACCTCGCGGACGGTGAGGTGGGTGTGCAACCGCTCTGCGAGCTCACCCTGCAACTGGGCCGCCAGCCTGCCGAGCACGTCGACGTCTTCCTCGCACAGGCTCTCCCCCGCCCAGCCCCACAGCACGGTGCGCAGCTTGTTCTCGGTGTGCAGGCAGATGCCGTGGTCGACTCCGTACACGCTGCCATCCAACGCGGCGAGGACGTGGCCGCCCTTGCGGTCGGCGTTGTTGAGAACGAGGTCGAGCACCGCCATGCGCCGCAACTTCGGGTCATTGGCGTGAGCAAGGACGACGATTTCGCCGGAGTAGTCCTGAGCCCGCAGGATGTGCTTCCAACCTGCGGGCACATGCCCGGGCTCGCAGAGCTCGACGAGGTCGCTCACCTGCTCGACGTGCTCGGTCCCGGAGTCCTCGATCGTCGCCGCGGTGGTGTCGATCCACAGCTGCACCATGCCGGTGCCGAACGGCCCTTCCCGCAGCACGGTGGGCGGAACCACTCCCCAACCGGTCGCCGCCGACACCAGATAGGACGCCACCTCGCGATCGGCCAAGGTGCCGTCGGGGAAGTCCCACAGCGGGCGCTCCCCGCGGATCGGCTTGTACACACAGTGCTCGAGGACGCCGTCGAGCTCGACCGTGCACAAGAGGGTGGCGTTGCTGGCCTCAACGATGCGGCCCAGCACCTCCAACGTTCCGTTGTGCAGCAGCTCCAAGGTCGTCGGGTCGTGCACCGGCACCGGACGCGTCAGCCTTGGTCGATCTCGCCGGCGGAAGGGGACATGCCCACTCCGCGGCGATAACCGTTGGTTCGCACACAGACGTGCCCGGCCGGGTCGAGCGGCTCGTTGCACAAGGGGCACGGCAGCCGACCCGCGGCGATTACCAGCTGCGACCGCGCGGCGAAATCCCTGGCCTGCTCGGCGGAAAGGAACACCCGGACCGAGTCCGGCCCCTCGTCGGTGTCGTCGAGCACCACCGATTCGTCCACCTCGCCCTCAGTGACGGCGAGCAGCTCCACGACCACCGAGTTGGCCTCGGCGTCCCAGCCCAGCCCCATGGTGCCGACCCGGAACTCCTCTTCCACCGGGGTGGCCAGCGGCTCCAGGTCGTCCACGACGGGCGGGTCTTCGGGGATCTCGGCTCCGAAACGGCGGTGGACCTCCTCTAGCAGAGCCACCACACGCTCGGCGAGCACCTGCACCTGTTGCTTTTCCAGCAGCACGCTGATGAGCCGCCCGTCCTGCACGGCCTGGAGGTAGAACGCGCGGTCGCCGGGCTCACCGACAGTGCCGACGATGAACCGTTCAGGGGCGCGGAAGACGTGGATTACTCGTGACATGGCAACTCCGACACTAGGTGAATCGGGCACGATAGGCACACCTGGAGCATGGACGCGCGCTCAGCCGCCGGTGGCGCCGCCGACCACCGCGTCCGCCGCGGAGGCACCGTCCTCCGCACTGTGGGGTGGCGGAGGGATGAGACCGGACAGATCACCACCGGTGTCGTTGCTGCGCAGGACAAACGGCCGCGTATCGGTGTACCGGATGATGCTGGCCGAGCACGGGTCCGCGACGATGCGCTGGAAGCAGTCCAGGTGGGTGCCCAGCGCATCGGCCAGCACCGACTTGATCACATCGCCGTGGGTGCAGGCGATCCACAGCACGTCGGTGCCGTGCTCGCTAGCCAGTCTGGCGTCGTGTTCGCGGACGGCGGCCACCGCCCGGGCCTGCACGTGGGCCAGGCCTTCGCCGTCCGGGAAAACGGCGGCCGAAGGATGCTGCTGCACAACCTTCCACAGCGGTTCCGCCAACAGGTTCTTCAGCTCTTGGCCGGTCCACGACCCGTAGTCGACCTCGACCAACCGCTCCTCCACGACGGGACTCAGCGCCCGGTCCTCGGCGATCGGTGCCACGGTCTGCTGACAGCGCAGCAGCGGTGACGTGACGACGGCCTTGATCGGCAACGCGGCGAAGCGCTGCACGACGGCGAGTGCCTGGGCATTGCCGGTGTCGTCGAGCGCGACATCGGCACTGCGTCCGGCGAGTACTCCTGCGGTGTTGGCGGTGGAGCGGCCGTGGCGCAGCAGAATCACCGTCATGCGGTCAGCCTATCCGGGCCCCTCCACCGCTCCCGCTGCACCGCTCCCCCGCGCCCTTTGCGCTGCACCGCGCCCCGCCCGCTTGCGCTGCGTGCGTTGCGCCAAGTTGTGCAACATGGCGCGGCTGGACACCGCTCCACGCCCATGTTGCACAACTTGGCGAGAAAGAAATGAGGTGCTATGTCGCTTGCAGACCGATCGTCGTGAGCAACACCAGGACGAGTACACCCAGCGCGATGCGGTAGCCCACGAACAGGTAAATGGTGTGGTTGAGGACGTAACGCAGCAGCCAGGCGATGGAGGCGTAGCCCACCACGAAGGCCACCAAGGTCGCCACCGCGAGCTGGGCACCGCTGGCCTGCAGCAGACCTTGTTCTGCCGGCGCAAAGGCGTCCGGCAGGCTGAACAGTCCCGAGGCGACGACGGCGGGGATGGCCAGCAAGAACGAGTAGCGTGCGGCCGCCTCCCGGGTCAGCCCGAGGAACAGGCCCGCGCTGATGGTGCCGCCCGAGCGGGACACCCCGGGGATCAGCGCCAGCGCCTGCGCAGAGCCCATCACGATGCCGTCGGTCAGAGTCAGCTTCTCCACCGGTCGTCGCTTGTTCCCAAAATACTCGGCCGCGGCCAGCACCAGGGCGAAGACGATCAGCGTGGTGGCGATCAACCAGAGGTTGCGGGCACCGGTCCGGATCTGATCCTTGAACACGTACCCGAGAATTCCCACCGGAATGGTGCCGATGATGACGTACCAGGCCATCCATTAGTCCAAGGTGGACCGCACCTCGGTGTCGCGGAAACCGCGGAACCAGGCGGCGACGATGCGGCCGATGTCCCGGACGAAGTAGAGCAGTACCGCCGCCTCGGTGCCGAGCTGCGTCACCGCGGTGAAAGACGCGCCCGTGTCGTGGCCGAAGAACACGCCGGACACCAGCCGCAAATGCGCAGAGGACGACACCGGGAGAAATTCGGTGAGGCCTTGGACGAGGCCGAGGATGAGCGCCTGCGCCCAACTCATGCTCAGAATCATTCGCCCAGACCTGCCAGCTCCAGTGCTTCCGCCGCCGCGCGCAGGGCCGCAAGCCCGTCGTTTCCCGGCGGGGGCGCAATGTTCAGGGTGGTCGCGCCCGCCTCGGCCAGCGCCGTCATTCGTTCTGCGATCCGCGGGACCGGGCCGAGCAGCGCGATCTCGTCCAACAAATCGAGCGGCAACGCGGCCATCGCCTCGTCGTACCGCCGGGACAGGTAGGCATCCTGCACCTTGGCCGCGGCCTCGCCGTAACCCATGGCAGTGGCGAGCCGGTTGTAGAAGTTCTTGTCCCTGCTGCCCATGCCCCCGACGTAGAGCGCCGTATAGGGCCTGGTCGAGTCGGCGCACCGCGTCCAGTCCTCGCCGGGCACCAGCGGGATGGAGGGTGCCACATCGAAGCCGCTGAGATCGCCGCGACCGGCCTTGGCGCGTCCGGCCGAGATGTGCGCCAGATGGGTGGGCAGGTGCTTGGGCGAGCAGAAGATGCCCAACCACCCGTCGGCGATCTCGCCGGTGAGTTCCAGGTTCCGGGGGCCCACCGACGCCAGGTAGATCGGCAGATCCGCCCGCGCGCCGTGCACGGTCAGCTGCAGTACCTTGCCGGGGCCGTCGGGCAGCGGCAGTGGATAGTGCTCGCCCTCGTGGCGCACCCTTTCCCTGCTCAGCGCCTGGCGCACGATCTCCACGTACTCCCTGGTACGACCCAGCGGCTTGGCGAAGCGCACCCCGTGCCAGCCCTCCGACACCTGCGGACCGGAGACGCCGAGGCCCAGCCGGAAGCGACCACCGGAGAGGGCGTCCAGGGTGGCGGCCGTCATCGCCGTCATCGCCGGCGTGCGCGCCGGGATCTGCATGACCGCGCTGCCGATGTCGATCGTGGAGGTCTGCGCCGCCACCCAGGCCAGCACGGTGGGGGCATCGGAACCGTAGGCCTCCGCGGCCCACACCACCGAAAAGCCAAGCCGCTCAGCCTCGATCGCCAGCTGCAGTTTGGACGCGTCGTCGCCGGAGCCCCAGTAGCCCATGTTCATACCCAGTCGCATGGCCGGCGACGTTACCGGGTGCGCGGTTGGGTACGGCGAGCCTGGCCGATGCCGCGGCGGCGACGGCCTACTGTTGCCAAGCTGTGGAGCACAGAGCAGTGGGAGCCAGTGGACTTCGGGTCTCGTGCACCGGTTTGGGCACGCTCACCTGGGGACGCGATACCGACGGGGACGAGGCGGCCGCGCAACTGGTGGGCTTTGTTGACGCCGGCGGCACCTTGGTGGACACCTCCCCCTGCTACGGCGGTGGCGCCTCCCAGTCGGTGCTCGCCGAACTGATCGGGGACCTGGTCCCCCGCTCGGCGGTGGTGCTGAGTGCAGCCTCGGGTGTCGACCCGGCCGGCCTCGTCGACTGCTCTCGCCGGGCCTTGCTCGACCAACTTGATGCCACGCTGGCCGTGCTCGGGACCGACCACGTGGACCTGTGGCAGGTGTCGTCCTGGGATGCACTCACGCCGATAGCCGAGGTGCTGGACACCCTGGAACACGCGGTCCGCTCCGGTCGCGCCCGTTACGCCGGCGTGCGCGACTACACCGGGTGGCAGCTCGCCACGGCCGCCGCCCAGGCCGGCGGCCCCGGCATTGTGGCCGTCCAGGCGGAGTACTCCCTGCTGGACCGTGGCATCGAGGCGGAGCTCGCACCGGCCGCCGCCCACCACGGTGTCGGGCTGCTGGCGGCCATGCCCCTGGCTCGCGGCGTCCTCACCGGCAAGTACCGGGAGGGAACGCCTGCCGACTCGCGCGGCGCCAGCGCGCACCTGGCTGCCTCGGTGCAGACCTACCGCAGCACGGCCGCGGCGCGCGTGGTGGAGGCAGTGATGACCGCAGCTGAAGGATTGGGCACCTCCCCGCTGGCGGTGGCGCTCGCCTGGGTGCGCGATCGCCCCGGCGTGGCTGGTGCCGTTGTCGGCGCCCGGACCGCCGCGCAGCTCACCGGTGTTCTGGCCGAGAGCGACGTGATCCTGCCCTCGGCTATCCGCGCTGCGCTGGACGACGTCAGCTCCCGCTGAGCCCACCAGGCAGACTGGCGGGGACAGTCGGCAGAGTATGGGAGACCCTCGATGATGCACTCGGCACGAGCCGTTGGTGCGCTCGTGGCGGCGTGTCTGGTGCTGGCCGGCTGCTCCGGAGACTCCGACAGTTCTACCCTGCGGGTGCGGGAGCCGGCCACGGCGGCCGTGGCAGCAGGGACGACGGCGCCGCCGGCGGGCACGGTCACTCCGTTAAATGCCGCTGTGCGGCACGTCGCCATCGACCCCCGGACCCGGGTGCTGGCGCTGGCCGTCGATTCCCCCGACCGGTTGCTGCTGCTCAATGCCGACGCCGTGGGCACGCCGCCGCGGACGGTGGCCCTGCCCGGCCGTGCGGCCCAGCTCAGCTTCAGCGTTCCCGGCGGCCCCCTGTTCGTGGCGGTGCCGGGTGCGGTGCTGCGCGTCGATCAGCGCAGCGGCGTCGTGACCAGCACCAAGGTCGACGCAGACGTCCGCTCGGCGGTGCAGCTGTCCGACGGCGCGACGGCGGTGGGCACGGCGGACGGCAAGGTACTCGTCCTCGGGCCCGATGGCGCTGTGCGCCAACAGATCACTGGCCTGGCTGAGACGGACGGCCTGGCCGACACCCCGGGCGGACTCGTCGCCATGGACCGCAAGCAGTCAGCCCTACGTGCGGTGGACCTCGGGAAGGGCAAGCTCGGCGAGAGCCTCCGGGCTGGGGACGGTGCCACCAACGCCGTGACCGATCGGTTTGGCCGCGTCCTGGTTACCGACACCGCCGGGGGTGAGCTGCTCGCCTTCTCCACCGACCCCCTGCTGCTGCGCCAGCGGTTCCCGGTGCCCGGCGCGCCCTATTCCCTGGCCTACGACCCCGCCACCGACCTCGCGTGGGTCACCATCACCGAACGCAACCAGGTCGTCGGCTACGCGATGGCGGCGGGAGAGCCCGTCGAGCGTTACCGTTTCGACAGTGTCGCCCAGCCCGATACGGTCGCGGTAGACCCCGCAACCGGGGCGGTATTGGTCGGCTCTGCTGCAGGCGCCGGGCTGCAGCGCATTGATCCCAAAGGCGGTGGACGATGAGCGAGTACGAGTACCATCCGCTGCGACTACCACCGGATGTCTCCCGGGTGACCGCGTCGATCCAGTTGTCCATCCAGGCGGAGTTCGGCGGATGGGAGCTCTCCCGGGTGCGGCTGTACGCCGACGGCAGCCGCCGGGTAGTACTGCGCCGCCGCAAGACCGCGCAGAGCCTGCCTGCGCCGACCACCTGAGGAGTTACGTGTACCGCCTGCTGTTCGCCCTGCTGCTGCGCCGGCTACCCGCCGAGACCGCGCACGCGCTCGGCTTCGCCCTCATCCGCACCGCCGCGGCGCTGCCGCCGGTGCGGTGGTTGTGCAGCCGGCTGTTGACGGTCCGGGATCCGGCACTGCGGAGCACCGTGTTCGGAGTGGAGTTCGCCGCTCCGCTGGGCCTAGCGGCGGGTTTTGATAAGGATGCGCACGGAGTGGAGGCCTGGGGCATGCTGGGCTTCGGATCCGTGGAGGTGGGCACCGTCACCGCGCATGCCCAGCCCGGCAACCACAAGCCGCGAATGTTCCGGCTGCCAGCCGACCGGGCCGTCGTCAACCGGATGGGCTTCAACAACCACGGGGCCGGCGCTGCCGCGGACAGCCTGCGCCGCAGACGCTCCCGGTTGCCGGTCGGCGTGAACATCGGCAAGACCAAGGTGGTCTCCGCTGAACACGCCACTGCCGACTATGTGCACAGTGCCCGCCTGCTCGCCCCGCTCGCCGACTACTTGGTGGTCAACGTCAGCTCCCCCAACACCCCGGGACTGCGTGACCTGCAGGCGGTGCAATCACTGCGTCCGCTGCTCCGCGCCGTGCTCGATGCGGTGTCCGCGCCGGTGCTGGTCAAGATCGCGCCGGACCTCTCCGACGCCGATGTGGACGCCGTCGCCGACCTCGCGGTGGAACTCGGGCTGGCCGGCATCGTCGCCACCAACACCACCGTCTCCCGGGCGGACCTGCGCAGCTCAGCGGCGGACGTCGACACCGCCGGAGCCGGCGGCCTGTCGGGCGCCCCGGTGGCACACCGGTCCCTGGAGGTGTTGCGGCGGCTGCACGCCCGGGTGGGTGGGCAACTCGTGCTCGTGTCGGTGGGCGGTATCGAGAGCGCACAGGACGCCTGGGAGCGCATCACGGCCGGAGCCAGCCTGATCCAGGGCTACACCGGCTTCATCTACGGCGGACCCGGCTGGGCCCGCAATATTCATCGCGGACTCGCCCTGCGGCTGCACCAGGAAGGGTTCGCCACGATTTCCGACGCCGTGGGCAGTGCCGTGGCCAGCCAGCGAGGATAGGGTCACGCCATGGGACTCATGGACGTTGTCACATTGCCGGTTCGCGTCACCGTCGCCGCGACGCAGGCAACCCTGGGCATCGGCCACCTGGCCTCCGCGGACGGACCGCTGCGCCGCAGAGGTGGGTACGCCGACCGGTTCAACACGCTGATCGTGCTGGCCGACCAGCTGAACAAGCTGCTCGCCGACCCGAACGGACCGGTTTCCCTGGTCAACAATCTGGCCGCGATCACCTCCGAGGAGCGGCCGCTGGGTCGGGCCATCGCCCCGGGTGGCGCGCTGGACCGGGTCCTCGCCGAGGACGGCGTGGTCGAGCGCTTCACCAGTACCGGCGGGCCGGTGGACCGGTTGCTGTCCGAGGACGGCCCCGTCGACCGGCTGCTCTCTGCCCAGGGACCGCTGGACCGGTTGCTCTCCGAAGGTGGTGCCCTAGACCGCGTCACCCAGGACGGCGGGGTACTGGAACAGCTGCTGTCCCCCGGCGGCCCGTTGGACCGACTGCTGTCCGAGGGCGGTGCGCTGGACCGCATCACCCAGCAAGGCGGTGTGCTCGAACTGTTGCTCCGCGAGCAGGGTATCGCCGACCGGCTGCTCACCGAGAATGGGTTTGTGGAGAAGTTGACCGCCGAGGGCGGCACGCTGGACCAGCTGTTGCGGCTGGGCGACGTGCTCAACAACCTGCAGGAGTCGGTGGAGGTGCTCAACCGGGCCGTTGCACCGTTGGGTGAGCTGGCGAACCGCGTCCCGAACTCGCTACTGCGCCGTCGGGGCAACGAAGCCACCCCGCAGATCTCCTCGAGCTGAGCAAATCTCCTCGCGCTGCTGGAGCCGGAACGGTCCGGACGATTTAGGCCACGACAATCGCCCCCTCAGCCGTTGTGCAGCACCGCCGCGCCGGCGAAACGGCCACGCTTCAGGTCCGAGAGGGCCTTGGGTGCGTCGGTCATCGCATAGCCGTGCGTTGTCGCCCGGACGCCGAACCGTTCGGCCAGCCGCAGAAATTCTTCCCCGTCCGCGCGGGTGTTGGCGGTCACGCTGCGCAGCGTCCGCTCCTCGAAGAGGTGCTTGTCGTAGTTCAATGGTGGGATGTCGGACAGGTAGATGCCCGCGACGGCCAGTGTCCCGGCACGGTCCAGCGCCGCCAAGGCGACCGGCACAAGATCGCCGACCGGAGCGAACAAGATGGCGGAGTCAAGCTTTTCCGGGGGCAGGTCAGTGGGTTCGCCGACGGAATCGACGCCGAGTTCGCGGGCAAGCTGCCGGTTGCCGGCTCCGCGGGTCAGGACATGTACGCGCGCGCTCTGGTGCAGAGCGATCTGTGCCGCCAAGTGGGCACTGCCGCCGAAGCCGTAGAGCCCGAGCCGTCCGCCCGGTGGCAGGTCGGCACATTTCAGGGCTCGGTACCCGATGTCCCGGCGCAGAGCAGGGGTGCGGCCTGCTCATCCGAGAGCCCACCTGGAAGGGGGTATGCGAACGCCTCGTCGGCGACGCACACTTCGGCGTACCCACCGTGCACGTCCCAGCTGGTGAAGGTGGGGTCGAGGCACAGGTTCTCCCGACCGCCACGGCACCAGCGGCACGTGCCCTCCGTCCCGCCGAGCCAGGCAACGCCGACCCGCTGGCCGACCTGGAAACGATCGGCTCCTGCCCCTCGCTCGTCGACGACGCCGACGATCTCGTGACCGGGCGTGACCTGCGGGTGCTTCGGCGGCAGCTCGCCCTCGGCCAGGTGCAGATCCGTGCGGCACACCCCACAGGTCAGGACGCGGACGCGGATCTCGCCGGGCCCCGGTTCGGGCACCTCCCGTTCGACCCGCGTCAGCGGACCCTCGTCGATCGGGGCCGGTCGGTCGACCACCCACGCGGAGACCGTCACCACTTACGCCCCGTGCGCGGCGTTCATCACGTCGCTCGGCGGAGCCGGCGGGGTGTCCCCAGGGCGCGGCCCCGGCACGTGCCGGAAGCGAAACGGCTCACTGGGTCGGCCGGGCTGGATGTACCAGCACTCCCCTGAGCCGCCACCGTCCAACACCGACTCCACCGCGTCCACCACGTCGTCGGCGGATAGCAGCGGAAACCCGGCCTCGGCGAATGCGGAGCGCTGCTCGGCGATCAGCGGGGTGTCGGCAAAGCCCGGGCAGATCGCGTTGACCCGGATGCCCTCGCCGGCCAGCTGGGCGCCGACCGAGCGCACGTAACCGACCACGGCGTGCTTGGTCAACGTGTAGACGGGATCGCCGGGGATGGCCACCAGCCCGGCCAGCGAGGCAGTGGCCACGATCTGTCCTCCACCCGCGCGCCGCAGCGCGGGCACGGCCGCGCACGTTCCGAAGACCACGGCGTCCATGTTCACCCCGACCACGGCGCGGTAGCGCGCGAGGTCGAAGGAGTCGTCGGACGCGCTTTGTCCGCCCACCACGCCGGCGTTGAGGAAGGCAATGTCCAGGCGACCGAAGCGCTCCTCGGTCTCGGCGACGGCGCGCAATGACGTGTCCGGGTCGGTGACGTCACCGACGATGGCGAGTCCCTGCACCTGGTCGGCCACGGCATGCACGGCCTCGTCGTTGCGATCCAGCAGAGCGATGTGCGCACCGGCCGCACTCAGTCGGCGGGCGGCGGCGGCCCCGAAACCCGAGCCGCCGCCGGTGATCAGCACGATCTTGGTCGCAAGGTCCACGGCGAGCTCCTAACAATTGCGGAGGAAGTGGTCGAGCACCCGAGTGCCGAAAACCAAGGCATCGACCGGTACCCGCTCGTCGACACCGTGGAACAGGGCGGCGAAGTCGAGTTCAGGCGGCAGCCGCAGCGGGGCGAAACCGAAGCAGCGGATGCCCAGCTTGGCGAAAGCCTTCGCATCGGTGCCGCCGGAGAGCATGTACGGCACCGTCCGCGCGTCCGGGTCGTGGGCGAGCAGCGACTCGTTCATCACCGCAACCAGATCGCCGTCGAAGGTGGTTTCGTACGCGTCGAGCTGAGTTACCCACTGCCGCTGGATGTCCGGGCCGATGATCTCGTCCACTTCCCGCTCGAAGGCGGCCAACCGTCCCGGGAGCACCCGGCAGTCGACGACGGCCTCCGCGCTGCCCGGGATGACGTTCGCCTTGTAGCCGGCGTGCAGCATCGTGGGGTTGGCGGTGTCCCGCAGAGTGGCTCCGACGATGCGGGCGATCGGGCCGAGCTTGGCCAGCGTGCCGTCCAGGTCCGGCGAGTCCGGATCCAGATCGAGCCCGGTCTCCGTGCCGACGACCTCCAGGAACTCACGAACGCTGTCGGTCATCACCAGGGGGAACTGGTGGGTCCCCAACTTGGCGACCGCCTTGGCCAGGTGGGTGACCGCGTTGTCCGGGTGCAGGAAGGAGCCGTGTCCGGCTCTGGCAGTCGCGCGCAGACGCATCCACGCGATGCCCTTCTCAGCGGTCTCGAGCAGGTAAAGCCGACGTTCGATGCCGTCGGGCCGAGCCACGGTGAGCGAGAAGCCGCCAACCTCACCGACCGCCTCAGTACACCCGTCGAACAGCTCGGGCCGGTGCTCGACCAACCAGTGCGAGCCGTACTTCCCGCCGGCTTCCTCGTCGGCCAGGAAAGCGAACACGATGTCGCGGGGCGGTGTGCTGCCTTCGGCTTTGAACTGACGGGCGACAGCGATCATCATGCCCACCATGTCCTTCATGTCCACCGCGCCGCGGCCCCAGAGGTAGCCGTCCTTGACGGCGCCGGAGAAGGGGTGCACCGACCAGTCGGCGGGCTCGGCCGGGACCACATCGAGGTGGCCGTGCATGAGCAAGGCCCCGCGGCTCGGGTCTTGTCCGTCGAGTCGGGCGAAGACGTTCGCACGCCCGGGAGCGCCGGACTCCACCAAGGTGGTCTCGTAACCCACCTCTTCCAGTTGCCGGATCACCCACTCGGCGGCCTCCTGCTCCCCCACCACCGTGGCCGGGTCGCCGGTGTTGGTGGTATCGATGCGGATCAACTGGCTGGTGAGTTCCACCACCTCCGCCTCGGCCCGGGAGCGTGCTGTCTCGTCGGTGGCCATGGCGTCTTCTTACCACTGCGGGACTGCTCGGCAGGCATGGGCGATCCGGGACCTACCGGTTTGGGAGCCGGGGTCGGCATCGGCTAACCTTGCGCCGCGCACGGGTTCAGCTCCGTGCTCGGTCCGAGTGGCGGAATGGCAGACGCGCTAGCTTGAGGTGCTAGTGCCCTATTAACGGGCGTGGGGGTTCAAGTCCCCCCTCGGACACAGTCGAAAATTGCTTCTACCTGCAGAATACCGAGTATCACGCGATCCGAGATTCGAAAAGACCCAGGTCTGGGTGTGAGCACCCAGGTCTCCCGCTCGCTCCATCGTGTAGTCGGGGTCCTCTGCCGCCCAGTCCGGTCGAGCCCACCGTCGAAGCACCAAGCGGTGGGTGCGCCCGTCAGCGTCGACGACGTCGAGCGCGTGGTTGACGTGCCAGCCGCTAAACCGCAGCCGCCGCGCCCACGCGATCCGGCTCCCACGACCGATCACGTCGGTCACCCAGCGCGCGGCGCCTCGCGGAAGATCGTTCACAGTTCGCAGGGCAAGGCTGGTCAGGGGTGATTGGCGCAAAAAGTTGCTCAACTTCGTCGTGACCGTGTCCAGGGCCGGTCTCTTCGCGCTGGGCCCTGCATGTCAGGGTGAGTTGCATCTCAGGCATCCGAGAGCATCGCTCGGATGCGGCGCCAGCATCCCACGCGGCCAGACGCCGGATCCTCGCCTACCCCCTGTTCGGTGTCCTTAACGGGGCCCGCTCCGAGGTGGCGGAGGAGGAAGTCCCCGACGACGTCGAAGGAGAAGGTCGCCGCATCGATGACCAGTGTGCGCGTCCCGGCTCGGCGTGGTGCCGGGTTGCGGCCGTCGTCGGCTCGAAGTCGAGCCGGCCGTCGTCCATGGCCTTCGGGCCCGGCACCCCCTCTGCGCCGGCCGGGTTGAGGAAGCCATGCCAGAACCCGTCGAGCAGGTACAGCGTCGCCTCCACTCCCGGCCAACGGCTGCGCCACGGATTGCCCCGCCACGCGGTCACGACGCTAGTGGCCGCCCGCAGAAGATGGGTGCGACGCTGACCGCGCTGAAACACCCGGCAGAGGGGACCGGGCGGCGCGGCGCTGACGGACCCGGTTCGCGATGACGCCGCCGGCGGTGAGCGCCAGTAGCGCACCGACCGCACTCAGGAAGGGCCAGGAACCTGGCTGGGTGCCGTAGGCCCCGACGGCGACATAGGCGACGGTCGCGGGCAGAATGCCCACCACCGTCGCCGGCAGGTACGCGGACAGGCGCAACGCGGTCAGCCCGCTGAGGTAGTTCAGGGCAGTGAACGGCACGATTGGAATCAGCCGTGCGGTGAGCACGGCCCAGAAGCCCCGCCGCAGCAGCAACGCGTCCAGGGTCTCGACCCGGGCGCCGGTGAATCGCTGCACCACGTCCCGGCCGAGCAGCCGTCCAAGGTAGAACGCGAGGAGGGCGCCCAGACCGGCCCCGGCGACCACGATCGGCACGCCGCGGGCCAGGCCGAAGACGGCACCGGCGGCGATGGTGAACACCGTCGCCGACAGGGGAAGCAGGCTGAGCAGGGCATACACCACGCTGAACGCCAGCGCCCCGAGCACGCCGGTCCCGCCGTACTGCCGCCGCAACTCGTCGATCCCCGGCACATCGATCACGAGGGCCAGCACCACTACCGCGATGGCAAGGACGACGAGCAGCGTCAGCCGGATGACCAGTAGACGGTCGAATCGACGCACCGGTCAGACCGGGCAGCGGGCGCAACGGCCCACAGTGTTGTGGCTTCGTCTCATACCCGGTCTACGTCGCCCGCACCGTCGGCAGATCGGCGTGGTCCGGCCGCTGATCGTCATCGCGGATACTCGGGTCACCGGCTCGCCACTCGCAGCCGCGGCACCAGCGACGCGCCTCATTGGGCCGTCGAAAAGACAGTGCATGCTGCCGGTGGAGGTGAAGATGCACCGGCCCGCCGATGTCGACGCCGGCGCCCACCAAGGGGGTGTGCACAGTCAGCACCCTAAGCCGCGGAAGGTACCGGCGCTCACTCGTCCTGCCAGCTCATTGGTCACCCCGAAGAACCGGGCCGCGGCCAGCGACGGGGGCGCGGTGTAGAACGCCTCCGGTGGCCCGTTGCCGGCCAGCTTCCCATCGAGCAGCAAGGTAATGGAGTCGGCAACCTCGACGGCTTCGGCCTGGTCGTGCGTGACGAACACCGTGGTCACCTTCGTCTCCTCGTGCAACGCCCGCACCAGCGCCCGCATCTGGACCCGCAGGCCCGCATCCAGCTGGGAGAACGGTTCGTCCAGCAACAGCACCTGCGGTGTGAGAACGGGTGCGCGGGCCAGGCAACCCGCTGCTCTTATCCCCCCGACAGTTCCCGACCCCCGGCACAACATCACCCCTACGAGGTCGAACAAGCCCTCTACACCCACCCCCGCCTGGCGGTACCCGGCCGGGAGAGCACCACCGAGGTCCTCGTCTCGGCCTCCATCCGTCTCCCCCAGAGCTTGGTCAACCCTCGCGCCGATCCGCAGGAGCCATCGATCCCCCCTTCCGCGGCGCTGCTCGGTCACGTCGGTGCGCCACAGCGGGTGGGGCCGGGTCGCGACGAACATCGTTGCGAGGAGGTCGTCGTGCACCGGCGGACCGGCCTGGCGGTTCAGGCCGTACTTATTCGAGTGCACCGACCACAACCGCTGCGCCGAGCACAACCGCTGCACCTGGTTCTGCCCAGCCCGGATGCCGTGCTCAGCTGCGAGCTCGTCGGCGAGGACGCGATACCCGAACTAGCGGGTGGCCGTCGCATTCTCTGGTCTCAGAGGCAAACCGAGGGCACGGTGACCGTCTTGAAGTCCGCAGCTACGTGGGACGCGTGATGATGTGACAGATCTGAGCGTCGGTGCAGTCGGCTGGATCGAGTCGGTGACTGCGACTGATGAGGCCTTCGAGTTCCGTTTCGAGGCCGGCGAGCTCACGCTGGCGCGTCTGAATTTTGCGCAGCTTGGCCGAGAGCAGCGCGCGGACGTGGGCGCAAGGTGTGGCACCTTCTTCGCGTAGTTCCAGGATCGTGGCGATCTCGGCGAGGGTGAGCCCCGCCCCCTGGCCGCTACGGATGAACTGAAGTCGGGTGATCGTCGAGGGGTCGTAGACGCGGTAGCTGTTGGGGCCGCGTCGAGGCTGGGGAAGCAAACCTTTGCGCTCGTAGAAGCGGATGGCCTGGGTGTCCAGGCCCGTGGCGGTGGCTACTTCTCCAATGCGCATGACCTCAACCTACGCCTTGACCTTGTACCGTAGATCAAGGTTTACAGTCGCGGCCATGGACGTCACCCTGTTCTACTTCGACGACTGCCCGAATTGGAAGGTCGCGGACGAGCGCCTGATGATGTTGGCGACCGAGCGTCCCGACCTCACGGTGACTCGCCACCTGGTTGAGACCCCGGGGGAGGCCAAACGTGTCGGGTTCCTCGGCTCACCCAGCATCCAGGTCGACGGCGTCGACGTGTTCGCCGAGCCCGGCTCGCAGGTGCGGCTGACCTGCCGCCGGTACCGCACTCGCGACGGGTACAAGGGTGCGCCGACGCTCGAGCAGCTGCGTGCGGTGCTCGCGGATGCGTGACCGGGTCGCGACCATCGCGCCGATCGCCGCCGTCGGCGGTGCCCTCGGCCTCTGCTGCGGCCTTCCAGTGCTGTTGTCGTTGGGGGTGCTGAGTGCCGTCGCCGGCGTGTCCGTGCAGAGCTGGGCCCTGATCGGGCTCGGACTCGCGCTGGCCGCCCTCGGGTGGGCCCGGTGGGTCAGGCGCCGACGGAGCACCGAGCCCAGTTGCCACGTCGGCGGTCTCCGCGCACCCCAGGACCCCGCGCCCGATCAGAGCTTCGGCACCACGACGGGAAACCACCCATGAGCGAGATGTACGACCTCATCGTCCTCGGCGCCGGCATGGCTGGCGTGGCAGCCGCCAACAAGTGCGCGACCGAGGGCTGGCGGGTGGCCATCGTCGACTCCCTGCCCTACGGCGGCACGTGCGCCTTACGGGGGTGTGACCCGAAGAAGATCCTGCGCCGCGGAGCCGAGATCATCGACAGTGCCCGCCTAATGCACGGCAAGGGCATCGACAGCGGCGGGCTGACGATCAACTGGCCGGATCTGATGAAGCACAAGCACGGCTTCACCGACCCTGCCCCCAAGTCCATTAAGGACGGGCTCGCGCGAAACGACGTCGACACCCTTCACGGGCACGCGAGCTTCACCGGGGCCCGCCAGATCGAGGTTGACGGTGGAGCTGCCGACGCCGACCGCTTCCTGATCGCCACCGGAGCGCGACCCCGCCCCCTGGACTTCCCCGGCCACGAGCACCTGATCGACAGCACCGACTTCCTGGACCTCGACGCCCTGCCTGCACGGGTCCTGTTCATCGGGGGCGGCTTCATCTCCTTCGAGTTCGCCCACCTCGCCGCCCGCGTCGGCAGCTCCACCGTCATTATCGACCGCGGCGAGCGCCCGCTGAAGAGTTTCGACCCCGATCTCGTCGAGCTCTTGGTCCATCGCGGCCGTGAGGTCGGGGTCGACCTGCGACGGTCCACCACCATCACCGCTGTCGAGCGAGACAGCCGAGGTTATCGGGTCACCCTGGAGCGCGCGGGCGACAGCGAGACGATCGAGACCGATCTCGTCGTCCACGGCGCGGGCCGCGTCGCCGACCTCGCCGACCTGAGTCTCGGTTCCGCCGGCGTCGAGTGGGGCGAGCGCGGCGTGAGCGTCGGCAGCCACCTCCAGAGCACGACGAACCCCGCCGTCTGGGCCGCCGGTGACTCCGCTGACACCGCCGGGATGCCACTGACCCCGGTCGCGGTCTCCGAGGCCAAGGTCGCCGCCTCCAACATGATCAGGGCAACCACCACCACCCCCGACTACACCGGGATCCCCACCGCGGTCTTCACCATCCCCGAGCTCGTCCGCGTCGGCATGCTCGAAGCGGAGGCCAACGAGCACGGGATCGACTTGGCCGTCCGCTACTCCGACACCAGCGGCTGGTACTCCAACTACCGGATCGGCGAGACCACCGCGGCCGCCAAGATCCTCATCGACCGGTCGACCGACCAGATCGTCGGCGCCCACCTGCTGGGACCCGAGTACGGCGAGCTGGTCAACACATTCGGCCTGGCCATCAAGCTCGGGCTCACCACCCGCCAACTCAAGTCGGCCACAGCCGCCTACCCTACCCTCGGATCCGACCTCGGCTCGATGCTGTAGGAGTTCCACCCCCGAGGCGCCGCTTCGCGGGGGAGGATCATTGCGCGGGGAGTGCGACAAGGTTGTGGACGACGTCGACGAGGTCGTCGCCGGTGAAGCCTGCCCCTGAGTCGACCCACCTCATCTGGGGAGACACCGACTCCACCCTGCCGGTCGCCCACGGCCGCGCCACCCACCTCGCCCTGCCCGGAAGCCACCTCACCATCCTCAAAGACGTCGGCCACCTGTCCCACATCCAGGCGCCCGACGCGGTCGTCGAGGCCATCGACACCTCCCTCACCAACACCCACCGCCCGCCCAAGGTGCCGATGCCGGAGAACGAGACGATCCCGGTCAGCGACAACGGCGCCGACCCGACCAGCCTCACCGTCGACCCGACCCTCTCACCGGCGGCCGGTCGCCCCGACACCGCGGCACGCCAACACCGCCGGCAACACTCGCCACCCACCCGGTGAACAATCGTCGCGCATCCGGCCGTCGGTCTGCCCGTTGACCCGGCTACACCGCCAGCGAACCGCCGTCCTCAGCCAGAAGTGACCCGCACGGGGCCGCACCCCGAGGTCAGCGACCTGCTGCTCATGGGGCCACTCGATGTCTGGGTCAGAGGGGCCGTGTGGTGCTGGCCGTGGTGGCGTTCTCAGCGGCGGGGGTGGGGCTGGGCCTGCCGGCGAGGGCGCCGAGGGTGGAGTGCCTGCGTGGTGGGAGGACATGGTCCTGCTGGTGCAGGGCCAGGCTGCGGGCGTAGCGCCGGGCGATGTCGGGCATCGGTGTGTCGGTCTCGCCGACACCGAAAACCTGTCCCGGGTAGTCCAGCCGGCCCATCAGGGTGCGGATCCGATCCCAGTCACCGGGGGCCACGAGCTCGGCCGGGTCACCACCGGCGAACCAACCCATCGGGACGGCCGTCCCCGCCGCGACCACCGTGTTGAGGTGAACCACGGCGTGGAACTCGATCTCGGCGCCGACCCCGACACGGGCCCCGTTGAAGACCACCGCACCGGTGGCAATCCTGCTGTCACCCTCGATGACGCACCCGGTGAGGTGGGCCTGCGGGCCCACCAACACGTGGTCACCCAACCGGGTCTCGTGGCGCGGCACCCCACGCACGACGGCGTTCTCCATCACCACGCAGTGCGCCCCGATCACCACCGGACCACCTTCGGCGGTCACCACCGCGCCGAACAGGATACGGCTGTGCGGGCCGACGGTCACATCACCGCTAAGCACCGCCGTCGGCGCGATGTAGGCCGACTCCGAGACCCGCGGCGCGTGGTGGCGGTGCTCCACGAACACCGCATCGCGACCCGGCGACACCGGCACCGTCGGGTAGTCCTCTGCCGTCATACCGGTCACCTCACCCAAAGAACCTGCAGGCCCCCGCCGTGATGCTGATCGAGTGCCCAGCCGGCGCAGCCCCGCGGACCCCGAACGCTACGCCGGATCCACGCCGGGCAGCAACACACACCAAGACCCCCCGTTCGGTGACTCCGGGTCGCGGGCCAGCGTCACACCAGGGCGACCGCATCCGCACCGGCCGCACCGGGGCGACGAACGAGGACGACAACCCAGGTTCGGCTGCGGGGACGGGACGCCCCCCGCAGGGGGTCCCGGCCGGTGCCCGTCCACACGGTGCTCCGCCGGACCGATCAGGGTGCAGGTCGCAAACCGAGACGCAGCCGCCAGCACCAGGAGCACAGACTGTCCACCGGTGCAGGTCGGGCCCCGCCGAACACTTGGTCATCAGCCTGAGGCCGCTGGAACCTGTTTCGGCCCGTTCATTCCGGTTTGGGCCGTCAGACCGCTCGGTGGACCCAGCCTGCACCCTGCCGAACGCGCCCCACAACTTTGAGCCGCGCGCCTTTGCACCGCCACCGTCACGCGGTCGAACCGGTCCGAGAAACCCTCGTTCTCCAACCACACCTCGACCCACCCCCCCCCTCTCGTTGCCCGTCGGTGCGTCTCAGCCACTACGCCCACCCCCGGGCCGCGTTTTCACCGGTGCTGGCTGCACCAGGCGGAGTGAGGCGGCCGATCGCCGCTACCTCGCCCTCGGCCCAGGTGTGGGCGGCGGCGAGCTCAGCCAAGGCGTAGCGCAGCGTGCCACCGATCAGGCTGGCGACGAGGTCGACGAGGGACTTCCGTTCCACCGACGCCAACAAGTGACCCATCGATGTGGACTCCGTAGTCGCCGCAGGGCAGGGCCTGTTTTATCGTGGACACCTGCTGATAGGTGAACCGGTTGGGGTGCTGCTCGTGGGAGTCGACGACGATCTTCAGCTCACCGATGACGGCGGCCCGGGCGGTGGGGCCCGCACGTTGGGGCGGGGCTGCTTACGGGTGCGCGGGGATTGCCAGAACACCACGTCACGGCCGCGCGGGCTGGCAAACATACAGGCCAGGGCCCGGGCTGGTCCTTCCAGGTGCGGCGAGGCCGCCTGGGCGGCGTCTGGGTGGCCGCAGTAATTCCGCTCGCCGGGCGAAACCACACAGAGGAGCCCGATCATGCTTGACAGCCGCCACCGGACACTCACTCTCTCGCCCGCGTATCCCGATGCTCGCCGTGCGCATAGTACTGGTCGATGATCATGCGACGGTGCGAGAAGGCTTGCGCTCGGTGCTCGAGCGCGAACCGGATCTCCGCGTCGTGGGCGAAGCCGCCTGCTCCCCTCACCACGTTGAGGGGACTGAACGTGTTCTCTCTCAGTGCGTAGTTACCAAGTCGTCGGGCGTGCGGTTGCAGCGGGCGGGTTCGGCCGGGATCAGCGCGGACGGGGCGACGCGCAGGATCCCCGCCCCCAAACCGGTGGCGAGCACCTTCATGGCGGTCACCGGGGTGGTGGACAACGACACGAAGGACAGGAACAGGACGAGAGCGGCGGTGGTCACGAGGCGCCCGGTGCGGCCGATCCTGGCGACGACGGCGTGTTCGGTGGCGTCGTACTCCTCGCGCATCCGGGTGTGGATAACCAGGGTGAGCAGGGAGATGGCGGCCAGCATCAGGGGATGCTGCCGTAGACGGCGTGGAGGAAGTCGTTCTGGGTTGGGCCGGCGCCCCGACCCCGAGCACACCGGGCAGGTCGTGGGCGGCGTGCTGTACGCGGGTGGTGGCTGCGGACCCGGCAGGCGAGATCGCCACTCCGCTGTTCCTCAGCCCACTGACCGTCAAGACGCCCGTCAACCGCATCCTCGCCAAGCTCGGCGCCCGCGACCGTGCACAGCTGGTCGTCACCGCATACGAACACGGCCTCGTCAGCTCAGGAGCCCACTGACCGTCCGGCCTGACGCACTCGCCCGTTGGCCACTCCCCTACGATCGCCCTCGATGACCTCGGCGACAAATGACAACGAGCGGTTGGCGCTGGCTGTCCGCGATCTGGTGTTGGCGGTGGAGCACTACCGGGTCAGCTTCGCGGGAAGCCGGCTGGAGCTGGGGACCACGGAGGTGGTGGCGCTGGGCCACCTGTATGTCGACGGACCGCTGACCGCCGCACAGCTGGCCGGCGAGCTGGCCATCACCAGCGCGTCGGCGACCGAGCTCGTCGACCGTCTCGAACACTCCGGATACGCACGGCGGGGGCCACATCCGAGCGACCGCCGCAAGCGTCTCGTCACCCTCACCTCACGCGGTCAGCAGACGCTCAACGACCTCTACGGGCGCCTCGGTGCGGAGCTGAGTCCGGTCTACGCGGGTTTGTCTGCCGAACAACAGCAGGGCATCGACCGGTTCCTGGCCGTGGCCAGCACACGGATCGCGGCAATCACGATCGATCCCGACGGTGCGTGAACGGGCGGTCGACCCGGAACGTGACGCCACAGGGGCAGCTGACCACTCGACTGCTCCGGCGCGTAGGCCGCAGCTTGAACCGCACTCAGGCAACCTCACGGACCTGCTCTGCTGGCTGCGGGCCCGGTGGCGGATCGAGAACATGTTCAAATACGCCGCCGAACACAACAGGATCGACACCCTGGCCGACTACCGGATGGACATCGGCCCGGACACCAGCAAGGTCACCAACCCGGCCCGGGTCGCCGCCCGCATAACCGTTGCCGCCGCCGAAGCCGAGCTCGCCGCGGCCAATGCGCTGCCGCAGCTGCTGGCCCGACCGGACACCCCCCAGCAGAAGAACGCCGCCATGGCCAACGTGCACCGGCGAATCGACAAGGCCGCCGCCGCGCTGAACGACGCCGTGGCCGCGCTACGGCCCGTGCCGGCCAAGGTTGCCGCCACACAGCTGGACCCGAACGCGAAACGAGCCAGCAGCCACCTGGCCCGCCGCGGCCCTGCAAATGGTCCTGCGGCTGCTCGCGTTCAATGCCGAAGCGTGGCTGGCTGAGCACCCCGACGCCTACCTGGCCGACCCGGACGAATACCGCGCCACCGCGCGCCACCTGCTCCACCTCGGCGGAAAGATCGACTACACCATCACCCTGGACCGGCTCGACAGCCCACCCGTCGCCCGCGCCCTACAACTGCTCACCGACGAACTCAACGCCACGCCAGCGACCATGCCCGGCGATCACAGACCGCTCACCTACCAGGTCGCCAGGCATGAATCTCAACGGGAAACTCGTCCCTACTTGAGGAGGTCTGAGCCTGCGCACTCGCTGGGCTAACGCCGCAACTCGCGCAAGGAATGAGAGCATGACGCGTCCGGACCACAACTGGGGAGTGCGAGCAGAACTATGCGTTTCAACCCACCACCGAATTGGCCGCAACCCCCCGCGGGCTGGACGCCGCCGCCCGGGTGGGAACCCGACCCTGCATGGGGGCCCGTCCCACCGGGATGGCAGCTGTGGGTGGCCGACGACCGGCCCGGCGACGCACCCCCGTCCGAGGCCGGGCAGCAGCAGTACAACCCGTACGGTGCGCCCCCGAGCAAGTCAACCGGGTCCAAAACGGGTCTCATTGTCGGGGCCGTTTCCGTCGTGCTCCTGCTGCTCGTCGGTGTGGCCGTCGGTGCGGCCTTGTTGGTGCGCAAGGGAAACGAGTCCGCGCCGGCTACCCCGACGACCAGCGCCACCTCCACCGCCCCAACCTCCTCGGGACCAGCCACCGGCCCGGTCTCCTGCTCCGCCTCGAACGACGGGACCAAGTCCACGCCGAACCCGCTCGGCGCGGGAGCCACCCTGGGCGACTACTGCGCGGGTGTCACCCAGGTCGTCAAAAACGCCACCGGCACCGTGCTCTCTGCGGATCCGGACAACAAGCCCCCGAAGAACGGCCGCTTCGTGCTGGTCACCATCGCCACGACCTACCACGGACAGACGGAGGGCAAGGCATACCTCGACCTCTCGGTGACCCTGTACGGCGGGGACGGCAAGAAGTACGACGACACCGCATGCGACGCCCGCTCCCCCAACGACCTCATCGGCACGGACCGACTTCGGCCCGGCCAGTCACTGACCGGCGCGGTGTGCCTCGACGTCCCCCCGGCCGCGTTGCAGAACGGCGTGCTGTCCCTGGGAGAACTTCGCCACCGACGACGAGGTGTTCTGGAAGCTCGACTAAGTCCACGTAGGGTGGGGTTGCTCGTGCGCCGACCCTGGGGAGTTGACCGATGGCCCTTACCCGGTTGACCTGCCTTCTCGTCAGCGGATTGCTGGCCGTCGCCGCCTCCGCATGCTCGGCGAGCACACCGGCGCCGCCATCCGCCCCCACGGCCACCACCGCACCGTCCGCAGCCACGGCAGCGACCACCATCACGGCCACGAACTTCGACTACGGCGCCCCGATCACGGTTGCTCCCGGCGCCACCGTCACCTTCGTCAACACCGACGAGGCCCGGCACAACGTCACCGCAGACGACAAGTCCTTCTCCTCACCCACGGTGACGAAGGCGTCCGCCACCTTCACAGCACCGACCAAGCCGGGCAAATACCCGTTCCACTGCACCTTCCATCCCACCATGCACGGCACGCTGGTCGTCAGCTAGGCACTCGAGGCATCACTTGACCTCGTACCAGGGGGTGATGACGCCGCGAGCCAGCGTGTGGCTGAAGAGGTTGATACCGAGGAACGCGGGAGTGGCGTTCTCCGGTAGGTCGAGGGTCTCCACGTCCAGTGCGTGCACCACCGCGAAGTACCGGTGCTTACCGTGCCCCGCGGGTGGGGCTGCACCGAGGTAGCGCTTGAGGCTGGCGTCGTTGGTGAGTTGCACGGCACCGGACGGCAACCCGGACCCTGCGTCATCACCGGCACCGCTGGGCAGTTCCGTGGTGCTCGCCGGGATGTTCGCTACCGCCCAGTGCCAGAACCCGCTCGCGGTGGGCGCATCGGGGTCGTAGACGGTGACCGCGAAGCTCTTCGTCTCCGCGGGGAACTCACGCCAGCTGAGCTGGGGCGAGATGTCTTGTCCGCCGGCCCCGAATATGCCACTGACCTGCTCGTTAGCCAGCGGCTGCCCGTCGGTGATGTCGGTGCTGGTCACCGGGAAGCTCGGCACCGGCGGCAGCTCGTCGTACGGGTTGTGCATGGTGAATCTCCCTCTCAGGCGGCGGAAGTGGACGCGCCAAACGTACCGTCGCCGGCAGAGCCGCGCAGGTCTGGCCGGTACCGTGGGATTCCGTGACCACCGGCATGGCGAGCGCCCAGCGAGTGTTCCGCGGCCAGGGGCTGCGGTTCACTCTGCTGCTGGTCCTGCTGCTTGCCGCGGCAGTGGTGGCCGTGATGGTTCCGCTGCCCAGCCCCGAGCAAATTCGCCAGTGGGCCCACACGATGGGGCCGAGTTTCCCGCTGCTGTTCCTCCTCGCCCACGCCCTCGTGACCGTGCTGCCGGTGCCCCGGACGGTCTTCACCCTGTCCGCCGGCCTGCTGTTCGGGCCGTTCACCGGCATCGGCATCGCGCTCACCGCCACCACGCTCAGCGCGGTGTTGGCGTTGCTGGCGGTACGCAGGCTGGGCCGCAGCGCGGTGGCCGGCCGCCTGAACACCGGACCGCTGCGCGCGATCGACGCCCGTCTGGAACGACGCGGCTGGCTCGCTGTCGCCTCGCTGCGGCTCATCCCCGTCGTGCCGTTCGCCCTGCTGAACTACTGCTGCGGCGTGTCCTCGGTTCGCCTCCCGCCCTATGTGCTGGCAACGATCGTCGGCATCGCGCCGGGCACGGTCGCTGTTGTGCTGCTTGGCGATGCGATCACCGGCCAGACCTCGCCGCTGTTATTGGCCATCTCGGTGAGCTGCGGCTGCATCGGCCTGGCGGGGCTGATCGTGGACGCGCGCACCGCGGTCCGCGGGGATGCCGACAACCAACCCGCCGACATCCCCGGCA
>JAABVA010000715.1_pt1 | contig 39848 bp, 31 predicted proteins | sample 5560331 | NCBI WGS metagenome assembly JAABVA01 (sample SAMN12812661, study PRJNA571458) | rock metagenome | isolation source: Antarctica rocks | place: Antarctica: Victoria Land, Mt New Zealand sud | collected 2016-01-07 | reverse complement strand
GGCGTGGCCGGACGTAAACAGATTGGCCGTTTGCAGGGACGTGACCCCTTTCGGGCTGATCTGCCAGGTGTTGAAGAGATTGTAATAGTAGGTGAACGCCTTGACCCACGGCGCGGTCGTGATGATGCCGTCCACGCTCAGACCGTCTTTGCTGATCGCCTGACCACCGAGCGATTCGGGCAGGGGCAGGAGTTGGTAGGGGCGGTCGATCTGGTCGATGATCAGGCCCCACGCCGTGACGCGGCCCCCGGAGCGGACCTGCGCCTTGCGCGCCTCCGTGGCTAGCTGCTCCCACGTCAAGCGATGCTGCACGTCAGCGGATGGGAAGGGCACACCTGCTTTCTTCAACAGGTCTTTGTTGTAATACAGCACCTGGCTTGAGCTATTGAGGGGCGGGGCCAGCAGATGCCCGAGGTAGTACGAGGTCTGGAGCGAAGCCGGGACGAACTGCGCCAGGTCCTGTTTGCTGAAGACCGTATCGAGTGGTGCGAGAAACCCCTGAACGGCGTAGGCGGCCACGACCGGGGCGTCGACGTCGATAATGTCGGGGCTCGCGGAGCCCGCCGAGAGACGCACCTGGACTTGCTGGAACAACTGGTCGAACGGTAGATTCTGTTCCACCACATGGATGCCGGGATGGGTTTTGTTGAAGAGGGTGATGAGCGCCTGGATGTCGGCTTGTCCCTGCGTCGATAAGTAGGTGACGGTCACCGGGGCGGCGACAGCCTGCTGCCGCGCGCTGGCCGGAAGCCCGACAGCCACGACGGCCACGGCGATGAGCCACGACCACCACGATCGTGGGGTGCGGAAACGTGAGAGCCGGTACATGGTGACCCTGTTCCTTTCCATTGCATGGGCGATAAGAGCGTGCCCCATGGTGGGCCGCGTCTGCCAAAAATAGGACCTGTTGTCAAAAACGCACTAGTCGTGAGCGGTGGAACGGGCTGGCGACATCACCTCCTCCCCTGCATCTGTGTAGGCGACGCGCCCCAGTGTCATGCACGTCACGGCTGTGGTGTCGCCGTCGGTGACACCGACCGCCGTATCCGTGCGCCACCGTGACCAGGCGTCGGACGCGGATAGGGGCGTACTGAGGCCCCGTCGCGGGATGGCGCCCACACCGGCCGTCGACTCACGGACGATGAACTGGGCTTCCAGCATCGACAATGGGGGAATCGACGCGCCCGCGGCCATGCGCAGCAGCGCATCGACGCAGGCGCCGCCCATCGCACCGCGCGGCGGAGCGATCGTCGTCAACGAGGGGAACGCGCTAGCCCCGGCCGGCAATCCATCATGCGTGACGATAGCGACATCCTCTGGCACGCGCAGACCATGCGTCCGTAAGACATCCAGCAGACCGAGCGCCATGGTTTCGGTCGCGACAAAGATGGCGTCGGGCACGGGTCCATCTCCCGCGATCAGCGCCTGGCCGACCGCGCGCCCCCCTTCTATCGAGTGGGGTCCAAGAAGGAGTGCGGTCTCGTCGGCCTCAAATCCCATGTCGACGAGCGCGTGCCGCATCCCCACGGCGCGGTCGTACGCCGCCTTCAGGAGTCCCTGCCCCGCACCCGGCGCCGTCGCGGCGTCTCCGACAAAAGCGAGGCGCCGCCGCCCCAGATCAAGCAGGTGGCGCGTCGCCACGTAGCCGGCGCGCACGTCATCCGTCCGCACATGAGGGTAGGGGAGATCGTGCTCGTCCGAACTGACCACCACCACGGGCATGTTCGCTGCGAGCAAGCTGGCGAACACCGGGTGTCGGTCCGGACGGCAGCGCGGCTGCGCGTAGATAATCCCGGCTACTCTGTGGCTCAAGAGCAGTGAGAGGTAGGCCTCTTCCTTGTCGAGCGAGTCGCTCGTATCACAGAGCAGGAGCGCGTACCCGTGTTTGTGCGCCAGGGTTTCCGCGCCGGCGGCCACGTCCGGCCAGAACGAGGCGAACGTGGTCTCCAGTAGCGGGACGAGCAAGCCGAGCGTGCGCGTCTGTCCGCGTTTGAGCGCGCCAGCCGCCGCGTTGCCGTGATAACCGAGGTCCGCCATGGCTGCACGGACGCGCTGCGCCGTGGCCGCCGCGACCCACGTCTCCCCACGCATCACGCGGCTGACCGTTTGGGTCGACACGCCGGCCTGTGCGGCCACCTCACGCATGCGTACGCCCATCGTGTCACATCCTCCGCTCGTGGGCCAAAGCCCACTCATCGCTACCTGTTACCGATGCCAGTCATCGGTAACAGGGGCTATAGTACCATGGGGATGCGCCGCTGTCAAACACGTCGCGTGAGAAGAGCCGCGTGCGCGAGAAGATAAAACGATCAGCTAGATAAGAGGGGAACGCATGAGACGCATCATCCTGGACACTGACGTGGGCACGGACGCGGATGACGCCCTGGCCCTTGCGCTGGCTGCGGCCCGCCCGGATATCCGGCTCGTCGGAGTGACGACGGTGCACGCGGACGCGCCGTTGCGCGCGCGTATTGCCCGTCGCCTGTTACAACTCGCTGGGCGCGAGGAGGTTCCGGTGGTAGCGGGGGCAAGCCTGCCGCTGGCAGCGCCCCTCCCCGACCCCTTCCATTGGCATCCGCGCCTCTGGGGCCACGAAGGTGCGGGGCTGTTGTCGCGCCAGGATCTCACACCGACGCGGGTGGCTGACTTGGACACCACGGTCGATGACGCCGCGCGCTTCATCGTTGAGCGCGTCGCGGCCTCCCCTGGAGAGATATCGCTCGTGGCCATCGGTCCGCTCACCAATATCGCCCGCGCCCTGCGATTGGAGCCGCGCCTGAGTGACTGGGCGCGCGACCTGACCCTCATGGGCGGCATGGTCGACGTCGGGCGCACGCCGTGGCAGCCGGTTCTCGAGACCAACCTCAATGCCGATCCGGGCGCCGCCGCGATCGTGTTCGCCTCGGGCCTGCCGTTGACGATCGTCCCCTTCGAGGTCACCACGCAGGTTTTCCTGTCGCCTGAGCAGCGGGCGGCGATGCGCGTGTGGCAGCGGCCGCTCGCCGGTGCCCTGGTGACCCTGATGGAGGAGATGCTGGCGCGCTTCGCTGACTTCTCGCGCGCCATGCACTTGCCCGGCGATATCTTCCAGGGCGAACGCACGTATATGCACGATCCGTTGGCCGTCTACGCCAGTGTCGCGTCGAACTTGATTGCCGTGTGCGATGCGCACATTCAACTCGAGGTTCACGATCGCGTGTTGCGCACGATCGCCTACCCGGACCGTACGCCTAACATGCGCCTGTGTGTCGACGTCGACGCGCCCCGCTTCGTCGCACATTGGTTGAGCCAGGTGGGGCGATTGTAGGGCATCGCCGTATGAGCGCGTGGCCGCGACAAGAGCGCGTGGCCGCGACACGCCGTTGATGGACGAGCGATGGCTAGTATTACAACGAGAAGTGAGGAGGAGTAGGATGAAGGGGACGGAGGGCACGGGGAGGGGCCGTTATGGTGGTTCAGGAGCGAGACGCGCACGACACCCTCGATCTGAGCGGGGCATGGTCACCGGAGTTACACCTGCGCTCGGCTGACCTGGAGGGCCTGGCGGAGGAGTTGGTGGCCTATCACGCGCGGTTCGCGCCGCTGTTCGCGCGGACGGAGCAGCGGGCGTGGGCGGAGGTGTACCTGCGGGGACTGCTCGTGGCCGAGGTGCCGCGTAAGAACGTGGAGGCGATGGCCTTGCGCCTGCTGGGAGCCGAGGAGGGGGCGGAGCGCCGCGTGCGGGCGCTGCAACATTTCGTGGGAGAGGGGGCCTGGGACGATGACGCCATCCTGGCGGAGCACCAACGGTTCGTCGACGAGACGCTGGGCGAGGCCGACGGCGTGCTGATCATCGACGGGAGCGCCGTGCCTAAGCAGGGCACGCATTCGGCCGGGGTGGGGCGGCAATGGTGCGGGACGACCGGGAAGAAAGACAACTGTCAGGCAGGCGTTTTTCTGGGCTACGCCAGCCGCAAGGGGGCCACGCTGCTCGACCGGCGACTCTATCTGCCGGCGGCGTGGTTCACCGAAGCGTATGCGGGGCGTTGGCGGGCCTGCCTGATTCCGGCGGATACGCCGTTCCAGACCAAGCATGCCCTCGCGAGAGACCTGGTGGAGCGGGTGGTGCGGCGGGGGACGCTGCGTGCCCGCTGGGTGACCTGCGACGAGGGCTTCGGCGACGACCCGGCGTTCCTGGCGCGCTTGGACGCGCTCGACCTCTGCTATCTGGCCGAGGTCCCCTGCGCCACACAGGTCTGGCCGCTGACCGAGCCGGCGACCGGCCACCCCCGTCCATCCCCGCAGTCCTGGGTCCCGCCGCAGACGGCCTCGCGCAAGGGGCCGCCGCCGCGACGGGTGCGCCTCCACCCGCAGAGTCCACCCAAGTTGCGCGGCGATGGAGTCGACGCGCAACTCCCGGCCACAGCCTGGCAGCGCTACCGCATCCTGGAGGGGGAGCATAGGGCCGCTGGTGGCCGACTTCGCCGTCGTGCGGGCTATCGCGGGGCGCGACCGCCTGCTAGCGGCAGATGTGTGGGTGGTATTGCGCCGGACGGTAGCGGAGGACCCGGCCGGGGTGCCGGAACTCAAGTATTACCTGAGCAACGCCGCGGCGGACACACCACTGGACACGCTTGTGTGGCTCAGTGGCATGCGCTGGCCGATTGAATGCTGCTTCGCCGAATGCAAGAGCGAATTAGGGTTGGACCACTACGAGATGCGCTTCTGGCCGGCCTGGCACCACCACATGACGTTGGTGCTCCTGGCGCATCATTTCCTGGTCCGACTGCAACAACGCTTCGACCAGAGAGAGGGGGCCATGCTCAGGCCACGGCCGGACCTGCTGCCCCAGACGACGGTCTATCTGGGGCCGACAATCGCCCCGCGGCCCCGGACCTAGCCGCCCTGCTCCTGCCCGCGCCGGCCTTACGCCTGAGCGTGGCCGAGGTGCGGGTGCTCCTGCGCGCTGCTGCCGCAGCAGCGCCTCGACCTCCGGGCCGCCGAGGCGCTGCTGCGCTACCAACGGCGCCACAAGCTCGCGGCCTACTGGTCGCACCGCACGCGCCGCCTGCAGCGGCTTGCGGATCTTCACCCACCCTAATCTCTCGTTGTAATACTAACGAGGCTCCGCCTCAGACCGACGAGGCATGGGTCGTTTGGTCGAGAGGACGCTTCTGGTTGCGGGCACAAACGGAGTACGGTATACCGTCTCCAGATAGGACCGTCAAGCGGTCGAGGTGCCCCAAAGAGCAGTCCACAACCAGAGGACATCATGAGCGTATCACAATCCGTCGCCGGGATTCTAGGGGAGCGCGTGACGTTAGAAGTGGAAAGCATCGACCGCCTGTATCTCAATGTCTACGTCCCCAAACTGCAACGCGTGGGAGGCGTGGTCGGCTTCTTTCGCGAGGTGCGCGGAGCGACCTTCGCCTCCTCGGCGCTGATGGAACCAATCACGACCGCCTTCATCAAAGCGCTGGACCACTTCGCCCAGACAGAGGGCGTGCCGCTACTCACCTTCGCCCATGGGCAACGCAAGGATGAGGTCGCGCAGGAGTATCTCGCGATCTTCTCCAAGCAGGAAGGGGTGCTCTTCATCGGCAAAGCGCAAGAGAAGGCCACGGTGTGGCGCACCGAGCGGCGCTACAACACCCAGACGGGGCAGCCGTATGCCTGGCGCGTCAAATTTACCGCTTTGGTGAACCAGTACTATATCTACGCCGTGGACGCGGAGTTCGGCCCCTTCTTCCTCAAGTTCTGCTCGTACTTCCCCTACTGTAAGTGCCAGCTTTGAACTGTTACGCTTTGCCGAGTTAAGGTGTATCACCCGCGCACCGTCTTTTTTCCAAGGAGTGGGCATCCCGTGAGCGTAAAATGGGGTTCTAACCGCCTTGACCAGCACGACCTATCTGTAACACCGTAAACCGGCTTTTTGTAACAGATCGAAACTGGCGCTTACACCTACAACGCCAAGCTGTGTCTCAATGGGCATGAGTACCTCAAGCGCCAGTTGACGGCGGAAGGGATCACCTTCGAGGCGCTGGACAATGGCATCCTCTCCTGCGCCGACCCGGTGCGGCTGCAAGCGATCTGCGACGGCTTGGACGCGCCCACGATCGACGGTTTGCTGCGCAAGTGGCTGGCGCGGGTACCCCACCCCTTCACACCGGAGGAGCGCGAGGCTGGCTTCCGCTACGACATCTCCATCCTGCAGGCGGAGTTCGCCCTGACGCAGGTGCTTGACCGGCCGCTGACCGGGCGCATCCTCTTCGAGGAGATCATCCGTGAGAACCTCGACGTGGGTCGGCCCAGTCAGGTCCAACTGATCTTCGGGCGGCGCGTGACCAAGCAGACCACCGCGCGCTACCGTTTCCGCACCCGCGTCATCACCCAAGGAGTGATCCCCTCGCTCTACGCGGATTACAAGCACAGTCGGATCAAGCAGTATCACAAAGAAGGACGCGCCCTGCGCACGGAGACCACCATCAACGACACGCGTGATTTCGCCATCGGCAAGCGGCTACACAATCTGCCCGCCCTGCGGTCAGTCGGCTTTCAGGCCAATCGACGTCTGCTCGACGTCCAACAGCTCAGCCACGATTGCCTCCTCGGTGACGACGCCTTCCGGCAGGTGACCCGCCCCCAAGTGGTCGGCGATCAACGCGTTTCCGCGCTGCCGTTCGCCGACCCACGCGTGCAGGCGCTCCTGAGCGTCCTGCTCCTCTATTGTCTGCTGCCCCATGGCTTCGCCAGCAAAGATGTGCGCGCGTATCTCGTCCCGCTCCTGGGCCTTGAGCCCGCCCACCTCACACCGGGCAGACTGACCTACAACCTGCGCCGCGTGCGCCTGCACGGGTTGATCGCGCGTATCCCGCACACCCAGCGCTACCGCGTCACGCGGGAGGGACTGCGCACCGCTCTGTTCTTCACCCGCGTCTACGGTCGCATCTTGCGGCCAGGGATGGCGCGCATCACCCCCGCCGCAGCCGTGGATGACTCGGCCTTACGCCCCTCCTTCGACCAGGTGGAGGGTGCCATCGACCGCTGGATCGACCAAGCCAAACTCGCCGCGTAAACTTGACTCATGCGCACCATAAGTGCCCGTATTAGGAGTCCATAAGTGCCCGTATTAGGAGTCTAGGGCAACAGGACAATCCGCCCCTCGCGAACAACAGTCGATAACGTGCACGACCCCTTGCTCGCACCGCCAGGAATGCCTGGGAGCACTGCTCCGGTCACGGCGACGTCGAACGGAACGCTGCGGCACCGGCCTCACGGCATCATGGAGGCTCGATACCGGAGACGCGAGCGCCCGGAGAGTCGTCGGGAAGACCAAGGCGGCGGGCAGGTCGCCGATCGACCCGAGGACCAGGTCCGGCACCACGCGGTGGGCGGAGCACCGCGCGCCCGCGTCGCATCGTGTCGCCGGCAGGCACTGTTGTCGCTCGTCGGGATGGGCTGTTTTGCCAGGGACAGCCGCGCTTCCGCCTGATTATGATAGTGGTATTATCGTGTCCGGGTAGCCAGACGACTGCGGTGGAGCGTGGTCGGCTATGATAACAATTCCATCACGTCTTCGCGGGTAGGCATCGAGGGTTGCGCCCCCACTTTAGTAACCGCGCATGCCCCCGCCGCAAGACCCCACCGAATGGCGTCGTTGATTGGACGCCCCTCCGCCAACGCGACGGCGAGGGCGCCGTTGAAGGCGTCGCCGGCCGCGACCGTATCGGTAGCCGTTACGGGAACAGGATCCCAGAAATGTCCGTCCTGCCCATCGTCCCAATACGCACCCTTATGGCTCATCTTGATGAGCGCCCCACGGGCGCCACGCTCCACAAGCACACGCGCGGCACGCCGCACTCCCTCAGGGCTATCAGTGGGAATCCCCGTGAGCGCGGCGGCTTCTGTTTCATTGGGCGTGATGATATGCGTCGCGGCATACAACGCGGGCGGGAGCGCGCGCGCCGGCGCCGGGTCGAGGATGAGCGGGACCCCGTGTCGCTGCGCGGCCCGCGCGGCCGCCATCACGGCGTCAAGGGGGACTTCGAGTTGGACGAGCAGGACGTGGGCATCCTCCAGCGCTCCATCCAGGCGGATCACGTCGTCCTCGCCCATCTCGCCATTGGCCCCTGGAACGACGATGATCGTATTTTCACCCCCATCATCGACGGTGATCAGCGCCACACCAGACGGACTGCCCGCACTCGTGGCAACGCCGCTCACGTCAACCCCGTCGGCGCGCAATCCGTCGCGCAGTGTGCGTCCGAACACATCGTCACCCAGACGTCCGATGAGGCGGGTGGCGGCGCCGAGACGGGCACAGGCGACGGCCTGATTCGCCCCCTTCCCCCCGGGAGGCGTGAGGAAGGTCACGCCCGTTAACGTTTCGCCGGGTGCGGGCAAACGCGGCGCGCGCGCCACTAAATCCATGTTGATGCTACCGAAGACAACGATCGCCATCCATCCTCCTCCCGTCCGTGCCGGCTGGTTCGACACATTGGGTAACACCACTGCGCGCTGCTCTCCCTGCTGCTGGACAGTCTATGCCGTATGCGTGTACGCGCGTCTCTACGATTCAGCCGCCTGGGGTGCCCGCACAACGCGCGGGTCCATGAAGATATCATGTTCATCCGTGCTCGTGGACGAGAACTCGGAGACAATCGCCCCCGCAGCGCCGCTCTGGAACCAATGCCAGGTGTCGGGCGGGATGGTGTACTGCTCACCCGGACCCAACGTAATCTCATGCCACACGGTGTAGACCTCGTGGTGTCCTTCAGGCGCTTGGCAGGACGGGTGCGGCGTTGGTTCGCCATCGACATACAAGTAAACGCGCCCACGGCGACATCGGAACGTCTCCTCCTTGCCTGGATTGTCACCGACGGGTGGATGACGATGTTGCGGGCAGGTCTGTCGGGGCAGCAACGCCAACTCCTTGGCGCAGTAGCGGTCGTTGTTGACGTAGACGACTAGCGCCAACCCCTGGCGCTCGAACTCGCCCAGCCCCATGTCGGCGATCTCGATCGTGGCCTCTTCCTGTGGCGTGAGCACGATACCGGCCTCGTGCAGCAGCGCGGCCACTTGTCGCCGGGCCTGTTCAACTGTCGCATGTGTGTTCATCGGTGTCTCCCCTTCTACGCAAGGTTTTGTGTCCTGTCGCGCCCCACTGCGCGAGACAAGCAAGCGCATGTGTCGATCACGGTGCTCGTCTAGGCCCCAATGAACATGCACCTGTACCGTAGCCCTGCGATAGTGTTTTACCGTCCGCAGATACTACACGAATACCGGACCGTTACGCTGGATCTTAGCCCTCTCCTTTGAAGAAGTCGGCGTTGATTTGAATGAAGCGCTGCTGCGCGTCGGGCGTCTCATCCTCCGTAAAAATGGCGTTGACAGGGCACTCCGGTTCGCACGCGCCGCAGTCGATACACTCATCCGGGTTGATGTAGTACTGCTCAGCATCGTCGGTCGTGTAGATACAGTCGACCGGACACACCGCGACGCAACTCGCGTCCTTCAGCCCTATACAGGGTTCCGTGATGACGTAGGTCATATCTAGTCCTTTTTCCCTTTTGTCAAGACCCGCGACCGACACGAGCGGCGCTAGAGCGGGTTCCATAGATAGCCAGCGCCGTCACGGACATTCGTGCGACCTTCGCCAATCTCCCGACGTAGACCGCGCGTTTGGGGCGCTGCCCGTTGCCCGTTGCCCATTGCCCGTTACCTTTGTGGATGTAAAGCGGTGCCACGTCGGCATGATATTCTATCGAATAGTTGAAGAGACCGTCCTGGCCGTCGTCAGTGGTCCATGCGTCCACCTGAGAGATGCGTCAGTCGACATGCGTGGTCCCACACTTACCTGGACGATGCGATCCGCCAATCGTCTGGACGCATGTGGCCACCAGCACCCAGCGGTCAGGGGGCCACCGGATGGCGTGGACCGTCACATCGTTGCCGTGGCGATGCGGTTCCGTTATCCCCAGATCCAATGAGGCAGGCCACCTAGCGTAACGCTGCCTTGATCATGTCGATCTGCAGGCGCACATCCTCCAAGCCCTCGCGGCCCGGTGTCTCCGGCTCCCGCCCCTCCGTGACACACTCATAAAAGTGCTGCAACTCGCGCCGGAAGGACTCTTCATAGGACGCCGTGATGGTACGCTGGACCAACGCGTCGTCCTCCATGTCGGTCGTCTGCACTAACGTCGGGGCGTATTTCACGTATGGGCTGGGGAAGCGGATATGCACCGTGCCGTGCATCCCGAAGGCCGCCAACTCCTCGTCAAACTCCTTCTTGCACGTGGACCCGATCTCGAAGACGCAGCGGCACTCCTCACCATAGTCCAGCGTGGACAGGATGTAGGCGCCGTCCTGCCAGATCTCCGTGTGCGTCACGGCGGTGGGGCCGCCGAAGGCTCCGCGCAGGATGGTAATATCGTGCGAGGAGAGGCCACCGAGCAGGTTGTACGCTCGATATACGGCGTCTGCATGGCCGGCGCCCAGGGCAACCTCGCAGCGGCGACGGATGTCCGCAGCCAGTGCCGACCCCGTGCGTGCCTCCAACTCGGGGTCGCGGACGGTGGTGGTCATGTCCTTGACGTAGGCGGCATTGGGGCCGTTGAGGTCGTGCACGCGGATCAGCCGCACATCACGCATTGCTCGCAGGAGCGCGCGTCCGTAGAGGTAGCCGGAGTCGTAGCGCTTCATGTACCCCACCATCAGCGTCACACCAGCAGCCTCGGCCGCGTCGACCATGGCCTGGGCCTCGTCCAGGTTGAGCGCCATCGGTTTCTCCACCAGCACATGCTTGCCGGCGCGGGCGGCGGCGATGGTCGGGTCGCTATGGATAGGGGTGGCGATGACGACGGCGTCGACGTCAGCCTGATCGATCAGCGCCTGGTAGTCGGTGAACCGCTGTGCGACCCCGAAACGCTCGCCCACGTACTCCGTCACGCGTGGCGACACGTCGCACACCGCGGTCACGCGGAATCCAGGCAACTCGGTCAGAAACGGGAGGTGCATCCACTGGGCAATCTCCCCACATCCAATCATGCCTACGTTCACGATCCTCATCAGGACCCCTTCCATCGAAAAGAAACAGCAGATGTCAGCATAGTGGGGCCGCTACTGGTCGCCGCGCGTGAGCAGGACGATGCTGTACAACGGCACGTTGCGCAAGATCACGCGCGTGACCTCCCCGGACACGACTAGGGACGCCCGCGCGACATCGCCCGGGCTGTAGACCTCCGTGGCACCAAAATCCTCCGGCAACCGTAGCTCAAGCGTCACCTCCGGTAGCGGCGGCACGCCGTCCCGGCTCTCGTCGTACGCGTAGCGGATGAGGTGAATCGCGGCACCCTCTTCGACGCGCTGGATGTTGATAGCCATGTCGTGACCCCCGTCGGCACGCACCTGTGGCTCTCCCGGCATATCCGCCAGGCGGAATCCGGTGTCACCGTTCACCCAGACCATCCCCTCGTGCGCGATGAGCGCCTGACGCTTAGGCTCATCAAGGTTCGTGCCGAACTCGCCCAGTGCCAGCACACGCCCGCCCTGGTCGAGGTACGCCTGGAGCACCCGTGCCTGCTGAGCCGTCAGGAAACGGCACGCGGGCAGGATGAGCCTGCGGTACCGCGTGAGGTCGTCGGCCTCCAGTGTGTCGGGCCGCAGGGCGCCCTCCGGGAAGAATAGGACATCGTAGGGCTGGAGCCCGTTGCTCAACTCCTCACAGGCCTGCCAGAACGGCACGATGTCACCGCTGGAGGCGTTGGAGCGGTTGTCGGCGAAGAGGTCGCGACGGGCGACCGCCTGGAACGTGCTCTCGATGCTGTAGACGACGGCGGTGTCGGCGTAGCTGCGGCGGCTGTAGAGACGCTCGTGGTCGGCCAGGAAGGTCTGGATCTCGACGCACAGGTCATGGGGCGCGTAGAACGCATCCTGGACGACACTCCCCATCCAGGCGCCATACGGCACGCTCATGTTGGCGCCGAGCGCGGCCGCCTCGTAGAGCGACAGCCGGAATAGATCGTAGCCCCGGCCACCCTTGAGGTGCGCGACCAGTTCGGGCACTACCCCTCCGTAGGGATTCTCGACCACGACCACCGGCTTGTCGCCCGCGAACCCCGCTACGTAGCGATACCACGCCGGTTGGCGGTACGTCGTGTTGCGCATTTCGGTGATGACCATGTCGACCTTGGGCTCCAGCGCATAGTAGTGGTCGAAGAGATTGAAGAAGTTGCCCGAGACCAGCACCGTCCGTCCTTTGCTCGCGGCGTAGGCGCGCGCGTAGTCGGCCAGTTCGCCGAAGTAGCGCGTGATGGCGCGCCGCTGGAAACGCAGGTAGTCCCAGAAGAGCGGGGTAGACTCGCGCTCCGCCTTGAAGTCGTAGCCGCGCTCGCGCAGCCACGCGCCGTAGTGGAAGCTGTCCAGGTCGACGTCCTCCAACTCGCGGGGCCGCTCTCCCTCGGGCAACGCGCGCAAGTAGGCGCGGAACCCCTTCATGCAGTCCTTGCAGAAGCACCCCCCGAACTGCAGGCTGGTGATGGGCAGCTCGGCCTCGTCTAATTGCACGCCGTCCACGCCGGCGTCGATCTGGATACGGATGACGGCTTTAAGGTAGGCGCGCCAGACCGGGTTGTTGCGATCCATCGCGTAGCAGTAGTGCGTCCGGTCGGGGCACTCCACCCAGCGGGCATGGCATGGCTCGCCGTGGATATCGCGTGAGCAGCACTCGTCCAGTAGATCCGTTACCCGCTCGCCGTCGCTGTTGACGAGACCCTCGGGGAAGTAGTGCTCGACGGGCTTCCACAACTTGGGATAGCGATTCTGCGAGAACTCGCGCAGGCCCAGCCATGCTTGTTTGCCGGCGCCACGGAGCTCGTTCAGCGCGAGGATGGTGTCCTCGGCCTCGTTCAGCTCCACGGGGAACTCCCACCCCTGCACCTCGAAGACGATGCCGAAGACCTTGATCCCGTGCTCCTGACACGCCGCGATGAACTCGGCGTCGTTGACGAAGCCGTAGAAGCGGAAGCGCGGGTCGATCGCGCCGAACGCTTCCTGCTCCAGGTAGGGCAGCGCGATCGACCCTCCGCCCAGCGCCGACCACACAAGGGCAGTAGCCCGATACTCCTGCAGATCCTCGACCATGCGCAGCCGGCGCGGGGGCAGACTGGGGTGATAGCAGTGCTGGCGGGGGAACCAGGCGTCGAAGTAAACTCCTCGCTCCATGCTATTCTCCAATCACCGCGCTGGCCGTTCCGACAGCCTCGCCCCGGTCCGGCTTGAGGAACGTAAAGTGGACCTCCGGCTCGCTCTCCTGTGCGTCGGCGTCGGTGGCGAAGAAGCCTTCGATGCGCCCCACGGCCTTGCGTCCCCAGCGCACCAGTTCGTCGCGATGCGCGAGATCGTGCGCGGTCAACTGCCGCACCCAGTTGGTGGCCAGCTTGACATGCGTGAGCTCGTCGGCCTGCAGGTAGTCGGCCAACTCGGCAATGCGTGTGTAGCCCCGCTCCGTGGCGTGCTCGCGCCACAACCGCAACGTCTGCATCAGGTTGGCCTCGGCCCAGCTATTGGTCACGGTGATGCGCTTGAGCGGGTCCTCCTCGTTCTGCATCCACCACCACACCAACGACCAGGGGCCGTAGCCGAGTGTGCCCCCCAGTTCTTCCTCGACGGCCTTGGCCACGATCTCGATGTGCCGGGCCTCGTCCCACATCTGGTGGGCCAACTCCAGGCGCATCTCCCAGGGCAACGCAGGGAACTCGGCCAACATCTTGCCCATGCGGTCGGTCGTCTCGACCTCCCCGTAGAGGAGTTGGTGGAACTTATGGCGGAAGCCCTCCAGCGACCACTCGTCCGCGGCGTTGTAGGCGGCGCGGAAGTCGTCGGGGTTGCCCGAGAACCAGAAGGGTTCCTCCACGACGGGGTGATCGAGCGGCAGGCACCGCTTGAGGTAGCGGTAGCCCGCCTTGCCGCGCTTGCGCCGCTGCTGCCCCTTATCGTCTTCCTTCGTACTGTGGAAAGACAGCCAGTGCGACTCAATACCCTGGCCCGTCACGCCACCGCAGGCCACCAGGCGCGCCTCCAGGTCCGCCTGGACCGCCAGCGCCCGTTTGCGGTCCTCCGGCGCCTGGGTCAACGCATCAAGGACCGCTTGGCCCCAGGCGATGTGCGATTGGTCGAGGCTGGCGAGTTGGCGTAGCAGGCGCACGCTCGGCGTGTCGGTCAGCGGATCGGTCGCGTCCGCATGGTACACGTAGGTGCTGACGAGATGCGGCTCGAGCACACGGTAGATGGCGACGAGCCGGTCGATCGTCGCGTCCAGGTTCCACACGTCCTCGCACAACCGCGCGAAGTCGTCGGTCGCGGGCTCTTCGCGGTCACGTCCCGAGCGCAGTTGGTAGAGGCGTTCGCCGAGCAGGTCGGCGGCCTGCGCGTGGTCGTAGACATGGTAGCCGAAGGTGGCCTTGAAGGTGAGGTGTGGCGTGGTATGGGACCAGCCACCAATCATTTCCATCAGTTGCATTTCAAGATAGCGGTAGTTGGCCAGCCGTTGCGCGTTCTCTTTGACGCTGAAGCGGCCGCCGAACTCCCGGCGATCGACAACGGGCATTAGCTATCCTCTCTTGTTATCACGATGCTCTCGGCGAAGCGCGCGATGCTGGTATCGCCACCACCGGTACCCTGCGGCAAGAGGACCACGACGTTCAGCGCACGGTCGATGGCCAGGGGCGCGCCGTGCCACACGCCCTTGTGCAACGCCACACCCTGTCCCTGCCGCACCCGAAAGACGCGGAAGCGATCCAGCGCGGGCGGGCGCTCTGGCTCATTGGGGTACTCCGCTGGCCCCACGTAGACGAGGCACTCACCTCCGGTCGGGATCAGCGCCTCGACGCCGCGCATGTGCCGCTCGGCCCAATCGACGCGCCACGCGGCCGGTTCAAGGCTCAGGTATCCGATGCCGTAGGGGCGCTCCGCCGCAGGCAGCAGCGACGTTTCGGCCCACCACTGCCAGCCAGGACCGTTGGCGTCGGCCGGCCGCGCCGGCTGCTCGATCACAACGCCAAACGGGGCAAAAGCGGTGGCGGTCAAGTCCTCTATCGGTCGTTGCATAGGGCGCCTCCTTGTCTTCGCTCAGTCCCCATGGACACCGCCAGCCGGGCTCGACACGGACGATGGCGTCGGAGTGACGGTGACCTCTTGGTAGGGGACGAGCCGCGGCGACCCGGCAAGGCCGGACGGGCGCTCCACCGCCTCCAGCAGGTTCACCAGCGTGTTCGCTACCCGCAGCTCCAGCGTATTGTCGCCGGGTTGCACGAAGGGCGTTATCTCCACCTCGTACGGCGCCCACAGGCGCACCCCGGCGCGCTGCCCATTCACCACGACCTCGAGCACGTCGTCCGCCATCGCGGCCTCCAGGAAGACCCGCCGGCCCGCGACGTCGGGGGGGACCTGCACGGTGCGGCGGTAGACGCCACGGCCGGAGTAGTACGGGTAGCCCTGGGTCGTCCACGACGCGGGCTGGACCGTTCGCCGTGGCGCCGCGATGCTGTAGCCACCATCACTTCGACGGGTCAGGCTGAAGGCGCCCGTGATCTTGAGCAGATCCAGGAGACCATCGGTCGCGTTGGTCACGGTGAGGCGCAGCGCCACCACGTTGACGCCCTGTCGCATGAGATCGGTGATGTCCACGGCGCGCATCTGGCCGTCGAGCGCGCTCCGTACCGGCGCCGCCGAGGCCGTCTGTCCATTGACGTAGAGGTCCCAGGTGGAACCGGCGAAGCCGTCGACGATCAGATCGGTCTGCGGTGGCACGTCATCGACCTGGAAGCCGATGCGGTACCAGACGTCGATCGGGTAGGGAACGTCGGGCTCGGCCGGCAGTTGGTAGGACCACGCGCCCGACGTCATGGGCAGCCAGCCTCGCGTATCGGCGTCGGGCGCGGTATACGTCTCGCGTGGTGTTCCCGCTGATTCCGTCGTCGCCACCCAGGCGCCGATGACGAGCGCATTGGCATCCTCCGCGACAAACTCCCACGCGCCGTTGAGCGTTATCGGCTCAACGAGCGGGCCGGCCTGCGTGGTCAGACGCTCGTGGTGACCATCGCGGTCCACCACGACATAGCCCTCGTCGGCACGGGTATACCCGCGTATCTCCCCATCGTCTATCGCGTCGATCACGACGTTCGTGTCACTAATGCGCACGGTGCGCGGCGCGGTTGCCAGCACGACGGCGGAGCCCGTCGGGGGCAAGGCCACACGGAACGCGGTACGGTCCTCCACCACGCGCGACGGCGCGATCGGCCGCTCCTCGCCGGTGGAGGGATCCCACAGCAGCGGTTCCACCAGGCCCATCACCGTCACCTCGGCCTCCTGCGCCGAGAAGGTGGAATTGACCAGGAAGTAGAGGTCCTGCCCATCCTTCACACGGTGGACGTAGAAGATGTCAGGGTTGTCAATCGTGACGTCGGGCGCGATCAGGCCCTCCAGGGCGCCGTGCAGCGCCGCGGCGACGGCCGCGCGCTCGGCGACCACCTCGGCCGTGATCTCTTCCCGCGCCCCGTCGGCATGCACGAATAGGTAGCGGCTGGTGTCACCCTCCGTCTCGATGACGAACTGGGCGCTCTCGGTGCGGCCCGGCGTGCCCAGGCGCTGTTGCAGGCGTCGCGGCATCTGGCGCGCCAGCGCATAGCCGCGCAGGAAGGTTGTCTTCCCGCCGCCCCCATGGGCGCGCTCGACCGTGTCGATGTCCGTGTGGGCGCGGAAGGTGTGTTGGCTGTCGCGCGGATCGACCCCGAAGAGGTCGGCGATGCGGCCTGAGATGTCGACCAACCCGTCGGGACCGAAGGCGCGATCGGGCAGGAAAACCATACTGAGGACCCAGCCGCCCCGCCGCACGAACTGCTCCAGCCGCTCGACCGTGCCGAGCTTTACGTGCGCCATCGGCGGCAGAATCAGGAGCTCATAGGCCTCGTCCCGGATACGCACGGCGGCGCCGTCAAGCGCGGCGGCGACCAGCATGTCCTCATCGAGGTAGTCGAAATCATAGTGCAGGCGCAGGAGCAGGTCGGTCAGGGCGTTGAAATCACCCTCGGTGCGATCGCCCAGGTCGTTGTGGCTCTGCGGCGTGTAGGTGGCGAACATCGCATTGATCGGCCAGATCACCGCCACCTTGGCGACGTGGCGGCCGCCCGACAACAGCTCGCTGATGCGGCTGATATAGGCCGAGAAGTCGCCGTAATAGTGCCACCACGGGTACTGGTAGAACATCGACGGCGGCCAGTCGCGCTTGCGGGGACCCTCCAGCGTGTAATGGAAGCCGTGCGGATTGAGCAGGTTGACGCCCAGGACGTATTCCCAGTCGGCCACCCACTTCATGCGTTGCATCGTGGCGTCCATGAAGAGACCGCCGAAGGACTCGCAGAGCAGCCGCGGGCTGCCCAACTGATGGGCGGCCGAACTCGCCACTTTGATGGCCACGTGCTCATCCGGGCGGTCGCGATTGCCGATGAAGGGATAGAGGTGGTCGACGCCGATGACGTCCAGGTGCGGGTAGTGTTTGAAGAGGTTGCCTTCCACACGGATCATCTTGCGCAACCACTCTTCGTACAGCAGATGGCCCGTGAACAGGACATCGTGGTCGCGGCACCACGCGTGAATCTGGCGATAGTAGGCGTCGCTGTAGAAGTCGGTCAGGGTGGTGTAGAAGTCGTAGCGGACGCGGGCGCTATCAGGGCCGATGTCGAAGAAAAGGTCGGGCAGACGCGGGCGCAGGTTGTACCCGTTGCGCTCCTGGAAGCGGCGGAACAGGTCTTTCGTCCAGGGCACGATGGGGTTGTCTCCCCCCGTGACATAGTAGTGCATCGCCGGCTCGTCGGTGTAGAAGCCCCGCATCGGACGCGACAGCTTGGCCCCCACGGCCTCGGCATAGGGCTCGTACCCGATGCGCAGGAACTCCCGCGTGGCCTCGGGGTCGAGCGCGTCGATGTAGTAGTCGGCCCTCTTTTCGACGAGGTACATCAACCGCCAGTTGCCCGGCGGCGCTTCCCAGGGGATCACGTTCTCGAAGGAGAGGGTGGGCGTCAGGTCCACGATTCGGCCCTCGCTGCTCACGGCGAAGGCCGCCACCGGCGTGGAGCGCTCGAAATCGAGGTAGCGGCTGTCGGCGCCGGTCAGGTACGAGAACCACGGGCCGCGCACGGGAAACGTGATGCACTCGAGATAGCGCTGGGCCAGGTCAGGGCGTTCGCGGAGCACGCGCCCATCGGCCGTGCCGCTTGGCCAGTTCATCTCGTCGTAGATCCAGGTCTGCAGGCCCAGCTTCTCGGCTTCGTCGACCGCGAACGCGATGCGGTCCAGATACTCCGGCCCGAGATACGGCATCTCCAATCCGTACCGCCCGTGCAAGATGATACCGGGCATCCCTTTGTCGCGGAACTCGCGCAATTGGTAGCGCATCTCGTCAGGGTCGAGTTCCCCGTTTAGGAACCAGAATGGCAGGATGCCATAGTCCCGCGGCGGACGACGAAAGCGGTCGCGCGCGGGTGGCCGATCCGGCCAGGGCGATGACGGCATATGCTACTCCTTGTCTGTCGTGACGAATAATGGACTCGTGACGAATAATGGACTCGTTGGCGAGATAGACACGCCCACTCACGGTGTCGCGATCTGGACGGTCGACTTCACGAAGCCGGCGGGCTTGTCGTGCGCCACCGCGAACGCGTCCCCAATATCCGGCAACGCATAGCGATGCGTAACCAGCCCATCGAGCGTGAGCCGGCCGGCGGTGAGCAGCCGCATCCCGCGACGCATGCCGCGCATGATCGTGGCCTCCTCGCGAAAGTGCGCGTTCACGATCTGGAACGCCATGTAATTCCACTGGGCCAGCGGGATCTCCCGTCGCCCTCCCTGGTGGTAGCCCACGATCACCACCTTGCCGCTCATGCGCGTGATGTCGCCGAGCGCGAGCAGCGGGGCCTGCGCGCCGGTCACCTCGAAGCTGGCGTCGGCGCCGCGGCCATCGGTCAACTCCTGCACCGCCTCCGGCAGCGACTCCGTCGCCGCGTTCACCACGTGGCTGGCGCCCAAGCATCGGGCGCGCTCCAACGCGTCGGCCCTGGTATCGGCCACGATCAGGCGACGCGGACCCTGCAACGCGACCAACTTCTGCACGAGGTTGCCCATGAAGCCGGCCCCGATAATTACCACGTCGTCGCCGAGGGAGATGTTGGCCAGGTCCACCGTATTGACGGCACAGGCGAGCGGTTCGGCGAGCGCCAGATCCAGGGGCACATCCCCGGCGGGCAGGCAATAGGCGGCCTTGACCGCGACGTACTCGGCGAAGCCCCGCCCGGTCACCCAGACGCCCACGGCGTCGCCTGGCTTGACGGAGCGCACGTCCTCTCCCACCCGCTCCACCACGCCGCTCACCTCGTGCCCGGGGAAGCGCGGGAAGACCTCATCCCCGGCCGTACCGTCCCACATGTCCAATTCGGACGTGCAAACACCGCAATACGCCACACGGACCAGAACCTCGTCCGCCGCGGGGACTGGGACGGGTGCGTCGACCACCTCAAACGCGCGCCGCGCGCGCAACTGTGCAATCTTCATCGTCGTCCCCTACCCTTTGACGGCGCCGGCCACGAGACCGCGCGTGAGAACGCGTTGAATCAGAAAGAAGAACACCAGCACCGGGAGCGTTGTCAGGGTACCGGCGGCCATGATATTGCCCCACTGCGTCGTGAACTGCTGGATGAAGCTGTACATGCCGAGCATGAGCGTGAACTTATCGTTGGACGCGATGAAGACGTAGGCGAAGAAGAACTCGTTCCACGCCATCAGGAACGCGTACACAGCCACGGTGGTGATGCCCGGTCCCGCCAGCGGGAGCATGATGCGCCACAGGATGCCCAACCGGCTCACCCCGTCGATCATGGCGGCCTCTTCGATCTCGCGCGGTATCCCGTCAAAATAGCCCTTAAGCATCCACACCGAGAAGGCTAAGGCGAACGTCAGGTAGGTGACGAGGAGCGCCCACAGCGTGTCGATCAGGTGGTAATTGGACAGGAGCAGGTAGAGGGGGATGGCCAGCATGACCCCGGGGAACATCTGGACCACAAGCAACGTGTTACCGAACAGCGCGCGACCGTGGAAGCGCCAGCGCGACATGGCGTACCCGGCCAGGCTGCCGATGACGATCGCCAGGATCGTCGTCGATCCGGACACGATGAGCGAGTTGAGGAACCAATGGGGGAACGCGGTCTGCGAGAGGACGAACGTAAAGTTGTCCAGCGTCGGGTGTTGCGGTAGCACGTTGACGCTGCTCAGGATTTCAGCCTGGGTCTTGAAGGAACTGCTGATGGCCCAGGCCAGGGGCGCGAGGGAAAACGCGCACAGGATGAGAAGCAGCGCATGCGTGGCCACTTTAAGGACGACGCGGTCCCAGTGGATCTTGAATCGGTGTGTCCCCGCCCGCACCATCGATCCGCGTACCGCAGGCATGGTGCTGATGGTCGGACGCGGTGACGACTGTGCCATGGGTGTCCTTCCTCCTATTGATAGGCGTTCTGGCGCGCCTGCATGCGTAGAGAGACGGCGCCCAGCGCCAGCATTAGGACCATCGAGATCACCGCGAGGGTCGTTCCATACCCGATGTCAAAGTGTTGGAACGCTTCCTTATACGCCAGCAGGATCAGCGGCGTCGTGGCATTGGCCGGGCCACCGCCCGTGAGCACGAACGGAAGGCCGAAGTTGTTGAACGTCCAGATGGCCTGGAGTAGCGTGGCGATGATGCTGACCGGCAGGATCAACGGGAAGGTGATATAGCGGAACGTCTGCCAGCGCGTGGCGCCATCCATCGCCGCCGCTTCATTCACATCGCCTGAGATACTGGAGAGCGCGGCCAGGACCGTGATCATCAGAAACGGATACTGTTGCCACGTGCCCACGACGATGACCGAGAGTAGGGCAAGGTTCGGATCCGCGAGCCACAGGATGGGCGCCTGGATGATGTGGAGCTGCAGCAAAATCTGATTGATGACGCCCGTCTGATCATTGAGCATCCATTGCCAGCTAATGAAGGACACCACGAATGGCACCACCCAGGGGACCAGGATGACCGCACGGTAGACGCCGCTCAGACGCATCTTTTGATTGAGCAAGACGCCAGCCAGGAGCCCAAGGGCATAGCTCAGGCCCACAATTCCCACGACCATGATGACCGACGTCTTGAGAGAGACCCAGACATCGTAATCGTGGAAGGCCTGGACAAAGTTACCCAGGCCCACGAAGTGCGTCAGCCAGGGAAGCACCCTGCTGTGAAAGTACAGCGATTCCTTCAAGCCGGTGACGAGGGGGATGAACTCGATGGCCAGGAGAAACAGCAGCGCCGGCAAAATGAGCCCGTACGCCAGGCCGTTGAGATACCAGTAGCGGCGCAGGCGATGCGCTCCCGACAACTGAGGTGTCGGCCGGGGGGTCGTATCGACGGTTGTTTGCATAAACGGGCCACCTTTCACGGAGGAGAGCGCCGAGCGGGAAGAGGACACCATGTCCGGTTCCCGCCAAGCACTCGCTGCCGTCGTTATGGTGTACTAATGCTGCTTCTGGAAAAGCGGGGCCAGCTTGTTTTGTGCATCCTGGAGCGCCTGCTGCGGCGTACGCGCGCCGACGAGCACCGGATTCACGATATTATCGGCGATGCCGGTCCCAATGGTGGCGATGCCGACGGCGGCCTCGTTATTGGGATACCAGTAGTCGATGCCGTGCTGGACCACCTGCTTGGCCAGGGTCGCGGTCAACTCGTTCGACTGGTAGACCGCATCATTCTGCAGGGACTTGTACACTGGCCACTTGTTCCCCGGATCGGACTCGTACAGCTTGCGGAGGTTATCCTTCTGCATCATAAATTTGAGGAAGGCCTTGGCTTCCGCGGGATGCTTGGTCTGCTTGTAGATCATCCAGGGGTTGGCAAACGACACGCAGTGCTGCGCCGCGACGCCGCCGGGGCCGATCAGCACTGGCAGCACACCCATGTTCTGCGCGATGAGGCGGGCGGTACTCTGCGTCGTACCGGTCGCGGCCGCGTTGGTCTTGAGGTCGCCGATGAACCAGCCGCCGCCGAAGGCCATGGCGGCGTTGCCTCGGTCGAACGCTTTCTCCGTGTCGCCCATGGTCCAGGCCGGCGTACCTTTCGCCGCATAGGCGGACAGTTGCTTCTCGAACTCGAGCGCCTTGAGCTGCTGGGGCGTATTGAAGGTAGGGTTGCCCTTGGCATCGGCCAAGCCGCCACCCGCCTGCAGGACGAGGGTCATATAGAACTGGTCCGTGTCGTAGCTGCCCTGCTTGCCCGGTATGGCGATGCCGACGATCCCTTTGCTGGGATTGTTCAGTTTCTTGGCCGCGGCTAGGAGTTGCTGCCAGGTCGTCGGCACGGCGATCCCGGCCTTGCGAAACAGATCCTTGCGATAGAAGATGGCCCGCTGGTCGAACTGCCAGGTGATGCCGAGATCCTGCCCGTTCAGCTCCCATTTCTTATACGCCCACGGCACCATGTCCTTGAACGTGCCGTCCTTCTGCCACTGGGCGTAGAGATCGTTGATAGGCAGGGTCTGGCCTTGCGCGTTCATGGTGAACGGGATACCGGAGTCGCCCCCGCCAATATCGGGCGGCGAGCCTGCTTGGACGGCGGAGAGCAGCTTTTGCGTGTAGTCACCCCAACTCAATTGTTGGTACTTCACGACGACGCCGGGGTGGCTCTTGTTGAACGCGGCCACATCAGCTTTGACCTGATTGGTGAATGGAGTTCCACCCCACTGCATATCCCAGAAGTTGAGCGTCACGGGGGCCGGGGCATGGGTAGCCGGGGTTGCCGCCGATGCCGCGAAGTTGCTCCCGATGACGAACGTCAAGAGAGCCGGGGCGGCGAGGAGCGAGAACAGTCCGCGTTTGCGCACATGCATGGTCATGAGTCCTCCTCAAAAGGGGCCTAAGATTGAGCACGCCAGGCGTCGAGTGCCCGACGCTAGCTTATTCCGTCGGATAGGCTGAACCTACGAGCAACCACCTCCTTTCAGCGGGCTGTATAACCCGAGGGGCAGGGCGGGCACGGGGCCGTCGCGGAACGCAGGCGACGCATGGGTGGGGCAAACGGTGTGCGGCTCCTCCACAGCGTCCAGGACAAGGGGCTTGTCTGCTATCTTAAAACAAGGCGACCAGCATAAATCATGCCGGTGATACGGGGTAGACATGGTCAGGACTAGCTCCCTCCACTGAGATCGCGGACACTCTCACGCTCGATCAGATGTGTCGGGAGCGTGATGCGCGAGCACGGTTCGCCCGGTTGCAGGATCCGACTCAGCAGCAGACGAATGCTGGTCTGGCCCAACTCCACGACGGGCTGGGCGACGGTAGTGAGCGCAGGCATGGTGGCCGAGGACTGCACGATGTTGTCGAAACCGATGATGGAGATGGCGTCGGGGACCGGTAGATGCGCGCGGCGTAAGGCCGTGAGGGCGCCGATAGCCATGACGTCGTTGAACACGAACACGGCCGTCAGCCCCAAGTCGCGTCGCAAGAGCTCGCCCATGGCCTCTTCGCCACCGGCATAACGCTCATTGCCGCGCACGACGGCCGTGGGTGGAAGCGCGATACCCGCCTCGGCGAGAGCGCGCCGAAAACCAATCACGCGACCGCTGCTGGGCGTCTCATCCTTGAGGCCCGTGATACAGGCGATGCGTCGGTGTCCCCGTTGTACGAGATACTGCCCGGCCAGGTAGCCACCTTCGTCGTTTGCCACCAGCACCTGGTCGACGGGCAAATCAGGAACATCACGGTCGACGACGACGACAGGGATACCAGCCGCGAGGACTTGCTCCAGGGGCTCCCGTTGCGCGACCGAGGAGACCAACAGCACACCGTCAACCCTCTTGGAGAGGAGAACCTCCAGATAGGCCGCTTGCTTCGCGTCAGAAAGGTCCGAGTTGCACAGGATGACGCTGTAGCCCTCGGCGAAGCCCCCATCCTCGATCACGCGGGCCACCTCCGCGAAGAAGGGGTTCGAATTATCGGGCACGAGCAATCCGACCGTGCGCGTCTCCTGGCGACGCAAGCTGCGCGCCAGCAGGTTGGGTCGGTAGCCGAGTTGTGCGATAGCGAGGCGCACACGCTCCTCCGTCTCCGGCTCCACAAAACGGGTACTGTTGATCACATGGGACACCGTGGTCGTGGACACGTTCGCGTGGTCGGCCACCTCGCGGATCGTGATACCCATGCCTTTCTCCACCTTACGCAAGCGTTTCTCCCTCTTACGCAAGCGTTTGCGCCATCGGTTGCGCAAACGCTTGCTCCACTGTACCAACCCGCCCCATATGATGTCAAGTCCATATTTATAACGGCCACCCGCGCGTTGCGATGAGCATCTGCCGTGCGTTCATCGCAACGCGCCTGCCGTGGCATGTCAAAGGTGCGTACACGGTCGACGCGGGGGGATACACGTGGAAGATTGCCAATGTTAGCTAGTCTGTCATCGTCCGGGCTTGACGGTTCTTGGGCACACTCTCGATGAGGCCTTTTCCGCTGTCGTCACCTGAGATGGGCGAGGCCGCCATCGACGGCGTCTGAACGGGCCGGTTGGCGGCGTTCGCTCTCACCCCTAGCGTCCTGGCGCTATAGCCGCGCAAGCCGTGCGGTCGGCCGCATCGAGAGTGCCTGAGATCCGCCCAGCCCGGACGATGACAGTCGGCTTATGGCCACCACGCCTCGCCATTGAGGTCGGGGTCTCCCGCGACGTTGGTGAATCAATTGAGCGTCATGTACCTGTACAGAAAACGTTGAAGGTAGGAGGCCGGCAGCGGCGCCCCGGGGAAGGTCTTTTGATTCACCAACGTCGCGGGAGACCCCGACCTCAATGGCGAGGCGTGGTGGCCACGCTATAGCGCCCCTGCTCATCAGTCACGTCAGGCCGATGGGCCGGGTGGCTGACGCCTTTGAACTCCAGGCAGCGCGCAGGACGCCAAGGTAATCCTGACGCCGTGGGCATCGTAGCCTGCTTCTCCTTTGTACCGGCGAAGCAATGCGCGGCTCAACGCCATACACGATCCGTGCCCGTGCTTACCGCACGACGCCGAGTAATTGACCGTCGTCGCACTCCAGCGGCTTGCAGGAGGCGGGATGCGTGCGAAAGACCTGAATGCGGTAGACACGGCCAGCGCCCCACCGTACACCGGCCGGAACGGGTAGCAGGTGGGCAATGAGTGGTAATCGGAACAAGGCGCCAAACGCAGAGTCCACGGGAGGTGGGCGCAGTACTAGGAGAGGTTGCGAGCCAGGTACCCGAACTCCCGTGGGGCGCAGGATGAGATGAAGGACGGCCCCCTGCGGCGCCAGGGACTGAATCTGGCGGTCGGAGAGGCAAGCGCTCACGACAGAGCAGTCGGCGGGAAGCCACCAGACCACGCCCCTATGCGGTCGCAGCGCATAGGCGATAGTAATGCGCCCTTGCACCAGCACACGGCGATCTGTCCACGCCTTTGGATGGTGGGCCCGTCCCATTTGCACGGCAGCCGTGGTATAGACGGTGTCCTGGCCGGTACCGCGTACGGCGATCACAACGGCGATGACGGCGACAGCTGCGACAACGCCGATAAGAACAGGGCGCATAGCGTTTCGTCTCCACGGCATCAGTGTACAATTCAGATCACCAGCGCTGGTACCAATGCTGGGCAGCGTGGACAGGGGCGCCCTAGCAGGTGACGGGCCGCATCTGGCAAGCTGAGGATGCCCGCGTCTCGTCCACGTGAGCGTCTGGCGTTGTCGCGTGGACCCTTCGTCCGTAGTATGACCGATCTTAACCTGCTGTGAGAAACCTGTCTCATGACATCAAGTTCCGCGCCATTCTCGACGCCAAAATGACCAAAGAACCCTCGTTTGAGCATGATTCACCCGTCTGTAGAGGCTATAGAGTGTCACTTTGTTCGCTTTTGTGGATCTCAGGCTGTAAGACGTCAGAGTTTTTGCGCCGGATTGACGCTTGGCGCAGCACAAAACGTCAGAGTTAGTGCGCCGAGAACGTCACAGTTCTTGCGCCATCCTCCAAAAACGTCACAGTTGCTGCGCCGACCCGCGTGGTGTGCATCCACGATGAGCAGGGGGACCGACCCTCTAAAGATGCAAGTGCACGCTCAGAAAGAAGGGGATGAGGACAGGGAAAGAGGCAGCCTGCAGGATGGCGCAGGAACTGTGACGCTTGTGGCGCAGGAACTATGACGCTAGGCGCAGAAACTGTGACGCCTTACCCGCTGCTCTGCTCTGCATAACCCGTTCTGGGAGCGAAGGAGACGTGCTAGAGTAGTGTCCAGCACGAGGAGGACACACGGGGCAGGACGCCAGGGGCGGAGGGGGAGATGGGGCAGCTGCATCTTGGGGTAGGGACGCGCTACGAGCGGGACGGGCAGGCGTGGGTCGTGGTGCAGGTGGTGCGGGACGGACGGCTGGTCGTTGAGAACCAGAACGTGGGGGGGCAAGAGGTGGTGAGGCGGGAGGATCTCACCGCAGCGTGGGCGGCGGGCGTGTTGCGCTTCGCGGTGCGGGGACGGGGAGCGCGGGTAGAGGGAGAGGGGACACTGCCGACACGGTACATGATCGCCGATGTGCATGACGTGCCGGAGGCGGAGCGGGCAGAGGCGTGGCGGCGGTACCGGCTGATCGCGCCGCTGCTGGAGTGGGCGCCGGAGGCGCGGACGCGGCAGGCCATTAAGGAGTATCTGTCGTCTCCCGCGGGCGTCTCCACAGAGGGAGAGCGCACAGAACGGGAAGGAGAGGAGAAAGCCGCGAGCCGGGGCAGCGTGGAGCGGTATCTGCGCGCGTACGAGGCGAGTGGAGGAGACATCCGGGCGCTGGTCCCCTCGGCGGGGCGGGGCGGTGGGGGCCAACCACGGGTAGGGGCGGAACTGGAAGAGGTCATCCAGGAGGTGCTGGGAGAGTGCCGGGCGGTGCCAGCGCAACGGACGGCGCGGGCGGTGTACTTCATGGTGGTGGAGCGGGTGCGGGTGCGCAATCAGGGGCGGCCGGCGGCGGAGCAGATGGCACTGCCGGGGGTGTCCACGATCGAGCGGCGGGTGCGAGCGGCGGGCGCAGCAGGGGTGCTACGGCGGCGGCCGGGGCCGGGCGAGCGCCGGGCTGCTGAGGGCGTGCGGCCAGGGCTGCGGGCGACGCGGCCGCTGGAGCGGGTGGAGCTGGACCACACGGTGCTGGACCTGATCGTGGTGGACGAGGAGGATCGGCTGCCGATCGGGCGGCCGACGGTGACGCTGGCGTTGGACGTGTACAGCGGGTTGCCGGCGGGGGTGCACGTGGGGTTCGAGGCGGCGGGGTACGGGGCGGCGATGCGGTGCCTGCTGCACGCGATCTTGCCGAAAGAGGACGCACAAGCGCGCTACGGGACGAAGAATGGGTGGCCGGTGTACGGGCTGCCAGAGACGCTGGTGGTAGACCGAGAGCCGCACCTGGTGAGCGGGGACCTGGCGGATGCGTGCGGGCCGTTGGGCATTCACCTCGACCCGACGCCGGTGCGGCGGCCGTGGTTCAAGGGGGCGATCGAGCGGCAGTTTCGGACGCACAACACGGGGCTGGTGCACGGGCTGCCGGGGACGACGTTCTCGAACGTCTTGGCGCGGGGAGAGTACGACGCGGAAGGGCTGGCGTGCATCTCGCTGACGCGGTTCCGGGAGATTCTGCACGTGTACCTGCTGGACGTGTACGGGCAGGAGTGGAACCGGGGGGTGGAGGGGGTGCCGGCGCAGCGGTGGGCGGCGGCGGTGGCGGGAGGGTGGACGCCGGCGCTGCACCACGACGCGGCGGAGATGCGGCTGTTGTTGGGACGGAGCGCGGTGCGCACGATCCAGCGGGCGGGGATCGACCACCTGAGTCTGCGGTACCAGAGCGCGGAGCTGGAGGCGCTGCGGCGGGCGCTGCCGGCAGGGACGCCGGTGGCGCTGAAGTACGACCCGGAGGATCTGGGGGCGCTGCACGTGCAGATTCCGGAGGCGCAGCGGGGAGGGGGGCCGGCGTGGCTGCGGGTGCCAGCACTGCATCAGGAGTACGCGGGGGGCCTGTCGCTGTGGAAGCACCGGGTGATCCAGGGACAGGTGCGGGTGGAGCGGGGCCGCGCGGTGAACATCGAGGCGCTGGCGGAGGCGAAGGGGCGGATCCAGAAAGTGGTGGAAGAGGAGTTCCGGCGGACGCGGCGAGGCCGGCGGCGGGTGGCGGGGGCGCGGTATCTGGGCGTGGGTGCGGAGCCGGCGTCGGCAGTCCCGGCCGCTGTGCCCCTGAAGGCCGGAGATGAGGAGGCGGAGGTGCGGCGGAGGCTGGAGGAAGCGATGGCGACATGGGACATCGAGGCGACGTTGGCGGAGCCGGGGTGGGGGATCATGTACGCGCCGTCACGAGACGAGGAGCCTGATCGCCGGTGGTAGTGGGAAGAGAAGGGACGGAGCGATGACGGTGCGTCCAACTTTGACGGTGAGTCCGGCGGTGCGGACGCAGATCGAGAGCATCCGGGTGGCGTACCCGCGGTGGCAGGGGATCGTGGAGGAGATCGGGCGGTGTCAGGAGTGGGCGTCGGTGGCGGCGGAGCCGCCGTGTCTGCTGGTGGTGGGGCCGACGGGGGCGGGGAAGTCGACGCTGGTAGGGACGTACGCGCGGGAGCATCCGGCGGTGTTGACGGAGAGCGGGTGACACATCCGGTGGTGACAGCGACGATCCCCTCGCCGGCGACGATCAAATCGCTGGCGATGGTGTTGCTGGCGGCGCTGGGGGACCCGCGGGCGACGAGCGGGACGGTGGGCTCCATGACGTACCGGCTGACGCGGTACGTCCGGGATTGCCAGGTGGAGCTGCTGATCCTGGATGAGCTGCAGCATTTCCGAGATCGAGACAGCCGGCGCGTGTTGGAGAACGCGAGCAACTGGCTGAAGACGCTGATCAAGGAGACGGGGGTGGCGTGCGTGCTGGTGGGGCTGCAGGGGGAGGCGGAGGAAGTGGTGGGGCTAAACCCGCAGCTGGCGCGGCTGTTCGGGGCGCCGCATGTGCTGCTGCCGTTCGGGTGGGACGAGCGGCGGCCAGAGACGGTGCACGAGTTCGTGTCGTTCCTGGCGTTGGTGGAGCGGGCGCTGCCGCTGGTGGAGCGGCCGGAGTTGGCGGAGATGGGGATGGCGCGGCGGCTGCACGGGGCGAGCGGGGGGGTGATGGCGTACCTGATGGAGCTGGTGCGGGGGGCGACGTACCTGGCGTTGGCGGAGGGGCGGGCGACGCTGGACCGTGAGGTGCTGGTGTAAGGCGTCAGATTAGATGAGCGGGTTTCACCCTTACAGTGGTGAGAAACGTCACATTAAGTGAGCGGGAAACGTCACAGTAGGTGAGCCAATCCGCACGTTGCGTCACATTAAGTGAGCCAACCAGCGCGTGAGGGGTGCGCGTCGGCGCGCAGCGCGCGGTGTCCCCAGCGGCGTTTTGACGCTCAGATTGACGTCGAGAGAGGCGGTGAAGGGGCCATAGTGAGAGATGGCTCACCTCCTGTGACGCAACCGGCTCACCTACTGTGACGTTTGGCTCATCTAATTTGACGCCGTACAAAGGGCTACATCGTCGCCCGGATGACGGTGCGCAAAGAACGGCGCGCCCGTGGGGGCGCGTACTGGATCGCCTATCGGCGGGCGGGCGGCCATCTGCGTAAGGCGTACGTAGGCGGCGCGTCGGCGGTGACCCAGGCGCGTCTGCACACGCTCGCCCACGCCTTCCTGGAGACCGCCGACGACCCGGACACGGACCGATGAGCCGGTGGGGCGCGCCGACGACACAGCCCCCCAAGGGGAGAAAGCGCCCGTGGACAGGTCCGCACCGCGCAAACGGGAGGGAGGCGACGGCCAGCTACTGGGAAAAAGAAGAGGCGGACAGGAGCGCGCGGGTCCAGGGCGCGTGCCGCACACGGACGGCTGGCACGTCCAAACGAGCCGATCCATCATCGCCACGACGGCTTGTCGGGCGAGCACGGTACACTACCTTAGATGGGGCCAGATTCAGGGTCGTGCACACATTTGATGATGTCGGTTGACAGGCTGAGTACTATCTATAGTGAGACCGTCTCCCACACAAGTGTGAGGAGGCCAGTGAACCCTTTAGCCCGGTTTTGGAGCGTTCTACCAGCCGATTATCGCGCCACTCGCAGCAACCCTAATCGACGCCAGCGCCCTCATCATCAAATGTGTGCATGACCCCAGATTCAAGCGCCGAACACAGATGCACACCTCGCCATGATTGACTGGCTCTGCGCCATTCTCGGTGAAGCTTATTTGGGGGCCTGGGTAGCTATATATGGGGAAAAGACGGTTGTGGACACTATATCTTGTGTTATAGCTGACGGATGCGGCCACCTGTCCCGTTCTCCCTCAGCCCCCGATACGTAGCGACCTCGAGAGCCTCTAAAGACGGGAGCATCGCGCTCAAACGGGGACCTTTTCGGTCGTTTTGGCTTCACCGAGAATGGCGCAGAACCGATTGACTTGACACATACGTGTCATGGGCAGTGAGACGAAAAGCGACCACCCAACGCGCCAATCGGACCGTCCGCACACGTGGAAGGGCGTCACTACCGGCTAGCCACGCCGCGAAATCGTCTCATTGCCCACTGCCAACATGTGTCAAGGTAATCGGCTCTCCCCGCGAGTTGGTGAAGCAATTGAGCGTCATGTACCCGTTCGGAGAAGGTCAGATGTCGGAGGCCAGCAGAGTCGCCGTAGGGAAGGTCATTCTGGGGCTATTCACCCCCAGCTACGGCCAATTCTCGTTCACCAAGTTGTGGAGAGAGCCAGGTAATCGTGGCGAGGTGTCATGGATGGAGCCATTGAAGCCGCTTTTCTGCACCGTGATCGAGCCAACTGAGAACTGGGTCAATGCAGCCGCGCTGCTCATGCATTCACTGCGCCGTAATGGTGGTGAGCATGCCAAGTCTCCATTCGTCGTGCTAGTGAACGGCGTAGCCCGCGCGCCGAGTCCGCTGCTGGATGATGAAAACCGCCGGCTACTCATCCTAGGAAATGACCGGCATCCCCTGATCCCGCATATCAGCAAGGTCTCATCGCTTGGTCTCGCTGATCTCCTGCCGTTCACTCACCTGATACTTCTCGATCACGATACGATCGTGCTACGCCTCGACGATCTGACCACCTTCCTCACCGACAAGGTTCACGCGCGCCGAAATTACAAATACGGCTTGGTTCGATTTCTGGGCAAAGACTACGCCAAAGCGCTTGTCGCTCCGGGTGTACGACCATGGTCTCGCATCCACTACTTCAACAGTGGAGTTGTGTTCGTGCCTCGCAAGCATTGTCTATCGCTTGAAAAGCATTGGCGCTCGTGGGCGGAGTTGCTAATCGAGCCCTATCATGGGCGTCCTTTGGCCGAGCAGATGGGGTTTGCCATGGCCCTTGCTAGCGCGAGGATACCGTATGCATTTCTACCCGGTCGATACAACGAGACGAACTGGCGACCCCCTTCGAGTGATCCAGCTATCATCCACTACAACGCACACGATCCAATTAACAAGGAGGTCAAGTCGAAGGCGCTGGCTTCTTATGAAGACTTGCGCGCCTTCCTGCAACACACGGATAACCGATTCTGGCGGGCGCATGCTCCCACTATTACACGCTTGATGGGGCCGGAGCTTGATGCTCTAGCGGCAAGGATGTCCATCGCGTTGCGGGCGTCGTGATGCGATCCTTGGAGGATGGCGGCAGTTGCATGGAAGCGGTTAGCGTCGTCATTCCCACTGTCTGGCGGCCACGCCTGCTACAACGGGCTATCATGTCGATCGAGCGACAGGACTATCGGGGGCCAATCGATGTCGTGGTCGTTACGGCGAATGACCAGCCGGCTGCACTACAGACCATCCAGAAGATCGTCGATAACGCGAAGGTGCGATGCAGCCTTCGCGTCGTGGTGCTGGATGCGGAGCGAGTTGCGGACAATCCGCAACTCGCGATCTACCGATGGTCCAGGGTTGCCTATCTGCGCAACATTGGTGTTACCACCGTCCAGGGAAAGTACGTAGCGCATCTTGACGACGATAATGAGTACTTGCCGACCCACTTGTCCTCGTTGGTCGAGGTCCTCGAGCGGGTGCCCGAGCTGCCGGCCGCCCACTCCTGGCGCCATCTACTATGGAAAGACGGCTCTCCATTCACGGAGAATCTGTATCCCTGGCTCAAACAACCAGAGCGTGCCCGGGCGCGCTATATTTTCGATGAGTTGATCCATTACGGCGTCTTTCAGCGTGACTCGTGCGAAATGCGCGATCGATATACAACGCCAATGGGGGAGCAGCTTCTCACGATAGACAGCAGCGAATGGTTGATCCGCCGGTCCTTCCACTCGCAGTTTCCGTTTCGGGAGCGACTACATTTCCGTGAACTGTCGCACGCGCTGACTGATGATTACCTCTTCTGCCAGCATCTCGCCGACTCGGGAGTCAGAATCGGTTGTTCGGAGCAGTTCACCCTAAACTACTACCTCAGTGGACGCACGGCGCTGTGGTTAAGAGAGGCGCGTCGAGATGCCTGAAGGAGAATACACGGTAGAAAGCATGGCCTTGATGCTGCTGCATCGCGTCGCGAACGAGGCGCAAGTAATGCCGCCTCCTTCGCCCTTGATGGAGCATTATCAAGAGGTGCGGGGAGTTTTAGAGAACTACCCGTTCGATAGATTCGTCAACTGGGGGCTGCGTCAGACAGGACATGAGCATCAGCAACAAGGCGCTAACTATTTTCTTCGCACCTACAACTCGGTCGAGCGAGCAGAGTTCGAGCGACGAGTAGCCGCAATTAACCACCCTGCTCTCTTGTCCGGCGTGACGGAATTTTGTCAGGCGCGCTATGGTAGCCGTATTCGCTCCCTGTTGGTCTTCGGAGGGTATGTGTACGGCGTGACGCCGCAGCCCGACGACTTGGATTTGGTAGTGGTGTTGGGGGATTCTCAAGTTGTCGAGAACGCGGTCGTGTTCAAATGGGATGGGCTGAACGACATTATCAGCCACCGGCGCAAACCCATCAACAAGCTAGGCCTGACCGTCGTGGGGATGCAGCAGATTAACGGCTTAACGCAGAACAATACGGTCCTGCGGACAGCCGTCATTGCCGGAACCACTGCTATTCCGCTTTGGGGTTCGCCCTACCAGTACGCGCCAGTTCCCGTTGCTGTACTGCTGTATCACGCCATCGAGATGGTGACATGGGGTTTCAGGCTGTGCTTCGAAACCAATGAACAGGCGCATAACCGAGCCCTATGGCGGATCGTCGAAGCCGTCCACATCTTGATGTACGTGAACGCCCAAGTGCATGGTCCTTTGCCAAATCGCTTCCCATGGACGCAGCGTCTGAGAAATCATCTCTCTGGAAGCAGCCCTTTGCAGCAAACATCGCTGGAGATTTTTCACTCCAGCACCGAGTTGTTCCGTCAGGATGTCCTCGCTTTGCAAGACATCATCCGCAAGAAAGCTATTGCGCTGATGGACCCGCTCGTTCGCGCCTATGACTACAGCTGTAAGTTTTCACATTAGGTGCGCTGATTTCACGCCTACAGCGCGGTCTTAAACCACATTAGGCGCGCCGAAATGTCCACATTAGGTGCGCCGATCCTGCAGAATGGTCACATTAGGTGCGCCAATCGGCACAGAATGTGTCTGTTGTCGCCGGCATCGCGGGGGTGGTGCGGGGCTGTTTTCACGCTCAAAAGGAGGGATATGAGGGTGCGGGTGGAGGATGGCGCAGCTAATGTGACCATTCTGGCGCAGCTAATGTGACCAACGGCGCACTTAATCTGACGCCTTACAGGAGGAGGGCTAACGCGCGCTTGGCGTAGCCCTCCTCCGCTGTGCATTAGCTTGTCAAGGTAGTTGAAATACTTGGGGCGGGCTCGACTCTACCGAGCCGGCGTCGACGCGGCGGGAAACCTGGGACGGTCCGTTCTGGCGCAGATTGATTGTATCCCTGCGGATCGCGTCCGCCAGCGCCCCGCTCGCTTCTAGCCACGCGCGCATCTGATTGGCGAGGGGGGCCGATGGGCAGTAGGAGTGAAGCGCGCGCACTTGCCGAGCGACTTGGATCAGCCCCTCACGCACTTGCGCAGTCTGCTCGTCGTACTGCTCAACTAGGAAGCGTGGGCGGCTGCTGCGCCACCCATTTCGGGATACTCACCCATGTGGTATCACCCGGATCATTTTCCTCGTATGTTGTGCTGGACACAGTAGCAACTCCTCCTTCACCCTCTTATCGTACTCGGTGTTATCGCACCAATTGTATGTTACGCCCTACGATATGCAAGGGGGGCATGTATGTACACAGGGGACAACGCCCGACGCGCGGGCGATCGTCCTCAGTGAGGTGGAGGATGGCGCAGCTACTGTGACGTTAGGCGCACTTAATGTGACGCCTTACATTTGTCCTCGTAAGGTGCGTCACACGACAGAGCCGACGAGGCTCGGCAGCGTCGACACCTCGACGCGCAGCGACGTAATCTCGATGTGAAACTGAGTGTCGAGCATGCGTGCGAGGCGGTGCAGAGTTAGGAACGTCGGCGCGTGCTCACCGGACTCGAGACGGGCGACGGCTGACTGGCGCATATCAAGATGGTGGGCGAGCTGCGTCTGTGTCAAATTATGGCCCGCGCGATAGGCAATGACCAAGTGAGCAATAGTGCGGGCAAACTCCAGACGATCCCACTCCTTCCGCAGGTCGGGATCAGCCTCAAGTTCCGCTACGAGAACCTCATCAGCCGTTTTCATGTCTGTCAACTTCATTCTTATTTATTTCCTTCTTATTTTGTATCAATTGCTTCACACCGTTGCTGTGCGGCATCGACGGCGCGCGTGAAGCCGTGCGCGTCTACGTCCGCCTCCGGGCCGATAGACGCGATCACGAAGGTATCGCCAACACGGCAGTAGAAAGCACGCCAGGGACTGTTCCCCTGGCGCGGCCGTAGTTCTCGGATGCCGGGGGCTATCTGTACGGCGCTCTGATGTGGGTAGGGAAGCTGGGGGCCAAGAGCGCGAAGCTTTTCAACAGCATTGAGAATAGCTGCCTTTTCCTGACGAGTCACGGCACGCTGATTCAACTCTTGCCTCGCCTCATCCGTAAAGAGTACGTCCCACATGCCGGTATTATACCGGAATTATCACAACCTTGTTATAAACCCTAGCAAGGCTCCTAGCGGCTGTAGGCGTCGTCTGGCGCGTTGTGGGGGGCCGCTGGGAGCCGCTGACAGGCTCTGGGGGGCGGTGGCCTCCTGTGGCGCTGGCGGGGCTCCTGGGGGCTGTGGGCGCGTCGGGGCGCACGGCGGGCCAGGGCGACGCGGGCGGCGGCCGGCGGTGGTGCGTGCCCGCGACGGCCTAGCGGGCGGGGGGAGCTGGGGGCCACGGCCGGGCCACGGCCGGGCCACGCGCTGGGCGACGAGGTGGGCGGCCACGTCGCCGACGGTGCGGGGGCGACGAGCTGGCCGGGCACGTCGGCGGCGATCCGGGGGCCAGGCGGGAGAGCGCGCCCGCGCCACGGCGGCGGCTGCAGAAGGGTCAAGCATAGGGAGGCCCTGAGCGGGTAGCGGGGGGAGACTCCACGGTCTATCACACCTGAGCGGTGCCCGTGCCGGCGCTGGCGGGGGCGGCTGTCTGCGGGATGAGGGGACACGCAATGCCGACAGGGGGCAGGGCATGAGGGGACAGTCAGTGCCGCCGTGAGGGGACACCCGTTGCCGACAATCAAGACACAGGATCAAGACTCAGCTCGCGCCCTACCAACATCTCTCTCAGCAGACAGGGGAGCGGCGGGCCTCGCCGTGGTGGGGAGCGGAGGCGACGGCGACGGCCTGGGCGCGGTGGTGTAAGGCGTCAGATTAAGTGAGCGGGTTTCACCCTTACAGTGGTGAGAAACGTCACATTACGTGAGCGGGAAACGTCAGATTAAGTGAGCCAATCCGCACGGTGCGTCACAGTAGGTGAGCCAATCCGCGCGTGAGGGGTGCGCGTCGGCGCGTCGCGCGGTGTCCCCAGCGGCGGTTTGACGCTTAGATTGACGTCGAGAGAGGCAATGAAGGGGCCGTAGTGAGGGATGGCTCACTTAATGTGACGCAACCGGCTCACCTACTGTGACGTTTGGCTCATCTAATTTGACGCCTTACACTGGGGGCTGTGGGCGCGTCGCGCGTCGTGGTGGGGCGCATGCGGACGCCGGCGACGCGCAGCGCCGGCGGTGGTGCGTGCCCGCGATGGCCTAGCGGGCGGGGGGAACTGGGGGCCACGCGCGGGGCGACGAGCTGCGCCGGCGGTGCGTGCCCGTGGCTGTAAGTGCCACTTTTGATCTGGCTCATGGGCTCTTTTGATGATGCTGTTCGAGGGGGATGTTTGCACCATAGGGGTAAAAACGAGAACGCTTGTCTCCACGAATGACGGTGGTCACTGGTTAAACAGCCGAAACGGTCGACCGGCCTTGCACTATTCCTACCAGGGCATTCAGCGACGAAGCCTGGCAACAAAACGAGCGGTCGCGAGCTGCGAGAAGCGAATCACTCCTATTCCTGTTGTTCATGTGCCCTATCGATTCGACGTCACCCACCGACCAACCCCATGACTTCTCGTCGTTACCGCCGCACACCGACACAACATCGGCATCATCAAAAGCGCCCAAGAGCCACTTCAACGGTGGCACTCACAACGGGGAGAGGACGACGCTTCACGCAACAGCGGTGTACATTTTGTAGCGATGACGCTACAACGTCAGTATGAGTGTTGCTATAAACGCCGTCTAGCAGTTCGTCGGAGAGAAGCTTATCGGCCCTGTTTTTCGCACTGTGGGAGGACAAAAACGCGTCCGTAGCCCGTTTCTTGGCCTCAAAACGGTCCCCAAGTGCACTATCTCGTGGCAAAACATGTTCTCTCCGACAAACTGCTAGGCCATCGTGCTGTGCGTGTGCTGATGGCGTGTCATCTATCGGGGCGCGTCACGCACCAGGGGAGAGTTCCCGCTGTACGATGCGCTCCTCTGGCTGTCAGCGGCCATACTCGTGCTCATCCCTGTGGTCGCTGACGTCACCAACGTCGTTGGCTGGAGCGATCCCGATACACTCTATCCGACGATACTGAGTGTCGGGAGTATCATCGGGCTTCTTGCCTGGGATGTGTGGTCCGCGTGGTCTATGGCGCATCGCCGTGCAGTTTCGGATGTAAGCTGACGGCAGAGCGGGGAGCGGCGCCATGATAGACAGGGAGCCGTAACAACGGAGGCCACGCGCGGACGTGACGGGAGACAGTGACTATATCACCCTTGCTGAGGCCCGCAAATTGACGGGACTGAAGAACTCAGGCTCCCTGTATCGGGCGGTGCAGACCGGTCGCCTCAAAACGGTGACAAAGATGGCGGGGTCGCGCATCGTGCATCTGACGACGCGGGCGTGGCTGCACGCGTACCTGGACGCCCAGCGCCGTGAGACATAGGGCAGGGATACGCCACGAGATCAGGCCATCGCGTTGAGTGTGTAGACGGCGGCGTGGCCAATCCCGAGGCGGTCGAGTAATCCCTGCTCAACCAACTCCTCCAGCGTGTCCTGCACCACTGTGCCGTCGAAGCCGCGCCCAATGGCGCGGGCGACCTGATCGGCGGTGGCGCCGCGGGGGTCCTCCGCCGCGATGACGGCGAGGATCTCATCCGTCGTCGTGTCGTCCGCACGCGATCCGCCGGTGGTGCGTGTGGGGTTTGGGGTGTTCTGCCATGGGCTGCCTACCTTTCGTCTATGGGGACGCGTGTGACATCATGCGCCCCGTGGTGTGGCCCGTACGCTTCTTACGTCACTCTGCCCCGTGCAATGATGGACCACCCATCGCGTCGATTTAGCTCTCCACGTAGTGCTTCAATAGACGACGCTGAACCTCGCTCATCGTACGTCCCTCCGCGGCTGCCTTCCGGTGTGCCGCTTTATAGAGTGACAGTGGTGCACGGTAGGTGAGTAGGGGTGCCTTTGTCCCCTTCTCAAGTGCGGGTCGCCCGACTCGCATTGCTGTGGCGAGAGAAAGATCATAGCCCTCTTCCGCCTCGGCGGCCAGGGCCTCGATCATCTCCGGGGTGATAACCTCCCCCGTTTCTTGGGCTATGAAGTCTGCCATTTTTTCACCTTCATGTAGCGTGTGCGGAACTGGTCACGTAGCTCCATCGCGTGGATAACAAGAAGCTCATCGGTTTCCACGGGAATCGCGATCACCTCAAGCGGTGTACCGTTTTCGTCGTCGCCTAGGTACAGTCGGCGTGACGCATTGAGGCCGGCGGGGGAATGGGGCGGGGCGGGGATCTTGAGGTACAAGCCGCAGTGCTCAATGACATACCGACTGCTCTCTTCGCTGATCCCATGCTTCCTCGCCGAGGCCGCCCACGTCATGTGCATGTGGTTATCATATCATAGTTATGTAAGACACAATTATGAGACAAATGGGGAGGGATCAAACAGCGGTGGAAGCGCGCACTCTTCAGGGGTGGGTGGGTTCAGTCCAAACACTAAGGTTGGTAACAGTGTAGGTTGGTATCTACACGGGTGGGGGCGCGTCTCGTCGGTCAGTGAACGCAAGAGGGGGGTGGGTGCAACTTGCACCCACCCCCCTCTTGCGTTAGATAGAAGCTCTGCTAGCTTTCCTGGGTAACGTGATCGGGCGCGGTTTGCGCGGCCCTCTTGCCCGCCTGGATACCTGTCGTCGTCGCCGACGTCGCATACACAGTGATCCCGGCGACGTCCGGTTGGACGGTGGGGTAGCCTTCGATCAGCAGCTTATCAGCCGGGTCCGCCGCGATGGCCTCGGCGACCTTGCCCCACTGCTTACGGCCCAGAAGCACCATGTAGTCTGTCTGGGGCGATGGTGGCGCCGGCACGCCTTTCGGGAGCGATGGCGCCTTCTCGCTGCGCATGCCCACGCGCACGACAGCGCCGCGCTCCACGATCTTGCCGGGCCGTCCGATCACCGTTAGCTTCACCGTCGTCGCCTCCCCTACCTCGCTCATCGCCTCTGCCGCGCTCGCGCTAAACGTCGTCCAGTCGAACGGCGTGGTCATCGCGGCCGTCGTCTGACCATTGTGCTGCGCGCTCCTTGTCCCTTGCCCCTTCGTCTGTGGCCGGAAGATCCTGTACCACTCTTTGTGTTCGACACCCGTGCGTATGAGGTAGAAGAAAACACCACCTGGGGTGCGACGACGACTATCGTTGAGTAGCATCAGGCCACCGGCGGCTTCAACGTCCAACGTTTGGGCGACGAAGGCGCGCACCCGCTCTTCGCCCAGGATGCGCACCGCGCGGGCGATTTGGCGGCGGACGTCGATCTCCGTCTCGCCGAGCTGCGCGGCGATCTCCCCAGCGATAACGTCTATAGTGGCCCTGTCCTGGGTTGTCGTGACCATGTACCCCTCCCGCAGCTATCGTATCACCCCGCGCCTAACAGGCGGCCGGCGGCTTGGGACACACAGGACGCGCCAGGCGCTTCTTCCGTCGCGCCTGGCGTCGGTGGTGGGTACTGTCTCCAAGGGGTGTTACGCTAGTTTCATCGTGGGTTCTACCCCTCCTCATCACGTAGTCGCACTTCTTCATCGGCCTCCGTCGGGACCGCCGAGCGCATCAACCAGTCCGCCTGGCGGGCGCTGATGCCCGGCTGGCCAGGGATGGGTCGGAGGTGGAATAGACGGCGCAGCCATAGACGCATGTGGAACACACGGCGCAGCCATAGACGCATGTGGAACACACGGCGCAGCCATAGACGCATGTGGAACACACGGCGCAGCCATAGACGCATGTGGAACACACGGCGC
>JAABVA010000714.1_pt1 | contig 39900 bp, 46 predicted proteins | sample 5560331 | NCBI WGS metagenome assembly JAABVA01 (sample SAMN12812661, study PRJNA571458) | rock metagenome | isolation source: Antarctica rocks | place: Antarctica: Victoria Land, Mt New Zealand sud | collected 2016-01-07 | reverse complement strand
ATACTACTAAATAACTAGCCCAAATATTGAAGTTCCCCAGCTGAATTTGATGGTTCAATGGTTGATGCAGGTGGGGGGTGTATTGGTTGGGGAGCGCGCGACCGTGACTTAATGCGGGGTACTGTAGGAGGTGGAAGATGACTAGCGGGCCCCAGCCCTACCAGCCCTAACAGCCCTATGAAGGCGAAGATTACTGTACCTCAAAGATTGCTTTTCGACAGGAGCTATTATAAGGAGAACTACCTCGTTCCCGTAAGACACCTGGAATTGAAATAATGTGTCTATATTCGCGGGAAGGCCGAGCGACAGGAACCTTTATGCAAGTAAGCCTGACGACTGAAGAAAGACTTTACCAGCTCAACATACGACGCATCAGCTTCGACTTTAATTGCAGATTTCATGATGCATTCGAAGGCCAGCGACGAGATCAACCTGTACATGGTGCTGGCTACGAACCTTTCCTAGAGGAGAGTCAATAGATCTCAACGACAATTCGATATATCTACGACTATGATTGCGATGGTATTGATGTTGATCGCAACCCGACGGGTGAGGAGCACTGCCACCTGCTGGCCCCGCCGTATTTTCGAAAAAATTCAATATGCTACGTGCGTTCGATCTCTAACCCCTTTTCTGCTCGGATCAACAAATCTACGATCATTTATCGACGACTAGTTCTGTTGAGAAAGAGGCTTTGCCAATAAACACACTATATGAGCTATAGAGTGGCCTTCGGTAGGAGTTTGGCTCTTGGATCCAGCGCCCACTACGATGGAAGGTATACAAGTTGATTGGAAAGTTGATACGCTCAGGAAGAGGGGGAATCAAGACTTAACGACGTGTCTTTTGAGTGTCAGGGACTGTGCAGGACTGGATCCAATTGTCAGTCTCCCTCATACGCCTCTATACCTAGAGACATCGATGCATTTCTACGATTTAGAGTTTCCACCGGATAGAACCGATGGTTTTTCGTTTCCGTGGAGCTATTCTACAAAGGCCAGCTATCCTGAAGTACTGAAGGAGAAGGTACGAATAGAAGAAATCTCGTGTATTGAGGACCTGTCTTGAGGATGGCACAGTTCGGTGACGATTGTATAATCTGTGGGTAACCAGACCTACATATTTAGCGAGTGCCTGTTTTAGCGTTAGCTTCGCACTCGAGTCAATAAAAGAACTATCATCATGACGCATTCGAAAATTTTGGGACCTCAAGATCGACTATTTGCTGGTGCTCTATCGATGCCTGATATTGAAAACCCTAGTTTCCGGCACAACTCTTGGTCGTTAACATCGAGAAGCAAGTGCCAGGCTCTATGGCTGTCTAGGAAGCTATAGGAGCCTGATTTCAAGTCCTTCGATGAAAGTGGCTTATACAGCGCATACCTATAGCTATGGTTCGAGAGTAAGTAGGTATTATGCCAGTAGAGATGATGCTCTGATATTCTGATTTCTTAGGTGATCGTGTTCAATTGCGTTCCAGGCAACGAGGCTGGAGAATAACCATACCCAGCAGACCCTTGCCCACGCCGACGGCCATATCTCGATTCTAACGATTTTTCACCATCAATCATCATTTCAAAGAGCATTTGCAACAATATGTTATTCTTGAAAATCGATAATCATGCTGTTTATTAAATACATAGAAGTGTGCTTAACTTTTGTATTATCGACTTGTTTATTGTTATGATGTTAAATCATAGTCTAGGTCTGACCTACATCTGATCTAGATCTAGAGCGCAGTCAAGGTCTAGTCTATCGCAATCTTAATGCGGTCGCAGCAATCTCTGCAATTTTAGACGTTAAGATTGCAGTCTAATAGAAGCTCTGCCTGAGTCATGTATATAAAAGCTTAAGCTCGCTCTTTCTTTCGCTCTTTGTCTTTCGTCTTGTACATTATCTGGTATATGTTTTGTACTTAGATTATACCTAGTAATTCAAGTAACATCATTTTTCAATTGATAATTTCTAGCCTAGTCTCTGACATTTATCGTTGACAGAATCAGTCTTATCATTCTCTTGCATTATTTCGCTGCTTGTCAAGTTTTTGAAGTAACATTGCTACATAAGATCATCATGTCACTTATTTATCATGAAAACTATTAGATACAAGTGAACAATAATCTTTCTTTCGTGAACTACTGTAGAGTTCGACTTAGGCAAAACCATTCCAAGGACAGAACTTTGTATACTGAGTGAATACACTCTACGAATAACGAATTGAAGGTTGAATTCTGATCGAGATGACGGAGGCGCAACGGCTGTATAAAGGACTGGAATGAAGGATTTTTTCTTTTACTGCCCTTCTGTGTTTCTTTCTGAAGAATCTTTAGTAGTTTACAGTTTTACACTGCTGTTTCAGGCAGTCTGAGTATAAGCTATTCGGCTTGATTTGCGAAACGACTATATCAGCAACGTCTTTAGTCGCGATGAAGCTAAATAGAGTCGTTCGATAGCAGCTATGTACATTAGAAGGCCTTGGTACAACAGATTTCCATCAACCCTTGCCGTACTAAACAATCCCCTGCATCCGTCACCATCATTCCGATAATTTGGCCTTTATTGAAAGATAGCACGCGTGATCGAAGCCCAAGCATGAACGTAACAAGTAAAAATACCATAAGCAACCCCAGGCATGTTATCAACATGTGCCCAGCCATTGCGAGTATAGAAATAGGCCGGCGATTCCTTTGTCACAGCTCACAAAAAATGCCTACTGCAGCATAAAAAACGCTGTTATCAAAATTAAGTATCGACCTGGAAGATTTCAAGGTCGCTCGGCACAGTGTGAACCGCCGGCTGTGTATTGACTTCCCCAGGATGAATATGAGCTTGCTGGTCAGCTTGAGGCACAATCCTTTGGAAAGTCAGCTAGGTGATGTAATGTATGTCATTCACAATCATCACTTACGGATTCCCAGGCTCGGCTTGATTCGCAGTAGCCGCACTCACCTCTCGGAAGCGGTGGTTTTGCGGCTTAGACCTGCTTAGGTTCCAGCTATTTGGCTTACGTGTAGCGTATGAGTATCCTTTTATGTCTAGGCTTGGGTGATCGATCCATTTCAGGCCTTTTGGATTACCATGCTTGTTAATGCAGCTAGTGAAGTGTTGTTTGACAGTGTAGCGACGGCTGAAGCGCTTGTCGCAACGAGGGCAATGGTATTTGAAATTTGCGAAGACAGAAGTCTTAGGATCGGTCTTGTGTGAAAGCTGGTCCTCTCCTGGAGAGATGACACCACACACGGTTGTCCATTCGTTGTTTCTGGGGACGTTTGTTGTGACAATAGGAGGTGGCGCCCATACCAATTCAGAAGGCATGTTAGTATAGACAAGACAGCTCCTGGGACCTGCTTGTGAGGCATAACCATAGTTGGTGTAGTCAGGATTGCTCATGGAATGTGGTAGCGGTTGGGGGCCGAAATCGAAATTGGTCTGGCCAGGAGTGGGAATCCATGTGTAAGATGCGCTTGGCGGAGGTTCAGAAGTGGTCCGCAGGTACCGTTGATGTTCTACTTGCAAAGGCGCAGTTGACATCTGTGGAAAGTTTTCCGTTTGAGGCGGCGCCCAGGACATGTTTCCTTCGACAACAGGGCAATCGGATGATCCATGAAGATATTGCGCCCCATTGCACCCATGGGTTCGGCAGGCTTCGTGATCATGGATGAACTATTTAACGCTTGACGTGAGTTTCAGTCGCACAGCCGGTCAGCAAAGGGCATACATACCGGGTTTGAATCACCCACTTCTCGGGACTCTTCAAGTTGAGGCATGTTCAAAGGCCTTCAACGGAATGCGGTCTGTGGTTGGGTCAAAGAAAGGGAGTGCTCTCTTGAATGTAGATGGGTAATGGTTGAGCAGTACGTAGGAATTATTCATCATGGAAGACTAGTATAGATCGCGTGCAGTTTTTGATGTTCGACCATCAATACCTCTAACGGCTTTGGGGGCAAGTATACCCGAAATATAACACACAAAGATTCACCAATTATCTTCTTCTGCCATACTTTCCCAGCAACACCATCTTCTAATATGCAACAGAGTTGTTCTCATAAGTGATTGTTCTTCTCAGGTGAGTGTCCTGGTTCTGGAAAGCTTTGTCACAGTTGTGGTAAAAGCACACCACTTCGGTCGTCACAAAAGCTGCTCCAACATAGTCCATCCCAAACATCTTGAAAGTCTTGACAACACAGAGATCTTCAAGCGTAGGAAGGACTCAAAGATAACCAGCCTTCCTGAACCTTTCCACTGACCAACGAGTACCCATCCCAGTCGCCCCTAACGGTACAATGAAAGATTGTCTCCAGGACCTCTTAAAAGCTATGGCAAAAAGTGTGTATCCTGAGCTTATAAAAGACCCCAAAGAGAGCCAACATACCGAGGACTCATCCTCTGGGCATCCAAACAAAGCTCTGAAAGTTCTCGAAGCCAGGATTCCCAAGAGCAAATACCTTATACGAAGTGCCCACCTCTATTGAAGTAAAATCCGAGAACACAAAGTGCTATATCAAAAGATGTCTCTGACTGATAGCGAAGATTGTATCATCAGGGATGTGAGCTGTCTGAAAATTAAAGACAGCCTGAACGGCGGCGACAGCTTTACTAGCGGGCATCAGCCAATGAAAGAGAAGAAATAGACTCGAGAGCCGACATAATGGGATACCAGATACGGGCCCAGATTGATTATGTCCGACACCAAGGAAAGATGACGTGCCCGTGAGGGAACGTTGACATCGTAAACCTAGGAAAGCTACAATGCTCATGACTCTGGGGGGTTATCTCGTATGTGAGGTAAGCTACCCGAAAATGACGCCGCCTGTGTATAGTGCATTCTTTGCTGCCATTCTCAAACTTTTCATCCACCTATTAAGAGGTCAAGTGGTTGATGTCGTGGCACAGGTTACTGAGCACTCGAGATTCTGCTTGCGCTTCCATGCGGCTCTGGCGGCACCTTGGCGACCGGGTGACCGAGCCGATCACGCCGAGGCCCGCGAGTGATCTGCAGTCATAGAAACCTGTTCACTGGCCATGAACGCCATTTAGACAATTCGTCGATTCAACATACTGATTGTCCTTTCTAAGGAAACAAGAGAAGGAAGACTGAGAAAAAGAGTATGGAAGCAGAAGGGGGAACCCTCACGCAAATGCCACGAGCGTAAGCAGAAACTTGATTATTACTTGAGAGTTTCTACACGACATATACCCGCGGTCAGAGACACGCTCTAGTGGTCTCTCTTCTATGACTTAGCAGCCAGTCACTAATATAGCGATTACCAAACGCAATGCAAGACGGAATTACTTGATTATGTTGGAAAATGCGGGATGGACTGCAAGAAGAGAGTTAATAATGGCTTGACATGACCTTCTCAAATACTTTGAGCCAGCATATAGGATAGTTCGGTGAAGCATTCGGGACGAATCGATTGGAAGGAATGCGGTCATCTCTAAGAATCTCTGGTGGTGTGAAGATACAGCAATTGAGCGAACATTAACGTCTATCTGATACAAAGAGATGCTTGATCGCCCGACAACTGAAGAAACGCGCCGGAACTGCTGAGTAGGCTCACTTGCATTATCCCCAGGAAGAATGTATCTGCAGTGGCAACCGTTGTTGGAATTAACGAGCCAATGCACCCGCAGTTCGGACTTCGGAACCTGCAGTCCATGCAAGCCAGTCTTCCCTTCCATATGTCCATGACTGAGCCGAGAACCAGACTTTTTCCTCCAGTGATAGAGCGAAGCCTAGAATACGAAAGCGACCGAGAGATGCTGTTGGGGTATGCTGGTTAAGTCGATGGTGCGTTGGAGCGAAAGGGTCGAAATTTTGAAAGCCACGGAGCTGGAATATGGGTTTTGAAGAAGATCTAGAGTTTCTCGTGGAAAGGTGTAGCGGGGCTGATGAGTATCCTGGGATCGATTCCATGCGTCGGATAGGTGAAAGAATATTTGACCGATGAAAAAGTTGAAAGAATTTGGATTCTTGATGGATAAGTTACTGTACAAAGTTGCGGCGTGCAAGACTCTATGAGAGTCTGTCCCGTTGAGAGTCGCATTGTCAAAGCTATAAGATGTTCAGAGAAATTGATGCATTGTCCAAGGTGGATTTCTAGCACGGTTTGGTCCTCCACAAGCATCATTATTGGTCACGGAGGCTTGGATCTACGAAGTAGTCCCCGGTGTGAGCTGCCACAAATTCTGCGCGTAAGCGCATTCTTCAAAATGGCGAAGAAACCCTTCCGGAGTGTATAATCGAGTTTTCATAACTCGAAATCCGCATGTCTGGATGTTGTTGGCGTGTAGCGCTTGACGAGCATTCTGGTCGCCATGATTCGGTCCAAGTGGATATGATGGGATGAGCTCCCCGGTTAGCGACCTTAGCTGACATCGATGACCTTTCATGTGGCGGCGCTCTTGGCACTCCGGGCTCAATGCGCAGCCCTTGCACTGAAGTCCATGATGGATTTCTCCCGTGCCAACATTTAGGAATGGCATGGGGAGTACGACCATGTATCGTTGCCATGCCTTAGCCCATTGGTCAGGCGATTTGCCACTCTTTTTTTCAATGACATAACCCGGCATTTTATTCTTCCCAGCTTGACGAGTCAAGCCTCGACTCATCAACAAATGTCCATCATATGGGTTTGTCCGGGGTCTCGCAGGTTCCCCGAAATAACCTGATGGTCCTTGCATTCTGGGCAGCTTGTCAAGAGCCTTTCCTGAGATCTCGTATGCATGAGCCATATAGCGAGTGATTGGTTTAGTATCGGGGTGGTACTCTACGCAATACTGGCAACATCTCTGAAGAGATGGAAGAAACACAAAACCGCCAAAACGATGGCAAAAGGCACACTCAGACGATACTAAAAGTTGATGAACTGTTTTCAAGTCGAACGAGCTCTCTAGCTTGGTGAAAGCCAGTACTGGGAGGATCTCCGGAGCTGCCGTCACAGTCCGTACGTACTCGGGTATAGTATAGACCAGCGCTTGAGCAGCGTGGTTTACCATCTTCAGGTGTTTTAGGTCAAGATAATCGACTCTTGACAAGATCATACACTGTACCTCGAGAGGTAGCTTATCCAAGGGCATCGAGGACATTTGGAGCTTTGGGTTTGGAGCTGGAGGCCCAGGAAGCTGTGCCTTGACACCATCGAGTTGCGGGTATTGAATAATCAGCCGCGTAAAGCTGTTGTCCGGTGGCTGGGTTAGGCATAAGATCTTTCGGGCATCTGCATCGGTCATGGCCATGATACCTTGATGACTGTCTTTCAAGGGCGGTCCGGTGACTCTGATGGTACAAAGAATCAAATGTATCGAGGGTACAACTCCGGGTTGGTCGTGGGAAAATTCAGGGTGATGGGTTGTGGTGGTTGCGGTAGCCGTTCAACTCATGCAGTGATACTGGCAAGATGAGTACACTGTGTCAGGATGTATGCTGTCGGTTGATTGGGTGTGTTCAAGGAAGGTAAGCTGCGTGGATGGAAGGGGTATGGTTGAACAGGAGGAGTGTAGCTGGTGAGGAAGAATTTTGGTTAGTTCAGTGTTGGCCCCTTTTATAGCAGTGTGCGCGCTAGAAGCGGACGGTTGTTGAAATTCAACTCTTCGCTTGCGGTATGAGTAAACCCGGAGTCCAAGGCATTCATTCTAATGGTGAAGAAATGGAGAATACAGGGCCCCTCATACAACGTCTAACCACAATGGGTGTGTTAGAAACACCGCTGTACGAATACCTCCTGCAGGGCCCATGGCTCGAGTTGGCTACGATTGGCTTCCACTGTGGCCTCTCCACTGGACATCTTGGAGTGAGGCGAAATCGTTCCTGCTGGCTACGTATACGCCTCCCTCGCAGCTGAAGAGCTATCTAGCGGGGATGCCCATCTACTGATACTTTCAACAAGACTGACGGTAATAATGGCTATGACCTTAGTCTCCAATCCAGCTAATACCGCTCTTTCAGTTGCGGCTTCTCCATGGTGACGCGCTTGGCCACATTGCAGAATTACTCCATACAATCCAGATTGTGTTCAACCTACAACCAACTCATAGGGTACATGTGTTGACCAGCTGCCTGGGTATGGCTTTACCAAGAGACTCAACGACGCCACTTTTACAGGTGCTATCAGGTAAGTAAATATTCTCTACCGGCGACAATCGAAGTACATGGTGGAATCTTACCATTCTTCTGCTACGGCTTTACCAAGCACTCAACAGACACTCTATACCTACAAAATGTTAGCAGCCTGTCATCAAACTTCCTCCCCCCGCCCCAATGTTCCGCCACACACCTTTCCTAGCATTGACATACGTGATGTCCAAGAAAATTGAAATCCACAACTCACGGATAGTGGTAATGTCTGGGATGGTAGCCCACGATCATGGGTATTGCTCTACGCAAAACTCTGGAGCGATATGCTGAACTCGGAGCAATACAGCTACTGTGGTTGTTGGGGTATCAGTTGTTAGTATTGAAACCACAGTCATGGTTTATTTCCCTGTACTGATCAATTAGTCCAACCACAGTAGAGCTTGTCTAGACACATCCCAAAAATCTCAAAACCCGTGGAATCATACTATACGGATCGCAATAATACACGTATGCTGCACCTCACTATCCCTTTTTCTTGAGTCTGCGAGCGACCATCCATGCTGCCTTCCAAGGCTCCTACAGAACTCCCTATGAAACTCCTTACAGTTTCAACACATTGGATGAAACAAGTATGAACGGCATATATGAAGTTCTATACAAAGCACCGAATGAAGCTATGTGAAGAATCGAATCAAGCTTGTATGAGCCTCTTAATAGGAGCATGTATGAAGCTGTCTATGACGTGAAGGATATCTAGGACATGGTGTGAGGTTGATCTTGGTAGGTTATCTCTTGGATTAGGCCGCACTCCAGAAAATACTAAGTGTGTTAACGTTCTAGAACCTGCCCGTCGCACCAGTAATTTGCATACGACGATTGCGTAATTATGAGGGTTGGTATAGAGGAGCTCTAAGGACGCAGATATAACAGCTGTTCTACGAACAATTGGCGAGAGATCTATCTAGAGTCACTTTGATAAGTCGAAAGTCTGCACGTCTCCCCTCGGCAACGGCCCATACGCAGGCGTATCTGCGACGGATACAGAGGTATAGGTACAAGCAATATGTAAAACACTTCGTCTAGTATCTGGAAGATTGTTGAACAATAAACCAATTCCCTGATGAATGTAGGGGTTCGCCTCGGGCATCAGGTATCAAGTATGAAGCAAGTTATGTCTTACGAAAATGTTAGATTGAGTGAGTGATTACCAGCTAATATCGTTATCACCAGTTCCTTGGTTCACCCCCCAACTCCTTCACTACTAGACTTGATGACTTCGAAACTGGTAAGAGAATGGGCCGTAAATCACAGAATAGAAGCGAAAAGTTTTGTTCTAATCTGATTGAGTTCCAATGTCTATCCCGTTTCTCGCCTGCTATAAAGCAAAATTCCTACTGTCTCACAAAGCCCAAATCTACCCGAAAACACTCCTGTTTGCATGACCTTCAACCCCCTCTCTTTATGCGTTGCGTATTCCGATAGCCTAATAAAAACACGGGTTCTCAATTGCGGTCAAATGTGTAAAGGAGCTGCCTAGAAGCGGGGAGCGAAGTATAATCCGTGAAGACTTCCCCTGGATACTCGTGACGTTCTCCAGTACACCGGGTGTAGCTGACGTGCTTCGACTTGTGAGGCTGATAGAAGGGTTCGCTTGAAGAGCAGCCACGAGGTCTCGTCAGAGCTACCAAGACATTGTTTATTGAGAAATACAAGAGGTCCCTGGTGGCATATCTACGCTAGAGATTGCCCAGGCTATGCTTCGGTCTCTTATCTCCGATTTAAAGCGGATAATGCGAAGGCTCAAATATTTGAATTGTTGTCAGCCTCAACTGAATGACTTTCATCTTTCAGCCACTTTAATTGAACATCTTAAAGACCCATCCCGTATCCGCTCTTGTGGCGGCAGCCCGTCGGAATGAATTGGGAGAATCCTCTGAATTTCTTCTGCCCCTTTTCGCAGTGGTGTAACGATTGTAAATTAACCTCCTCCAGCAGTGGAAGTCGTCCTTTCAAGGAACGATACGTCCCACTCCAAGAGCCCGATTCTAGAATCACCATAAGAAGCATTAGAGATCGTAAGGTCCTAGCGCACAAAGTTCAGAAGTCTACAAGCTCAGGTTGTTTTGTTCTGAAATTATTCAGATACAATGTACGAAGATGAAGTAGCGGGTTCGAGCCAGTCAGAGGCGTACCCAGGGAAAGATATGGTGGTGGTATGCCGCCGTGTATCCAATCTTAATTCGTGCACACGAGCCGGAGTTCTTCGAGTAAGTGGGCAGAACTCAGCATTGCTGCGAGCGTATCGATAGCACCAATCTGGCCCAGACTGATGTCATCACCGGCACGCTTGTTCACGTATGAAGCGACATCCTCTGCATCGAAGAAAGAGCTCCATATATCAAAGCGTCGTATATTCTGGAACGTTGACCGTATAAGGATTGGTGGTAAGAAACCCGTTATACGAGCAAAGTTCCAAGGATTGATGCTTAGCAGATCCGTCATGGTAATCATGTGTAAGATCTCAATCCGTTCCGGTTATCTGCCAGAGTAGGCGAGAGCTTTAAGGAATAGACTGACCAGGCCCATGCGTGATTCTCGGACTCGACATGGGGTGCCACATATATCACATTCCAGATCAGCGTTGGTGTGAGTGTGAAATGTCTCGGCATTGTCGTCGAAGGTAATGTCAGGGCTTGGAATACGGCCTAGGATAAGTTTTCTACCCAAAGACCCTGGTCCTGAAGCCTTGTCGTACTCGCGACCCGTCACATCGTACGGAGAAGTTTGTTGTTCCCTGCCATCAAAGATTGTCTGCTCAGTTCACAGATCCTCCAAAACCGGCTCAACGGGGTTCACTTCGGCTCTCTCCGTCATGAACCATAGCTTTTGTACATTCCGAGGAATTACCACATGCTTAGACATTCGATCGAGCCTCTCCATAATAGCTCTGTCCATTGGCACAAGTACGCTCCTGAAGCGACGACTAGCAGAGAGGTCGGAGAGTAATGAAGGGTTTAGTTGGAATGGTAAATTGATGATATCGATTAGGTACTCGGCGATTCTGAATAGCAGCTCTGGTGGAAGGCGATCTATGGTCTAAGGCTTTCCAAACAGAAAGCGGTAGCTGGGATCAAGAACAAAGCTGTTCTTATACAAACCCTTGTCAATGCTCGATGTTTGGGCGATGAACTCAACGAAAACGCTCTGATGAAGAATGCTTTCTTTGAAGACGGGGATTCATTTGTGTGTCGACTTCAAAAGGCTAAATATGGTATGGAAGTGTTGCTTTGAGAAGTGTTGGGGAAGAAACGCAATCCTCGTGAATCTCTAACACATTGGATAAAAGCGTCACAACATCCAGAAGGACTTACTAGAGGTTTCAACCCCGGCGGCGAATAGCTTTGAGGTGATACGGCGCGTAAAGGCGATATTATTCAGTATACTCTGCCGAGTTTATGGGATGCAAGTCCTTGCACGTAAGTTCAGACACGAAAAATAAGCGCACAAGTCATCTGCAGCAGATCCCAAGTTTTTCTTCTCTCCCAATGCCAACTATGTGCCTGAAGCCGAGAGTACGTACCCTCGACACTTCAGAGTAGCTGTATCTACAATATCCCCATCACCCCTTCCTTTATTCTCCTAAAAAACTAGAGATTCAGCCCCTACGGTGGTCCAACCCCGGCATAAACACCAACCCCACAGTTCCCATCACTAACCGTAAACCCCCCATTCCCACCCGTATAGAAGCTCGCGAGCTGCGAATAAGGGATACAGTATGGTACGTCAGTGACCAAGAAGCAAGATCCGGTACTGCTAGTCACGAAAGCCGCGAAACCGCAATCTGCCGTGTTGACGCAGGCGACACAGCAGTCGTAAGCAGTGGGGACGCCATCAATTTGCTGCATGGTGTTACTTGTCACTATTTGGCCGACGGGAAGGCCGTTGACGGAGCTGAGGAGGTTATTAGGGGCACAGTTGGGATAGGCTGTTGCTGAGGGTAGGGAAATTGAAACTGTGCTGGTGGAAGTAATCGTGGTGGTGAAGGTGGAACTTAGGGTTGTTGTCGTATGAGAGGTTGTGGTAAAGGTTTGAGTTGTGGAGGCATTGGCAGAAACACTTGTAACTGTTGTGGTGCAAAGAATCGTAGTCGTGGAAGTAAGGTTTGACTGTGAAGCTTTGACGGTCTGAGTTGTTTGGGCAGTTTGGGTCATTGTAGAGATGGAAAAGATGGCGATTGTTTCGTCGCAGGAGACTGCTTTGGGAAATTGAGTGGGCTTGTGGTGGACTTTGCCGCTTTCTAGTGTGAGAGTGACATTTTGACTGCCATCTTCAGGATCGTCTTCCAAGCTGTGCTTACTCGGAGATGTGTCCTGCTTTCGAGGTCTCAACTGATCGAAGGGAGCAAGCTGGCCGCGCCTTTGTAGGAGCGCAGATCTCTTCTTAGTAGGTGTCTGTGTCCTACCGCACAGTTTAGCATTCGATGAGGTACTTCCAAGCAGAGGCCGTACACACTGTTACCAAGCTAGTCCGTGTCATGGAAAACGTATCTGTTACCTGGGGAAGGGTAGTTGTGATCGTCTCGCAAGAAGCTAGTGTGTTTGTGACTGTTCCTGGTGGCGGCGTAATCGTCTGCACGGGAGTATACGTGATGATTTGAGTGGCATATTGGGTCAGAGTCCTCGCATCATTAACGGTGGGTATCGGCGACACCAATTTGGGTGCGAATTTTGTGAAGCATACTTCAGATGTGCTGACGAGTTCACAGGAGATGATAGGTAGGAATGCCACGAGGAAGAAGAAGATACACATGTTTGCAGTCGCGACGCAGTGACAGGACTGGGAGATTACACAACCTCATAAAGACCAAGTGATATCTTGGAGTTGCTTCGGGCTCTGCAAAAAAAAGACATTGGGCGTGTAACGTTCTCAGAATCGATTATATGTCATGCAATTTCTACTGAAAGCATGAGTTTTAATACTTCCCATGTATACATACTTAGCCGTTGAGGAACGCCCATAGTTCCTTGTGGAGGAATATGCAAGCCACAGGAACATTGCCGACTGTTTCTTTAAAGTGTTTACAGACGCTATGAGGGATCTCGTAGTGGAACTACTACATACAAGGTCCGCATTGACCCAGTCTGTGCTCCTTTGATTCGAAGTCGTGGAATACAAAAGCATAGGTCAAGCTGGGGTTAATGTTCTATGCAGTTCAATGTCACAGAGTGCAGGAACCGGAGGCTCCTCCTTTGGCAAGGTATAAAGATTTGGCTAGGCATTTTGCATTTTCCATAATCGATACATAGTCGAATGCGAGTACTCCGTATATCGTGCACCGATTGGCTGATGTCTCGGACAGTCAGCTAAAAGAGTAAGAGCTGGACGGGATTTCTGTTCGTTCTGCAAGGTAGAGGACGAAAGAAGATAAAGTTTGGCAATTGGCGGCTGCAGACGTTTGAACCGGACTAGTGCCAATACATGACGCTCGATGCTGCAGGTGGGTTGCCCACATAGGTAAGGTAGGATATCCATTCTAGAAGTGCCTAATCGTAGGAGAGTGGACCCACATAGAATATTAGGAGTGTTCAGCTATGGACACTAGAAGAAGCCTCTATATAAAAAAGAAATGGAGCTGTCGAAGGAACAAGTAGTATAGTGCGACGTAACGACGACTAGCATCGTTCAATGATCCGATTTAACGAAATCGACAATCGCTTTGCTCCCTCGCACGCCCAGCCCGTACGGGGGGTAACAGATATACACAGCATCCTCCTCGGCACCTAGCTTCTGTCGGAAGTCGCCCTTCTGCGTCAATTTGAATTGCTTCGTAATTGACTGGTACGTATGTTGCAGCATCCTGACCCGAATACCGCCAAGATTGTGTGCAGCGTGGAGCTCAGATGTCGCCCCGGTCCCAAATGTCAATTGCTTAGTCCCTAAAGCTTTGGCCGCGTTGATAGAGTGGAGGGTGACCGCCTCAATGGTGCCAGAAGTGGCACCGGGGAACTCGAGTGCCCATTTGACTTGGTAGCCATACTGCGGCGCGAGCTGCGCAAGTACCACAAGTGCATGTATTTGCCCTTGTTTATTGTGCGCATAGAAGTACCGGCGGTGTGGCATATCACGCCATGGCGTTATCTCAGAAAGGTGGACTTGCTTTCCCGTTCGATTGGCCTGCCAATCCTTGATTCGGGCATCACACTTGTCCTGGATTTCTTGCGGAACTGCTTCGCCTTCAGGTAAATCGACAATCTTGATGCCTTCACGTTCGGCATGTCGAACTTTGCGCCCCACGTCGTGATTAGTTTCGACAATGTTTTTATCCGGGTTGACGCGCTCTTCAGCAGCGCAAATGAGCGTTTTCCAGCCGAACTTCGTGCCAAGCACTTCCTCCATCTTATATCCAACGAGGGCCCATATAGGTTTTAAATGCGTCTCTTTCTTTAGCCAATTCAAGAATGCTGGTACAACCCTTACGTATTGGCTTGAGTCGCAGAGAGGGTTCCCTGGCAGGATAGCATACCTATCTATCGGGACATAAGCGATTGCCGTTCCAGTTTTCATGTGACGCCATATTTTGTAGCGATCATCGGTCCACGATGTGTTTGTGGCATCACCGTAATTGGCGATTAGATTTTCCAGTGGCTGTAATTGGTCTTGTGATTCAGCCGGCCTACCGTGGCCCCAAGGAGGACTAACGGTGCTGTCTGCTGGATGCCGAAGCTCGGGGCCTGGTGGCTTGGCTGGAAGGCTTTTAGGATCTCGAGGAAACAAAGACGCCAGGCGAATATTGCCAAGTGTGAGTATGAGCATGACGAGTCTTTCAAGTCCAATACCGGCACCTGCGTGTGGTGGAGCGCCTAGGCGGAATCCTTCCATGTACTCGTCCATACTTTCGGGATCAATTTTTTGCGCCAGCATCTTTCCTTCAAGCACCTTCGAGTCATGGATTCGCTGACCACCCGTCAAAATCTCTTGGCCACGCAAGAAGATATCAAACGAGTTCGTCACTTTGTCGTCATGGGGATCGGGCATGGTGTAGAATGGTCTTGCTGATGTCGGGAACTTGTCCAGTATATAATAGTCGGTCTTGTACTTTTCCTTTACCAACTCGCCCAGCCGGATTTCATCCCTCGTGTGCAAGTCTTCTTGCTCCGATGGCGGGTTCCCATCATCATCGGTCCATCCAGAATTTCGTAAAATCCGAACTCCCTCTGCAAATGGTATCCTCGGTGTCTCCTTCAACCATACAAGATCATCATGTGGGAAGTGTCGTTTGATGACTTTCAGCTCACGACTGAATCGATCGTAGATGCCCTGGAATATGTTTTTGAGCGTCGCATCGACTAGATGTAAAGCTTCGTCGTAGTGCTCTTCAATTGCCATCTCTAAATCCAATCCGGTGTACTCTGTGAGATGTCGGTGAGTGTTGCTGTTCTCTGCCCGAAAGACGGGACCGATCTCGTAAACCCTTTCAAAGTCGGCGGCGACACACATCTGCTTCGCAAGTTGGGGGCTCTGAGCGAGAAAGGCTGGCCGCCCGAAGTAGTCAAGCTGAAAAACGCTTGCGCCAGACTCGGTAGCGCCTGCTTGTATTTTGGGAGTATGGATCTCCACAAAGCCCTTAGAATCCAGGTATGACCGGAAGAGATTGCAAACGCCAGAGTTGATACGGAAGACTGCTTGTGAGGCGGTGGTCCGTAAATCGATAATGCGATTCGATAGTCGTACTCTGTCGGGTAATCTCTCGTTGTGACCCTCCTCTTTATCCTTCTTCTCTTTCGCGACTTCCGCTTCGTAAGGTGTAAAGGGAACGGATTCCTCTTTCCTGACGATCACATGTAGTTCCTGGATGGATATTTCTAGGTCGTGGACGGAGCAGCCCGTGATGGGGACTTCTGGATGCTGAAGATAGCCCTTGACGAGGACGATAGATTCCGTTGGAATACTCTCCACCCATTGAACCATGTGTGTAGAGATCTCCCCCTCTTCCATGTGTAAAACTCCTTGGATAGTAGCCAATTGCTGGCGAAGGACAAGGAATGCCAGTTTGGCACTCATCTTGCGCGCGGCGTGAATGCGAGCTCTAAGGGTGACTTCTTCCCCAGCCTGCTGGGCATGACGTGAATCAATCTGCCAACGGCCACCCTCGGTAGGCTTGTCCTCCCTTGACTGCATGAGAGGCAAGTTTCCATATCGCCTGTGAATTTCTTCGGGCTCTTCGCGAGCTGCGCGCTCATCCTCTTCTCTTTTCTGTCGTAGTATCTCCTGCCTGCGCTCCTCGTTTGCGTCGATTCGAGCTTCATGGCTCCTCCTCCTCGCTGACTTATTGTTTTGCTTCCTGCCTTGCCGTTGACCGTCATGGTTTGCGTCGTTACCGTTGGCTCGAAAAGAAGGGAGACATTCGGACGAGGATGACGCGTCCTGGTTAGTTTTACCGCTTCCGCTCAAGTTCGCCGCCAATTGTTGCCCTTTCCTTTGGCGAGTTGGCGAATCATCTTCGTTCGTGGACCTCCATCCGCACCACAGCTTTTTCAACTTCGACATGGCGCAGTGGATATAAACATACGGAGTCAGGTAAGACTGTGGGGGATGGTGATATCAAGCACATTTACACTCGCCACCAAGTCCTGTCTGATCAGACGGAAAAGGCAGGAAGCATCCATTTTACCTAGAATACCAAGAAAGCAGGAGAGGCTCACGTCAGAGTGACGTATTCTACGGAGTACGGAATAGAATAGGTACCTAGAATACTGTGTCCCAACGGTCTTCGCGTGCGCTCCCCAACCAAATTAACCCCCACACCGGCATCCAACCATTGAACCCCAAATTAAGCTGGGCAACTCTAATGTTTGGAGTATTCTATTCTGTTATATGGAGTATGTATGTAACTAGAGTATGTATTCAACAGTATAAATTGATCTACGGAATACGAAGGTATGATTCCCCAATCAATATTCCGTACTGTATTTAGTATGCCAGCCCTCCGCTTTAATTAGAATACAGCTGCACATCTGCGTCGTGACATAGAATACTGGAAATTAGCCCCTCTATTATTCCGTACGGAGTACTGTGCGGATAGTACGGAGTACATACCATACTTAATGTCAAGCAGGTAGTGACATGGTCCTCAGTTCGCGGTACTAGTGCCCCATGGGTTATTGATGCTTTGAGTGGATGACGGAGAGATTGATAGTCTTCCAAACCCCCAAATTTCCTGGCATCAGCTTCCGTCAACAATGCGAAAATAGCAATAGCCAATGACGAATACGGTAAAGCCTCGGGTCTATTCCGTAAGGTACACGTTCCGCCCTTTTATTAGAGACAAAGGATGCTAAACTACTGCAAAGCAACAGACTTCTCATACCGTCTTGTTCATCCCTAATCATCCCTTTGCTCCGCCGCACGTCGTTGCTTTTAATCAAAGATGGCCAAGAGGAGGTGGTTCCTATATCTCCAGGCCATGTGGTGGCGGATGCTAGCCAAAATAGGCGCATATCTTCATACTCTGCCTAGCCCAAAACCCCCTGGGTCGTCCTTCACTCGAAGCTTCCCTACATCCATCACCAGAGAGAGTATCGGATCTATTCTGAACCTACACTTCTACGTTCCGAGGGATTTCGATGAGCAACGCCAGCGTGGAAAGAGGTATCCAGTAGTGGTTAATCTACACGGTGGGGGATTCACTCTCGGCACCCCAACTGATGACGCGCGCTGGGCCCGTATGGTTTTGCAAGAGCTCGATGCCATTTTTGTAAGCGTGGAATACAGTTTGGCGCCTGAGCATCCTTACCCGGCGGCGGTAGAGGATGGCGTCGAGGCGCTCCTTCATTTGGCGGTGGAAGCCGATGAGCTTGGTATCGATCCAACCAAAATGGGGCTGAGTGGGTTCTCAGCAGGAGGAAACCTAGCGTTTACAATTCCGATGAAACTATACACCTATTTGGAGGCATCTGATAAGAAAGCTGTCAATCAGCGGTCCACAATCAGCAGAATTGGGAGCACCGCCATACCTCGGGTTGTCTCCATTGTGTCGTGGTACCCAATCTTGGATTATACAATCTCTCGTGATCTCCGCCGTACGAATAGCAGACGTCCTGAAAAAACGCTGCCATCATTTCTTACAAATTTGTTCGACCAATCCTACCTGCCATCTCGAGACGAAATACACTCGCCCTTTGTCTCGCCAGCGAATGCGCCTGACCATCTATTGGTCAAGGCTCTGCCACATGACATTGCAATGTACGTTTGCGAATGGGACATGTTATACGAAGAAGGGACTAGGTTTGCCAATCGACTTGAGGGTTTGGGCAAACGGGTGGATTGTACTTCCATCGAAGGAAAACCCCACGCGTTTGACAAATCTCCGAATCCGTTTAGTGTTGATCCTCAGGTTGACATGCTTTATAGAGCTGCATGTGTCATTTTACGGCGCGGATTTCATGGGGAAGGGCCCAGTGAAAGTCTGATATAGCTCCAACTTAATGATTCCTCGGCACTTGGTTTGGATGATTGCATTGCGCCCCCAATGCTCATTGGCAAAGCACGATTAGTGCCAAATTTCTAAACCGTCGACGTTGCTACACGAGATTGAGTCCTAGTCCAGCTCCGGAGCACATTCCTGGCCAATGACCAGTCCGTTATGGCTAATTCAAGCTCAGCAAGTCCTGGAAAGACGACGGACTCCTTGACGAAAACCCTACCCGGAGTTGACATTAGGATTTCTACATGGCAGCAGTAACTAAGAAAGCCGCATGGCATTCAATTAGCAAAATTACGAGGTGAACTGAGAGACTTCTAGACTTCCTAGTTCTTGATGAAAATGAGCTTAGCATGTTATAAAAGAAGTATATCTTGTGAGTTAACCAAGACTTGTTAACAATGCTCATATTTGCTTCGCGAGCCTTCTCCATGTACCGAAGCTCGTCGCTATTAACATAATGTGCCCTGACAGTGCTTCAATGCAACAAGAACGGCAGATGCAATACTTTTTCAAAATTCATTCGAACTTCCTGATGGAACACTGACAGACTTTCCCCTAATAGCCGAATAGAAGCTGCGTTACATTTTACTGTATGAAACATCAACTGTTTTTCCGAACTTCATTAGTTAGTAATCTTCGTCGCTCTAAGGGCATGTTGTTCATATTTCCATACAGATGTTTTCACTGTTCATGCTTCAATGTCACGAATACTATCCGAATATTTACTACCAACCCTCGTAAGTCCGGCGTTTGAACCTCGCTTATGCTTGTGCTCTGAATTGCGATTCAAGTGTCAAACTGCGTGTCACTGGCGACATCACCTTCTACGGCTTCACCTATTGATACGACCAGAGAATGCTACAAGCTGGTGCACCATCCCAACACAAGACGGGAAACCCGACTGGCGAATAAAAACATCGATCACTATGAAATGCGCATATCTCTGCAACTTCTCCACCCATCTATCACCTCCCCCAGAAACTTAATATGCTCCTGGTGACTCACAACGTCCATAAACCACGTTACTCATATTTTCATGCCCCACACGGTCTCAATCGCCGCCCTCGCATGCCGCAGCACTGCTGCCACGTCCTTGGCGAACGAGCAGCCATTGGGATAACGTATCAAAGAACGGGCGCAAAATCAATGGTGCTGGCACTACGAGCAAAGTTGAAGGCGAATGCACAGAGGTAGACGACGGCTGTCAGTCTTGCGGAGGGGCTGACACCGTCACTGATAGCTAAAGAGCCGGTTTTGACGCTGGGTCTGGCAGAGGGGTGGACGTATCGCACATAGATGCCCACGGCTTGTTGACGAGCATGTTTGCTTTGCTTGGGGATTTGCGGCTTGTTAACGAACATCAGATAGCCGTTACTCCTGTTCCTCGTTCCTTTCCAGTAGCACCTGCTACAGTTGCACTTCGTATAGCGCTTCGCACATTGGAGTCCCAGTCCTGTAACTGACCAGGCGCGGTATTCCGCAGCGTGGGTATATATTGGATCTGCGACGACAGATAGATGGAGGGATGCGAGTATCAGTCGTAGCCCCGGATGATGTATGGGAATGAGGGGGGGGTTGTAGATGAGCCTGTATCTTCCTCCGCTGGTGATGCTTGCGGTGTTGGGAAATGGGGAGGAAATTGGATTGGGGATAGATGTAAGGATGGGGAGCGTGCTCATAGATTGTTCGAGTGCGGGTGATGAATCTTGTTGTTGTTAAGGGGAGCCAGAGGAGGAGGAGGAGGAGAGGGGAAGGAGAATGGACAGGTCGAGGGAGTAGCTAAGTTTCATGATGTATTTTTTACTGAAGATGGGAATAGTACAATGAACATCATGAACGATCTATTAAGAGACAGGAAAGGGCCATTTCATAAATATCCACAAACCACCAACAACAAATACGCAAACCGTCCTTTTCATTTTCAGAAACAAAATCTGCAGAAAGCAAATGATTAGCGAGAGAAGAGAGAATAAGATTCAACATCCCAATCAGAGTTAGTTTGTTTTCCTCGCCCCCAAAGGTTCCTACCCCTTTTTACATGTTCTTTCGTGCGTCAAGGTACGAGAGAAGCACGAAGAAGAGAGACGGTTCGAATGAGGAGTTGTCTAAAATGTTCTGCAGTTACGCTCAGGTTTCTTTCTCTTGGCTAAACACTTATAGTGTTCGTTTAGTGGCCAAAATAATGAATATACTTGCAGGAATTTGAAAGGGGATTTCGATAAGGGTGAGTGGTAGTCACATATGTTGGGGTTCAGGAGTATAGGTGTTGGTAAGGATATCATCCTCTTGTTGCGTGCGTGCGTGCGTATATGGAAATACGGCTATTAGAGTACCTCCGGAAAAATGAAATTCAAAGGCTGATGCAAAATATATCAAATCATGTCGTGTGTCTTGTTGAATAAGGGGAGTTCGATCCTGTCGGAGAAAGGAATTAAACATGTTGATTGGTACACTGTAAGAGGTTAGAAACAGGAAATGATTCTTTCGCTTCCAACAGATGTGATGTTCAGAGGTAGACGCAGACGTTTCTCGCTAGTCAGAAGGTAGGACAGTTTTGTAGAGGCTATTATAACGATTAGCCATTGGGGTTTCCATTCAGTTGAGTAGGGTCGAAACACCAGCAACACACCAAGAGTGGTTGCGACTGTATGCCTTGCAACGGCGACGCTGACGTTGGGGCTGGTTAGAATTATGATTTTTTACCAATGTCGTTCATGTCGGACTTTGTTGAAAGGTGGTTCTATATACAAAGGTGGCCTTCCATGCTAATATAGTAGATATCAGAAGCTTATATCCTCACAACCTCTTCCCTAAATCCCCACACCCAATACTTCTTGATACACCCTCTACTTCCTGATACACCCTCTCACGGAGCCGCGCTGCTGATGGCGGTGACGGTGGGCGCCGGGCAGTAATAACACCCCAAATCAAAGATGTGATACCCAAGAGCCACTTGGGATGGCGAGTTGTCCACCTGGTCCTGCGCCACCGATGTTATGAAGAGGGTTCAATAGTCTGGTTTGTTACGCTATTTACATCATTGTATTTGAAACCCAAGCAGCCGGTGAATGCGCGACATACTGAGGCGCATTGCGCAGTACTCAGAACGCCTCCAAAGGAGCGGAACGATATCGCGTTGGAGACACCAGGGATGTTGCATTGTGTTCCCGGGGTGGGGTTGAAGACGAGGCTGGTCCCGTCATTGCCGGTGCAGACCGCGGGCCCGGCGGGAGCGACAGTGAGGGTGGAGGTGCTGGTGTAGGATGTTGTGGTTGTGGTGGACGTGGGGGTGGGGATGAATACGGTCTAATGATACCTAATACTTTTACCATGTTCTGGATTCGTGAGATCTGTCGCTTGGTGGTTTGCGCAGGGTGCACACTCGGCCTTTCCCCGAATACTCTACTGTGTGTCAAGTTTCCCGTGAAAATCCCAGTAGTGAAATAGAAGCGCATGTCGCGTTCCTGAGGAGGCAACAAACTGTGAAAGATAAAAAAGAATAAAATCATGTTGAACTCATCAACTGTTCGACCGTCAGTGTGAAAACGGCAATCGATAAATTTAACATCTACAACTGAACATCGTGTTTTGATTGAGAAGCAAACCGCTGCAAATGTACTCCTTAGATCTTTCTTTATGGATTTTCATCATAAAAAAGCAATAGACTCATCTTCATAAAGGGAAACAACGATGTTCCTTCTGGAGTACGTGCAACAGATTTTCGTGGTTGTTGAATTTGAATTTTCGATATCGATCGTAGTCATCTAACATCTGTATCTCAGCCGCATACGCCACATATTAGCCGCTAGTGAAAAGTGAAAAATTGAGGGAAGTCTGCCGCTGTCAGCTCCCAAAGCGTTGAGAGAGCCCAAAGACAAAACACACGGCTTAGTACGGGAGCCGTAACTCATGTACCGTGGGAAATCGAATAAGGGTTTACTCTAATGCCTGGCTCTACCGGTGCGGACCGCGCAGCTCTGATCTACAGTATACGGTTAAAGTAACCAGTCTTCGTATCTCATGGAATAAGCTTGATCCTCACTGACTGCCCAGTCATGGATGCCGCGCTGTCCTAGTGTTTTGTGCATTGCATGGAGTACCTATTTTTGTGGCTCCTGTCAGTGTGAAGCAACAGAGAGACTCGGAATCATGGATTCCACGAGAGGCCTCGAAAAACCATCTAGAACGATGTGGAACACAAGTTTTCTGGACCTGCCGAAGGACGTGAGGTTTGCCATATATAGAATCCTCTCGGTTCGGCAGAAGCCATTCACCCCTCTACAACATCGAAGTATTGATGAATATTTTGAAGGAAATGTTACCCAAATGTTGTTGCTTCGATCTGGTGCACGGCTCTTGCAAACATGTAAGAAGATCTCGAACGAAGCTACACCTTTCCTTTATGGGGAGAATTCCTTCAGCCTTCGACCAAACAACGTTGAAGAGATACCAAGGTTTCTCAATCATATTGGTACGGGTAATTGCTCGATGATCTCCTCCCTGGACATCAACTTCGAATACAACCAAGAGAGGCGCTGGCGAGGTTGCTGGTGTTCCCACGGAGACGAAACCACCTTTACAGAGCGCGAAGAGCTTTTCGGACTTGTAGACGCGAACAAGTTCCTCCCAGAGTATCCTATAGCCGGCCAAGTTTTCTTTGCGGATATAGACGTGATCCACGACACCGTTCCAAGTCACAAAAGGGAGCAAAGCTTCCTCGGGTGGGATCAAGACTTTCCGGACGAGTACTATGATGCACTTGCGCCTGAGATTCTGTATGACGGTTATCCCCCATGGAATTATCTACAGGACTATCGCTTTTTTCAAGTGCCTTCGAGCGACGCCATAGTAGAAGCCCTGATTTTGCTCCAGCAATGCTGTAGCCTACGCCGCTTAGAGTTATGGTTCCCGGATCCTCAGCGCTTCGCTTTGGGCTATGTGCTCTCGAAAGAAGATCGGATGTTTCTGCGGCTTCTGTGGCCTCTCGAGGGTCTTTCGGAGCTTATTATCCACGGTATCGATGAGCTAGGAATTATTGAAGTCAATGTTGAACGCAAAAAATACCAAGGGTAATAGCTGAACTTAATTGCAGTCGAGCACGGCCGTTTCTACATATTGAAGCCGGCAGGCCCAACTTGCGAGCCAACCCGAATTGGCAAGTATGTTAGTCCAACAGGTACACGATAACCTTGGAATTACAAAAGGCGAAAACCGTTTCCGAGGACATGTTCTCGAAATTACCTACCGAAATCCGTGCATTAATCTATGACTATCTCTTTTCGTGCTGGTACGAAGAATTTCACGGCGCCAGTCATTTCGAAGAGGAAAACAAGCATCACCCCTATATAATGCTCAAAAACCTGTCATATGATTGCCAGCGTCCGAAAGCCCGAAGAAGGGTTTTGACTGGTGCTGCTGCGCTTTTGGGGGTGTCTAAATTGTTGCACGAGGAAGCCGCCGCAATCTTATATCGCCGGTATACCTTCAGTACAACGCCGCCTTTCGGCCCCAGCCACACATGTTGTTGCGGGCAAACCAATTATGGATACAGCTTCCACCCTGATATTGGCTTACTCGTCCACTTCCTTTGGCATATTGGTCCAAATAATCGAACAAGGCTGCTGCATTTGTACATGGGTCTGCACTCTTTCATCCCTTTCCGTACATCTTCCACGCAGCAGCAGCCCCCAAATTTGAGCGAAAGGATGACCTTTGGTCAGAACGACGCTTTTTGCTCGCAGCTGTGCACCAAGAACTTCGAATGGAAGCTACAAGGGCTTCTTACAATGCTCCAAGAAATACCGGTTGGGAGCTGGACCAGGGAGTGCCGCAGAGAGTGAGACAGAGGAGCAGGGATCAAGTGCGCTCGAATTGGCGATCGAACGGCGATCGACGATGAATGGCGTTGGAGAAGAGGAGGCACCCACGGCAACAATGGGGACGGTGCCGCTCGAACTGGTCCTTAAGAACCCATTTGTTGGAGAAGGAGGGTCCGGCAGCGCCTCTGCAAAAATCAGAAATGCATGTAACCTTCGTCTTGCCCCCTCCTATTCACTCTGGATTTTCAACTGCGATCTCCAGCCCAATTTTCTCCTCTATCCGTACCTTTCCCTGGCTGTTTTGCGCTTGCATGACACGATGACCACGGTCAATTTGGACTGCGTTGAACTCTACCAACCCCCTAATAGGGCTGAGCGGACTGACAAGAATCCTGTGGTGACCTTACAGCACGAAGGCGTAACCGCTGCAGACACCAGAGATGGGGATGCAGGTATGTGGAATCCAGCATAAACAGAGATGATCTAAGAAACCCAGGAATCCTCAAGAGTGCCAGAAGCGATCACGGCGAAGGCGGCCGCGGGGACAATGCGAGTTGAGACAACACCATCCCACTCTCCCTCCGGACCCAGACAGCCTCGCCATCCTCTGCACAACCACCAATTTCGGAGCGGTCTCCGCTTCAAGGTCGTGCGACACATTCGGCGGTAGACCAGGCCTCTTCATCATTCATGTGGGGTCCAGCGCCCTCTACAGGCGCAACAGGCTCGGATGCTAGGTGAAACCTCGAAAGCCTCATTCGCTGAATCCAATACTGACAGATGGTGTTGATTTAGATGTCTCACCCCCCGCCAGAAGACAGAAGATTTCATCTCCGACCCTCCTCTATTCCCTGATACCCTTCTCTCGCCGATGCACGGTATACAAACCTGCGAATCAAGTGACGGCGCCCTCAAAGATATCACACCTCACCACTCACTCGGTGAGGGCGAAGAGAAGGGGGGCAAAAGAGATGGGCACAAAGGAGAGGAGCGGAAGGATGGGGCTGGGTGCGCGAATGGACTTATGACGGCCACGGGCGCCACAGGCATTGAAGATTCCTTCACACGCACACAGCGAACAGTGCAGGTTTGAACGAGGGTGGCGAACGTGCGCACAGATCGGAAAAGGTCCGATGTGCAGGTTAGTGTGCAGGTTTTCATTGCCGTGGGCGCGTCTATCGCTTTCAGGAAGACCCGATCGTGATCGCTGAGGCAGATAATATCGACGATGAGGTGAATGACTCTGCCGAACATCGCCGGTCTCTCTTCGTGGTCAAATCACCTTCTCGGCCTGTCTTCAGAAATCCCTTTGAGCGAGTGTATCAGCAACGCGAGAGTACAGCAAGTTCAAGTCGATCTAGTGAGGTTGACGACAGTTAAGGTGAGCGCCGACAGCGCGTTTCTGACCAACATCCGGGATGTCCTAACATACTTCAGATAATCTTCTCGTGGTTGAGGACGACGGCGAAACGATCTGTGAAAAGGACAATTCCACCAGGTCCACGAGCATGGAGTCTGAGATTAGTACCGCACAACTCCCAAGCTCCCACCCGAGCGAACAGCCAAAGACGCGCGGTTGCTTGAATGCTCATACTAACATTTCAGCTACCACCTCCCCCCTCGATCGCCCGACCTCTCCCAGTTTTACTCTCCCCCAGGATCGAAGTGTGCAGACGGTCTGCGGAGGGAATCACGGAGCAGCAGCCACCGTTAACCGCTTTTGCGTCTCCGCCTTCACTCCACCATTTCTCGAATGGCAGGGTCAGCCAGGTTTGGCACAGGGTGAAGAGGAGGAATGGGAGATCACGAGGATTGTTGGCAAGAGACAGACTGGAAGGGGCTATGAATACAAGGTGCGCTGGAAGAATACATGGCTGCCCAGCAGCGAGTTAGGGAACGCACAGGAGTTGCTGCAGGAGTTCGAGGCGAAACGCCAGGCGCTGCGATGAGGGAAACGGGACAGACCTGCTCACCCAGACAGAGGTCTGAGATCGTTAACCACTTTTTTTTGCAGAAGGATCACAAATGTTCTCCATCTTCTCAGAGAATAGCAAGAGAATCAAAAGAGATGGTATGAAGGAGTTTCTGGGCACAGGCTGAATATCTAGCCAATGTACTACCATCGACCTCAGAGCAAGCCCATATTTTCTCGTCGGTATGCCTTTCTCCCAGGCCCTCTCTCTGGCTTATAGAGCCTCGTCTCATTGTGGCTTCAAGCATGGATATTCAACCATCATGCCGTTGTTTGGCCTATTTCTGTTTTGGAACATGAATTGTCTCGATATACTTATGATCCTTATCTCTAGCAACAGCAGTCCAGTGTTCTTTGTTGTCACCGGGGCTGGGATGCTGACTCTCGCTGTGCACTGGTGAGTCTTGGTTACATAGGCTCGAGGCACGCTAAATATTTTAGCCAAGCCTGAAGCCAGCGCTTAACATGTTACCATACTCTACGAGAAATCTATGCTAGGTGCTGCCTAGAGTTGAATTATCCTCTCATGCGTTTGACTGCGCGGCTTCTCACTATGGCTAACGGTCTCAAGGTTGGACAACAATTGCAGGGGAAGTTGAGCATCTACACGATTCTTGAACAGATGCATTCATGCATCTGGATCGCAACGTAGGACCCAGACTTGATGCACTGAAGTTCATGATCCTCACTATGAAATAGAAACGCGATGACGCAAAAGGTCATTATCAAGCAAGCCCCTGACGATCGATTGAACAACGAACTTCGAGTTCTTCAGGCCCTCAATGAAAATCCATGCATTCGCTCACTTGTTGATACAGTCGAAGAACCCCCTTCTCTAGTCTTAAGACATTTGGATGACAACCTGCTTGATGCATCGAATGCAACGCGGCTCGAGAAAGCCGACATCAAACTCGTCGCTCGTAATGTGCTTATAGCGCTAGACGCACTTCACGAACGGGGTTATGTTCACACAGGTCAGTTTCATGACTATATTATTGGTAGCCATTGGTCCTGACAGAATCATAGACATCAAACCCAACAATATTCTCGTCAATTATGGTCATAATTCTGCTCGCTTCAGTGAAGTACAGTTGGGAGATTGTGGGGACACATGTATGATCGACCCCAACGTGGACCTACTTCAAGGTCACGTCATTGGCGCGGCCATCTTTCGAAGCCCCGAGGCGATGCTCAATCTTCGCTGGAAAGCTCCAACAGATATCTGGTCCTTTGGGGCGACGGTAAGTCGGATATATTCCACAGCTCTACGTCCTTGGTAATAACCGTGATATAGTTGATCAGTCTTATTTGGGGCTACAATTGGCATATCTTTAGGCCGGAAAACGCTGATGTCGACAGCGAAGAATATCCGCTTCTGGTTTTCATCAAACAAGCGAGCATCTTCGGGCCGGTGCCCTTGAGTTTTCAGGATATTGCCGATGACGAGAGGCTGGAAATTCTGGCAAAGACGATTCACTTCATCAACGACAACAATCTGAAAAAGCCCTTTTATCTCTCTGCAGACAAGGAGCTATCAAAGGAAGACAGGACTTTTATTTGCAAGATCATGAAACTGGATCCACGAGACCGACCAACCGCGAAGGAGCTACTACAGGACGAATGGTTTCGAGAAGACTAGGTCGTGCCTAGGGTTCTTTGGCAGTCTTATTGGCACCCTAATAGCTGCCCTACAGAATCAACTTGCCTCCATTGTTTCGAGCTCCATAAGCCCCTACATGACGGCAAGATTATACATAAAAGAGCTGGTGATCAAGCATCTTACCAGGGAAAGAAAATTTGATCGCTGCTTCCCATCAGCATTTCTTTATTCAACGCCACAAGATAGTCAAGTACTAATGTGGCTGCCTAATATATGAAGGCAGCCACTCCTTGAACACCGCCCCCCTTTGCGCGGACACCACCTCCTGCACTAAACCTAATCGGGTAATCCCTTCACCTCTGAGAGAGATACACGGATTTGCGTCTGTATACCACCAAATTCAATGTAGTTTTTCACCTGCTTTCCCGGGCGCATTAAAATCTGAAACATATCTTTTGAATGCTTAGAATTCATATTGCACGTCTAATTTACATTTGAAAACTGCTCATGTAAGACTCCGGAACACCGCTAATGTGACCGCCTACAGTTGCCCCCCTAGCACCTCCTCGTTCACCTCGCTGACGACCTTCTCGTCTATCGCGTTGGCTCTGTGTAGGCGGTGGTGGTTGACTGTCGGGTATCTGCGTTTGGGCGTACTCGAAGTCAGACGGCTCTCGCCGTGTAGACTTTTCAAAGGCTCGTCGACGTCGCTGCGAGGCAGTGAGACGCTGCGAAGCTCCTGCTCGGACTTTATTCAGAGCGCCTGACGATCGTCCTTTGAGCTTCATCACCGCCGGCTCTTGTATGCGTAGAATGTCGGACGCTGACGAAGTTTCTTCGATATTCATAGCCTCATTATCATCGTCTTCGTATGTATGATCATCCTCCTGCCTCTTCTGCCCCTGCCCGATGACTTGTTTAGGCGGCTTCACGAACCTTCAATGAGAATGTACGTCTTTCAGCTTCAAAACGCGTTCGCTCGCTTAATCGTACAGGCATTCCTGAATGCGATGAGCACATGAAAGACTCATAGTCGTGATAAAGATGTTAGTACAGACTATAATCGCTGTGAATTGCTCGGCGATGCGAAGATATTAATCTATCATCATGTCAAGAGTCACGGAACTCACGAAGACGGTTAAATCACGAAGAAAGGGTCGATTTCGAAGCTTCTTTGATAGACGCGCTTTTGCCTCCTCAATCTTACCGTTATAATTGTGATATTGATCGATAAAAAGCTTATCTAGCTTGCCCGTCACCGTGTGAAGGTCGCCGGTAGCAAAATGAAGCTTTTCCTTCACTAATTTGTGCCCGCCTTCGCTGCGTGAGGTGGTGATATTGTCAAAGTGTAGAATCTTATTGGTTTAGCATTTAGCCCACTTTTGACGCTGCGGCCAGATGTGCTCTTCAATGTAAAGACTAATCTCGACATTTGTCGCCAATAGCAATAACGGTCGTACTGCTGTGCTTGTAGGAGGTCTGTCCTATATTCGATCTTTCACCATTAGGTCGTGGTAGTCTTGCAAGGAAGAAAGTTTAATCCAACAATTCATACAGACCCAAACTAATAGATCACATAGGTACGTTACTCTTACGGAGGTGATGTCCCAAAATGCTTAAGCAGCCCGAGGGGAAATCCCAGTCTTCTCAGCGTGAACAAGGGCAGATTATGGTTCCATTGCGAGAGGGAACGGACACAGGAAATAGAGAGGATATGAAAGGCGAGTCGGTATTCCCATGGGCTCCTTTACTGCCGCCACAAGGCATACAATTCAACAATTGACGAGGTGGTCCGTAGCCGGGTCAACGACAGATCCGTCTTTGAAGTATCAAGGGCGGCAGGCATTTAGTGGAAAGAATGATTTCTACCAAGCTGTAATATCTTCAACTTCAGCTTCGCCAAAAGTGCGGGTCTTCGTAAGGTCGCCTATATTGTCTCCATCTGTTCCATTCGCGTCGTTCGTACTTACCCCTGCCCTGTCCATAATATCGGGAATTACCTCTCTGAAAAACTCTAAGATATGTGAATTGACCTGCTCAAACTGTAGTAAGAATGCATCGTGGCCCTCGGAACTGTCAATCTTCCGTAGCCTTGAATCGGGGATAGCTGCAGCTATTTCTTGCTGTTCTACAAAGGTGAACAGTCCGTCACTCTCAATGCCAATTACCAGTGTTGGCTGCTTAATCTGAGATAATGCCTTGGCTATCGCGTTTGGTTCACCCACAGGCACGCGATATCTCGAGACATCATGAGTGTCGAGTTTCCTGGTGATGGCTATGTAGCAGTTGCTGTCGAAACGCTTGACGAACTTTTCCCCCTGGTACCGCAGGTATGATTGGGCAGAGAAGTATGTCGTTGTACGTTTTCGTTCAATAGGAGGGGTCGGTGGAGGAGGAGCCGAAAATGTAGTAGCGCCATGGAATTGGGGGTCGGTGTATTGGGGCACTAGACCATCTGTCATGGAAATGTCCGTTTCTGATGTCCGAGGGGGCGTTGCCACTCCATTGATGCTCGAAGCTCTAGGTGCACCGGCGTTTCTGTGGCCCTCGTTATGCACCGCCCAGTGCTCGTTGGACGGGGTCGATGGACGATGGTTGTCATTGATAACTTGTTTGTGCGAAGGATCTGGGATATTCCGTCCAAACCGCGACTCAAAAGAGTCCCGACTTCGATACGTCAACAATGCAGACATACGAGCAGCACCGAGCCCTGCCGCAGGTGGGTCGTCGAAGGAATAATACCCGTCCTCATACTTAGGATCACAGTATATACTTTGCCGTTGGGCTTCCCCCCAGCTTATTCCCCAGGCGCTGTGCCGGCTCGATGTCGCTATTGGCACGATTGCCCGCACGTAATCGCTGCCAAAGTAGGCATATTCGAGAACCAACATTCCCCCCATAGATCCTCCGACAGCCGCAGCGATCTGGCGTACCCCTAAATCATCCAGTACAAGCTTGTGGATGCTGGACTAGTCAGCGTAGTAGTATGGTAGGGGGGTGATTCAACTGACTTGACATCATCTCGAATTGTTGTTAGAGGAAATTCGGGGCCGTATCTCTCCCGTCTTGGGTCTCCATCTACACTGGTGACGGAGCTCGCACTGCCATATGGGCTTCCGAGGCTATTCAGACAGATGACAAAAAACCTTGTCACATCAAAAGCGCGACCAGCTCCACCCATGAGCGGTCCCCACCAGTCACTCGCATCAGCGCTGCCTGACAGAGCATGGCATATGACCAATGCGTTGTCTCCGTCTGGGGAGAGTTCCCCCCGAGTGCTATATGCGACAGGAACGTTGTGAAGCACAACGCCTGATTCGAGTGTGAAAGCGGGTACAACAGCAATCTGCTGGTCTGGGATGAGTGAAGCGAAGGGGTTCTCACGCTGTGAGGAGATTCTCTCTACGGGATTTAGCATGTGAACACCATGGATATGTACAGGATGACTGACGGAGTTTCTGAGTTGGTGCTACGCCATTGGGCGCACCTTGATCCGTTGTCATCTCCAAGATCCAAGGTTAACGTCTCTGTGATAGGAAAGTTCTTCAATGCGATACGTCTGTGGAGAATGAAGAGAATCCGAACGCCGCTGAATTAGCGGTTGCTGTATTTTAATATGACGCAATCGGTCTACAATACGAATACGTTAAGGTCCTTCTGAATGTGCAACCACGGACCTTAAGTAGTACCTCGAGAGTATAGAAGATGCGCAGTTTAGCTCAACGTTGATTGCGCTCTACTATTCAGTTGTAACTAGCTATGTGTCGTCCCTGATTGCTACCGGGGCTGATATCTTAGTACTTTGCTGTTTGTTGCGTTCAATCAGAGATGCAGCACTTCGCTAACAGAACATGCCTTGTTTGTTTGCTTGTTTGTGCAACTCCCATCTGCCACTGCGAACCTCCTGGTTGGCAACACGATGAGTCTTCTTTGGGCTGGCATATCTTGCCGATATAAGTAGGGCAAATAAATCCAAAGATGGAGATCCTGGGTTTCAGCGACAATGACTGCTTCCAAGCATTTGTAGGCGTCTTCGCCATAAAGTTCTCTGAGCTCGCAAGTATAGCGCTGCATGTAAGGAACCGAAGGCGAATACTTCTATTCCTAGTACATGCTAATGTTCATCGCGTTTGCTTTAACGCTTTCAATATGTCTAAATACTGTCTTCTGATAAAGACCATAATCTTGCACATCAGCATAGGTTAAACCTCCTTAGCGAATTAGAACTACCTCCTCAAGCAAGAATCGCGTATAGCACCACTATCTGAGACCAGAACCGTCTGTTCCGAATCATGTCACTAAGCAGCACTCTTTCTAGACGCAGGCTTGCTCTTGTCCCAGGGCAGGAGGCTCACCTAATCCTCGAAAGGTAATACTCCTCCTACCTTCCGCATTTGAACGAACCTCCTTTCTGAATGGGCCTGACTCAAAGCTTTGCTCACAGAAAGTCGACGGATCCACAATTCAACAGCCGCTGGAAGATCGCGCCGTCAAACGAAGAGCGCCAAGAAAGGTCCAGTACACGGGACGGTCCAGGTGATGGCGAAATATCAAGGGACAGAACCACTCACAAGAGAAAACATGATACCTACACCCAGGATGATCAGCGAAGATACTCGGAGATATCGAAGAATATTCCGCATCTTAGTAAAGACGACTCTGATATAGACGTTAAACGAATAGGCAAGGAAGCCTTTGGTTTTAGATGCACTAAGATCGTTTTTAAAAAGGTACTGTTCAGGTAGCTAAGTTGACGTTCAGAGATGAGCCAACAGACGCCGTTTTAGCCAAACCTAAGCCTGGGTCCTGATATCTCTCGATCATCCGATACGTTCCAGCCCGTCTCATCTTTGTGCGCTATATCACCCAGAGATTGTTCGACGACTGGTCGACCTCCGTTTTGGGTCCCTTGAGCTTTGTCATCAGCGTTACGTGAGGTATATCTCAGAACTCGATGGGTTAGAACTTGGGTGTTTCAAAGGCGCTGGGAAAGTCCGAAAGTTCCAGACAGGATTCGATAAGGCTTGAAAAGACGATTTGACTGGTAGGCTGTGGCTTAGGAGGTTGAATATCATGTTTCAACAATACCTGGTACCAAATTAGCGTGTTGCCGATGCATCCTCTGTATGCACTCACAGGTTGTAAGTGGGACGAAACACGTTTGGCCGTTTCTCACAATTCTTCTGGGAACAACCCATGATTGAAAGACTCACGTCAGCCTTCCTGCTTCTATTTTCCTAATATTAGAACCATGTTCCCTATGGTAGACCTGCATTCACAGACCTCAGTAGTCTCTCTGTGTTTCAATACGGACAAGACATACACGCAAGTCGTGCTTGAAGTTTTGTCCTACTACGACTTTCTGTCTTTCACCTGGTTTTTATGGCATCAGGCAACATCGCTGGGAAGGAAGTGTATTGAAGCAAGGATGGAAATCATAGAGAAGGTTCGAGATACATTTAAACTACTCCATTACATTAGTGATCAGCAATGTTGAGTAGAAGCAATTCATTAACAATGATTTATTCAAATCGCCCTAGATTGTAAGAATAGTCGAGATGAATGGTCAAAGGTGTAGTAGTCTTAATGATAGCCAGAAAACCCTGATACTAGACTCACCAACCATGTTCTCCCATACGCACCTACAGAAACTGAGTCTCAACTTAAGGTCTCGCGTTCGTCGGTAGCCCATACATGATACAAGACAACCAACCCGGCGAAAGATGAATCAAGGTGATATATATCAAATATCAGAGTAAAATAGGAAACACATGTCAAGATTCCGATACACTATCCCTCCGGCGTCGAGTTGGGACTTGCTCCCTATCTCAAGATCCGTCAGAAGGCTTGCCACCACCCCAATTGCAGGTAAAGCTGTAATCCATTTGACGGTACTACACGGATATATTAGCATATAGAAATGTTCGTTCGGAGAAGTAAACGTGCTGCCGGGTTGTTGTTGCTATCCCAGCCTCCTACGTTACATCTCGATATACCATTGTTTTGACTGCTAGGCCATACCTGAGCACCAAGAGCGAAGGCAACATAGTCATGTTGCGATTCGGGCCTGATGACCATGAGATCCTCAAGTTTACTACCCACAAGTAAAGGTCTGCCATCCGATGCTGTTGCTTTAGCTTGATAGCCAACCTGAGCTCTGTTATTGGCTTTCAGCCGGATCTCAACCGAATAGGGATCGAAGGCCGTTACGTCAACCCACTAGGTTAGGTGAAAGCTGCAAGTGCCTTGCGCATAGAGAGCGACTGGGGCAGGCGGGGGTGTAAGGGGGCACTTGATTGTTGTGTCCTGGAGTCATGATCCTCGTACGGCTCTCCAATATACGAACAGATCGGAGCGGAATTGACACAGCCACCACAATCTGATGGCTTAGAGCAATCCTTTGGCGATCCGGACACAAGGTCTATCTGGTCGGAGGATATTGTGTTGTAGTATTGAATGCCACCATTGTCATTTGAGCCTTTGTCGTTCGAAGCGTCGCGTTTCAGTGTTCTTGACTTGAATTTGGTTGGAACATTTTGCCATTTATCGTCGAACCATTTCTTGGTACACCACCAAGCATAGTTGTCAGCTAGTACACCGATCGTCAGCACTTGTCCAAGAGCCAATTTACATGAGAGTGAGATCCTTTACGCTGTGACAATGCGTGGCGAGGAAGTGCACCCTAGTATGAGAGTATAGAGCATATATGAAAAGGAAGGGAAAGCAGGATTTCACATACCATTTTAGCCGACTCTTGGATTTACTGACGAAGCATCAGAACCCAAATTCAGCGTAGCCCACTCCTGACAGCGCTGAACACCGTAGACCTTGACCTCGGTGTCCTTGGTGCTTTTAAATTCCTTCTCATCGACATCTCTAACTATCATCTAATTAGCGCAAGGAAATCAATTGAACGATTAGCAGAGTACTTACTTTCATATTTATGGCCGAAAAGTCCGACATGCTATCCCATAGAGGGATCAGAAATAAATCTAACAGCCAGATGCAAGTCAAACTCACCATGAACTCGTGCACCAATGTGTGTAGAATTGTGAACACAAAGTTACAGCCCAGCCTGTGCCTGTGAAGTCCGGCTTTTCAGTGTATGCGGCTCTATCCCACAACAGTCAAGGATTTATATGTTTTGGAAACAACGTACAAGTTCGGTTCATCATCGCATTTGTGCTCATTTGGCCCAATACCATCGCAATGATACGCAAGTCTCCACTTTTCGGCTGGTCTCTTCTGTCCGTCTTTATGTCCCTTGTATGGAAAACTTGAAGCTTGTTTCATATTATGCCAGATCGAATCGAATCGGTCCTTGTATGTGCTCGTCCAGTCGTCTTTGGTGGCTTTGCCAGGTTTGACGAAGAACAAGTCCCAAGCAGCAGTATTTGCAGAACCTTGACCGTTGGGATTGTCGGCCGGAGGCAACAATACATTTTTCATGTATTCCTGTGCCACCCGAGTGGTTTCTTCCAAGATGGTAAATCTATCCGAGGAACATTCATCATAGGCCTTGTCCCAATAGATACCCGGAACTCTTTTGTCAAGACATCTAACTCGTCTTGGCGAGCGTCACGCCTAAGTTTTGCTGTTGGAGCCAGGGCAACAGAATCGACGGGGCTGCTCTATATTGGCAAAATATAAGCTGCACCAAGAAGGAAGGCATAAGTATGAGCCATTTTGATGTGAGAACAACTTCGGAAATCAAGTGCTGGCGTATACTTAGGTGATATATGACGCAGTATAGTTTAAATGGAAGACGAAGCTCTCTATTGCCAGCAAGAATCTGATACAATAGAAAAAGAATGTCATTTCAGCTTCATATAGGACTCGAGAGTCTGCTTCGCCAATCCCCAAAGCTATTCGGATCCCCTAGCACGGGGCTGTACCAGGTGGTTGAGCTCGATGAAAGTTGGTTTCATGCTTCTAGGCAAGCGGCGTTAAGTATCGATGGCTTCGTTGGTCCGTCAAGAAGGGTTTCACGAGCATTGCCCGAAACACCAAAAGGCCCATCTTATGATGAGGCCCCAATCTGATACAACGTACAGGAGCTGAAAATGGACTAGACAGAACACTGAGCCGAAAATTTTGTTAATCGAACAAACCAAAGAAGTGTTATGTGATCTAAGCGTCTATACAATTCATAAAGCAGTGCTCTCTCTTGTTGAAACACACACGGAAGGAATCCAAGGATTGCATCAAGGCAGGGTTAAGGCTCAAAATAGGCATGACAGATATGTACATAGAAGGTTGCAGACTTGCAGTATGCTCCTGGCGATGATTGACAGTTGCCGGGCATGATCTTTCTTGACTTCCTTGACAGAGAGTAAATTACAACGGTATCTGTTTCTTACCCAACTGGATATACTAAAGCGAACATGTACACGCCCTTGGGGGCCGTTAAGCGCTGGCAAAATGCTACGTGGCTATGCAAAAAATTCTGAACTATTCCAAAGGAAGAGTACAAACGCCACCTCCGCCAGGGGAAGCATGTTTAAGAAACATTGCTCGAGAATAAGGCATTGACCTATTAACCAATGCGGCGCTTCGTTTGATCATTCAGGCATCGATGTCAAGAGAGCTGTCAGCCGATGGCACAGCAGTCGCGCGGTGCCACAGCGGCGTGTGCGTTAGCGGGCAGTGTATGGCAGTAGGCGAACCATGGTAGAGATCTCGAGTATGTACTGCAACAATCCAACCTGGCACGCCTATCCACTAGATGGAATTCCTTCTGATCCGGATCCTTCAATCTGTTTCAGTCGTGTTTGTTAATGCACGTGATGCTCAGGGCCTATTCTAATCGGGTTAGTCAGGGGTATCTGTTGGTTTAGTTAGCTACTGAATCGTCCACCTCCATAGAATCTACACACTTACACCTATCGCTGCTTCAACGGTGTTGAGCTATCACATTGCTGTGGTAGTGGTCTCGTTACGAATAGTTGGGAGAGCACGGCGCAGTAGCCTAGGCGCAGTAGCCTAAGCGTAGGGGTCATACTGTACATACCATGCCCCAAGCTGTTGTCTTCAATCTTCTGTATGATTCCATTACAGTGTCTCCACCACTGCTCTAGGTTATCAACCTCTGGATTTTCCTTTCCCCAAATCCACCCATTATCGCAAGTTTATTGCAAATGTATAAATCTCGGGTGTCCGTTTCATTGAGCTTCGCCGAGAAGTATTGTCATGGCTTTGATTTTGGTAGAACAGAAACAGAACACTGTCGGAACGGCCGACGAGGCCGAAAGACCGTGGACCATGGCTGCCGCTAACGCACCGAATCCATTGGGTATTCACTTGGGACCGACACATCTCACTGCTGCCGAGGTCACTGTGCGAGGAAATCATTTGGTTCCAGTAGCGCGAATCAGTGGTGGAATTGAATATCGCCAGGAGTACCTCCGCACGCTGGGACCAAGCTATCATCCCGATAGTTCTACGTCAGATCCTATATTCGCTGGTCCAGAGCAAGAACACGACTCGCTATCATTACTCAATACGGACAGTGATGAGAGCCGCAAAAACAGTCGGGTTTGCCATAAAGTACCCTCTAGGATGGGTCAGACCTTTCAGGATCGCCTTACACAAGGCTTACGGACTCTAGAGGTGCGAAATTGTCGGACATCCTCCAACGTGCGATGCATATGACGGTCATACCGTTCTTTCGATCGATTGCAACTCGGGATCGCTTGGGGTGTCCATTCTAGAAGCCGTAGAGGATATGAGTAACATATATGCACCCTCAGAGGACCCCAGTCTTGGGGAAGATTCCCTACCTATCGATCTCGATCGAACCCAATCCAACAAAGTCAGTCAGAGTATTAGAAAAACTATCTCTGAAGGCACTTCCACCGTCTCCTCTAGAAAGATCACACAGCCAATAGAATACAAGCCATTGAGGTCGGAGATAAGAGCGGTAGTGCTCAGTGGTGATTCATCTTCGCAAGGATTCCACAAGTTGCGCAAGCTCATGCGAGAAGAGTTTACAGACCTCTGCGATGGCCCAATATTAGATGATTTTGACCCAGCGAACGTGCTGGCTTATGGTGCTGCGCGACTGGCCAAGCAGTGTATCGTAGGGATGAAGAATGAGGGCAAGATGTTTGCGTGCGGTAATGCCACTGATTGGTTTCGTGAGCATGGCGCCGAACAGCTCTGGTAGAGATTTCCTACAGACTAGTAGCAGGGTTGTATGACTTCGAAGTCGAACCGTGAATTTTCAATCCTGGTTTTGGCGAATATAGGTGCAGCGCCACTGTACGGTATGTTAATTGTTGAATTTTATCGTAGAATGAGAGCTTAGGGCTATATTCTTCCCGGTCTCGAATACGGATTCTGACTTGCATCTAACGGTGTTTCCAAGGCGTGGCCACCGTGGGACCATGTACTATGCTCATTGTGGTCGTCTAGAGCAGAGGTATTGTGTAAATCGTACATAGAACCCTGAAGCAGAATTGTAACACGTAGGAACGTTGAATCGAAAAACGCTTGGTGAGACTTGACAACTTGCTTCGACAACATGAAAGCTTCCAGATCCTCGGATTAATTGCTGGATGAGAATGGGGGATTGGCACTTGGAAAAGCTGTCGAAAGCTAGCTTGGTGATGCTGTGGAGATACGGAATACTCATCGCCTATTTATAAACATGGGTAGAAAGTACAAGGCTGAGCTCTGTCTTACCTATTCTATTTACCTTGTGCAATGTCCATACCTTTGCCGTAGGCGAGACCATATGCACAATCCAAGGAGCAAGAACAAACCACTCTAGATCCGAAGCATCGGTCTGATGCTCACCACATAAGGCATCTTCAATCTGAGTAACAAACATTGAGAGTCTCATGTCATAGACGCTCACCATCAGCCAACAAATGGCTGGTTCCCAGCCAGCTTCGCTGGTCTCCACCCACAAAACTTCAGATTCCGGCCTACGAGCTCATCTACACCCCCTAGTCCTTCTCACAATTTCAGACTTCATAACACGGCACACGCTACGTCGCCGCCAAGATCCCACAGTCGGCGCACTCATCGGACAACAAAACGGACGTGATATTAGCCTTGAGCATGCCTTTGAGTGCCAAGTGACCCAAGGAGACCAGGGCGCTATAATACTGCATCAGACGTGGTTCCAGGATCGGCTGCAACAGTACAAGGACGTTCATAAAGCTCCGGCTCTTGAGCTTGTAGGGTGGTTTTCCACGGCTCCCGCATCAGGCCCTCAGAGCCAACATGTACCGATTCATCAACAAATAACACATGAATACAACGAGACGGCGCTCTTGCTTGCATTCCACCCTTCGAGCGTCCTCGAGGGGGCTGCTGTTGGAGGCAAGCTACCCTTGACAATCTACGAGAGCGTCTACGAAAGCGGGCAAGACAGCGGAAAGGCAGCAAGAGGAAGTGGAGATGATACAACAATGGAGGTCGAGGGGCACGACGGAGCGTTGGAGTTGAGATTCAGGGAGGTGCCATATTTTGTGGAAACCGGCGAGGCAGAAATGATCAGCGTGGATTTCGTGGCCAGAGGCGGAGGTAATGCTACCGCTGTGGACACAAGCACGAAGAAAGGAGCCAAGAGTCAAGCATCACAAGGACCAGCATCAGACACACTCCGAGATTTCGGGCAGCCAAAGGAAGCCAAAGCTGTCCCAGATACGTCCATCCTTTCCCCAGAAGACGAAGAGCGTATGTGACAGCCTGTTCCTCTTTTCAATATTCGGCTAACAAAACTGACATCAACAGTCATTGCCTCTCTCACCGCCCGCGCAAACGCAGTCAAAATGCTCCACACCCGCATCCAGCTCCTAAAAACCTACCTACAAAACCTCCCCCCCTCCTATCTCACCACCCCACCACCCCCATCCGACCCATCAGCAGCACCACCCGACTCCTCCTCCTCCTCCTCCTCTACCACCACCACCACCACCACCACCCCAACCCAAATCTCCC
>JAABVA010000712.1_pt1 | contig 39910 bp, 41 predicted proteins | sample 5560331 | NCBI WGS metagenome assembly JAABVA01 (sample SAMN12812661, study PRJNA571458) | rock metagenome | isolation source: Antarctica rocks | place: Antarctica: Victoria Land, Mt New Zealand sud | collected 2016-01-07 | reverse complement strand
GCAGACAGGTGCCGCGCGGGGTCAAGCGCAAGATGAGCGGCTACCCGCTGCGCCCTCGCACCCCACAGCCGACCACGCGCATCGACTTTAACGCCGCCATTCGGATTACAAAGTGAACAGTATTGGGCCTAACCTATTTGATCGCCAGCCACAACCTGAACATTGTCCGGCGCATCACCGGCCAGACCGTCGTCATGTACTTGGGCCAGATCGTCGAGCAGGGCGCGACCGGCACGCTGTTCGCTTCGCCCGCGCACCCCTACACGGCGGCGCTGCTGTCCACCAACCCCAGCCTTGACCCAGCGCGCCGCCGCACCCGCATCGTGCTGCGCGGCGAGATCCCGAGCGTCCGCTCGCCGCCCGCCGGCTGCCGGTTCCATACGCGCTGCTGGCAGGCGCAGCCGCGCTGCATCGCCGATGCTCCGGCGCTGCGGACGCTGGCCGGGCGGGCGGTGCGCTGCCATTTCCCGCTCGGCGCAGACTAGCCGCGCCGCCCGATCCGGGCCATGAACCCGCCATGAACGCCAAACCATCCGCCCCGATGCAGGACCCTACGCGGGAGATCGCGTTCGACCTGCTGACCACCGTGCTCGACCGCCGCCGCCCTTTGGAAGAGGCGCTCGATACTGCTTCACAAGCCGAGCCGCGCGACCGGGCGGCGGCGCACCGGCTGGCGGCCGCGGTGCTGCGGCGGCTCGGGTCGCTCGACGCCGTGCTGGAGCCGTTCCTGACGCGGGCGCCGCCGGAGGGGGTGAAGCACGTGCTGCGGCTGGGGGCGGCCGGGCTGCTGCTGCTGGACACGCCGCCGCACGCTGCGGTCGCGACCGCGGTGGCGCTGGCCCGCACCCGGCGGCTCACACCCTTTGCCGGGCTGGTGAACGCGGTGCTGCGGCGGGTGGCGGAGGCAGGCCCGGGCGCGCTCGATGGGCTGGACGGCCCGCGCCTCGATACGCCGGCCTGGCTCTGGGCCAGTTGGGGCGCCGACGCGCGGGCGATCGCCGAGGCGCATGGGCACGAGGCGCCGCTTGACCTATCGCTGCGCCCCGGTGCGGAGCCGCCGCCGGGCGGGGTCGTGCTGCCGACCGGGTCGGTGCGGCTGCCGGCGGGAACGCGGGTGCAGGACCTGCCGGGCTTCGACGCTGGCGCGTTCTGGGTGCAGGACGCGGCCGCCGCCCTGCCGGCCAAGCTGCTGCACGCCCGGCCCGGCGAGCGCGTGGCCGACCTATGCGCAGCCCCGGGCGGCAAGACGGCGCAGTTGGCCGCGACCGGCGCCCGCGTGTCCGCCGTGGAGTGGGACGCCTTCCGCCTGCGCCGCCTGCATGAGAACCTCGCCCGCCTGCAGCTTGAGGTCGAGGTGGTGCAGGCCGACGCCGCCGCCTGGACGCCGCCCGCTTTGTTCGACGCTGTGCTGCTCGATGCGCCGTGCAGCGCCACAGGCACGATCCGCCGCCACCCGGACGTGGCGCGGCTGAAGCGTCCGCGCGACCTTATCGAGATGGTCGCCGGCCAGGACCGCCTGCTGGCGGCGGCGGCGGCGATGCTCCGCCCTGGCGGCCGGCTGATCTATGCCGTGTGCTCCCTGCAGCCGGAGGAGGGGCCGGGGCGTATCGGGGCGCTGCCGGGCTTGCGGCCCGATCCGTTCACCGCGGCGGAGCTGGACGGCATCGGGCCGGCGCTGACGGCCCAGGGCACGCTGCGCACCCACCCGGGCCTGTGGACCGACCGCGGCGGCATGGACGGCTTCTTCGCGGCGCGTTTTGTCCGGGTGTGATGGCTTGCGTCCACCGTCCGCGGCTTTAGAACCCTCCCATGCCGCACCCTGATCCTGCATGGCCGCCCTCCGGGGTCGTCATGGCGCCCAGCCTGCTCGCCGCCGACTTCGCCCGACTGGGTGAGCAGGCCGAAGCGGTCGAGGCTGCCGGTGCGGGGATACTGGTGGCGGGGACCGCGGTGTCCGGGACGGACGACCTGCGTGCCACCATGGACGGAATGCAGGGGGCAGCATGATCGATCCACGCCGTTGGGCGCGGGATATGCGCCGCGTCATGGCCGGGATGCCAGTGCTGCGCATGGGCCGGGTGCCGGACGCGCCGGCGCTGCCGGTCCGCGACCCCTGGCCCGGCGACCCCGCCCGCGGCGCTCGACTCCTGCAGGACGAGATCATGCTGGGCGGCACGACCCGCAGGCTGGCGCCCGGCGGCTGGGCCGATACGAGCGGCCATGAGTCGCTGCGTGCGATGGCGCACGGCTTCACCTGGCTGCGCGACCTGCGCGCCCTGGGCACGGACGCCGCCCGCAGCCGGGCCCGCACCCTGGTTGCAGACTGGATTGCCACCTCGTCGCTCGAGCGGCTGGCGCATCGCCCGGACGTGGCGGGCGCCCGGATCGCCGCCTGGCTGGGGCATTATGACTTCTTCGCCGCCAGCGCGGATGACGCCTTCCGCACCCGGATGATGGGCCGGCTGGTGGCGGACGCCCGCAGGCTGTCGGCGAGCCTGCCGGCCGAGGAGCTGGACGCCCGTGCGCTGACCGCGCTGAAGGGGCTGATCGCCGCCGCAGTGGCGTTGCCGGACCATGCGGCGTTCCTGACCCGCGCGCTTCGTTTCCTGCCGCAGGAGATCGCACGCCAGGTGCTGCCGGACGGCTGCCATGTCGAGCGCAGCCCGGCCGCGCAACTGGCGGCGCTGCAGGACCTGACGGAAATCCGCGCCCTGCTGCAGGCCGCGCAGGCACAGCAGCCAGTGGCGCTGTCCTCTGCCATCGAGCGCATGGCGCCGGCGCTCCGCGCGCTGCGGCACGGGGACGGCGGCCTCGCGCTGTTTAACGGCGCGAAGGAGGAGTTCGCGCCGCTCATCGAGCTCGTGCTGACGCAGACCGGCCGTGGCGGGCGGGCGGCGGCGGGGTTGACCGAGGGCGGATTCCACCGGCTGCAGGCAGGGCCGAGCGTGCTGCTCGTGGATTGCGGCGCCCCGCCGCCGCCCGGCATCGACCGGCTGGCCCACGCCGGCACGCTGTCGATCGAGGTATCGGTCGGGCGCGACCGCATGATCGTGAACTGCGGCGCAGCGCCGGCCGCTGGCCCTGCCTGGCAGGACGCCACCCGCGCGACCGCCGCGCACTCTACCCTGGTGATCGCCGACACCAACTCGTCCGAGCTCCGCCCCGGCGGCATCGGCCGCCATCCCGGCCAAGTGGACGTGCAGCGGCAGGAGGCCAACGGCGCCCATTGGCTGGAGGCGAGCCATGACGGCTATCAGGCCGGCTTCGGCGCGCTGCACCGCCGCCGCCTGTATATGGCCGAGAGCGGTGAGGACATCCGTGGCGAGGATGCGGTCGAGTCCGCGGTCCCGCAGCCCTATGCCGTGCGTTTCCATCTGCACCCCGGCGTGGCTGCCATCCTGCAGCAGGACGGCGAGACCGTGCTGCTCCGGCTGCCCGGCGGCAGCAATTGGCGCCTGCGGGCCGAGGGCGCGCAGGTTTCGCTGGAGGAGAGCGTCTATCTCGGCGGTCCCGACCCGCGCCCGATGCAGCAGGTCGTGCTGACCGGGCACTCCGATGGCGCGCAGCAGGTCAAGTGGGCGATCACGAAGGTCGTTTAGGCCGCGGCGCGCCGATGATCCCGCAGATGCGGCATTTGGCGCTGGTGCAGCCGCGGGTCGGCATCGGCGACATGATCTGGCATCTGCCGCACATCCGGGCGCTGGCGCGGCATGTCGGAGGCCGGGTCACGCTGGTCACCCGGCCGCGGTCGATGGCGGACCAGTTCGTCGGCCCGGAGGATGGGGTGCACGGCATCCTCTATGTCGAGCGCGGCCAATGGAGCCCAGGCGGCCGGCACGAGGGCAACGCCGGGATGGTGCGGCTGGTCCGGGACCTGCGCGGGCTGGACTGCGATGGCGCAGTGCTGATGACCCGCAGCCGGAACCTGACGCTCGCCGTGCTGGCGATGGGCGCGCGGCACCGGCATGGCTATGGCATCGGCATCCAGCGCCGGGTGCTGCAAGGGCCGTTCTTGCCGCCGTCGCTTTTGAAGGGCCATCCCTACGACCAGGCTACGGCGTGGATGGAGGCGGCCGGGATCGCGCTCGGCCGTCCGGACCCCGTCGTGCATGTCGGCGAGGCGGACCGGCTGGCGGCGGCCCGGCGGCTCGGGATGGGCGGCGCTCCGGTCGCACTCGGCATCGCCGCGTCGGATGATTGGAAGAATTGGGGAGCGGCCAACTTCGCGGCCCTGGCGGCGGCGCTGCTGGAGGCGGGCTGGCCGGGCGTGGTGCTCGTTGGCGGTCTGGCGGAACAGGGCATGGCCGACGCGATCATGGCCAGGCTCGACGCCCGAACCGGCCAGGTCCGGCTGGCGCTGGGCTGGCCGCTGCGGGAGCTTGCGGCGCTGCTGGCCGGGGTAGCGTTCTACGTTGGCAACGATACGGCGGCGCTGAACATGGCGGCCGCGGTCGGCACCCGAAGCTACGGCCTGTTCGGAGCGACCGTGCCGTTGCGGCACAGCCAGTTAATTGTTCCCGTACTACCGCCGGGCGGCCTCGATCGGGTGCATGGCATGGCCGCGATTACGCCTGCGGCGGTGTTGGAGGCAGTCGGCGGTGGAGATACAGGATAGACCAACGGTTGAACGGTCTGTCACTCTTTTGTCGCAAACTTACCCAAGTGGCGATTTCACAGAAATTAACTTTGCGCTAATCACAACTATGTTATTTTCTCGAATCAACCCTGATCGAGGACGGCCATGCCAAACACGGAATTCAGCGCCGGCTACCTTGCCAATTTCGAGGCATCCCATCTGATGTCTGAGGCAATGCCCGGCGCAGTGGTGATGCACCTGAAGCGGGACATCCCGAGCGAGATCGCGGCCGGCCGCAAGCCGCAGCGCATGTTCATCGAGTTGACCCTGGGCGAGGCCGTGCAGCACTGGCGCGATATCGGCAACCTGATCCGCCGGGCCGGAGCGCTGGAGAGCCAGCCGTCCCACGCGGACGCCGCCGGTAATCTTTAAGGTTCTAGCTTAGGCCGAGGCCTGCATCTGCGGCGGCATCTCGATGTCGATCTCGAGCGTCGAGACATCGTCGCCGCGGTCCAGCTTGACGACGACCTTGTCGCGGTCGATCTGCATGTGCTTGGCGATCACTGCAAGGATCTCCTCCTGCAGCACCGCGACAAGCTGGGAATGGCCGCCGACGCCGCGTTCGTGCGCCAGCAGGATCTGCAGCCGCTCCCGTGCGACCGGGGCGGAGGTGCGCCGATTGAAGAAATTGAAGAGGCTCATGCGACCCTCCGCCCAAATAGCTTGCCGAACAGACTCTTCTTCCCGCTCGGTACCGACATCGCGAGCTTCTCGCCGAGCAGGCGCCGCACTGCATCCGTGTAGGCGCGTGCAGGCGCGCTAGTCGGATCGGCAAGCGTCACCGGCGCGCCCAGGTTGCTGGCGCGCAATACGTCCTGACTCTCCGGAATGATGCCCAACAATGGGATCGACAAAATCTCGAGGATGTCCTCGGTCTTGAGCATCTCTCCCCTTGCTGCGCGCACCGGGTCGTATCGGGTCAGCAACAGGTGCTTCTCCACGCGTTCGCCCTTTTCGGAACGCTCGGTCGTGCTGTCCAGCAGGCCTATGATGCGGTCGCTGTCGCGGACGGAGGAGATCTCGGGATTGGTCACCACCACCGCCTCATCGGCGTGATACATCGCAAGCTGCGCGCCCCGTTCGATGCCTGCCGGGCTGTCGCAGATTACCCAGTCGAACTTTTCGCGCAACTCCCCCATTACGCGGGCGACGCCCTCGGACGTCAGCGCGTCCTTGTCGCGGGTCTGGCTGGCAGGCAATAGGTGCAGGGTGTCCAGCCGTTTGTCGCGGATCAGCGCCTGCGCCAGCTTGGCGTCGCCCTGCACGACGTTGATCAGGTCGTAAACGACCCGGCGCTCGGCCCCCATAATCAGGTCGAGGTTGCGTAGGCCCACGTCGAAGTCGACGACAACCACCTTCTTCCCGGTCTGCGCCAGCGCCGCTCCCAACGCCGCCGTGGAGGTGGTTTTGCCCACGCCTCCCTTGCCCGATGTCACGACCAAGACCTTGGCCATCGCGGTCACCTCATATCTGTAGAAAACTAGTCGAGCGCAGCGATCGCGAGCTCGTCGCCGTCCAGCCGAACCTGGACGGCGCGGCCCTGCAGGGCCGGGTCCATCTCGTCGGCGGTCTTGTAAACGCCGTCGATCGCCAGCAGCTCCGCCTCCAAGCGGCGGCAGAAGATGCGCGCGCGCCCTCCGCCGGGCCCCGGGCCCAGCAATCCGGCGATAGCCCGGCCACGCAGCGTGCCGTAGATGTGGATCGACCCGCCGGCGATGACCTCGGACCCCGACGCGACGGAGCCGATCACCGTCACGTCGCCGCCGGTGAACGCGACGCTTTGGCCCGAGCGGACCGGTCGGTCCACCAGCAAGGCGGAGGGCTCGCGTTCTGCCGGCGGCTCCGGCTCCGGCGGCGGCTCGCCCGCCACCAGGACCGGAAGGCCCACGGTGCGGCCGCCGGTCAATACGGGCGGCAGGCGCGGCAGCAATGGGCCCAGCGCCGCCTCGTCCGCATTCTCGATGCCGATGACGCGGATGGCACGGGCGGCCAGCTCCTCGATCAGGGCGGGAAACCCAGACTCGGTGCCCGCTAGGCCCTCGAAGTCGAGCACGACGGGTCGGCCGTCGAAGAATCGGGGCGAGCGGGCAAGCTGCGCGTCGAGCTGCGCCATCCAGTCCGCGAGCGGCTGGTCCGGCATGAGCACGACGGCCATGAACGAGCGGCCGCGAAGGCGCAGGAAGGGGCGGGGGCGGGCTGCACTGGTCACGATCAATTCGGCGTACTGGCACACTGCTTGCGCGTCAACACGATTAGACACGCAGAATGATCGACGGCTGGATTGGTTGTAATAAAGCCGAAACTGGGCCCGTCATCGCGGGCCGGGACAATGGGCGTTGATGACAGCGCCCTATTGTGGGAGGACCAGCGCATGACCTTCCTCCCCGTCCCAGCCATCGACCACGTCGTGATCAACGCTCGAGACCAGTTGGACGAAGCTTCCGCGATCTATGGGCGCCTGGGCTTCGCCTTGACCCCGCGCGGGCATCACACCCTGGGCTCGAGCAACAATCTGGCGATTCTTGGCACCGACTATATCGAGCTGCTGGGCGTCGTTCCCGGCGTCGGCAACCGGACCGACGTGCTGGACTGGCCGGCCGGCCTGAATGGCCTGGTCTTCAAGACCTTCGACAGCGACGCCACATTCGCGGCTCTCCAGAACGCCGCAGTGCCGGTGCTGCCGCCGCAGGAATTCTCCCGCCCCGTCGAGATGCCCGGCGGTCCCCGCGACGCCGCCTTCCGCACCGTGCGGCTGGAGCGCGGCGCGGTTCCGGCCGGCCGCGTGTTCTTCTGCCATCACCTCACGCCCGGGCTCGTGTGGAACGACGCCTGGCGCCGGCATCCGAACGGCACGCTCGGCATCCTGCGCGCCGTCGTCTGCGCCACCGACCCGGCCGCGCTCGGCGCCCTGTTCGCCCGCATGTTCGGCGCCGACAGCGTGCGGCAGACGGCGGATGGCTGCACGCTGTCCGCCGCGCTGGCCCACATCGACGTCATCACCCCCGCTGCGCTCGATCTAGAATTCGGCGCTGCCGCCCCCAAAGCGGAGGGCCGCGACCAATTCATGGCAGCGCTCATCTTACGTACGCTATCAGTGGACCGGGCCGCTCGTGCGCTGCAGGACGGCGGCATCGCAGCCGCGCAGGACAGCCAAAGCATCATGGTCGCCGCGGACGACGCGTGCGGCGTGACGCTGGTTTTCCAGGACTGACGAGAGATGGCCGGCCTGTTTCGCAGCACCGCCTGCCCGCACGACTGCCCAAGCACCTGCGCGCTGGAAGTCGAGGTGCTCGACCACGCCCGCATCGGCGCGGTCCGCGGCGCCGCGGACAACACCTACACCGCCGGGGTAATCTGCGCGAAGGTGGCGCGCTATGCCGAGCGGGTGCACCACCCGGGCCGCCTGACCCGCCCGCTGATCCGCACCGGCGTCAAGGGTAGCGGCGCGTTCCGCGAGGCAAGCTGGGACGAGGCGCTGGATCATGTGGCGGGCGTGCTGACCGACGTCGCGGCGCGGCATGGGCCGGAAGCCGTATGGCCCTACTACTTCGCCGGGACCATGGGCCTGGTGCAGCGCGATGGCATCAACCGGCTGCGCCACGTCATGCATTATTCCCGGCAGCGCAACACCATCTGCTCGACCTCGTGCGAGAGCGGCTGGATTGCCGGCGTCGGCCGCTATGGCGGGCCGGACCCGCGGGAGATGGCGCAATCCGACCTGATCGTCATGTGGGGCGGCAACCCGGTGTCGACCCAGGTGAACGTCATGACCCATGTGACCCGCGCGCGAAAGCAGCGCGGCGCGCCGTTCGCGGTGGTCGACCCCTATCGGACGCCCAGCGCCGCGAGCGCCGACATGCACCTGGCGCCCCGCCCAGGCACCGATGGCGCGTTGGCCTGCGCCGTCATGCACGTCATGTTCCGCGACGGCTATGCCGACCGGCCCTACATGGCTCAATACGCCGACTGCCCGGACCGCCTGGAGGCGCATCTGCGCGACCGCGGCCCGGCCTGGGCGGCTGGGATCACCGGGCTGGCGATGGCCGAGATCGAGGCCTTCGCCGCGCTCTATGGCCAAACCGAGCGGGCGTTCATCCGCGTCGGCTATGGCTTCGCCCGCAGCCGCAACGGCAGCGCCAACCTGCACGCCGTCACCTGCCTGCCGACCGTCGCCGGCAAGTGGCGCCACCCCGGCGGCGGCGCGTTCTGGAACAACCGCGGCACCGGCATCTACCATTGGAACAAGACCCTTATCGAGGGCCTGGACGCGCGCGACCCCAGCACCCGGCAACTGGACATGAGCCGGATCGGCGCCGTGCTGACCGGCGACCGGACCGAACTCGGCGACGGCCCCTCGGTGCACGCCCTGTTCATCCAGAACACCAACCCGGTCGTTGTCGCGCCCGACAGCAACCGCGTCCGCGGGGGCTTCCTGCGCAATGACCTTTTTGTCTGCGTGCACGAGCAGTTCATGACCGAGACGGCGGCGCTAGCGGACGTCGTGCTGCCCGCCACGATGTTCCTGGAGCACGACGACCTGTATGGCGCTGGCGGCCACACGCATCTGCAGGTCGGTCCGAAGCTGATCGATCCGCCGGGCGAATGCCGGTCGAACCACGAAGTGCTGCAAGGGCTGGCGCAGCGCCTGGGCGCGCAGCACCCTGGGTTCGAGATGACGGCGATGCAGCTCGTGGACGCAACGCTGCGCGCGTCTGGCTGGCCCGGCGCCGAGGAGGTCATCGCCCGCCGCTGGATCGACGCCGACGATGGGTTCGAACGCAGCCACTTCCTGACCGGCTTCGGCTTTCCAGATGGCCGCTTCCGCTTCGCGCCCGACTGGGCCGCCGTCGGCCCGCATCACGCCGGGATGCCCGCACTGCCGGACCACTGGGCCGCCACCGACGAGGCTACGCCGGAGCACCCGTTCCGCCTGGTCGCCGCCCCGGCCCGCAATTTCCTCAACACGAGCTTCACCGAGACGCCCGGCAGCCGGAAGCGCGAGGGCCGGCCGACGGCGCTGGTCCATTCGGACGACGCGGCGCGGCTGGGCATCACCGAGGGCAGCCGGGTCACGCTGGGCAACGAGCGCGGGACGGTCACGGTGCACGCGCGCGTGGTCGCCGGCATGCAGCCCGGCGTCGTGGTGGTCGAGAGCGTGTGGCCCAACGCCGACTTCGGCAACGGAGTCGGGATCAACGCGCTGACCAGCGATGCGCCGGCCGCGCCGAACGGCGGCGCGGTGTTCCACGACACCGCAGTGTGGATGCGCGCCGAGCCAGCGCTAGCAGCCTCAGCCGAGTAGTTTATCCGACCGAGTGCCGCTGCAGGTCGGCCAGTGCGCAATGCTCGAGGGCGGCCGCCTCGGTTGCGTGCAACGCGACGCGGGGCGCGCAGCCGGCGAGGAAGGCCTCCTGCCACCGCGGCGCGCACAGGCACCATCGGTCGCCGGGCTTCAGCCCAGGAAAGCCGTATTTGGGCCGCGGCGTCGACAGGTCGTTGCCACGGCTCCGGCTGAAGGCGAGGAACTCCGTGGTGACCTCGGCGCAGACGGTGTGGCTGCCCAAATCCTCCGGTCCGGTCTCGCAGCAGCCACTCCGGGTGAAGCCGGTCATGGGATCGAGCGAGCAGGTCGCGAGTGCACTGCCCAGGACATTATACCGTGGGGCGCGGCGCTGGTTCGGGTTGACATCGTCAAGCGGAATGGCGGGTCTCCAACGGTTTACTGTTCAAGCCTGAAGCGGATGCTGACGGGCACGATCAGTTGCGCGAGGCTCATGCTCGGCGGGAAAGGCGGCACTTGCTGGCCAGAGAGCATCGCGCGCGCCGCGTCGTCCAGCAAGGCCGAACCCGAACTGCTGGTGACGGCGACGTCCAGCACCCGTCCGGCTGCATTGACGGTGAAGCGGACCCCAACGGTGCCCTCGTCGCCGCGCTGCCTCGCCCGCTCCGGATAGCGCTTGTGCGCGGCGAGCCAGCCACCGAGTGCGATCCGCCAGCCAGGGTCGGCCGCGGTGGCAACTGGCGGGGTAGCGGGTGGAGCTGCAACCGGCGGAGCTGTCATAACTGGTTGCCCATTTGGAACCAATGCCGCAGACGCAGCGGGCGACGCTGGGCGAGGCGGCCGCACTGCGACGGGTTTGGGGCGCGGTGGGGACGGGATAACTAAGGAGGGCGGCAACGCGGGCGGGGCCAGAGTCGGCGACTGCTTATTCGGCTCAGGCGCTGGTTCAGCGGACGGCTCTGCAGTTGGCTCCGGCGCGCCAGGTTCAGGCAGCAGGTCCGGCGTTGCGTCAACAGACGGCATTGGGTCGGGTTCGGGCTCGGAAGCAGCCTCAAATACAATTTCGATGGGCTGGTCTGGCACACTGCGCACAGAAGTCGGATGCACCAGCATAAGCCAGCCTAGCAAAGCCGCATGGATCAACAATGAGCCCAGAATGGGCAAGCGATGACTGTAGCTGCCTAAAACTGAATTCAACCGCCGTACCATCGCTCTTCATGCAGCGATGCGCCACTGCTCCGGCGCACCGCCCTGTCGGACTAGCCCTCTTTAGGTGCGTAGGCCACGCAGTATCCGTTCGGGCTGATTTTACCGGCTACGATCTTGCAAGCATTCGGCTCGACCCATTGCGCGCATATGTTGCACTTCTGGCCATCCTTGGGCTCATTCTGGTATTGTACCAGCTCCTGGGCGATCTTCTCGTCCTCGGCACGGGCAGTGGGTATGCCGCTGGCAGCCACGCCGGTTGCGCCGACTGCGATTATCATGCCTGTCCGCAACATATCGCGGCGTGACGTCCCGTTACGGTTCTGCATAGGTTAGCTCCTCCTCAAAGTTACGGCCCTGTCCATGCGGAGCGGTTGATTGATCAACGTATCCGGTCATCCGCCGCCCGCGAAGGCTGACGCAGCAGCAAGCGTAGAGTTTCGCTAGGCGACCCGCTTGAGATGAAGTTCCGACCAGATCTCCGACAGCGACGTGACAAGGTGGGCGATGTCGGCGTCGGAATGCAGCGGGGACGGCGTGATGCGCAGCCGCTCCGTGCCGCGCGGCACCGTCGGGTAGTTGATAGGCTGGATATAGACGCCGTACTGGTCCAGCAACCGGTCGCTGATGTGCTTGCACAAGGCGGCGTCGCCCACCATCACCGGCACGATATGGCTTGGGTTGTCCTGGTGCGGCACCCCGGCCGCGTCTAGCGCCGCGCGCAGTTGGGCCACGCGGCGCTGCTGCCCTTCCCGCTCGATAGAACTCACCTTCAAATGCCGTATGCTGGCCAGCGCACCGGCGCACACGGCCGGCGGCAGCGCGGTGGTGAAGATGAAGCCCGACGCGAAGCTGCGCACGAAATCGACCATGGCAGCGGATCCGGCAATATAGCCGCCCACCACGCCAAAGCCCTTGGCCAGCGTGCCCTCCGTCATGGTGATGCGATGGGCCAGGCCCTCCCGCTCCGCGACGCCGCCGCCACGCGGGCCATACAGGCCGACCGCGTGCACCTCGTCCAGGTACGTGATCGCGTTGTGCTTCTCGGCCACGTCGCAAATCTCGGCGATCGGCGCGATGTCGCCGTCCATGGAGTAGATGCTCTCGAACACGACCATCTTCGGTCGCTCCAGATCGAGCTGCGCCAGCTTGCGGTCGAGGTCCTCCGGGTCGTTATGCCCGAACACCATCTTCTCGGCCCGGCTGTGCCGGATGCCCTCGATCATCGAGGCATGATTCAGCGCATCTGAAAGCACGACGCAGCCCGGCAGGCGCGCACCCAAGGTGCTCAGCGCCGCCCAGTTCGACATATAGCCGGAGTTGAACAGCAGCGCGCTCTCGGACTTGTGGAGGTCGGCGAGCTCCTCCTCCAGCATGACGTGGTAGTGGTTGGTGCCGGCGATGTTGCGGGTGCCGCCGGCCCCGGCGCCGCATCTATCCAACGCCTCGTGCGAGGCCTCAAGCACCAAGGGGTGCTGACCCATGCCGAGGTAGTCGTTCGAGCACCAGACCGTCACGTCGGATGGGGCGCGGTTGCCCAGGTTGCTCAGGTGCACGGCGGATGGGAATGCGCCGGCCCGGCGCTGCAGATCCGCGAACACCCGGTAGTTGCCACCCTGGCGCAGGGTGTCGAGTTCGCGGCGGAAAAACCGGTCGTAGTCCATCGACAACTCCAAATCGCGTCAAAACGTAGCGGCAGCGCTGGGTCGGGGCCGTTTAATCTTAGATAGGGTGGGCCGCCGCAGCGTCAGCACCCAGCTCCAAAGCTTGACGAACGGAATCGGCAGAATGAGCACCCAATGCTCGATGACCGCGAGCGTCAGCATGGTGATCACGAAGGTGAGCCCGGCGAAGGCGGCTTCGTTGATGCCGGGCATGGCGGCACGCTGCACCAGCACGACGATCACGGCGGTCCCTGCTGTCACGGAGGCCGGAAACAGCGCATTCATCGGGCGGCGGCGCAGATAGCTCTTCAGGTAGCCGAGATGGGCCGGGATGAACTCTTCGCCGAGGTTCAGCACGCCCAGGAAGAAGTTGAGCTTGGCGCTGGCCCGCATCGCCCACAGCACGAGGAAGGTCCAGGTGCCGACCTGGTTCACGCCGCCCCAGGTGCCATAGAGGATGACCGCGGCGGTCGCGATGATGGCGAACTCGTGGTAAAGGCAGGCATTCACGCCGTGGACGAACCGCTGCCACTCACTGGCGCCGGGCGGGCTGCCGATGCGGCGCGGGCCGGTCACATAGCCCATGAAGAAGCCCATCTCCTGCCAGCCCCAGGCCAGCACGGCCCAGGTGAAGGCGGCATAGGCGCCCCAGATCGAGCCATCTCTCGCGGTCACGGCGATCTGCCATAGCGATATGCCGAATAGTGCCGTCCCAGCCGACATGCTCCAGCGGAACGTGCGCGGGTGTAGGTTGTCCAGCCAGATGATCAGCCCGGTGCTGAACCACCAGACGAATAGCGCATAACTCACAGGGCCGGCGCAGGAGGGCATGATGGCCCTGCGCTACCAGGCGGGGGAAAGCCGGACCTGCTCCGGCATCGCATTGTTCTTGGGAGCGATGAGATACAGCCGCGCAAACGCCACAGCGGCGGCTGCCGTCAGCGCCGCGCCCTTGATCCGGCCCATGACCCCGCCCTGCCGCCGGGCTGCGCCCTTGGCGACGGTGATGGCGCGCAACCGCTCGAACCCGGCAGCAAAACCGGGATGGTCGAGGTCGAGCGACACCGGGAACACCTGCTTGCAGATCTCGGTCGTGATGCGGAACACCCGGAAGTCGTAGTCGGTCGGGTCGACGCCCAACGCCGCATGGAACACCGGCCGCGCATGGTCGCGCACATACATCGTGGCGAACACCGCGATCAGGAAAAAGCGGATCCAGAGCTTGTTAAGGCCCGTGAGCACCTTGGGATCGGCGCGCATGAGCAGGGCGAACGCCTCGCCATGGCGGAACTCGTCGGCACACCACTGCTCGAACCAACCGAAGATCGGGTGGAACATGCGCTCGGGGTGGCGCTCCAGGTGGCGGAAGATGGTGATATAGCGGGCGTAGCCGATCTTCTCGGACAAATAGGTCGCGTAGAAGACGAACTTGGGCCGGAAATAGGTATATTTCTTGACTTTCGTCAGGAAGCTGAGGTCCACGCCGACGCCGAAGTCCTTCAGCGTGTCGTTGATGAACCCGGCGTGCCGCGCCTCGTCCCGGGTCATGAAGTTAAACAGGTCGTGGATGTCGCCGTCCTTGATCCGCTTCTTGATCTCGGCATACAGCACGCAGCCGGAAAATTCGGCGGTCACAGAGCTGACGAGGAACTCGAGGAATTCTGCCCGCAGGTCGGGCGGCAGGGTCGACAGGTCGACGTCGAACTTCTCGTTGCGAATGAAGTGGCCCTTGTTGGTGTCGGCACGCAGCTCGGCGATAAGCTGGTCCCACTCGGCCCGCACACCGCTAACGTCGATGCGCTCCATCGCGGCGAAGTCAGTGGTATAGAAGCGCGGGCTGAGCACCGTGTCTTCCTGGGCCTGGCGCGTCGTCTCGTTTGGGGCGGTCCGGGTGGCCATTCCTCAGCTCTCCTTCGGCAAGAAACCGACTTCATACAGCTCGGTTAATTCAAACATGGCGGTGAACTCGGTCCACAGCCGGGTCAGCGCGCCGGCACGGGTGACAGTCGCGCGGCAGCGGCAGGTTAGCGCATCGCCAAAATCGATGCCGGATGGGACGCCATGCACCTGCACGCTGTCGCCGGGCCGGATGTCGATGCCGTCGGGCACGGCATGGGCATGGAACGACAACGGGGTCTGCTCGATATCGACATCGCAGTCGACCTCGACGGTCTCGCCGCCCAACAGCCATCCACCCGTCATTGCGTCTCTCCATGCGCCGTCAGCAGCTTGCCAAACACCTCGGTGTTCGTCGAGCCGAATGCCTCCAGCTCAAGGCGCCGGCCCGTGGTGGGGTCGTCGAGCGTCAGCCGCCCATCGCTCCAGGACGTGAGATGGAAGGGGTCTTCGGACCCGATGCCCTCGCTGCGCCGCGTGCGGGCAAGACCGCGCAGAGTGCCGCGTACAAAGCCGTTCTCCCCGGTGAGCACCTCGACCGGCGAGCCGTCCCGCGCATCCGTTATGATCACGGAGCCGTCCGTGCCGTCGGCGAACCGCAGGTCGCGCGCGGCGACCACGGACCCCGTCGTCTCCACAGCGCCGGTGTTCGTCATGCGCCCGGCCACCGCCGCGGCCAACGACAGGCCGACCATGGCGAACAGGCCGACCAGCGGCGCGCGTGGGAAATACGGGGACGGTGTAGCCAACGCAAGCCTCCCTTCTTAAGCGGCGACGGGCGTCTGCGACCCTGTTACGCCCGTCGTCACATGGACCGGCTGCAGCTCGGGAGTGACCGGCGCCGGCATGTCGGCCGATGCGGCCAGCGCCCGCGCCAGCAACTGTCCCACGCGGCCCACGTCCGGAACGGCCCGGAACATCGGCTCCGTACGCGCCAGCCGCCACGGCCGAGCGTGCGGCCACAATACCAGATAAGCTAGCTTATCTCCGGAGTTCAGCAAGAGCGAGATATCGCCAAACCCTTTCGCACGCGATTTCAGCGCCGCCGATTCGATCTTGCGGAACGGCAGGTTGATAGTCATCGGCAAGGCAAGGCCGAACTGCATGACGACCCGCCGATCAGTGATCGTATAGACCGTCGACCAGCCGACGAGCCACGCATAGGCGGTCAGGAACCCGATCGGCACCAGCGCAGCGCCGGCCAGCTTGGCCGTCGAGAGCGCGGCATCCTGCAGCGGCGTCCCGTCCACCGCCGCCGCGACAAAGCAATAGGCGATGATCGCGGCGAAATAGAGCGCCAGTCCGCGGACGTGGAACACGTTCAGGGCCAGCCGCCGCCAATCGGGCGCGCCCTGCCACAGCACCCGCTCCCCTTCGGGCAGCCGCTCCGGCAGGCCCCGCAGCGACTCATCCACAGAAGGCATCACGGCGCTCACAGCAGCGGCCCCTGGCGCTTGGGCGTCGCGTACATCAGGCCGCCGGCGTAGTAGGCCACGAGCTTCTCCTCCTCGAGCAAAGTCACTGTCTCATTGTCCTTGATGCGCGGGACCGTCTGGAACTGGGCGCCGGTGATCGAGCCGACCTTGACCCGCCGGCGCCTCCGGTTGATCTGCGCATAGTGCTGCGGCAGCAAGATGTGGTCGCCGCCATCCTTGAGCTCGACCTCGTAGTAGCGGATCACCACCTCGGAGCGATCGATCCAGCTGTCCACGATAGTACCGACGCTGACCTTATCGGCGGCGATCACGTCCATGCCGTGCGGGTTCGCATCCTCGGTCGCGAGCCAGAAGTCGGGGAGGATGCGGAGCGGCACGATCTTCGGCAGGGCGTCGTCGAAGGTGTGGTCCGGCACGTCCGGCCGGAACTGGGCATAGGCGCCGGGCCCGATCGCGGCCAGCATCGGGTCGCCGACCGGCTGCCGCGACGATCCTTCCCAGGCGGCGGTAGCGACCGCGTTCACTTGGTCCACGCCCTCCGCCCGCGGTGCTTGCCGGGAGTCGCCGTCGGCAAGGACGAATGTCTTAGGCGGCGGTACGCCCGGCCAGCCCTCGGGATGGGAGCCGGGACGGTCGCCGATCATCGGGTAGCCCTCCCGCTTGTTCTCGCGGAGCAGGTAATAGACTAGCCCGGCGAAAAACAGCCAAAATGCGTAAAGCGTGAGTTGGGCGACGTCGATATAGCTGGTCAGTGCGCCGGTTTGCATTGTGGGACCTCAGCAGTCTGGAGTTTAGCGGGAGTATCCGAGGATGGCGAAGGCGGTGGCCGGGCTGGTGCGGTCCAGGCGGACCAAGGGGCCAATCGCGACCAGGGTCACGAACAGCAAGACGATCTCGATCGAATAGACGGCGACGTAGCCGGTGGCCGGATGGACCAGCGTGACGCCGAGCAGGCCCTGGTCCGCCAGCATCGACACGCCGTCCCGCACCAGCCCGCTGATCGCGACGGCGCCGCCGGCGGCCGAGGCCTGCACCGCGCCCCAGATGCCGAGCGTCAACCCGACCTGGCCGCGCGGCGCCGTGGCCATCGCCGCCGTAAGGGTGCAGTGCGCGAACAACCCGGCGCCGAACCCGATCATCGCAACGCCGGAGGCGAACAGCGCCGTGCTGTCGAACGGCGCCGCGAACACCACCGCAGTAAAGGCCACGAGGCCGGCCAGTGCCCCGGTTCCCGCGAGGCGATACGGGTCGGCGCCGCGGCCCAGGCGGTAGGCTGCAAGCGCAAATCCCAGCACGCCGCCCACCGCCAGCAGCGCCGTCATGGCCGTGGTGGCGCCGACCGTCAGGTGCAGCACATGGCCGCCATAGGGCTCGAGCAGGATGTCCTGCATGCTGAACGCCACGGTGCCGAAGCCGAGCGCCACCAGCCGGCGACGGGACTGCCCGCCGGCGTTGAAGGCGCGCCAGGTCTCGGCAAAGCTGGGCCGGTCGCGGTCGCGCGCCGTGCGGGCCGGATCGCGCGCTTCCTGTTTCCAAAGTGCGATGGCGTTCAGCACCATGGTCGCCAGCGCCGCGCCCTGCACCACCTGGATCAGCTTGATCTGCGTGAAATCGGCCAGCAAGGCGCCGAACAGCAGCGCGCTGGCCACCATGCCGAGCAGCAGCATCACGCAGAGCAGCGCCACGACCTTGGGGTGCGCCTCCGGCAAGGCGAGGTCGGTCGCGAGCGCCAAGCCCACCGTCTGCGTCGTGTGCAGCCCGGCACCGACCATCAGGAAGGCCAGCGCTGCCGCGGCCTGGCCGACCCAGGGCGCCGCGTGGCTGTCACCCGACAGTAGGATGAGCGCGAACGGCATGATCGCCAGGCCGCCGAACTGCACCAGGGTGCCCATCCAAAGGTAGGGCACCCGGCGCCAGCCCAGCACGGACCGGTGCGTGTCCGACTTGTAACCGACCACGGCCCGCAACGGCGCGAACACCAGCGGCAGCGAGACCATTGCCGCAACCAGCCAGGCCGGCACGCCAAGCTCGACGATCATGACGCGGTTCAACGTGCCGATCAGCAGCACGACCGCCATGCCGACCGTGACCTGGAACAGCGACAGGCGCAGCAGCCGGCCCATCGGCAGGCCCGTCGACGCAGCGTCGGCGAATGGCAGGAAACCCGGGCCGATCTTGGCCCACTTGCGCCCCGCCGCATCATTCAGCGCGGCCAGGCGGGCGGGGATGAGGCGGCCGCTCATGACCGGACCAGCTCCAATGCCTGCGAGGTGTAGAAGCCACCGGCAATGCGCTCGGTGCGGGCTGCGCGCCAGCCGGCCATCGCAGGGTCGTCTCGCAGCAGGCGGCCGATGGTGGTTGCACGCACCGGCTCGATCGAGGGCGCGCGGTCGCCGCGGGGGAACAGCCGGCCAGTTGCGTGCATCACGGACAGCAGTGGCGTACGCGGGGCAAAGGTGAACAGGACCGAAGTGGTGCTGCGCGCGGCCAATCCGGCCACCACGCGCGCCATGTCGGGTGCGCGATAGTGGATCAGGCTGTCCATGCCGACGACGTGGTCGAATGCGCCCAGCGCCGGGTCGGTCATGTCGCCGACGCGCCATTCGATATGGCCGCCGTTGAGATCGCCCGGCATCCGTTCGCCCGCAAGCGACACCAGCGTGCCGGCCAGGTCGATCGCCACCACATGCGCGCCGCGCCGCGCCGCCTCGACCGCCAGCGCGCCTGTGCCGCAGCCGGCGTCCAACACGCGCTTGCCGTGGAGGTCGTCGGGCAGCCACGACATCAGCGTCGCCCGCATCCGGTCGCGCCCGGCCCGCACTGTTGCGCGGATGCCGCTGACTGGCACATCCGACGTGAGGCGTTTCCAGGCATCGGCCGCGGTACGGTCGAAATAGGTCTCAAGCTGGCCGCGGCGCGTAAGGTAGGAGGCAGACTGCATCAGTCGTATCCCAGTAGGTCGAAGATCTCGCGGTCGCGCATCGGGCTGCCCATCAGCGGCTCTGTGCCGGCCCATAGGCTCGCGGCGAGGCGCAAGTATTCGAGCTTGACCGCCTCCAGCTCCGGCGACGTCTCCATCTCGAACAGCGTGCTCTTCTTCAGCCGGCTGCGGCGGATCACGTCGAGGTCGGGGAAGTGCGCCAAGGTTGAGAGGCCGGTGACGCCGTTGTAGCGGTCGATCTGGTCGGTCGCCGCGCTGCGGTTGGCGATCACGCCGCCGAGCCGCACGTTGTAGTTCTTCGCCTTCGCTTGGATCGCGGCGACGATGCGGTTCATGGCGAAGATGCTGTCGAAGTCGTTCGCCGTCACGATCAGCGCGCGGTCCGCATGCTGCAACGGCGACGCGAAGCCGCCGCACACCACGTCGCCGAGCACGTCGAAGATGACCACGTCGGTCTCCTCGAGCAGATGATGCTCCTTCAGCAGCTTCACCGTCTGGCCGACCACGTAGCCGCCGCAGCCGGTGCCGGCCGGGGGACCGCCGGCCTCGACGCACATCACGCCGTTATAGCCGGGGAACACGAAGTCCTCGACGCGCAGCTCCTCCGAATGGAAGTTCACACTTTCCAGGACGTCGATGACGGTCGGGAGCAGCTGCTTCGTAAGGGTAAAGGTGCTGTCGTGCTTCGGGTCGCAGCCGATCTGCAGCACGCGCTTGCCGAGCTTGCTGAAAGCGGCCGACAGGTTGGACGACGTCGTGCTCTTGCCGATGCCGCCTTTGCCATAAACGGCGAACACCTTGGCGGTGCCGATCTTAAGGTTCGGGTCGAGCGCAACCTGCACGCTGCCGTCGCCATCCTCACGCGACACCTTGTTGCGGACGGGGTAGGGAAGGGTTGCGATTGTCATGCGGCCAGCTCCACTTCTACGCCTTCGAGGCGGTCTTCCATTTCCTCGCCCGCGCGCTGCAAAGCGTCGAGCGTGGCCTGGTCGGGTGACCAATAATTGCGGTCGGTCGCCTCGATCAGGCGGTTCACGATCTTGGCGGACGCCTTGGGGTTGAGCGCTGCGATCCGCGCCCGCATCTCGTCGTCCAGCACGTAGGTTTCGGCGAGCTGCTGATAGACCCACGGGCTGACCTCGCCCGTTGTCGCCGACCAGCCGAGCGTGTTGGTCACGTGCGCCTCGATCTCGCGCACGCCCTCGTAGCCGTGCTTCAGCAGGCCCTCGTACCACTTGGGGTTCAGCGCCCGGGTGCGGGTTTCGAGGTTGACCTGCTCCGTCAGGGTGCGGACCGCGCCGTCGCCGCGCGTCTGGTCGCCGATATAGACCGCCGCCGCCTGGCCGCCCCGCGCGCGCCGCACCGCGCGGGTGATGCCGCCCAGTGTGTCGAAGTAGTGGTCCACCGTCGTGACGCCCAGCTCGATGCTGTCGAGGTTCTGGTAGGTAACTTCGACGCTCGCCAGCACGTGGCTCAGCACCGCCGATTGCCGCTCCGGCCGTCCGGATACGCCATAAGCAAAACCTTTGCGGCTGACATAGGCGTCGGCCAACTCGTCCTCGTCGTTCCAGGTGCCGCTCGCGACCAGCGAGTTGACGTTGGCGCCATACGCCCCGTCGGCGTTGCCGAACACCCGCAGCGCCGCCTGCTGCATGTCGCCGCCATGCTCGGCGATGAAGTCCAGAGCGTGCTTGCGGATGAAGTTCTCTTCGAGCGGCTCGTCCGCCAACGCGGCCAGCAATGCCGCCTCGGCAAGCAGCTTGGTTTGCAGCGGCAGCAGGTCGCGAAAGATGCCGGACAGGGTGATGACGACGTCGACGCGCGGGCGGCCCAGGGTCGCCAGCGGAACCAGATTGGCGCCGCTCAGCCGGCCGTAGCTGTCGAAGCGGGGCTCGACGCCCATCAGCCACAGCGCCTGCGCGATCGGCCCGCCTTCGGATTTCAGGTTGTCGGTGCCCCATAGGACCATGGCGACCGTCTCCGGCACGCCGTTGCCGTCGGCGGCGTGCCGGGCCAGCAGCCGGTCGGCCTGGCGGGCGCCGTCCTGCACGGCGAACTTGCTGGGCAGGTGGAACGGGTCGAAGCCGTGCAGGTTGCGGCCGGTCGGCAGCACCGCGGTGGTGCGCAGCAGGTCGCCGCCGGGCGCCGGGCGGATGAAGCCGCCGTCCAGCGCATGGATGATCGCCGGCAGCTCGTGGTCGTGGGTCAGCAGCGCCTCCAGCCGGGCGCGCTCGACGGGTTCGGTGACGCCGGCGAAGTCGAGCATCTCCGTCCGCTCCTGGGCGCTCGGCGGCTGGCCGATCACGTGCAGGCCGTTCGGGATCAGGGCGTATTCCAGCTCCAGCAGGGCCGCGCCCAGCCGATCGATCTCGCCGGCGGCCTCCGTCCAGGGGGGCTCGGCGGTCGCCAGATCCACCGCGACGGCCTGCGCCTGCACGAGGGCGGTGAGCTGCGACCGCTGCTCGGCCTCGGTTTCCGGGTCCATAGCGCGCCAGCGGTCGAGCGACGCCTTTAGGTCCAGCAGGCCGCGATACAGCCCGGCATGGGCCACCGGCGGCGTTAGATAGCTGATCAGCACCGCATTGGCCCGGCGCTTCGCAAGCATGCCCTCGCTCGGGTTGTTCGACGCATACAGGTTGAAGTTCGGCAGGTGGCCGATCAACCGGTCCGGCCAGCATTCCGCCGACAGCCCGGCCTGCTTGCCCGGCATGAACTCCAGCGCGCCATGCGTGCCGAAATGCAGCACCGCGTGGGCGCCGAAATCGTGCTGAAGGTAGCGGTAAAAGGCGCTGAATGCGTGGGTGGGGGCGAAGCCCGTCTCGAACAGCAGGCGCATCGGGTCACCCTCGTAGCCGAAGCCCGGCTGCACGCCGACGAAGACTTTGCCGAACTGCTTGCCCATGACGAACAGCGTGCCGCCGTCGGTCAGCACCTTGCCGGGCGCCGGCCCCCAGCTCTTTTCAATCTGCGGCAAATAGGGCTCGCGCCGCACGTGGTCGTCCACCGGGATACGCACGGCCACGTTGGCGTCGGCGCCATACCGGTCCGCGTTGCCCTTCTGGATGCTGTCCTGCAACTCGGCGACGGTCTCCGGCACCTCGACGTCATAACCGGCAGCCTTCATCGCGTGCATCATGTTGTGCAGCGAATGGAACACCGCGAGGTAGGCGGCGGTCCCGGTCGCGCCGGCGTTGGGCGGGAAGTTGAACAGCACCAGGGCGATCTTGCGCGCCGCCCGCGCGGTCCGCCGCAGCGCCACCTGCTTCGCTACCCGCGCCGCCAGAGTCCCCGCCCGCTCGGCATGGGAAACCATGTCGCGGGAGCAGGTCTTGCCGACGCAGCCGGCGCAGGGGTTGTCGGTGTTGGCCCGGCCGCAGCGCCCGCCGAACGTCATTGGCGACATGCCGCCGTCCAGCTCCGGCAGTGCGACCATCATCGTCGCCTCGACCGGCAGCAGGCCGCGCGGGTCGAGCTGCCACTGCTCCAGCGTCTGGAACTCGACCGGGTGCGCCGTGATGTAGGGCACATCAAGCTTGGTGAGCATGACGTCCGCGGCCGAGCTGTCGTTGTAGGCGGGGCCGCCCACCATGGAGAACCCGGTGAGCGAGACCACCGCGTCCACGGCCGTCACGCCGTCCTTCATAAAGAACGCCTCGACCGCCGGACGCGCGTCGAGGCCGCTGGCGAAGGCCGGGATGACGCGCAGGCCGCGCGCCTCCAGCGCGTCGATCACGCCGTCATAATGCGCGGCGTTGCCAGAAATAAGGTAGGAGCGCAGCAGCACCAGCCCGACCGTACCCACAAGGCCGGTCCGCGGCAGCTCATCGAGCCGCTCGACCACACGTCCGGGCACGCGGGGATGATAGAGGCCAAGCTCGGGATACTCGATCGGAGCGGCCACGGTCAGCTTGCCCTGAAGGGCCCGGCGCTCGCCGGTGGAGTACTTGCTGACCAGCATGCGGATCATGCTGCCCATGTTCTGCTCGGACCCGGCAAGCCAGTATTGCAGCGTCAGGAAGTAGGTGCGGACATCCTGCGCCGTGCCGGGAATGAACTTCATCAGCTTCGGCAGGCGGCGCAGCATCTTCATCTGGCCCGCGCCAGACTTCCTGTTATCGCCGCCCGGCTTGCCGCGCAGGCGCTTCAACATCGCCAGCGCGCCCGATGCCTCCTGCGACATGTCGAAGCGGCCAAGCTTCGTCATCTTGGTGATCTCGCCGGCCGACATGCAGCAAACCATAGCGTCGCAGTGGTCGCGCCGGGCGGCCAGCGCCGGCTGCACGGCGCGGATGTGGTCCTCGAGAAACAGCATCGTGGCGATCACGATATCGCCCTCGGCAATGGCCGCGTGGCATTCGGCGAGCTTGTCCGCGTCGCCGCCCCACTCGTCGGCCGCGTGGATGCTGAGCTGCAGGCCGGGGATGTCGCGCTTCAGCTCGGCCTCGGCTCGGAAGGCCGCGCTGGACAGGTGGCTGTCCATTGTAACGATAACGACACGGGTGGGGACGGCGCCGGGTGCGAGCGTCTCAGCGGCCATAGTGCGCCTTTGCATCATAGAGCGTATCGACCGTTATGGTCGCGAGACCTTGCGCCAGCGCGAATTTCTCGGTGTTGCGCCGGGCCTTACCGCGGACGAAGAACGGGATTTTGCCGACCTCTTTCTCGGCCTCCGGCGCCCAAACCAGCGAACCCGCCGGGGCCAATACCGGCTCCGGCTCGGAACGCGACTCTGGGCGTGGCTGGGCGGCGTGGCCCAAATGCGACGGTGCGGCGTCGCCGTGGAACTCCGCGTCCTCACGGAACATGCCGATTAGGTGCTCCTCAAGCCCCATCATCAGCGGATGGATCCAACTGTCGAACAGCACGTTGGCGCCCTCGAAGCCCATGACCGGGGAGTAGCGCGCGGGAAAGTCCTGCACGTGCACCGGGGCGGAGATGACGGCGCAGGCGATGCCCAGGCGCTTGGCGATATGCCGCTCCATCTGGGTGCCCAGCACCAGTTCCGGCTGCGCCTCGGCGATGCGGGCCTCGATCTCCAGGTAGTCGTCGGAGATCAGCGGCTCGACGTCATACAGCTTTGCCGCCTCGCGGACCTCGCGGGCGAACTCCCGGCTGTAGGTTCCGAGGCCGACGACGGTGAAGCCCATCTCCTCCCGGGCGACGCGGGCGGCGGCCACGGCGTGGGTCGCGTCGCCGAACACGAATACCCGCTTGCCAGTCAGATAGTTGCTGTCGACCGAGCGCGAATACCACGGCAGGCGGGACGGCGACGCTGCCAGAACGGCGGCTGGATCGACGCCGGCCAGCGCCGCGACCTCGTTGATGAAGTCGCGGGTGCCGCCGATGCCGATCGGCATCGCCTTGGTTGCCTTCTGGCCGAAGCTGCGGGCCAGCCACGCCGCCGCCTGCCCGGCGATCTCCGGATACAGCACGACGTTGAACTCGGCGTCGGCCAGCCGCGCGATATCGGCGGGAGTCGCACCCAGCGGCGCCACGACGTTGACGTCGATGCCGAGCTGGGCCAACAGCCGGGTGATCTCGACCACATCGTCGCGATGGCGGAAGCCGAGGGCCGCCGGGCCGAGCACGTTGCAGCGGGGACGGGCGCCCGGCACACGCTCGGGGCGCGGCGTGCCCGGCGGCGGCACGGACGGGCCGGCGAAGGCGCGGACAACCTGGTAGAAGGTCTCGGCTGCCCCCCAGTTCTCTTTCTTTTGGTAGGACGGCAGCTCCAGCGCCACGACGGGTATGGGCAAATTCAGAGCGCGGGCAAGGCCGCCGGGGTCGTCCTGGATCAGCTCGGCGGTGCAGGATGCGCCAACCAGCAGCGCCTGCGGCTGGAACCTCGAATAGGCGTCGCGCACGGCGTCCTTGAACAGCTCCGCCGTGTCGCCGCCGAGGTCGCGGGCCTGGAACGTCGTGTAGGTGACGGGCGGGCGCTTCGGCAGCCGCTCGATCATGGTGAACAGGAGGTCGGCGTAGGTGTCGCCCTGCGGCGCGTGCAGCACGTAGTGCACGCCCTCCATGGCGGTGGCGATCCGCATAGCGCCGACATGCGGCGGACCTTCATAGGTCCAGAGCGTGAGCTGCATCGGCCTCAGACCCTCAGCCGCAGGCGGCGGTTGAGCGGGCGGGCGAACAGCTCGGCGAGGTCGGCGGCCTGGTCGTAGCCCTGGATGGGGGTGAACAGCAGCTCGATCGACCACTTGGTGCTGATGCTCTCGGCCTCCAGCGGGTTGGCGAGGCCAAGGCCGCAGACCACCAGGTCCGGATGCGCCGCCCGGGCGCGGTCGAGCTGGCGGTCGACGTCCTGCCCCTCGCTCAAGGCGGTGCCGGCGGGCAGCAGCGCGAGCTCCTCGGCCAGATGCTGGCGATGCAGATAGGGCGTGCCGACCTCGACGAGGCACATGCCCATCTCGCTCGCGAGGAACCGCGCGAGCGGGATTTCAAGCTGGCTGTCGGGGAAGAAGAAGATGCTCTTGCCGGCAAGCTCGTCGCGGTGGCGGGCCAGGGCGCGACGGGCGCGGTCGAGCGGCGCGCGGGTCACGGCGTCGAAGCGGGTAGGCGACACGCCCCAGGCGTCGGCCGCGGCCTGCAGCCACGCGGTCGTGCCCTCGGCGCCAAGCGGGAATGGCGCAGGCAGGCGGACGGCGCCGCGGGCCTCGAGCGCCCGGGCCGTATCGGCGAGGAAAGGTTGCGCCAGCAGATAGCGCGTGTTCGGCCCGACAGCCGGGAGCGCCAAAGCACTGCGCGGCGGCATGAACTGCACGCCCTCGACGCCCAGACCCTCCAACAGGCGGCGAAGCTGGTCTTCCACGACCTCGGCCAGGGCGCCGACGACCAGCAGGTTCTGCTTCGTGCCCGTCGCCTCCTGCGGCAGGATCGGCACCAGCGACGCCAGGCAGGCGTCCTCGCCCTGAGTGAACGTGGTCTCGATCCCGCTGCCGCTATAATTCAGCACGCGGACCTGCGGCATGTGCGTCGCAGACAAGCGCTCTGCGGCGCGGGACAGGTCGAGCTTGATGACCTCGGACGGGCAGGAGCCGACCAAGAACAGCAGGCGTATCTCAGGGCGCCGAGCCAGCAACTGGTCGACCACGCGGTCCAGTTCGTCGTTGGCATCGGCAATGCCGGCCAGGTCGCGCTCGTCGATGATGGCGGTGGCGAAGCGCGGCTCGGCGAAGATCATGACCCCGGCGGCCGATTGGATCAGGTGGGCGCAGGTGCGAGAGCCCACCACCAGAAAGAACGCGTCCTGGATCTTGCGGTGCAGCCAGATGATCCCCGTCAGCCCGCAGAACACCTCGCGCTGGCCGCGCTCCCGCAGCACCGGCGCGTCGTTGCAGCCCAAGGAGGCCGCTGCGCTCACGAAGTCAGACCCATGCCAGCAGTGTGCCAGCCCTCGTCCTGACGCCGGGCGGCCCGCAACTTCAGGATGAACTGTCCGGCGTTGATGACATATGACGCGTAGGCCATCAGCGCGAGCAGCATCAGCCCATGGGTGTCAAGCGCGCCTGACAGAAGGGCTGCGAGATAGGCGGTGTGCAGCGCCAGCACCAGCATGCTGACGACGTCCTCCCAGAAGAAAGCCGGGGCGAACAGATAGCGGCCGAACACCTCCCGCTCCCAGATGCTGCCGGTGATCATGATGGCATACAGGCAGAGCGTCTTCGTCACGATCGACGCCGTAGCGGCCTGCTCGCCCAAACCGGTGCTGAGATAGCGGGAGACGAGGCAGAGGCTGACGAGGAACACGACGAACTGCGCCGGCGCCAGCACGCCCTGCACAATGGTCCAGGGCGAGGCGTCACGGCGCAGGCGCTGGTCCGGGGTATAGAGCGAAGGCCGCCGCTGCTGGTGGAACGCCGGCCGAATGGCGCGTCCAGATGCCCCGCCCCAAGGGCTGCAATCCAGAGAATTCACGACGGATTCGATGAGGTGAGTAAACATCGGCTTGACAATGCCTTCCCTAGAAGGTGCGCTATCCCAGTGACACTGAGAAACGGTTCCCCAGCAGCTGTCTGATCGTTGCGAACGTGGACCCGTGCCATAACCTGTGTTTGCTTTGCTTGTCCCGGTTTGGCCCGGGATTTCTGACTGAACGAACGCTAGAGCCGGCCCCGCCGATGTGTCAAGCGCGCGTTACGTAAATCGAACTTGACACTCGATGTCAGGACGCTTCAACTTGGGGGAAGACAGTTGTGACGGGATCAATGACACAGCAGCTCGCCATGCAGGATTACCGGACGGAGGCCGACACCATGGGCGCGGCGAACCGTCAGGTCGCATGGTCGCGGGCCGCCTGGCACGAGCACCAGGAGCGCCGGGCCATCCTGACGCGGACGGTCGAGCTAGACGTGATCCCGCAGTTGCTGAAGGCGCATCCTCCGCGTGTCGTGCCGGCCACGTCGCCGCTGCTTGTCACGGCGGCGCACGTGTCGGACTTGGTCGGCCTGGTGCTGGCCCGCGGCGAGCCCGCGACGGTCGCCTTCGTCGAGGCCATGCACGACGGGGGTGCCCTGGCCGAGTCGCTCTATTTGGACCTGCTCGCCCCCGCAGCCCGGCGTCTCGGCGAGATGTGGGAAGACGATACCTGCGATTTCACCGAGGTCACCATCGGCCTGTGGCGGCTGCAGAACGCGATGCGCGAGCTGAGCCCCTCCTTCCTCCGCTCCCCCGAAATCCGCACCAACGGCCCGCGCGTGCTGCTGGTGCCGCTGCCGGGCGAGACGCACACCTTTGGCCTGTCCATGGTCTATGAGTTCTTCCGCCGGGCCGGCTGGAATGCCTGGAGCGGGCCGATCGCCGGCAGCGCCGATCTGCGCGCCATGGTGCGGCGCGAGTGGGTCGAGGTCATCGGCTTCTCGCTCGCCTGCGACGAAAAGCTGGACGTCGTGCGGGCCGAAATACGGTCGGTGCGGCGCGCCTCGCAAAATCCGGCCTTGGGCGTGCTGGTGGGCGGGCCTGGATTTACCGCCAACCCGCTGCTCGCAGCGGAGGTTGGTGCAGACGGCACGGCGATCGATGGGCGACAGGCGGTCCTGCAGGCGCAGGCGCTCGTCGACCTCGCGGTTAAACGTCGATAGCGGCCGGGTCCCTCACGCACGGGTCCGCCGCCTCGACTGATTGACGACCTGCAGGCCTGTTCCGGCCTGTAGCAACAAGACTAGGGCTAAGGCGGGGAACGAGGCGTGCACTGGGGGATCTCGGCACTCGTGAAAACTTTCGTATCACCACAGACGTCGCTGGGGAACCTCGACGCTGGTTCGGCGGCCTCGCTCATTGCGGCGGCGTCCGACATAACGCTGATCGTCGACGCGGATGGCGTGATCCGCGACACCGCGTTCCAGAGCACCGAACTGCTGGACGACCTGGACGACAGCGCGAACTGGGTCGGCCGTCCAATCGCTACGACCGTAGCGCCGGATAGTTGGACGAAGATCGCGGCCGTGTTGCGCGAGGCGACCACCGCCACCGCGCCGAAGTGGCGCCACATCAACCACCTGACCACCGACGGCCGCTCCGTGCCGGTGCTGTATTGCGGCGTGCAGGTCGGTGCCGACGGCCGCGTCGTGTTGTTCGGCCGCGACCTGCGCGTCACGTCCGCTCTGCAGCAGCGCTTGATCAATGCGCAGCAGTCGATGGAGCGGGACTACTCCAAGCTGCGCGACGTGGAGATGCGCTACCGCGTCTTGTTCCAGCTCTCGTTCGAGGCGGTGCTGATCCTCGACCTCGCCAAGCAGCGCGTGCTGGAGGCCAACCCGGCCGGCAGGGGTATGTTTGGCTCTGCATCCGAGGACATCGTCGGTCATACAGTGGCCGAGATTTTCAGCGCCGAGAGCATACCGACGCTTGAGGCGCACCTGGCTGCAGTTCGCAGCGGCGCTAGGGCAGAGGACGTGCCGGCCCAGCTCGTGCACGGCGACCAGCGGGTGCTGGTCAAGGCGTCGCTGTTCCGCCAGGAGAATGCGACGCTGTTCCTGATGCGGATCTTGCCGATCCAGGCGTCCGCCTCCATGCCCGCGTTGCCAGACGTGAAGACGAAGCTGCTGCGCGCGGTCGAGAGCGCCCCGGACGGCTTCGTCGTGACCGACCACGACGGCACGATTATCACCGCAAATGCGGCGTTCCTCGAAATGGCGCAGCTGCATCACGAGGACCAGGCGCGCGGACAGCAGCTCGACCGCTGGGTGGGCACGACCGGCGTCGACCTCGACGTGCTGACGTCGAACCTGCGCAGCCGCGGCTCCGTCCGCTTCTTCTCTACAACCATGCGCGGCGAGGCGGGCTCGGTGGCGCAGGTCGAGATTTCGGCCGTGTCGGTCCGCAATGGCGGGCATCCGTCGTTCGGCTACGCGATCCGCAACGTGGGGCAGCGGCTGCACGTGGAGACGCGGGCGGCCCGGCAGTTGCCGCGGTCGGTCGAGCAGCTGACCGAGCTGATCGGCCGCGTGTCGCTGAAGGAGCTGGTGCGCGAGGCGACTGAGGTGATCGAGCGGCTGTCGATCGAGGCGGCACTCGAGCTCACCAACGACAACCGCGCCTCCGCCGCCGAGATGCTGGGCCTGAGCCGGCAGAGCCTGTATGTGAAACTCCGCCGCTACGGCATCGGCGACCCGGCCACGGTGGAGCCGAGCTGATGGCCGCCATGCCCCCCAGCTTCGCCATATCCGACGCCGTTCCGGTCCGGCCCAGCGCAGCTGCGGTGCTGGAGCTGCTGAAGCCGATCACCTGGTTCGCCCCGATGTGGGCATTTACCTGCGGCATCGTGTCGTCCGGTCAGCCCTTGGCCGGGCGCTGGGCGCTGGCACTGGCCGGCGTGGCGCTGTCGGGGCCATTGGTGTGCGGCACCAGCCAGGCGGTGAACGACTGGTTCGACCGGCACGTGGACGCGATCAACGAGCCCGGCCGGCCGATCCCATCCGGCCGCATACCGGGGCGCAGCGGGCTGGTCATCGCAATCGCGTGCACAATCTTGTCGCTGCTGGTCGCCGCCACCCTGGGCCGCTGGGCGTTCGGCGCGGCAGTATTCGGCATTGCGCTCGCCTGGGCCTACAGCGCGCCGCCGGTTCGCCTGAAGCAGAACGGCTGGTGGGGCAACCTCGCCTGCGCGGCATGCTATGAGGGGCTGCCATGGTTCACCGCCGCCGCGATCATGGCCGGCGCCCTACCGGATTGGCGCATCCTCGCCATGGCCGCGCTGTATAGCGCCGGGGCGCACGGGATCATGACGCTAAACGACTTCAAGTCGGTCGAGGGCGACCGGCAGACCGGGGTGAACTCGCTGCCGGTGCTGCTCGGCGTCCTGCCTGCGGCCCGGCTTGCCTGCCTGGTGATGGCGTTGCCGCAGATCGTGGTGATCGGGCTTTTGCTAGGCTGGGGCCATATTGGCCACGCCGCGGCAGTGGCCGTGCTGCTGTTGGCGCAGGCCGGGCTGATGGACCGGTTCATGCAAGACCCGCGGCAGCGTGCGCCCTGGTATAACGGCACCGGCACGACGCTGTATGTGATCGGCATGCTCGTCACCGCCTTTGCACTGCGCCCGGCGGTCATGCTGTGATGCGGCCGATCGGCTGGCTGGGCATCTTGCGGCTCGGCCTGGTGCAGGCCGGGCTGGGGTCGGTCGTCGTGCTGGCGACGTCGACGCTGAACCGGGTGATGGTGGTCGAGCTTGCGTTGCCGGCGCTGATCCCGGGGGCGCTGGTCGCCTTTCATTATATATTGCAGGTGCTGCGGCCGCGGCTGGGCTACGGCTCGGATCTGGGCGGGCGGCGGACGCCATGGATCGTGGGCGGCATGGCGGCGCTGGCGCTGGGCGGCATGGGCGCGGCCGGCGCCACGGCGCTGATGACGGTGCATCTGGCCTGGGGCGTGGCGCTCGCTGCGGCGGCGTTCGCGCTGGTCGGCGTGGGCGTCGGCTCGGCCGGGACAGCGCTGCTGACCCTGCTGGCCAAGCGGGTCGACCCGCGGCGCCGGGCTGCGGCGGCGACGGTTGTCTGGCTCATGATGATCGCGGGCATCGCAATCACCGGCACGGTGGCGGGCAAGCTGCTGGACCCGTTCTCGCCGGAGCGCCTGGCGGTTGTTGTGTCGGGTGCGGCGGCGATCGCCTTCCTGGTGGCGACCTTCGCAGTGTGGGGCATGGAGGGCGAGACAAGCGCCCCCAGACCCGCCGTTGCGCATCCCGGCGGCTTCCTCACCGCGCTCGCGGAAGTCTGGGCGGAGCCGCAGGCGCGGCGCTTCGCCATTTTCGTGTTCGTCAGCATGCTGGCCTACAGCGCCCAGGAGCTCATCCTCGAGCCCTTTGCCGGCGCCGTGTTCGCGCTCACGCCGGGCCAGTCGACGGGGTTGACCGGCCTGCACCACGCGGGCGTGCTCGGTGGGATGGCGCTGGTCGCCGTGTGCAGCGTGCTCGCTGGGGGGTTCCGGGTCCGGGCGATGCGGATTTCCACGATTGGCGGCTGCGTGGGGTCGGCAGTGGCGATCCTGCTGCTGGCCGCGTCTGGCCTTGTTGGTTTTCCCTGACCGCTGCGCGAGGGCGTGCTGCTGCTCGGCGCTGCCAACGGCGCGTTCGCGGTCTCGGCGATCGGCTCCATGATGGGCCTGGCCAGCGACGGCCATGCCGCGCGCGAGGGTACGCGCATGGGCCTGTGGGGAGCTGCGCAGGCACTGGCATTCGGCGCCGGCGGGCTCGCGGGCACAGGCGCCAGCGACCTCGCGCGCCACGCGTTCGGCTCCCCCGCCACGGCCTACGCGGCGGTGTTCGGCATGGAGGCCGTGCTGTTCCTGGCCGCCGCAGGGCTGGCCATAGGCGTGTTCCAAACGCGCAACAATCAAGCGGTCCGGCGTCCGGCTTTGGGCGTCGACGCCGTGCAGGCGGGGTAGGGAGGCGATGATGGACGAGATATTCGACGCGGTCGTGGTCGGCGGCGGCCCGGCGGGCGCCACGGCGGCGACCGACCTGGCCCGCAGCGGCCGCTCCGTGCTGCTGCTGGACCGCGCCGGCCGCATCAAGCCGTGCGGCGGCGCCATCCCGCCGATCTGCGTGCGCGAGTTCGGCATCCCGGACAACCTGATCGTGGCCCGCGCGACCGGCGCGCGCATCATCTCGCCATCGGCAAAGGAGGCCGACATGCCGATCGGACAAGACGCGGCAGGGGGCGGCTACGTCGGCATGGTCGACCGCGAGATCTTTGACGAATGGCTGCGCGAGCGCGCCGAGGCGACCGGCGCCGTCCGCCGCACCGGCACCTTCGACCGCATCAGCCATGACGCAGATGGCGTCACGGTGCTGCACTATAATGGCAAGGACGGCGCGGCCGAGGTGCGGACCCGGGCGGTGATCGGCGCAGACGGCGCCCGCTCGAACGTCGCGAAGCAGTGCGTGAAGGGCTGGGAGCACGTGAAATACGTGTTCGCCTATCACGAGATCGTCCGCGCGCCCGACCCGGCTGCCTTCGACCGCTCCCGCTGCGACGTCTATTACCAGGGCAAGCTCTCCCCCGACTTCTACGCTTGGATCTTCCCGCACGGCGACACCATGAGCGTCGGCACCGGGTCCGCCCACAAGGGGTTCGGCCTACGCCCGGCCATCGGCGCCCTTCGCAAGACGATGGGGCTTGATGGGCTGGAAACCATCCGTCGAGAGGGCGCGCCCATTCCGCTCCGCCCGATGAAGCGCTGGGACAATGGCCGCGACGTGGTGCTGGCTGGAGACGCGGCGGGCGTAGTGGCGCCGGCTTCGGGCGAGGGCATCTACTACGCGATGCTCGGCGGCCGGCTCGCGGCGGAGGCGGTCGAGGCGCTGTGCACCACCGGCGACGTCCGCTCGCTGCGGCTGGCCCGCAAGCGTTTTATGAAGGCGCATGGCCGGGTGTTCTGGATCCTCGGCATGATGCAGTGGTTCTGGTACTCGAGCGACAGCCGCCGCGAGAAATTCGTGAAGATGTGCCGCGACCCGGACGTCCAGCGCCTGACCTGGGAAGCGTATATGAACAAGAAGCTCGTGCGCCGCGACCCGATGGCGCATGTGCGCATCTTCGTGAAGGATATGGCGCAGCTCCTCGGGGTCGCGCGCGCATGATGCGTCGCCAAATCGGCGGGCGCTGGCGGCCTATCGTCGTGGCGGGGCTGGCGGCCACGGTCGTGGCAGGGCTGGGTGCGGCCGCCACCGACATCGGGCCCTGGTACCAGGTGCTGCGGAAACCCTCGTGGCAGCCGCCGGACTGGCTGTTCGGCCCGGCCTGGACCCTGATCTATGGCCTGATCGCGCTCGCCGGCGTGCTGGCCTGGAACGCGGCGCGGGACCGGCGGCACGGCCTGAACATCGTCGGCGTGTTTGCGCTGAACGCGCTGCTGAACGTTGGGTGGAGCGAGCTGTTCTTCGGCCTCCACCGGCCGGACTGGGCGCTGTTCGAGGTCGTGGCGTTCTGGCTGTCGATCGTTGTGCTGATTGTCACAGCCTCCTCCGCCTCGCACGTGGCAGGATGGCTTTTGGCCCCATATCTGGCCTGGGTGACCTTCGCCGGGGTGCTGAACCTCGCCGTTGTGCGCCTCAATGCCCCGTTTGCATGACCATTAACCGGCGCCGAGGCGCCCACTACAACGACGCGCCGGGACCGATGGGCGTAGGGGAGTGACGATGGACCTTTTGATTGACGACGCCCACACGGCCCTGCAGGGCGAGCCGCCCGAAGCTTGCCTGCTCGCCCGCGCCGCGGTGACGGCACGGGCGCGGGTCGTCCCCAGCGTCAAGCCGCACCACCACGGCCTGCCGCTGCGCGTCGGCACCCGCGCCTCCCCCCTGGCGCTGGTGCAGACGCGGGCGTTCCTGTCGCTGCTCAGCCGCTTCTGCCCGGTCCTGCGCGGCATGGACGTGTTCCAGGAGCATGCGATCCGCACCACGGGCGACGCGACGCAGAGCACGGGCGAGCGCCTGGCCGACATCGGCGGCAAGGGGTTGTTCAGCAAGGAGATCCACGAGGCGTTGCTGGACCGCCGTATCGACTTCGCCGTGCACAGCCTGAAGGACCTCGAGACCGAGCTGCCGCCCGGCATCGTATTGGCCTGCGTGTTGAAGCGCGAGGACCCGCGCGACGCGCTGATCCTGGGTCCCGACTGCGAGATCCCGGACAGCGACGACCCCTACGCCGGCCTGCCACACGGCGCCATCGTGGGATCGAGCAGCGTGCGCCGCGCTGCGCAACTGCTGCACGCGCGGCCCGACCTGCAAATCCAGAATATTCGGGGCAACGTCCACGGACGGCTCGACAAGGTGAAGCGCGGCGACTTCACTGCCTCGCTGCTGGCGCTGGCCGGCATGCGGCGGCTGGGGCTGGAGGACGAGGCGTCCGTCCTGATCGACCCTGAGGTGATGGTGCCCTCCGCCTGCCAAGGCATCGTGGGGATCACGGTCCGCGCCGGCGATGCCGAGCTGCAGGACCTGCTGGGTGCTATCGAGGACGTGGAAGCCCGGTGCATGGCCACTGCAGAACGGGCGCTGCTGGGCTCACTCGACGGGTCCTGCCGCACGCCTATTGGCGGCTATGCGCGTTTGCTGCCCGAGGGGCGGGTGAATGTCACGGGGCTGGTGGCGCGCACGGATGGCAGCTTCCTGTTGAAGCGCAGCCTCGACTGCCTGCGCACAGACGTGGGCCGGGCTGCGGTCGAGCTTGGGGACAGCTTGCGCGCCGACTCGCCGCGGGACGTGTTCGCATGACGTGACGGGTAGTTCTTGCTGGGTTGGATTGTCTGTTATTCCAGGCCTTGCTTCCTATGTGATCGATATCGTGCAGTTCGCTACACTGCAAACCACTGGTTGCAAGGATACGGCAAGGATGCCGGACGTGTTCGAAGGCGTACATGCGCCGGCCATCTGCGTACAGCGGTCGTGGAAAGTGCCCTGCCATTACCCCGTTCCTGGGCACGGCGCACCATGACCTGGACAATTGTCATAGCCGCCCTTTCCGCAGTGGCATTGGCTGGGGCTGGCGGGCTCGCGACCGAGATTGGGCCGTGGTATCGCGCGTTGCGTAAGCCGACATGGCAACCGCCGGATTGGGCATTCGGCCCGGCATGGACGCTGATCCTTGGCATAGCAGCCTGGTCCGGGGCATTGGCCTGGGCTGCGGCGCCTGATACGGCGGGGCGCATCCGGGTCGTGGTGCTCTTTGCGATCAACGGCCTATTCCACTTTCTTTGGAGCCCGTTGTTCTTTCGCCTTAAACGGCCGGACTGGGCGCTTTTTGAGGTGGTTTTCCTGTGGTCCTCGTGCCTCGCGCTCATCATCGGCCTAGCTGAATTCTCGACCGCCGCCAGCTTGTTGATCGTGCCATATCTATTATGGGTCAGCTTTGCCTCATGGCTCAACCTGGCGATCGTTCGGCTGAATGGGCCTTTCCGTTAAGGATCGCCGAGACTGCCTTGCTTGATCGATAGCACCGCCAGCCGGGATTCCGTCAGCTATCCCACCCAGGCCGAGTCCGGTTCGATTACGTCGAGGCGGGTGAGGTCGACAGTCGTATGGCCCGCTTCATCCTGCGTGATGGTGTCGGCGAACCGTTGCCCGAACAGGAAGTCGGCGGGTCCGTAGCTTTGAACGTCTTGTATTTGTGCGCCAAGGGATTGGTCTCGGGCGTCGATCGACAGGAATAGCCGAGCATCTTCGCTGGCGAGGCGGTCGGCGTCATAGCCGTGCAACGGGCTGCTTTCGTCGATGGTGTGCATCAATGTCCAGGTCAGCACAAATATCTGTATGTCGGCGCGCTGCAGCCGGAGGTCATACACACGTCGGAATGCCTGCCCCTTGCTGCTCGGCACGGCAAGCAGAATGCCAAGCTTTGCAGTCATGTGGGTCAGCAGGGTCAAGCGGCCGTTGCCGAGCCGCAGCATTAGCGTGGGCTGACCGTTATGCATGGCCACCAACGCACGGGTTGCATACAGGATTTTGGACTTCGGGCGGGAGAACCGCACGAAGATCAACCCTGTCAAGACGGCCGTTAGTGCCATGCCGCTGAAGATCTCGAACGCCGAGACGATGTGCCCATAGGTCGTCGCGGGCGACATCGTGCCATAGCCGACGGTGGCCAGCGTTTCGAGGCTGAAGAAGAAAGCATCGCCTATCGAGCCTGGCCGTGCATTCGCGATCGAGCCCGGCTGCACCAAATAGAGCAGCGCGACGATAAAATTGACTGTGATCTCGATTAGCAACGCTGCGAGCGCAAAGCCAGGCCAGGACAGGCTGAGAGCCATGTAATAGGGGTCACGAAGGTCGAAGCGGGCGACTCCCCGCTTCGAGACTTCGAATGCGCCAACCTGGACGCGGCGGCTGGGGCTACGGCGTGGCGAGTTCAGCCCGGCTGCTTAGGGACATCGGCCGCCGGCAGCGGCTCTGGATTGGCGGATAGCGTGCGAAGGTAGGCGATGACGTCCGCCCGCACCTTCGCATTGCCAATGCCTGCGAAGCTCATCTTGGTGCCGGGTGCGTATGTGCTCGGCTTCAACAGCCACTTGTCCAGCTCGGCATAGGTCCAGGGACCCTCCTTGCCCTTAAGCACGGCGGAGTAGGCATAACCATCCATGTGGCCATGGGGAGCACCAACAACGCCATACAGGTTCGGGCCAAGGCCAGCCTTGCCGCCCTCGTTGAAGCTGTGGCAGGCGACGCAGCCAAGCTTGGCTGTGGCGGACTTGCCGGCGCCCACATCGGCAGACGCCAACAGGGCATTGACGTCAGACTCGCCGCTTGGTGCGGGCGCGGGTGCCGAAGTGGAGGCCGACGAGGCAACTGCTGCTGGAGCAAGCGCCGAGGCAGGGCCTGCGTTGGAGGCGGAAGCAGGGGCTACATTAGAGGCCGGGGAAGCGGGTGCTGCGGCGTTGGCCTGCTTGGCCGGAGCCTCTGGAAGCGGCAACGGGTCCTTGGCGAGGGAATGCAGGTAGTCAATGACATCGGCACGCTTCTTTGGATCGGAGATGCCGGCATAGCTCATCTTGGTGCCGGGCGCATAGGCGCTAGGCTTCTTCAGCCATTCGTTCAGCGCTGCGAAGTCCCAATTGCCCTGCTTGCCCTTGAGTGCTGCGGAGTATTCATAGCCCTGCATATGGCCATGCGGACCGCCCACTACGCCATAAAGGTTGGGCCCAACGCCAGCTTTGCCGCCCTCATTGAAGCTGTGGCAGGCAACGCAGCCAAGAGTCTTAACACCCGCCTCGCCGCGGCTAACGTCGGCGGAGGCGAGCAACACGGCGATCGGCGGCTCGGCCTCGGCTGGCGCCGCAGCAGCCGTCTGCTCGCCCTGCAGGTCGATCTTGATGGCCGTGCCCTTGATTGGTGCCGGATGCACCAAGGCGTCGCTGATCAGTCCAGCTCCCATAAAGGCAATGCCGGCCACCAGGAACGCAGCGACTGCCTTGTTGATCTCCATGCTGTCCATACGCGACCCCTGCCCTTTCTTTAGATACCGGCTTACCATGGAACGCGTCGCACAGTAGGTCGTGCCTCGCAACCCATCAGATATGTCCGTGCGTGAGCGTTTGGTATCTTGGGGTGGATTTCAGACCCATCAAGTGCGCCGGAACGAAGACGGGGCACGGTCGCCATGACGGCCGTGCCCCGTGGATGTGCCGAAAGCCGCCTGGTTATTGCGCCGGATGCCAATCCGCGTTGATCGGCGCAAGCCCTGCCTGCCCCCCTGGCTGCGCCAGCTCGGGGAAGTCCTTCAGCATGCTGACGCCATAAAGCGGCTTGTAGACGCCCTGGTGGCAGGTGGCGCAGGCAAGCTTCGGCGAGTCCCCGGTCGGGCCCAACCGGTTGGCCGGCCATGCGTTGCTGAGCTGCTTCAAGTAGTCGGCATTGAGGTCCCGGGTCATCCGGATGCCGTGCCACGCCGACACCTTGGCCGGAGAGCTCTGCGACCAATCGCTGAACGCTCGGCTGTTATGGCAGTATGTGCAGTTCACCCCAAGCGAGTTGCCGAAGTAGTTCATCAGCGCGAAGGTCCACTCCGCCTCCTTGATGGAGTGCCGGTCGGCGCCGGGCAGCGCCTCTTCGCCCTGAACGCGGATCGAGTGGTCGCCCTCCAGGAATGGCGTGAACGGGTCATACGGCAGCGACGCGTCGCCCACCGAGCCGGACGCGTAGTTCTTGCCGACCGAGGCCATGAAGATGCCATTGGACCTCTTTGGTCCGGGGTCGTTGAACCAGATATTATTCGGCACCGGGTTGCCGCGGTGGCAGGTGTAGCACGTGACCCCGGTCTGCTGCACGTGCGGCTGCCAGTCGGCGTTAATGTGCTGCGTCATCTGGATCATCCGCCGCGCCACGACTTTAGTGTATAGGCCATCCTCCGCCATGTTGGCAGTGTTGTGGCAATAGGCGCAGCCCTGCTTCGGCGACACCCAGTTGGTCAGCGACACCATCAACCGGGTGAACTGGCCAACGCTCAGGTCGCCCAGCACCTGCACGTTCTTATAAACGGCCGAAGACTTCGGCCCACCGGAAGGGGCGCTCGGCAGCGACGCCGGGACCTTGTTCTCGGCCAAGTATCCGGCGATTTGCTTCTCGTTGTAATTTACCTGCATTGCGGTGCCGCGATAGCCGCGCTGCACAACCTCCAGTGGTGGCGTCTGGAACTTCGACAGCATCGCGATCCCGAGCAGGACGGCACCAACCGCCCCGACTATACCAATTCCTGTTTTGATTCCGGGGATCATCGGACCCCTCCTCCTTGCGAAAGCGCCGGGTCAACCACCTGGCCCCACACGGCAGGGTAGTGTGGCGCTATCCCATGCTTTACCCCCCACAGGAACCAGTTGTCCACAACTGTTCCGGTTAGCAGGATGCCAATGCCGCCCGTGAGCGGGCAGAGCACGGCAAACCACCAAGCCCAGCGGTGGATGCTCTCGGCGGAGGCGCACCAACCCATGGTCCAGCGCCAGAACAGCGCGCCGCGCTCGAACGCGGTGCCGCGGTCCACGATCTGCTCCAGCTCGCGCTCGCCGCCGAAGCGACTGATGGCAAGCACGGTCGCGCCGTGCATGGCGAACAGCAGGGTCGAGCCATACAGGAACACGATCGAGAGCATGTGGAACGGGTTGTAGAACAGGTTGCCATAGCGGAGCGAGAACGCCGCCGTCCAATCCAGGTGCGGGAAGATGCCGAACGGCACCGCCTCGCTCCAGCTCCCCATCAGCAGCGGCCGGATAAAGCCGAGCACGAGATACAGCCAAATGGCCGCCGCGAACGCCCAAGCGACGTGGGTGCCCATGCCGAGCGCCCGTGCCCGTTGATAGACCCGGACCCACCACAACAGGATGGACGCCGTAAGGAAGAATCCAGCCATCAGCCACCATCCGCCCTCCTGCAGCGGCGGGAAGCGCAGGCCATAACCCGGCGCCGGCGGCTCGAGCGCCAGCCAGAACAGTTGGCGCACGAACTGCACCGGGCTCCAGTTCACCGAGGCCCACATATTGAGGCCGATGATCTCGAACGCGATGAAGCCGCAGATCAGCGAGGCGACGCCGAGCACGCCGAGGTAGAGTGGGCCGACCTGCGCATCGCCGAGCACGCCGAAGAGGTGGATGTAGAACGGCTTGCCGGATCGGGTCCAGGCGGTGCCGGTTACGGGCACCCCAGCATAGACGGGTCCGCGGACCTGCACGCGGGTGAAAAGGTTTTGGTATTCAGCCATGACTGCGTTCCCTCGAATTCCTGAGGCAATTCCCTGAGCTCGACTTTCCGCAATTTCAGGCCGCGTAGGAGAGAGTCTCGGCGAGACGTTTGAGAAGGCCCACCGGTATTTCGATGAGTTCTGTGTCGTCCCGGGACGTCGATAAATCCAACGGGCACCAAAG
>JAABVA010000711.1_pt1 | contig 39955 bp, 35 predicted proteins | sample 5560331 | NCBI WGS metagenome assembly JAABVA01 (sample SAMN12812661, study PRJNA571458) | rock metagenome | isolation source: Antarctica rocks | place: Antarctica: Victoria Land, Mt New Zealand sud | collected 2016-01-07 | reverse complement strand
CATAAAGGAGTGCCAGCGTCTTGTAGAGAACGATGTATCGCAACCGCGCACTCATTATCCCTGGAGGGCAGGCATTCATGAGGATTTTCAATACCCTGACGAGGCAAGTGGAAGAGATTGAGCCTATCGATGCAAATAAGATAAAAATGTATTCGTGTGGACCTACCGTGTATCGCTACATCCACATCGGCAATCTACGTACCTTCACGATGGCAGACTGGCTACGGCGTGCCTTCGAGTATCGCGGCGTAGAAGTGATGCATGTCAAAAACATTACCGATGTAGGCCATATGCGGCGCGAAGTGGTCGATCAAGGTGAGGATAAAGTCGAGGCGCAGGCGCGAAAAGAGGGCAAAACCTCACTACAAATTGCTCAATACTATACTGATGCCTTTCATGAAGACGAAGAGAAACTGAATATTCTGCCCGCTCATGTCTTTCCGCGTGCTACACAGCATATCCCTGAAATGATTGAGATCATTCAACGCTTAGAGGCAAAGGGTATTGCCTACGCGGTGAATGGTAATGTCTATTATGATATCAAGCGTTTCCCCGACTATGGCAAGCTTTCCGGCAATCTGCTGGAACATATGATGGCGGGTGTGCGTGAGGGTATAGATGCCGACCGTCATAATGTGGAAGATTTTCCACTATGGAAGGTGGCGGAACCTGGGCGCGAGATGGCGTGGGATAGTCCGTGGGGACGTGGCTTCCCCGGCTGGCACATCGAATGTAGCGCGATGGCAATGAAGTATTTAGGGGAACAATTCGACATTCACACTGGCGGCGTCGATAATATCTTTCCCCACCATGAAGACGAGATTGCACAGAGCGAAGGTTTTTCGGGCCATTCCTATGTCAACTACTGGGTGCATGCTCAACATCTCCTCGCCGATGGTCAAAAAATGGCAAAATCTACTGGCAACGCCTATACACGCTCGGAAATCGAGGCACGTGGTTTCGAGCCAATGGCACTACGCTACTTCTACACCACCGCCCTTTTTCGCAGTCGCCTCAACTTTACCTTTCGCGCCCTGCAAGCATCACAAACATCATTGGAGCGGTTACGTAACCTCGCCTATCATTTACTCACACAAGCCGATGCACAGCATGTATTTTCGGGAGAACCACTACAACGCGAAGAGAGCCAGTGGCGTGATGCCTTCCTCGCGGAGATCGAAAACGATTTGAACTTACCGCGTGCGATGGCGGTGGTGTGGGCTATGTTGCGTTCGCAAGAGCAACCAACTACAAAATTGCGTCTGCTCTTAGATATGGATCGCATTCTCGGCTTCGGTCTCAAAGCCTATTTGCAAAGCGAACAACCGCGACGTTTGAGCGAGCCGGAGGTGTATCTTGCTGTCGTACCAACGCCTGTTGCCACGCAGGTTCGTGAGCGGGCGGCATTACGTGAACAGCATAAGTATCAGGTTGCCGATGGGATGCGTCAGCGGTTGCGTAGCGATGGCTACCTTGTGCGCGATACCGAGCAGGGACCGCTTGTCGCGCCACGTCGCCTCGACGAAGAGTTCAATGTACTCACCCGCTCCACAGATGTACCTGATAATACACTGTTGCCCGACCTGTACGAGTTTTCGGTGAACATCCTGGCACATAATAGTCGCGACGACCTCGACCGTTGCATTCAGGGTATTCAGCATCATGTTGGCGAACATTCAGTAGAAATTGTGGTTATCGACAACGGCTCAACTGATGAAACGCTACCCTATCTGCAACAACTCGCGCGACAAGAGAAGCTCAAAGGTGAAAACGGCCAGTATATCGGCCTGAACGTCCTCTTTGCGGACCACAACATGGGTTTCGCGGCTGGACGTAATGCAACGATGCGTGCGAGCAGGGGACAGTTTATCATGCTAATAGATACCTCTATTGAGCTAACGGGTGATATCTGGGTGCCCCTTATGGAGGCATTGACGCCTACCGATGTTGGTCTAGTTGGTCCTTATGGACTGGTGACGCATGACCTGCGTGAATTTGGCGAGGCAACAGGACCCGACGTAGATGCAATTGAGGGTTATCTGATGGCGTTTCGTCGTATGTTGTTGCAAGAGGTTGGCTGGATTGACGAGAAGTTCCGCTTCTATCGCTTGATGGATATCTACTACAGTTTTTTCTTCAAGGCGGCGGGCTATCGTGCTGTAACCGTGCCGACTGTCGTTGAGCGGGTCGAGAAGCATCCTCATCGTGAATGGTATAGCCTGAGTCCAGAGGAGCAGCGCACGAAGAGCAAAAAGAATTATGACATCTTCCGTGATCGTTGGCATCATGGCGAAAGTCTGCTCGTTGCCAACTATGAACCACAACACAGATGGCTCGGTCACGATCACTCTCATCATCTTGAAGGCACGCATACACATCCACCGGAGGAACTACCACCTCCAAACGAGATGCACAGTCATACGCACAGGCATCGGCCCGATCACTCGCACGAACATCCCCATTACCATCACGCACAGTAACAAGAAAGAAGAAAACTATGTCAGGTGATATCTCACTTGTCACTGAACCTGAACAATTTGATTGTCTCACGCAGCAGCAAGTTGTGTTGCTCGATGGTAGTAAGGGACCGCTATCTTTTGAACAAGAGGAGAACCTACAAACATTTATCGCACATGGTGGTGGTCTCGTTTGCATTGGTGATGCCGCCGAGGTCTATCACGAGTATACTATTCTTGGCGAAGTCCTGGGTCATATTCGTGGTATGTGTACACCCCTAAGTGAGATTGTTGCTCATGTCGAGACGCCTGATTCTTACCTAACACGGCGCGTCGATTCCTCGTTCGCTGTCTATGAAGGTGTCTATCTACTCACGAAAATTCCTACCAATGCCGAGGTTCAGTGGCGTACTACCTGGCAGTTTACTCCTTATCCATTGGCCTATACGCGCTCCTACGGACAAGGGCGCGTTTTTTGCACGACGTTGGGCAGTGCTAAGGAGACGCAAGAGCATCCCGTATTTCAACAAATGATTGATCGTGCAGTTCGCTATGCAGCAGGTGCGCGACAAGAGGAGCGTCCGACGCGGGTTGCCATGATTGGCTATGGCGCGATTGGCTTTGAGCATGGCACAGCAATCAGCAATGTCTCTGGCTTAGAATACGCCATCGTGTGTGACCGCAACGAAGAACGTCTGGCCGTTGCTCGCACTGCGTTCCCCCACATTCGCACATGTACAAACCTTGCCGAAGTCGAGCAAGACCCTACGATTGATCTTGTGATTGTTTCGACGCCGCCAAATACGCACGCTGCTATCGCTATGCAAATGTTACGTGCTGGTAAGCATGTCGTCAGCGAAAAACCATTTTGCCTAACCACCGCCGAAGCCGATGCCATGATTGCCCTCGCTTGCGACTATCAGCGCGTGCTAACCGTCTATCAGTGTCGGCGCTGGGACCCTGACTACCTCGCCATTCAGCAGGTCGTCAAGAGCGGAACCATCGGCCCAATTTTTCATATGGAGACATTCATCGGTGGCTACGCTCATCCCTGTGATTACTGGCATTCACATGAACCTATTTCCGGCGGCGTATTCTATGATTGGGGATCACACTATCTCGATTGGATACTGCAGCTCATTCCCGATACCATTGTGAGTGTGCGTGGCATCGAGCATAAACGTGTCTGGCACGATATCACTAATGCTGACCAATCAAGTGTTCACCTGCGTTTTGCTGGCGGACAAGAGGCCGAATTTCTGCACTCGGATATAGCCGCTGCAATGAAACCCAAATGGTACATTCTCGGCGAACGTGGTGCGATTGTAGGGCAATGGCGACACGAAACCGTGAAGACGCGACGCTGGTCCGGTGATCTTATCGAAGAACGCCTCGCCCCCTCCGAAGTCTTGCCAGATATCTTTGTCTATACACGCGAACGCAACGGTGCTATTCACGAACAGCACCTGTCCCTTCCAACCGCACCAGCGTTTGCTTTTCATCGTAACCTCGCCAATCATCTGCATTCAGGAGAAGCACTGGCGGTACTCCCCGAAGCAGCACGACGCAATATCACTGTTATGGAGGCCGCGAAATATTCGGCTGAACATGGTGGCGAAAATGTTGCTTTGAATTGCTAAAAGATGTGTCAATGATGTAGGCACTAGATAATACATTTTGCCCACGAAAGGAAAATAGCTAATGACAAAACCTGGAACGGTTGCGCTGGTCGGCTCCGGTGAATATCTTGATGTGATGAATGAGGTGGATACCTATCTTTTGGGGACCGTTGGCAGTGCGAGTGCGGCTCGTGTAGCCTTGCTCCCAACCGCCAGTGGCCTAGAGCCGAACGGACCCACCTCTTGGAACAACCTCGGCTTGCAGCATTTCAAGCAACTAGGCGTGCAAGATACATGTGCAACGCAAATTATTGATCGCGAGCATGCATTCGATGTCGAGCAGGTAGAACTCTTACAAGGAGCCAATTTTTTCTATTTCTCAGGTGGCAATCCACAACATGTCATAGAAACGATGCAGGACTCGCCCGCGTGGAACGTCATCAAAACAGCCTATGAGCAAGGTGCGGTACTTGTAGGATGTAGTGCTGGCGCGATGATGATGGGCGGCTACACTATTTCGATACGCCAAGCTATGCAAGGCAGCGCGATGGACTTCGTGCCGGGGCTAGCCATCGTGCCACAGGTGATCGTCTTTCCCCACTTCGACCGCATGTCGGGCTTCTTGAGTCAGAACCGCTTCAAAGACCTGCTCCAAGCCGTTCCCGCCAACACCACCGTCATCGGCGTAGACGAGAACACCGCCCTCGTGCGTATCGAGCCGAGCGAAGATGTTGGTAAGCTTGCTCTTTGGCGTGTCATGGGTAGCCAGACCGTGAGCGTGTTCTCACGCGAAGGATTGGAGCAAAAACTACGTGTGGGAGAAGAGGTGACGATTTAGGTTAGAGGATACTCAAGATGATACTCTTTTTATATCATCCAAAGAGCTTGTGTACAAGAAAAGTCTCTTTTATCCTATAACAGACACTTCGCTAAGAGAGTGGTACTACTCTCTTTCATGACTATAGAAATGTACTCAGTAAGTGCCATTTTATTGATTGAGATGCTCTAGCCAGTAGTGATGCGTCTTGGCAACAACGGTAATAACGTTTTTAATCTCTTTTTCGATGCAAAAAACTGGTCCAGCGGGTAAAAACAAGACGGCACCTTCGCGTCTTACACAGATGTTTTCTACAATGATGGCACGCAATAGCCACAGTGCCATCTCTTCGCTCTGGCATTGCAGGCCAATCCAACCTAGCCGCTCACTACGTAGTATAGGGAGGCCGGTAACGAGACGCAGACCACGCTCGATTTCTGCGAGTACACTTTCGTAGCCAGGGATATTTGCCCTCACTTCATCGGGTGGCACAGGCTCTAGCAGGGTATCACGATGCGGAGGACCTCCTGCAAGCGCAAGATCACAAAAGCTTGTCCACATCTCGTTCCAGGCAACTTCCCCGTTTTCTGTGTACTGCATCGGGGCCGTACCCATTGGGGCAGAACTGACCTTTTGTCCGCCCTGATAGCGCGGTGGCAGAATGCTCGACAAGTCAGACGACGTGCGTTGAGAGGTAATACGATCCTTAACATCAGCATAACTGACTGGCGGAACATACATATCGGTGTCGCGCCAATTTAACTCCGCAATCTGACCGCCAACGATTGTGAACGTTTCAGCAGGGTCGCTCCAGGTAATGTACTCGCCTTCAGGAAGTTCAGCAAAGACAGCCGCAAACACTGGACGTCCAGCAATTCTGCGCTCTAGTACATCCGTATGAATTCTTTTAGCTGTTGGATTTTCCTTCAGGCTGACATCAATCTGATAGCCAAGCATGTGTTCTTGTGTGTAAATAATAAGCGACCCAATGTCCTGCCCGATGTCCAGCACAACATGTCCGGCCTGAACCCGATTATCATATTTCTCGACCATCAGCTTTTCTCTCCTCTCGGTAGAACAAATGAAGAGTTCGGCAGTACCAAACCACCGAACTCCACTGAACTTTCTCAGAAATGGCAGCCGCTTATGCCCCGACGGGATGCGGAATGCTTTGGTAGCCGCCGAAAGGAACTCCGAGATACGGGAAATTGTCCTGATAACGGACACCGGCTGGTATCTGTGGAGGTGAAAAATCGCTGATCGCTCCTGCTGCTGCGTCTGGTTTGAATGTAGGATCGACCAGAGGGATTGTAGCACCAGCGAGTGCGCGTAACTCGACTGTTGTCGTGTCATCAAAGACGCGGCGACCGTTCGGGAAGCCAGCCAGATCGCCTCCGATTACCCCAAGAATATTCGGTTTTGCCGCTGGTGGGATAGCTAGGTTCAGTCGCAGAAAATCCGCAGGAGTAGTACCTGTGAAATTCTGGAAGCCGGGAACTATTCCAGACGGTATGCCAGTGAGCAAGATCGCCTCCAAGTCCACGCGGGGCTTGTTGTACGCGGCCAAATTGGGGAAAACGTTCGGATAAAGGATTGGAAGTAGGCGTGACACCTCGGGATGTGCGTAGTACTGCACAAACTGTTTGTCATTATAGGGATATTGCGAGTTCCAATAGTCCTTCTTGCCTAGAGGTATGATAACTTCATTAATCAATGGAATAGCGAGCCGCGAGACCTGTACCCATGGTCCGTTCTCATCGATCTCACCGTTGTACTCACGCATGATGGCTTTGCGTCGGCTTGCAGAAGCCCAGACGCCAATTACGGAGTCACGGGCACTTGGATCCGTTGGATTAGAGCCATTCTTAGTCAGAAACCTCTTAGGTACTTGAATCGCGATGGTGTGGACATTGAGTCCCTGCGTATTATTGACTCCTGGTGCGGCAGGGGTGGGAATGAGATGCAGATTCTGAAAAGGTCGAAGAGCCAGGAGGTCGAAGACGCTGCCAAGGTCCACGTAGAAACCTTCTGCCCGTTGCCCTGCGAAGACAACTTCACCACTCGAAAGTGTGTGAACGGCCATAGCTGCCAATGCTTCATAGTTGGGCGTGGAGCGTATGCCGACGTTGCAAGGAGGAGAAGCCAGTTCGCTTCCTAAGAGGGTCGAGCGACCGTTCTTGTCAACTCTTGTTACAGAGTAGAACTGTGGTCGGTTCCAATTGGGGCTACCGATTGAAGTGATCTGGCCCGTATTGTACAGGAAAGAGTTGGGATTGCGCGTTTTCGTTTCAAAACGAAACTCATAGACGACGTCCGCTTGCCCATCGTTGTCATTGTCAATGTGAATTTTATAGAGGACATCATCGCCGAACTCAAAGAAGGTTGGTCCACCAGATGGCTCCTCTAAGGGAACATAGTTGCTGATCAAGGTGACGGTATCCGGCTTGTCTGGGCTGACAAACGCATAAGTATCGGTATTATCAGCTACTGGGTCTTTGGAAGTTCCGGGCGCTTCGCGATGTGATGACATTAGATTTACCTCACAAAATTTTAGAATACATTTGCCTTCAGGCAAACGAAGTTGGCTTACTAGACAGCCTTTAAGAGTTCGCGTACAAGAACAGGATTGTTGACAACAACCTCTTTCTCTCCTACCATTATACTGACCCTACCTTTACTTACGTCTTGCACGTAAGCTGTCAAGGAGCTAGTCGCAGTTGTGCCTGTGGTAGTGACTGCTGCCGCGTCAGCCTTCTTTTCGCGCTGTGTACCTACTATTGCGGCAACGCCGCTAAGGGCGGCCACACCAGCAGACGTTGCCCACAACATTGAGCGTCGTGTCATTTTCGCCATTGTAAGTTCCTTTCCTTTAAGGGGTTCGTCTCTCTTGTGAGAGGAATGAATGCCGTTAATCTATAAGTAACCATGATGTTTACGACTATATACCTCTTCTCTTCATCAAAGAGGAGCATGTACAATCGCTTTATCTATGACTAGTATAGATGGTACAAGACCGGATGAGAAGCTCAAAGTGGTTGAGATTTGGTTAATTATAAGCATTTTTCTACTCAATATGGACACTCTTCTTGAAAAGATGCTATACCATTTAGAATACTATTTCAATTCACTATAGTATTGTGAAGAGAGAGCCTATGAGTATATGATGCTCAAAAGACTACTATGAATTTGTTAAACTCAACTTCACTTCTTACGTCTCGTATGTTCCCCACACTCTACGATACGTTCCATTTACAATTGCGGATCACTAATACATAATAAGTTTATAGCTTTTGTTGAACATGTAGTGCGAAATATTGAAAGACAGACCTTCATGGATGAGAAAAAAGGGCAGATGCGCGGAGCCGTATCCGCCAATATTGCCGTTCTCTTTTTTGGGCTGGCAGGTGTTTTAGGGAAATTGAGCGTCCTTCCAGCTCCACTGATCGTGCTTGGACGTGTGGTGTTCGCTGGTTTCGTCCTCTTTGGAGCTTGCTTCATACAACATGTTCCGCTTCGTCCAAAACGGCGACGTGATATAGTGCTATTGGTAGGACAGGGTGCGTTGCTAGCTGTGCATTGGACCGCTTTTTTTCAATCCATCAATGTTTCCAACGTGGCGATTGGACTGCTCTCGTTCTCAAGCTTTCCTCTTTTTACCGCTGCCTTAGAGCCACTTCTGTTTAAACAGCCTCCACGTCGTATACAAATCGTGGCTGCTTTGCTCATACTCCCCGGCATTTATCTCCTGGTACCCTCATTCACGCTACAAAATCGTGCAACGCTTGGTGTCCTCTGGGGATTATTAGCCGGGGCAACATTCGCGCTCCTTTCAGTCGCTAATCGCTGGCTTGGACGCAGCTATCCTAGCCTCACCATTAGTCTCTATCAAGATGGGGTAGCCGCTCTTGTGTTACTTCCATCGCTCTTGCTTGTGCCAACAGGGAGACTGTGGACGTTGCACGAACTGTTTATTCTGCTCATTCTGGGTGTTGTCTGCACCGCCCTTGCTCACACCCTTTTTATTGCCAGCATGCGTTCTATCACCGCTCAGACCGCGAGCTTATTTGCGGGCCTCGAACCTGTGTGGGGCATTCTCTTTGGTGTGGTGCTACTTAGAGATATTCCAACTCTCATCACCCTAATCGGAGGGGCGATTATCATATTTGCAACGATGTTGCCTGCTATTACAGGTCGGTTTTTCAACAAGAGTGCTGTCCAGTAAGGTTATTTATGTACGGCTCTTGTCCCATTACGCAAATTTTCTAATAACTGCTCATGATGCTCGATTGCATTTTTCCCTTCATCAAACAAGATGTTATGAATCGTAGAGATGTTGTGCTACTATGTTACATTAGAAAGGCGAGGAGAGTGTTCTCTTATCATGAGAGACCAGAGGAAATAGGCATAGACCGTATAAAAATAGCAATAGAGCAAGAGCATAGAGATGATGGCGCAATGTTCATCTCGGTCTATATCAATGGTAGCAACATGCCTGAAATTCTTGATGTCGAAGCATTTTTCGCTATTAAACAACAGAACGGGCTGGTTCCCCTCTTCACCTGTGGTTGTGGTGACTTTGATTGTGGAGGCTATTATGTGAATGTCTCCTGCACTGATACGGCTTTGGTGCTTCATAATAGCTACCATCGTTTTAATCGCACGCTCCAATCGCAATTCGAGTATCACCTGGATTGGCAAGAGGTCCGGGGTGTTGCCGAGGAAATACTTGTGTATCTACAGGAGATACACAAACGCAACCCACAGGCTTATGTTACTACAGGTCATGGTGGAGAAAATCTGCTAAATCGTGTTCCCGATTACCTCGAAAGCAGTATCTTAGTTATTCCATAAAACTTTCTTGTAAGCGTTACTCACCAAATCAGGGCAAGATCAGATGTAAAAAAGTTACATAAAGAGACAGTCCCCTAAATACGTTTTACACATAAATATAGCAGATGTAGAGATTAACAAAGTGGTTAGCGTCAGGTTATAAATATCTGAATTGGTTAAGAAAGTGCCACTTGCACAATCAACTTTGTATACTGTATACTCAATACACATATTTTACTCTTGAAAGAGAAATATGTAACTATATCTTTCTGGCATTAGGGGGTGTCTATACTGGGGGACATGTGTGCCTAAAGCCTTAGAAAGAAAGAACATTCCGATGTATGTCTTTTTTTTTGAAAGTGAGGTCAAAGCCCTATGCGACTCTTCAAACGCTCAAAGGTGAGCATCCTCTTTTCGCTGCTTGCTCTGGTCGCCCTTGTTGGCGGACTTACCGCAATGCAGTTCTCTTCTAAAGGCAAGGCTGCACACGCATCTGATGGTAGCAGCTCCTATGCAGGAGTACTTGGTAAGACAAGTTCTGCAGGCACCGTCAACCTTACTACTGTACCTATTAGCAAAGCTCCTGTTACTGGCAAGACCAATGCTCTCAAGGTCTATGCACGTCCCAATGCTCATAGCCTTGGTGCCAGTGCTATCAGTCGCCCTAGCTCAGTGAGTTCAAAAGCGTCTTATGGTTCATTGCTCCACAACTTCAATGGCGTGAGCGCACTGGACAATAAATTTGCCACTGGTAGTGACCTGGAGCCACCTGACGAAGGTCTTGGTACTGGCAATGGATACGTGTTTAACATTGTGAACAACACGGGGATTATCTACAGGAGCAACGGAAGTATTGTTCTTGGACCATTTGCAAACTACGCTCTTTTTAAAGAGCTTTCAACCGCAAATCTTAGCGATCCACGCACCTACTATGACAAGTCAACGAATACCTGGTTTGCTACCATCTTGGAATACACGATTGATCCAACAACTGGCTTCTTCACTGAGTCGCATGTTGATATTGCGGTCAACGCTTCTGGCAATCCAACGACTACGTGGACGGTCTACAGACTCGATACGACAAACAACGGCTCTTACGGTATTACCGATGCTGGATGCCCTTGTTTAGCCGACTATCCCATCTTCGGCATTGACCAGTACAATGTCTATATCAGCACGAACGAATTTTCTGCCAATGGAGCAAGTTTCAACGGCGCACAGGTCTACGCTCTCCCCAAAGCTAACCTCATCAGCGGAGCAGCGGCAGCGTTTGTGCATTATGGCAATTTGAGCCTTGCCGGTGTTATTGCGTACCATTTGCAACCAGCCACCTCGTACTCGAATGCCAAAGCCGAGTACTTCATGAACTCGCTTGATCCTAACAACACCTATGACAATCGTCTTGGTGTCTGGGCTTTGACCAACCGCGACAAGATCAACCAGGGCGTTGTGCCTACCCTTTCTGCAAGAGTCGTTAGCAGCGAAGCTTACGCGATGCCTGCCAATGTTCAAACTCCTGCAGGTTTTGACCCTGGTCTAAAAATGCCAACCACTGGCATTGTAACTGCTGACTTCGACGCAATGCAAGAGGTTGAATACATCAATGGTCATCTGTACGGTGCATTAAACACTTCGGTCAACGTCCCTGGTTCAAGTGTTGTGCTTGATGGCGTTGCATGGTTCGATGTCACGCCTTCTCTCTCTGGTGGTGTTGTAGGTGCTTCAACCAAGGTTGCTAACCAAGGCTACATCAGCCAGGCTGGTATATCCCTGATGTATCCGCATATTAACGTAGCTGCCAATGGTACTGCCGCTATCGTCTTCACCTATGGTGGTGTCAATACCTACCTGAGTGCGGGCTATGTGGTACGCTCTTCGGGTGCTAAGAACTTCAGTGGTGTTCGCACTGCTGCTAGTGGTGCCACTACTGACAATGGCTTCACTGGTACCGCTACTTTCGGTGGTGTCGGGCGTTGGGGCGACTACTCAGCTGGAGAACTTGATCCTTCGGGCAATGGTATCTGGCTTGCTACTCAGTATATCGCTGGCACAGGTGATCAGTTTGCCAACTGGTCAAACCGCGTGTTTGAGGTTGCTGCATAAGCATTCTTGAACTCTGATACAACGTAGAGGCACTCAGCAATGCTGAGTGCCTCTACGTTGTATCAGATTGTATATGTTAGGAGAAACTCTTGCGGTCTCCCTGCTTTTTATTCTACCTCAAATCCTCGCTCTTTTAAGATTTCGACAACCCGTTCTACATCATCGGCTTGAATACGCACAAGACGGCTATCCTGTTCTATTTCGCTGCCGAGTAGCGCGGCGAGTTCTGTATCAGCCCGCAAGTCCTGCAATACCTGTGCGGAGAGCCGCACCATCGGGGTGCGCTCAACCGTTATAGCGTGCTGATCAGGGTAGCCACCGCCCCACAACTTGAGATGAATCAGAAATGACGGCGGAATACCACCCTCACAATACTGGTGCAGAAAGTGTGTGATGTAGTCGAGCGTGATGCCCATATCACGCGCATGTTGTAAAGCCGTTGGGGTAATCCTGGGCCATCCTGTTGCGTCGTCGTAATCGCTAAACCGCTCAACTTCAGCCATTAAATAAAGATCGACAACGGCATAGAACGGCTGTAGCAGTCCATCGTCGTGCAGTCGCCATTGTGGTTCTCGCTGCACAAATTGACCATTATTCGATACTGTATCCTGCGTTGGAGCAGCGACGACCGAGGGCAGATAATTCCGTTGCCATAGAAAAGTTTCGAGTGCTACAAGCTGCTGCGGCGCAACCTCGACGAGGTGTGGCGCGAGACGACGACCTAGCAAGGGGCATGTTTGCTCATTCGTAAAAAGTTCATCGAGCAAAGATGGCTCATCTACCTCAAGCAGTGTCGCGCCGTTCCACATCTCTATACGTCGTGCCTGCCGCTCCCACTCTACAAGAGAATATTGTACGTTCTGGGGCACATTCCCACCGGACGCTTGCTCCAATAGTGTTTTGATGTCTTCGGCGTGCAATCCTATTTGAATTGCACGTGTCACACTTGCCTTCGTGATACGATACTGTGCAATATGTTCCAGACTGATGCGCTCAGCAAAACGATCCAGCTTGACAAGCAACGCTTCCGAGGCAGGTGCCAGGGCTACGAGTTCAAAGTTTGGCTGCACAATGAGTCTGCCAGACGGTATTTCTGTACTTTTGGGAAAAACGTTACTCAAGAGAAAGAGTGCGCCAGGAATGAGACGAAATGCAGTTGGTGATTCTTCATTGTTGACCTCTACAAGACCAAACCAGTGCAACGGCCCTGTAACTACCGCACGAATAAACCCTCCCTCGACCATATGCCAGCCCTCACGATGCGTCAGCCAGCCGCGCTTGAGCCGAAAATCCCAACCGTATGGATTACTGCCGCTCATATAGCGTTCTGTTCGTGGTCCATATTTGAGTGGAAAGAGCAAGTAGGGCGCATACAATTTCGTGCGAGCGAGAAAGGTCGCGAGATTATGCCACTCGCCAGGATGTTCATGCTCGACTCGCTCTAATACAATATGACGTGCATGCATGATCTCTTCATGGAGTGGGTCAAACGGTGAAGGCCCTGGGCGCACACTAATGTCCGGCAAGTAGAGCATCTCGTTCCAGAAAGGTGTATCTTGCCATACTGTATAGCAACGATGCGCTCGTTCAACAAGTGGTAGCGAGAAAAAAGTTTCAGCATTCACAGCATGGAGATCTCCCTGGCGCTCTTGTAAAAGACCAAGCTTCATAAGGAGCAATCGCAAGAATAAAAGATATGGTACATCGCTCTCCTGACGTACCAGTTCCCCTGGTGTTCTTTGTCCTCCTTGCCCAATCTGCCCCATTTGCTCCGTAACTTGTCTTAGTGCTGCGCGAGCAAGCATGCCACTACTGACTAGAGCTAATCCCTCACGTAGTGATGAGACCAAAGACCAGTAGAGATATAACGCACGTTGTAGCGTTCGTATCCCCTCGCCAACATCAGTAGTCTCTACGGTTTCGTCGTGGCGAACGAGGATTGTGCTGAATGGCTCATCATTACCCCATATATCGCGCACTACCGCCTTTACCACTTCAGGAACGATGAGTACGCCGTCATGAATACCACTTGCATAGTCACGAGATGCAAAGTTTGTTTGTTTGCCCCAGTAGAGCAGACCTTGCAACAAAAGATAGCGAATGGCTAGCTCAAAGACACCGTGCGGATGTGCGACAGGATATTGTGGAGGAGTGCCTAAACTGTTTGTACTCTTGAAGGTTTGTCTATGAGAACCATCTGCCGCTGCCGACACCGCTTCTGGTCGCGCCGTGAGCATATCCCCACTGGCGAGGTAAAGTGCGAGATCACGACTGTTTGCGCGTCCCCCACACGCGACTAGCTCGCGTAGAATAGCCGCGGCCAGTGGCTCAAGCTCATGGATGACATGCTCAAGAGCGGCACGATTCAGCAGCGAATGAGCAATTTTTATCGGTTCTGTTATCGCTGAATCGTGCTGCTCTTGAGCGTGTCGCCCTTTGATTACCGCTTGCAGATGATATGCTGGTGCCGTCTGCACTAATTCAACATCACTTTGTTCCATGTTCGTCAATCCTCGCTATGCAGAAGGGGCAACTGCCCACGTCGTTTGAGGTCGTCAATAATCTGTTCAGCACCAGACTTTTTGAGAATGCGTAGCGTTGGATGAATTTTCTGTATAATCTGATCATCTATTGCAGTAATTGCCGATAATTCACGCATGACCATCGTATCCGCCGTTTCCAGCATGTCTACTCCAGTATAGATGCGAACTCGTCCGTACCCGGCCACCCATCGCTCAAGTTGTGCGAGCAACTCGAAAAGCACTGTGTTTGTTGTCGCCTGGCTCTGTTGTGCAAGTGCCCGCAAAAGGTCTAATAACGCGGTTGGTTGGCGTCCCTCGCCAAGTGCGCTACTGAGTCCTTTCGGGGTGATACGATAATGAAGCCGTCCCTGCTGTGTCTGTGCCGGTTCTGTAAATGACTCCATTACTTTGATAATTGACCATCTATCCACAGAACAGGTAACAAGTGCATCCTGCATCGTTGTTATTTCTATTACATCAGGGAGCGTAGTGAATGCCTGTTCTTTTGTCTCCTCATCTCTCTCTCTTGCAGCCCCGTTGAGTAGCCAGTCGGCGAAGGGTGTAAGGCGAAATGCCAGGAGACGACCATCATGAGCGTATGCTACATCACATGCGCCCCACCAATGCAGCGAGCCAGCAACGAGGTGCGTAAAGTAGCGCAGCTCAGCATGCGACCACTCGTTCCATTTCGTTGGTTGCAACGGATGTCCTTCTTCTAGCTCGATCCACCAGTGAGGTGAAGCAAAGAGACGCTGCCGTTTTTGCAGGAAGAGCGGATTGATGCGGTAGACGAAACGTGCGAACGCTGTGAAATTGATCCACTGACCAATGGGTGCCTGTGCTAACAGAGCAATAAGCGATTGGCGGGCTTCGCTGTTTTCTGCCTCTAACTCGCCCGTCCGCAAAATAGGATGGTTCAGCGAAATTGCACGACAGCGCAATCTCAACCCCTCTTCTTCCAACGCAAACAATTCCTCATAAGAAGCGTTCGTCAGCCAGAGTTCAAAGAGATCGCGTACTACCTCGTCGTGTGTTGGGCCAAGCAACAATTGTGCCGCGTTTGCAAGAACGCGTAGCTGGGGGGTACCTTTATCATCTCTATGTAAAATGTCCGAGAGGCGTAGGAGACGGATGGCAAAACGTAACAATGCCGGAGAAAAAGAGAGCGATGCTTGCGCCGTTGTGATGAGCGACGGTGCGATTTGATCGTTTGGCGGTGCTAGTGCTATCGAGCCGTCGCCTGTCATGGGACCCGTAGTGCGAGGCGTGTAGGTGCCTGCAGGCCGAAGCTGTGCGTAGCGCTCTTCTTTCGCCCGTTGTTCATTGCTTATCTGTGATCCATCCAATGCACGTGCCACAAGAAGTAACGTGGCAAGTAATGTATATGGCTCTGCCTCTTGAATGGTAGCGACGCCACTTTCTGCATCATCCACATCGAAGGCTGTCACAGGTGTCGATATATGGAGTGCTGTCCGCACTTCTACTGGCACATACCATCCTACATCGAGTAGCACTCCATTCAAACCAATGCGCTGCTGCGAAGAACTATTCAAACTGGTGCGGAACAGCAACCCCTTCCCCTGTAGCGCGAGCAGCACGTTTTGCAGTTGATTGGGTTGCCCCAGGTTGAAACGCTCGAAGAGACCACGCAGGTCTTCATCTGTCATCGAGCCACCAGCAAGCACGAGTGCCGCCACCAACTGACGTTGTGGTTTTGCAAGTGCCGTGGCAACTCTTCGCACCACTTCAGGATGCCGTAGTTCTTCCAGTATCGCATCCGCAAGCTGTGGCTTACTCATGCCATTGGTGACAATCTCATATTCGCGTGCAATGCCACGTAGTTCACTTAAACCAATCTGCCCAAGCATATCTACCAGATTGACGAGTGGAGAAGGACCACGATGCAACCGCGCGGGTCTCGATGTTCCAAGTGCGCCTACAAAATGTGTGGGGGGTTTATCTGTTTGTGGCGTGTCTTCGGCCATTTCACGGAGCGGTATCTCTAGTGGTGGAGCATCGGTAACAAAGACCATTGGACGTGCCAACCATTGATAAAGCAAGGCAGCCGCGTGTGGGCAGATTGTTGGTACGGTTGGGGGATGCTGACCACAGGGACAACGGTTTTCCCACTGTGTCACGCTTTGTATCTCAAGATCGACTGGATAAGCTATACTTGCTGGCGTTACCGACGATAGTACATTCCTTTGTGGCTCCAATGATGCTGTATTTGTCGTTTGTGCCGCTTTATATGGTGCGTGCGGGACATCAACAACGCCAGCGATACGCATACCCTGCCGTTGCGTGCTTCGTACAGCCCCTATACGATAATATTCTTGCCCCAACGAAGCCGCCGCCAAGCCTGCCATCCGAATAATATCGGTTGCGCGTAGACGCTGTAAAACGCTGGGTACAACATTCTCTATAGACATCAATCGCTCGTAAAACCAATATACAGTAAGTAGATAATGATTCTCCCTGAAAGAATTCAGTCAGGCTATGATATCATGAACGAGCGGTAGGGTCAATCTTAGAGAGATGGCAATCGATGAAAAATGAGAGCGCAAATTATCTACTATGGTTGAGAAGTTAGATTTTTGTATTATAATAGAGTGGACAAGGTAGAAAGGCCGTTTGGAAACACGAAGGAGAAATGCATGAAATGTAGTATTGATGGGTGCCCTGGTGAATATGAGCAACGTGAAATTGTGCATGTAGAGCGTCATGGCAATGACATTATGGTTGTAGAGCATGTGCCAGCAGAAGTCTGCACAATATGTGGAGATGTTCTGTTTACGCCAGAGACAGTACGCCAACTTGAGCGTTTGGCACATACGGTCGTAAAACCAATACGAACGGTTCCTTTGTATGATTTTACGCAAGCGAAATCAGCATAGTGCTAGATTGCATCTAATATTATACTATGTGACACTTGACATAAATGAACACTAGCACGTATTGTATAAACAAGAAATTAAGTAGTAGCGCATCCATGTATAACAAAGAATGCTTTATTGAGATAAATGCCCTATTGAAAGGCCATATCACTCATGTCTAACATATTCAAGTTGCTTGCCGATCAAGAGAAATTTACTGATGAACTGTTCGCGTTTGTCACAGACCCGAATGCCGACAATCGTAACGAACGAGCTATTGTAAGCGTATTGCACGAAGTGGCACCGCAGATTGTCTCTGTCGCGGAATGTATGATTATCGACGGCGTTGATGAGCGACACTACGTCGAAGATTATGTACATGCTGTTCTTAGTGGCGAAGGCTCCGAGAATTAACCATACCAAGTTAACGAACGGGCGACCACCAGGGTCGCACCCTACTATACACGATACTATGATGTAATCTCCGTCGTATAGTTAACGAACGGGCGACCACAAGGGTCGTACCCTACTATACACGATACTATGATGTAATCTCCGTCGTATAGTAGGGTACGACCCTTGTGGTCGCCCGTTGGCAAAACTCACTCCAACTCGTATAGAACATTCGCAACTGTTGCTAGCGCGGCAGTCTCAGCTCGCATGATGCGTTTTCCTAACGTCACCGATTGCACGTTGTGCCGTTGGGCTAGCTGTATTTCGTCTACCGTGAAACCACCCTCTGGCCCGATGAAAAGATAGACCGTTTTTTCTTGCGGTTTCGCTCCTCGCAGTGCAGCGCGCAAACTTCGCTCTTGCTCCTCTTCCCAGGGTATGAGGGCGAGCGCATGAGATGGAACGTCTTTCAATGCTTGTGCAAGCGGTCGTATCGGCAGCAGTTCGGGTATATGCGAACGTCCACATAGTTCTGTTGCCTCTTGCATGATGCGTTGCCAGCGCTGAATCTTCGACGGGCCTGCCTCCTCTAAGCCTGATGTCGAGCGACGGCAGAGTACAGGCGCGAACGCTACCACGCCTAGTTCTGTACCCTTTTCTAGCATCCACTCGAAGCGTGCCGATTTGAGTAGCCCCTGACACAACACAATTCGCACAGGCGACTCAATAGAGCTAGTGCGCCGTTCTACAATGCGTACCTCGACAACCTTGCGTTCGGCTCGTGTAATCTCTGCTACAAACTCTTCACCGCTATTATCGAGCAACACCAGTTGTTCGTCTACATGCAGGCGCAACACATCACGTACCTGATGCGCTACCTTTTCCGGTAACGCAATTTCGCTTCCGCCAGTCGTTTGTTGAAGTGACAAACCCGTGTTATGGACGAAGAAACGATGCATGGTATCTAACTCCGCCTCCGATATACAAGTGCCAGCCAATCGTCGATCATTACCTGCTCGACTAGCTCAAGTCCTGCCGCTAACAATGGGTCTTCGGCATCGGAACGCCGCGCCTCGATAATGCCACTTACAACGAGTATGCCCGTTGGTGAAACCACCTGTGCAAGTTGTGGGGCGATGGAACCAATGATGTGGGCAATGATGTTCGCGATGACGAAATCGTACTGTCCAGCCATCCTTGCCGCCTCAGTATCGTCTAACATGCCTAGTACAACTTGAATACGCTCACTCAGTCCATTCATCTCTGCGTTTGCCAGCGTACTTTCAACCGCGACGCTGCTATTGTCGATGGCATAGACACTTTCCGCGCCCAGTTTCGCCGCCGCGATTGCCAGAATGCCCGATCCCGTACCGACATCGAGTACTCTCATTCCAGGCCGCACGCGCTGCTCTACCTGCTCCAAACACATGCGCGTTGTAGGATGCAAGCCTGTCCCAAAGGCCATACCAGGGTCGAGCGTCAACACCACCTCATCATCCTTTGGCGTATACTCGCGCCACGACGGACGAATGACGAGGCGTTGCCCGATGTGCGTGACATGAAAATAATCTTTCCACGCATTGGCCCAATCTTCCTCATTGACCGTGCGCGTCGTCAACTCTCCCACAAAGTGCGAGCCAAGACTGGAGAAATGCCACAAGCCCTCGGCGATCTTCTGCCGTGCCGCCTCTTCCTTCCCATCAATAGGCACATACGCATGCACCAGTACGGGCTTTCCCGTCTGCACACGGTACTCCTGCCCCTCATCGTATAGCTCAATCGGCTCCTCAATCGCCACGCCGCCCGTCGTGTACTGGCTCAAAAGTTCGCTCACCGACTCTATCGCCTCTGGATGCGCCTGCACCGTCAACTCTAACCAACGCATAAATTTACATTACCTCGACAATATAATAATCGTATGTTGTTGTAATCTCGAAACCACAGGAGAGATACAAGCCCAGTGCGTTTGTATTATGTACATCTACTTCGAGCATAACCCCTTTTGAGCCTTCGTTATGAAGAGTATGTATGACTTCTTGCAACAATTGTCGCCCATAGCCACGCCCACGATACTCAGGTCGTACCACAAAACCGTAGATGCCCACCAGTTCTTCCATCTCATCCAGACGTAGGCTCCCAATCGGCTCGTCACAGCCGAGGTCCGCTCCGCCAAAGGTAAGCATATAGAAGCGTTGATTTGGCAACTTCATCATATCCACAATATGTTTCTGTGCCCATTCGATGTTGTTGTCTCTATCTGTCGCTAGAACCGAGGCCACCTTCTCCAAGTCCTCTGCGCCTATAGCCTGTCGAAAAATGACACGTTCATCGAACACAGGACGCTCTTTGAACGTTCCCAATACCATCTGATGCTCTGAGTAGTCCAATTTGGCATCTATGGCTTTGGCAAACGCGGCACCTGAGAGTGATACACGTTCGCATGTCAGCACAAATTGCTCTATCCCGCTATGCCTTCCTTCCTCTTGTGCCACTCGTAGGAGGCGACTACCAATACCTCTGCGCCGATGTTCAGGATGTACCATGCCAAAAATTTCTTTTGTCTTCGTGCCATAGTTTTCTATACCCAGATAACCAACCAGTAGCCCTTGTTCGTAATAGAAGAAATCGAATGTGTCATTGCCCGAACGTTGCTTAAATATATCCATCATGAACAAACGCATATGCAACCCTTCAAATGCGCTACATACGGCAGCGAGTTGTTGGATGTCTGCTATTTCATTCTCGGTAAGCGTTTGTTTGGCATAAATGCCCTGTAGTTCTTGTTGTGTCATACCATTTTTCCTCATGTAGCAACGGGCGACCACAAGGGTCACCCCTACCATACTACGGAGATTGCCACCACCATATCGTGTATAGTAGGGGCGACCCTTGTGGTCGCCCATTGAAACCCCGTTGTCGTTCAGTTCTTTCCATACAATGTTTGTCACTGTTAGAACACCGCAGGCTCCATATAATCCCCGAACGAGGCGCGGAACACATCCATGATCTCACCGAGCGTGGCGTATGCCTTGACCGCTTCGATAATAGCAGGCATTGTATTCTCTGTGCCATCGCAGACGCGGTGTAGGTTGTCCAGAGTGCGCTTGACCTCTGATTGGTCGCGCTCACTACGCACCCGCTTGAGTCGCTCGATTTGGGCGCGCTCACCTTCGCGGTCAACATAGAGCGTCGGCACCTTGATATTTTCCTCAGTAACGTAGTTGTTGACGCCAACGATGGTACGCCTGTGCGTGTCGATCTCCTGCTGATAGCGATACGCCGACTCCGCGATTTCGCGCTGGAAGAAGCCGTTTTGTATACATGCCAGCACGCCACCGAGGGCGTCGATGCGATTGAGATAATCCGTTGTTGCATGCTCTGTTTCATCAGTTAGAGCCTCGACAAAGTACGAGCCACCCAGTGGGTCAACCGTGTTGGTGACGCCGCTCTCGCTCGCGATGATTTGCTGTGTACGGAGTGCAATCAGCACAGCGCGTTCTGTTGGCAGTGCTAATGCCTCGTCGAGCGAGTTGGTGTGCAGCGAGTTCGTGCCGCCGAGTACCGAGGCGAGTGCTTGAATGGCGGTACGCACAACGTTGTTTTCAGGCTGTTGTGCTGTGAGCGAGACGCCAGCCGTTTGTGCATGGCAACGCATCATCCATGAACGTGGGTCCTTCGCGCCATAGCGTTCGCGCATTAGCTTCGCCCATATACGGCGACCGGCACGAAACTTCGCAATCTCCTCGAAGAAGTCGTTGTGGACATCGAAGAAAAATGAGAGGCGTGGTGCAAACTCGTCGATCTTGAGTCCACGTTCTAACGCAGCATCCACATAGGCCAGTCCGTCGGCGATGGTAAAGGCAAGTTCTTGGATGGCGGTCGCGCCAGCTTCGCGAATATGATAGCCGCTGATACTGATGGTGTTCCAACGTGGCATATGGCGCGTGCCGAACTCGATGGTATCGGTCACAAGACGCAGTGATGGCTCCGGTGGAAAGAGAAACTCTTTCTGTGCGCTATATTCCTTGAGAATGTCGTTTTGCAGTGTGCCACCCAGCACCGCCATAGGAAAGCCGCGCTTCTCGGCATTGACGATATACATAGCCCAGATGACTGAGGCGGGACTGTTGATCGTCATCGACGTAGTAATCTTGTCCAGTGGCAGGTCGGCGAACAGAATCTCCATATCGGCCAGCGAAGAGATTGCAACACCGCACTTGCCAAACTCGCCTGCCGCCATGGGGTGATCGGTATCATAGCCGTAGAGCGTTGCCATATCGAAGGCCGTTGAAAGCCCCGTCTGCCCCTGCTTCAACAGGTATTTGAAACGTGTGTTGGTGTCCTCAGCCGTGCCGAAACCCGCGAACATACGCATCGTCCAGGGTTTGGCGCGATACATCGTAGGCTGCACGCCGCGTGTATACGGATATTCGCCAGGCAGTCCAAGATCGCTTGTGTAGTCAAGCGACGCATTGTCCTGTGGCATGTAGAGCCGGTTGATGGGCATGCTCGAAGTGGTCATCAGGTTATCGCGCTCAGGCATACGCTCCTGAGCCTTCTTCACCATCGTCTCTTCCCACTGTGTGCGTTTCGTCGTAAGACGTGCGAGTTCGGCTGTATCAAAAAGCGTGCCTTGTTCGACTCCAGGCTGCGTTGACTGTGTAGGTTTTTGCTCAATCATGATAGTTGAGTTCTCCTCATTGGTATACAAGGCAAGAAGTGTCTAACTTCTATTTGGATTGGCCCCTAAAAATTGTACATTATGTGCTAGGAGTATTGTAGCATATCACGATGGGGTTGGAGAAAATACCAGCGGGCGACCCTTGTGGTCGCCCGTCCTTTATTAGGTAGTTGAAGAGATTTACTTACGTACAAATGGTACTACATACATAATCATGAACGTGAAGAAGGCACCGTTGGCGAGTATGGTGGCGAGGTGGAAGACTTCGTGGAAACTGAAGACACGTGACCACAATGTGGGTTTACGCAAGGCATACGCAATCGCTCCGAGTGTATAGAGGATACCAGCGAGCAGAAGTAATGAGACGCCTCTTACGCCGACCTGCGTAACGATTTGTGGTAATGCCGCGACAACAACCCAGCCCATCACGACGTAGAGCATGGCAGTAATCCAACGTGGTAGATGCATGGCAGGTGCCGCAGTTGCGACACCAACGACGGCAAGCACCCAGATCAGTACTAGAATACCAACACGCCATGCATCTGTCATGACGTTGAACACGATGGGCGTGTAGGTCCCCGCGATCAGCACAAAGATGTTGGCGTGGTCGATGCGCCGCATGAAGGCTTTACGCAGCACCGACCAGCGACCGATATGATAAAACGCACTCCATCCGAAGAGCAAGATAGAACTCACCCCATAGATCAGCAACGATATTTGTTTGGGTACATCACCTATCGTTAGCACAAGCAAGACCACTGTTCCAATAATGGCGAAAACCGCCGCGAATGCGTGTAGATATCCACGCAACAACGGCCTGACAAGCTGAGCCGTCTGCTGGCTGATAAGGGGTTTACTCATACTTCTTATAGCCTAACCTCCTGTCTAACTATTTTTTACACCAGAACTTCTTCCGATTCGTCTATTTGATAAAGTTGTTCCAATGTCTGGGTACGCGCACGTCGAATGCGCTCTACACGCTTGCCGAATTGCGTCATGGCGTAGGCCATGTCCTCTTCGACGTTCAAGCCGAACGCAGGCTCCTCGCCCTCCTCTGGTTGCGTCGCTCCTTCAGGAGGAGTGTATGAGTCTTGCACCACACCGAGTGCTAGCGGTAGTAGTTCGTTCATGCGCTCTTCCACCACGTCCCATAACGAAGGGTCCTGCGCTACGAGACGCGAGATTAAGAACACACCGTAGGCAATGTGGCGTGATTCGTCACGCTTCAAATAGCCAATGCCCTGCTTGAGACCGGGCATGATATTACCTCGGTCAAGCATATTGAAGTAGCCATGATAGCCCGTCTCCGCCAACACGCCTTCGACAATCATGTTGTATGTCACCGACGCGACAATCTGCGCCTTTGGCGAGGTATCTTCGAGTAGCGTATACATGGTCCTGGGCAGTTCTTCGTAAAAGAGTTTGCGATAGCTAGGTCCATGATAGCGGCTCAGGTCGCTTGTATCGTGTGCGACATCATCGAGGAAACGACGGAAGAACTCTGTGTGCTTTGCCTCTTCCCACAAAAATGTCGTGAGGAACATTTCCTCCTCGATACGCCCTTCTTTCGCAACCGCCATCATTAACGGGAGCAGGTCGAGCGTTACGCTCTCTTCACCCGACGCGAACAGGGCAGTTGTGCCTAGCAACGACTCTTTCTCAACCTGTGTGCAGCGTTGCCAGTCGAGAATATCCTGTGTGAAATCAATATTGCGTGGGTCCCACACACCGAGCCGTTTGGCCTTGTGATAGAGACGCATGGGGAGAATATCGTGCCGCAAGCCTGTCTTGCCTGTGGTCACAAACGAGGTATGTACTACAGGTGCCGTTGAACGTGTATCGCGTGTAGATGTCATGTCATCCTGTCTTTCTCTGACAAAACGCTGTCAGCAGTTCAATGAAGAAGATACTCGCTAATACCACAACACTCGATATGACTGACTGTCAGTCACATGTCAAGCATACCATGACAATCTTTTCTTTGTCAATGTTTTACGCTATTTCTAACGCACGCTTTACAAAACGAATAACCTCTTTTATATACACCTCTGGCTGCGTTTCCTTATCGTAAAGATAGCACTCGTCGGCTGCATGGTCTATCAGACCAGCAATCAGTCGTGCGGACACATCGGCATTGATACTTTTATCAACATCACCTACCTGTTGCCGTTGTCGAATCAGTTCTGCAATGAGATGATGATAGATGCCGAATTGTTGCTCTCGTTGCGTATGTGTATGCGTCATTGCCACCTGCGAGTGCAGAATGCTGAGAATATCGCGATAGCGTTCGATTTTCTGAAATGAGGCAGTGACGCCTGCTTCGACAATGTCGGCGGCATTATGCGCTTGGGCGGTTGCATTCTGCACCGCACTCACAATTTGCTCGTTCATCTCTTGATTCAGCGCAACCACCAACGCGATTTTCGAGGAGAAGTATAGATAAAATGTCCCCTGAGCAACTCCTGCGCGTGCAACGATCTCTGAAATGGTAGTAGCTTCAAAGCCTTTTTCTGCAAGAATCATACGTGCTATTGCAAGTAGTTCTGTGTGACGTTCATTTTTCGCCCTTGTCTCTCTGCTTTCGGTCATTTTCCCCTCTACTACTCACATTCCTGCACATACTCAAGTGCATAAGCAATCTCCTTGCGGACCTCGTTGTCTTTCTCCATTGTAGCAGCCATGAAGAGAGCCTGTACCGCCTCCTGACCGCCTAAGCGTCCCAACGCCCATGCCGCGTGACCACGAATAAGTGGCTCGTCGTCATGTAGTACACCGATAAGTGCTGGCACTGCGCGTTGGTCGCCGCTATTGCCAAGCGCAACACAAACATTGCGTAACAGACCACGCCGCTTCGTTCGCTTAATCGGACTGCGACGAAAGCGTTCACGAAACTGCTCTTCGGTCAAAGAGAGCAAGGGAATCAATTCGGGATTTCCTCCCACAACTGAACGGGGACGAAATGCTACATGATGCTGAAACTGTGTTTTGTTGTGTAATCCTAACCGCTTTTCTGCCACCTTGTTGACCGGGCATACCTCTTGACAGATATCACAGCCGAAGATGAGATTGCCCATTAAGGGACGTAACTCTAGCGGAATGCTGCCACGCAACTCGATAGTCAAAAACGAGATACAGCGAGGCGTGTCTAGCTCATAAGCATTAGGGAGTGCCTTTGTCGGACAAGCATGCAAGCAAATCTCACAAGTGCCGCAGTTCGCTTTGAGAGGCGCATCTGTATCCAATGGAAGGTTCGTGACTATTTCTGCCAGGAAGACCCACGACCCCCAGCCCTTTGTCAAGATATTCGTATTCTTGCCATACCAACCCAGTCCTGCACGTTGCGCGACGGCCCGATCAACCATACGACCAGTATCGACAAAAAGACGTGTCTCGACTGCATCTTCACCCAACTCGTCGTATGCATAGTGTCGTAGCCACTCCGCAAACTGCTGCAACTTAGGTTTGATAATCTCATGGTAGTCCTCGCCCCATGCATAGCGTGAAATGCGCCCCTGGAGGATATCTTGTTCCTTTGCATCTTGTGCGTCGGGTACAAGATAGGTCATCGCCAGCGAGATGATAGATTGAGCCTCTGGTAAGAGTGCGTTCGGATGGCACGATACATCAGCGCGTTCTGTTGTAAACCAAGGAAGGCCATCCATTAGCCCCTGAGCAACGCGCTCTTTAATGATACGCTCGGCTTCTGGAAAGTCGTCCGCAGTGGTCACGCGCACAATGTCGAAACCGAGCGAGTAAGCGTACTCTTTGATTGTAAGAGTGTTTAACATGCTTAGTTGGTTATATCCCGTCGTTTAGTAACAAGGATTGACAGTCCAATAAACAATACAAGGTAAACCAGGAGTACGAGGGCAGCGTGCAAATTGGACAGCGAGCTAGGGCCGGAACCCATAAAGTATTGCTGCTGATTTTGCAATAACGCGCCGATGTTGTTGCCGATGAAGTAGTCTGGTATAGCTTTCAAGAAATCACCGAAGGAGCCTTTCATAAGAAGTGCGACAATTGCTAGGACGCCGCTCAACACGCTTTCAAGCACCCACCAGACAAGGGCACCCGCGACACCAGCCGCCGTTGCTCGTCCCATCGTTGCCAGGAAAAGCGCAAGCATGCTATATACGAATAGACCCAACATACCGACCAAGGCGTACAAGATCATGTGTCCAAGTCCACCATTGCTCAAGAAGCCAGTGTTCGTCGCTATTCCCGAAATCAGGTTCAGCAATGCCCCGATAACCAGCCCTATCAGCACGATGAAGACGAAACCAACTACGATACATACAAGCAGTGCCCCAATCTTGCTAAGCAGATATTGCGTGCGTGTTGGTCCGCGCGTTGACATCAAGCGTACTGTCCCTACACTGTATTCGCCTCCGACAATCGTGCCCGCGATAATAACTATGAGGACCAACCCAACATTTTGCATTATCTGGACTGCGGTATACAGCGATAGTGGAAGGCGCAGCGGTGACGATATAGCATTTAACTGATCTTGTCTGTTCTGTTGCGCCTGTACCAGTTCCGCCTGTGTCGGTGTATGATCGAGGCATGGCTGCCCGTTAGGGTTTTGTGGTCCCTGTGGATCGCGTATCGTTGAACATTGCGGTGGTAGATAGGTCGTAGCGGTTGTGTTCACTACAAAGATTGTGCCAATTGAGATGATCAAAAAGACGAGTACCATCAATACGATGCCAATGATGCTCAACACCTTTGACATCACACGACGACGAAATTTGTATAGCTCAACACCAATCAAGCGCAACAGGACGCTCATGAACCCTTGACGGCCCATCACCACTGTATTTGTGCGTGCCTGTGCAGGCATTGGTGTTGGTTGCTCTGGCGTAGTAGGAAATGTACTCATTAGATCCCTCGCTTTCCGCCGGAAATTTCAGCACCGGGTACTGGGAGTTGTTGCGGTGGTGGTACATCAGCTAACGCCGCCATGCCGACACGCGGTCCCTGTCCAGGTTGCTGCCCTGTGAGTTGTAGGAAGACCTCTTCCAGACTGCCTTCGCGCGGATGGAGTTCTGCCGCAAACAGATTTTGCCGTGCAAGCAGTGCATTCACTTCAGATGAGTGTGCGATAGGTGCATCGATCAGCAATAGCGATTGATTCTGGCGATTGCGTTCTATGCGTACCTGTGTAATCCACCCAGCTCCCTGCGTTTGCGCCTGTTGAAGAATATTCTGGGCATAGAGTGTCTCGTCCTCCCTATCTAAACGTATCTCAATCATCTCACTCTTTCGCATCAATTCATTGACGTTGCCCTGTTTCACCAGATTGCCTTTTTGGAGAATTGCGACACGATTACAGACTTGCTGGATTTCGTAGAGAATATGGCTTGAAATAAAAATGGTTTTGCCGAGTGACGAGAGCCGCTGGATAAGCTGGCGAATTTCAAAGACGCCTGCTGGATCAAGACCATTGGTCGGTTCGTCGAGCAGCACAAGTTCTGGATCAGTCAGAAGTGCGGCAGCAATACCTAGCCGTTGTTTCATGCCAAGTGAATATTTGCGATATGCGAGCTTCTCATAGCTACGTAGTTCGACGATCTCAAGCACCTCGGCGAGACGATTGTCATTTGCAGGTCCAGAGACCATGCCAGAGGCGGCGGCTATCACACGCAAATTGTCTAAGCCAGAGAGATAGGGATAAAAGATGGGCATTTCCACAATTGCCCCGATACGTTGTAGAATAGCAGGAAGCTGATAAGCGTTGTCCATGCCAAACAGAATTGCTCGCCCCGCTGTTGGGCGGATTAAACCGAGCAACATACGAATGGTCGTTGTTTTGCCGGAACCGTTTGGCCCAAGAAAGCCAAATACATCACCGCGCATCACTTGCAGATGCAGATCATTCACCGCCACAAGATTGCCAAAAACCTTTGTCAACCGACTTGTACTAATGATAGTGTTACTATCATACTGGGGAGAATTATCGTCCACTACGGTCTCCTTCTTTACCTGATTATACTCTTTTCGCTTCGTTCCTACGCGATATACGTTCTACATACAAAGGAGTTACGAGGCTCGTTCAGTATGCATGATTTCGACGATGCTGGCAAGCCTTTTTCGCTAACCAATCTGTAGTGAGGAGCATAGATAATGCCGCAAGACCCTTATAACAGCAGTACTGATGACACTCAACGCTATGAGTCGTCTGCTTTACCATACGTTCCATACACCAAAAATACGTCTCACTCTTCTAACGTACAAAAGGACGTGCAATCCAATAGTTTGTCGCCCACTACCTCTCTGGTGCCCGAAAATACTGAATATGCACGGGACGGTGAACAAAGCTCATTGGCAATTTACGCTCCACCTGCTCCTACTATCACTATCGTTCCCGTGCCGGAGCCAGCTCTTAGCAAGAAAAGAGGGCCGCGCTGGATACTTCTTACTTTCTTACTTTTGCTTATAATTATTGTAGCATCTTCAGCCTTTGCGCTCTCCTCTTATATCAACCGTTCTACACCGCAAAAAACGCTCGATACCTTTTGCTCTGCACTGCAAAGGGAAGACTACAAAACTGCCTATATACAATTATCCCCCACCATGCAATTGAATTTCACTGAGAGCCAGTTTGCAGGTCTGTTCGCAAGTGATAAAGTGGCAAATTGCCGACATGGGGCGGTGAGCGAGGCGGGTACAAGCACAACGACAAGTCTACAACTTGTGCATCATGTATCGGGGGAGACAAATAACGACAGAGTGACGCTGACAAAAGATGGTCAAGGTCAGTGGAAGATCGATGGTTTACAGACGGTATAGTGCTGCACAAGTCCTAGAAGCTCATAGACAATGAGTTGTCTCTCATGGTACACTCTCACAAGCTGAAGTACATTAGTTTGGAGGAAATTTCTCATATGGATGCGTCACTCAATGGTCCTTTTGGACGTGTCGCCCTTTCTTCAGATGTCCTGACAATTGGACGTATTCCTGACAATAAACTGGTGATTAGCGATGTGAAGGCATCGTCACACCATGCTGAGCTTCGTCCTGCAGGGAATGGCTACACCATCACTGATCTTGGTAGTACCAATGGAACCTTTGTCAATGAGCAACAGTTAAGCAAAAATGAGCCACGCCAACTCAATGCAAATGATACTATCCGCATTGGTGATACACGCATCACTTATGAAGCGAGTGATGTACCGCAGGTGGATTCAACGGTCATTGCTGAGAAAGGGAGCAATAATTCCCCAACGTATGATCCGACAATCGCAGTGCCACCTCCTGCACCCTTAGCAAGCACCATCTATGGTGGAGATGCACCATACGCACAAAATCCGCCACCCCCCGCGCCAAATTATGCTCCACCCGCGCCACAATACGTACCTCCCGCACCATCTTATGGGCAACCGCCAGTGGCGCAGCTATACGGAGCATACCCACCAGCAGTTGCACCTAAGAAAAGCAATCGTAGACTCTTCATTATTCTTGGCTCAGTCATTGGGGGTGTCGTGCTGCTTTGTGTCGTCATTAGTCTTGTGGCCTATGCCGTTCGCTCAACACCAGAGAAAACCCTTACTACTTATTGTAATGCACTCAAAAGTGCCGATTATCAGGCTGCTTACAATCAGTTCTCCCAGGCCAATCAGAGTCAAGAATCCGAGGCACAATTCGCTTCAGCCTTCACCAGCACTCATATTAGCGTTGTTAGCTGTGCCATAAGTAATACTAGCGATGATGGGACAACAGGCTTTGGTACAATGTCCTATACCACAAACGTTAATGCCAGTGGTGTCAATGACTATCGACTGATCCAGGAAAGCGGCACCTGGAAGATTAGCATGCAAACTCCTAGAAAATAACCCTGTTATAGATATTTGATGGTGTGGCACAAAGGCTAGCCTTTGTGCCACACCATCAAATATCTATAACATTGGTATCTGCATGTTCAACTCTTTCGCGCAGTCTATCGCCTCCTCGTAGCCCGCATCGACGTGTCGCATGACTCCTGTTCCAGGGTCGTTTGTGAGTACACGTTTCAGCCTTTCTGCTGCCTCTGCTGTGCCATCCGCGACAATAACCTGCCCCGCGTGTATCGAATAGCCAATGCCGACACCTCCACCATGATGCAGCGAAACCCAGGTCGCGCCAGATGCTGTGTTGAGTAGCGCATTCAGAAGCGGCCAATCAGCGATGGCATCGCTTCCATCTTTCATTGCCTCGGTCTCACGATAGGGCGAGGCTACCGAGCCGCTATCGAGATGGTCACGTCCTATGACAATCGGTGCCTTGACGATACCCTTTGCCACTAGTTCGTTGAACGCCAGCCCCGCTCTGTCGCGCTCACCATAGCCAAGCCAGCAGATACGCGCGGGTAGCCCTTGAAATTGAATTTTTTGTCGTGCCAGTGTAATCCAGCGCTTGAGGGCGATATTCTCTGGAAAGAGTTCGAGCATAGCTTCATCGGTACGGTAAATGTCTTCGGGGTCGCCAGAGAGCGCAACCCAACGGAACGGCCCTTTGCCGCGACAGAAGAGCGGGCGAATGTAGGCTGGCACGAAGCCAGGGAAGTCGAATGCATGCGTCTCACCTGCTGCCAGTGCCTGGCCGCGAAGATTGTTGCCGTAATCAAAGACGATGGCTCCACGTTCTTGCATCTCAATCATCGCGCGTACATGCGCCACCATAGAAGCCATCGAACGTTGTACGTAGCCCTGTGGATCGCTTTTTCGTAACGCATCCGCCTCAATCGACGACAGACCGGCGGGAGTATAGCCATTGAGCGCGTCATGTGCTGACGTTTGGTCCGTTACCATATCCGGTATGATGCCGCGTCGCACCAATTCAGGGTAGACCTCAGCCGCGTTTCCAATCAGGCCAATTGACAATGGTTGTCCTTGCTCGCATGCCTCACGCACTTGATGGAGTGCCTCGTCCAGCGTGCTTGCCATTTCATCGCAATACCCGGAGGCTATGCGACGCTGAATGTGGCTCGGATCGACCTCAACGGCGAGACACACGCCCTCATTCATTGTAACCGCGAGCGGCTGTGCCCCACCCATGCCGCCGAGTCCAGCGGTTAGCACAAACTTGCCCTTGAGCGTGCCGCCATAATGCTTGCGTGCCGCCTCTGCAAACGTTTCATACGTGCCCTGCACAATACCTTGAGAGCCTATATAAATCCAGGAACCGGCGGTCATCTGTCCATACATTGTGAGACCGAGAGCTTCAAGGCGGCGAAACTCATCCCAATTGGCCCAGTGCGGCACGAGATTGGAGTTTGCAATGAGAACGCGTGGTGCATCGGCATGTGTGCGAAAAATACCTACGGGCTTGCCTGATTGCACTAACAATGTCTCGTTCCCCTCCAGGTTCTGTAACGAGCGTACTATGGCGTCAAACGCCGACCATGAACGGGCCGCACGACCAGAACCACCATACACAACAAGGTCATTAGGCCGCTCGGCAACATCAGGGTCCAGGTTATTCATTAACATACGGAGTGCCGCCTCTTGCTGCCAACCTTTGCATGAGAGCGTTGTACCGTGTGGTGCGTGAACGGGACGTGGACCCGAATTACTGTTTGTTTCGTTGTGTACCATAGGACATGTTCCTTTCACTATGCGTAAATCGTATCTATGGAATATGGGTGATGCTTCAGCGGATGGCAGTGTTTATCTCTTCGCACCCTTGCTCACCTATTCTAACACTAACGGCAAAGAGGCTTTGAAAACAGATGGATATACAATCGCTTGTAGTTGGGGTGGAGGAGTATCTCCAACTGCATCGCACGCGCTACCTCGAAGAGTTGCGTGACCTGTGTGCAATCGACTCTGATAGCTATAACAAAGCTGGTTTGGATAGCATGGCGACCTACCTTGCCGCCCACATGCGTGGTCTAGGCATGGCTACCACCATTGTCGAACAAGAACAATGGGGTAATGATCTTTATGCCACCCTACACGGTGATGGCAAGGGATGTGTGTTGCTGCTAGGTCATATGGATACGGTGTACCCGCGAGGAACGGCGGCGCGTCGTCCTGTACGTGTCGAAAACGAGATCGCCTATGGTCCAGGCGTCATTGATATGAAAGGCGGTCTGCTTCTCGGCTGTTATGCGATTGAGGCACTGCTCGCCCTTTCTTATCGAGCCTTCGGCGAAATTCGCTTCTTGTGTGTATCAGACGAAGAGATCAGTGTGCGGCATTCACTCGAACTGCTGCGCCATGCATGCAAGGGTTGCGATGGCGCACTGGTGTTAGAGGCGGCACGCGCTAATGGCGATATTGTAAGTGTGCGTAAAGGGGATGCATGGTACACGCTTACCGCGCAAGGCCGCTCGGCACATGCAGGGGTCGAACCAGAAAAAGGCCGTAATGCCATCCTGGAAATCGCGTATCAGACGTTGCAATTCACTAGCCTCAACGGGTGGCGTGATGGTATTTCTATCAACTCCGGCAGTATCTCTGGTGGCACGGCACCTAACGTCGTGCCGGAATCAGCTATGGCTCGTTTCGACTTGCGCTTTTTGCATACCGAGGATCGACTGGCAACAGAGGCTCGCTGGCATGAGCTACTCAAAAAACATTTTGTGCCAGAGGTCGAGACAACCCTCCTGCTAGAACCGAACTCAAGAAACCCGATGGCTCTGACACCCGCAAGCCAGAAAATGGTCGATGCCGCAAAAAATATCGCCGCTCTCTTAGGCTTCCCACTCAACGACACAACCACAGGTGGTGCATCCGATGGCAGTTTCGTGACTGATTATGGTGTTCCCACCCTCGACGGTCTCGGTCCCATCGGTGGGCGTGACCACAGTCCCTATGAGTATCTTTTGCTCGATAGCATCGCGCCTCGTGCTGCATTATTGTCTGGCCTGATTGCTCATATCTCTATATAATATATAGCTCGACAATAGAGTCTTTCTATGTTATAATCGTGTATAAGAAACATGGGAGGGCTTAAATTGCCCCCTATTCCCTAGCTATGCTATAATCTGAAAAGGAAAATTAAGCTTATCGTGCTGCATGCACACACAATGTATCTAAAAAGCTCTTATACGTTCCTCATGGCATTGGTCTAGTGTCGAGAGGGTATTTATATGGTAGGCCATCATACAAAAGCTATCTCCCCTGATCCACATATACTAGCGTATACTTTTAACGACTGGCGTGTAGTGGATGCTCAGGAAAGGACCCGAACATGTTTAATCCCGATAGCGACTTGGAAGCACGTTACCAATCGGTTGGCGTAACCCCCGACTGGTACCAGACGAACATTCCCTGTCAGGTAGGCTGTCCCGCACATACGGACGTGTCCACCTATATTGGTTTAATTTCGCAAGCTCGTTTCGACGAAGCATATCTTTTGAACCGTAAAGCCAATATCGTGCCAGGTGTGCTGGGGCGTACCTGTGCGCGTCCCTGTGAGCCTGTGTGTCGCCGCAACAAGGTCGATGGCAAGCCGATTACGATCTGTTGGCTAAAGCGTGCTGCCGCCGATCATCGCGAGTATCGTCACCATGCTGAGAAAACGCCAATCACCAAAGATAAAACAATTGCAGTCATCGGTGCTGGCTCGGCTGGTCTTGCCTGTGCCCGTGATCTGCGCGAGATGGGTTATCCTGTAACAGTGTATGAGCAGTACCCCACTGCTGGTGGTGTGATGGTCAATGGTATTCCTGTATGGCGCTTGCCACGCGATGTTACACGCGAAGAGTGCGACGAGTACATGGAAGATATTGGCGTCGAAGTCAAGTACAACGTTCGCGTTGGCCGTGACATACAACTCAAAGATATGCTTGCACAATACGATGCTGTATACATTGGTGCAGGCTGCTATATCTCGAATCCCCTTGCTGGACCTGATAACAAAATTATCCCTGGTGCAGACCTTAAAGGCGTCGTAGAAGGTATTCGCCTCCTCGAAAAGACCAATTACGGTGAGCCAGCCTTTATTGGTAAACGCGTCGCCATCCTGGGTGCAGGCTTCACCGCCCTCGACTGTTGCCGTACCTCCATTCGCTTTGGTGCTGAAAAGGTATATGTCGTCTACCGCCGTTCAAAAGAAGAGCAGCCTTCCGACGAGTATGAGGTCGATGAGGCGATTATTGAGAACGTCGAGTTTTCGTATCTCGCCACTCAGACCGCAGTTCTTAGTAACGATGGTGTGCATGCCAGTGGCGTGCGCTTTGTTCGTAACAAACTAGGTGATCCCGATGCCAGTGGCCGCCGCCGTCCTGTGCCGATCAAGGGCAGCGAGTTCGATATCGAAGTAGATACCGTTATTCCCGCCTTCGGTCAGTATAGTGATGCCTCGTGGCTACAGGCCGAAGAGCTAGGACTTGAGGTCAACAAGTACGGTATTCCTCTCGTGGACTTCGATAGCTGGATGACGAATATCGACGGCTTGTTTGCTGGTGGTGACTATACACAAGGTTCACGTAACCTCATCTCTGCTATTGGCGATGGACGCGATGCAGCGGGAGCGATCAACCGCTATCTTGGTGGTATCGATAAGCCCGCCGAGGCCGCCGAAGAGGTCGAACTGCCCGACTACCGTCGCGGTATGGTCGATAACTACGAGTCCATTGGGCACGAACTGATACCATCGCTCCCACTCAAACAACGCTACAGTAACACGCGTGAAGCTGAGACTGGCTATACACCAGAACAGGCCGTTATGCAGGCGCGACGTTGTTTGCAATGCCAGTTGAATATTATGATTGATCCCTCAATCTGTATTCTCTGCTCTGGCTGCGTCGATATCTGTCCCTACGACTGTATTAGCATGGAAGGTCTCTCCCGTGTTGTGAAAGGTGACGCCATGCATGAGAGTACCGAGAACTGGCAGGGCGGTGCCGATATGATTATTGACGAAGAGAAGTGCATCCGTTGTGGACTATGCATTGTGCGCTGTCCTACCGACGCCATCTCGATGGTTCAATTTGAGGTTTCTAGCCCTAATGACCGTTGGACCGTCTCGAAAATTCCGATGCTCAACGTTCGCTAAAACAGTCTATACTAGAAAAACCAGGAGACAGGAAATATTTGCGGTACCGCAAATATTTCCTGTCTCCTGGTTTTTCTAGCACCATATGTCTTCTGCACAGCGCACTCAATATATCCGATAGAGATACTAAAAAGGATTTACTACAATGTCTACAGCATCTCGTACACATCGCTCTACAGCTATCTCTATCATCGCTTTTTGTCTCTTCCTGCTCACTGCGTGTGCTTCAACCCCCAACTCTACAGGCACCATAACAGCTCCCACCGCAACTGCAACAGGATATGCTGTTGCTGCAACAACAACAGGTACGACTGCTCCTACGAACACGCCCACTATAGCCGTCACCGCGATTCCCAGCACTCCTGGCATTGCTCCTACCGTGATTCTCTCACCGACTCCTATCCCCGGTGGGGGACCGCATAGTCAACAAGTGCTGTTAGCAGATCGCGTGTTGCTTATCAACGATGTCAGTCGAGACACTGGAACGGATGCAAGCTCTGTCACCATACGTCTGACGATGACGCTCAAAAATACAAGCGCAAAAACGATCACGAATGTCACCACATACTACTCACTTTTTGGTAGCGAAGGTGACGTGTTTGGCCTACCACCGAACACAAATGGGAGTTTTTTTGGTGCGATTGCGGCGAATGGCTCGCGTAGCGGCACCCTTGTTTTTCAAGTACCGCTTGGAGCAGACACTGCATTACGCCTGTTATATCGTCCCGACGTTGCACATGAGACGGTATTCGTGCCAATTAGTGCCTGATAGTATGGCAAATATAGTCACAGTGTGAGAAATACGTAAAAAAAGGCTCTTAAAGCCTTGACATTTTTCTCCGTTTAACGCAAGATTATAGTGAGGGGCGTAATATCCCTGTCTTTCTAAGCAGGGATACAAGCCCGTTGCTTGTGGGGCGTGATGGGCAAGGTACGCATTAACAGCTCGTCTCACCAATTCCAATACGGGAACGCCTTCATTTTGAGACCGTGTGACAAGCCGTTCCCGTTGCTTGTCACTCAAGTATATGTTGGTTCGTTTCATGCTGCTTTCTCCTCTTGACATGCCTCATACTGTTGATGTATAATCCTAGTCTAGCACACAAAGATAGACATGCGTTTGCACAGCGAGCAAGCAGCGTAAGAGTTTCTCAGACGAGAGACGCGCACTTCATCCTCACGGATTGAATGCTTCTCATCCAAAGCTGATAGGTCGGGCAAGTGTCCGTGCTATGGATGGTACTGTCGGGCAGACAGGAACCTGTGGGGCATGCAGCCCACGAAACGCTTCTGGACAGATCGGCCTCTACTAGTTGCTCTCACGAGTAGGTAGCAAGTCGTCTGGTGGAAAGAAGAATTCCCCGTCTTTTTTTAAGTGGGGAAGTGTCAAAAAAAGCCTATGTTGTGAGATATACGTCTCGTATGATACGTATATCTTATAGAACTAGGCGAGTGTACCACCAACCAGCTAGGTATGTCTCTTCCAGTCGCACGAGTTGCCATGTAGGTTGCTACAACCTGGTGCTGCCAGACGACTCACTATTTTTGAAGAGAGATACTCGATGCTTGCAAGGAGCTATGATGGTGCGACAAGACTGGTCCGATGAGGATCTCGCCCAACGGTTGCATGAGCACGAACCAGATGCGCTGGAGACGCTTATCTCCCGTTATTCACGAGAACTGTTTTATTTTATTCGTGTCGTTTTAGACGGTATTGGTGTTGCTCAAGATGCCGAAGAGTGTGTGAACGACCTCTTCGTGGCGGTCTGGCAAGAAATCACCTCATTTGATCCTGGGCGAGGCACGTTACGTACATGGCTCACCATGCGTGCTAAATATATCGCGTTGGATCGCCGTCGCCAGTTGTGTCGCCGTCAGGTATATAACACACAATTGGCTGATGAAAACCGTCAATGGTCTTCGTCAGATGGTATGGGAAGTCGAAAAAGTTTTGGTTGGAGTGGATACGAGAGCGAAAATCGTGTCATGCTTCCGCCGCATCCAGAGTCGAATATGGAGAATTTGTTAGAACAGAGCGAGAGACGCGAAGAACTGCGTCTCGCCTTGGCGACGTTGCCTGAACTTGACCGCTACCTGATCTACCAACGTTATTTTAAGTATGCCAGCACAGAAGAACTTGCAGCAAAAACTGGTTTAACCCGCCATGCTGTCGATACTCGACTCTGGCGGGCGCGGAAAAGCTTACGCGAGGCTCTCAAGGAGCATGCACATGAGTACGAACGAATTTGAGAATGAATGGGAAGACCAACATGTCGATTCTTCCCTGTTGCTCAGACAGGAATTAGGGCTACCTGAAGATTTTACCGATGAAGACGTGGCATTTGCACAAGAAATGAAGACACTGTTCTCCCCTGATAAAGAGGAGATGCCTCCCTACTATGTGCAAACACTGTTAGATGCGGAAAATCCTAAATTTCAGCCTGTTGAACACGGCCTTGAGTACAAAACGCAAGCTCGTGTTTTCCAGCGACTAAAATTGCGTCGTCACCTGTTTCATTCAAAATCTGTTCTTCAATCTTCTACGATGCAGCGTGTAAAGCCGCAACGTTCTATCTTCGCTTTACTTGCTGCATGTTTACTTTTTATCTTTTTCACACTAGTTGCTACTGGCCCATCCTTTGCATCCGGCCTCGAAGTGTTGCTCTCCGGCCATCATGGTGGCGTGCTACAGGTGAATGGCTATCCCAACCTGTTTCATAAAAAAGTACAACGACCATATCTTGCAGATATTGATCCAGCCACACCTTCTAAGAAAATTAGTTTGTTAGAAGCTCAGCAACAACTGATGTTTCCCATGGAGGGTCCTTCAAATGTACCAGATCACTATGCATTGAATTCTATGTCCTTATACCAGGGGATCGATCAGAGTTGGGCTGATGGACCTGCGTTAGAGTTAGATTACTCATATATGCATCAGGGAGCGATTTCGCATGGCATAGGTCAGATTTCAGTATGCGAGTTCAAACCAAAGGGTCAGGTTCTCCAGGTTGTTCAATCAGGGGCCGCCCATCCAATTGATCGCGCCGGTCATACACAAGCGATCTATGTTGATGGTCAGTGGGTACACATCAATAAGTTCTCGCATGAGTGGATTTATGGTGGACGCAGTGAGATCATTTTTGAACAAGATGGCATTATATTCTGGATTGTGGGCGATCAACGCGATGGTATCGAGCAAAAAGCCCTGCTTTCGATTGCTAATTCGCTACAGCCTTTTAACATGCATGCCATTAATATGGTCGGGCATGTTGACAACATTATACTGTCACTTGACAATTCAACGTGGCCTTTCTCTGATGATATCGTCTACACCAACGAGCCTACCGGATCTTCTTTGGAAATTGTGGGTACAGACACCACATCATCAAATATCCACGTGCCTTCAAATCAAGCACCGCCTAAATAAACTTCGTGATATCAGTAACAGAACACAGGGATTGCCATAAGAAGCAATCCCTGTGTTCTGTTCTGTTTTCCCACTGGACAACATATGCCGTTATCTGGTATGCTTTCTGTATAAGACTTGTCTGTTCCATGCTTGCATGGAAGTGGGCACTTGTCCAGCAACGTCGCTGGACAAGTTTAGAAAGATGCCTCAAAGGAGAGGACATGAAATGAAAACACCAGTTAAAGTACGTGGTATCCCTAAACTACGTATTCTTCGTCAGCGTAGAGGCTTGAGCCTCGGTCAACTCGCGATCCTTACAGGTATGCGCCGTGATACCATTACTCAGCTTGAAAACGGACGCGCAGACCCACAACCCTATCACCTACGCCTTTTAGCTCGCATCCTCGAAGTACCAACACTCGATCTCGTTTCATAGCATAAATATATAAAAAGAGAATGCTTCTGAAGCAGTGCTAATGCTGCTCCAGAAGCATTCTCTTTTCCCTTATATCCTCTTGACATTCTCTTTCCCTTTGTTTATAATTTAATTATTCAATCAGTCAATAAAATTGTAGTGAAGAGTGGATAACGTTCTATGGCACGCACACCTAAAGTAGTAGAGGATCGGCGCGAGCAGATTATTGATGCCGCAATGCGCGTTTTCGCGCAGAAAGGATTTGTGCGTGCGACAAATAAGGATGTCGCGCATGAAGCTGGCATTACGCCTGGTCTGATCTATCACTACTTTGAAAGCAAAGAGGCATTGTTGATGGCCGTTGTCGAGAGTCGTACACCATTGAAGGTTATCGCTGCAATACCACCAGAGATGCTTGCTTTGCCACCTGAGCAGTTTCTCCCGTTTATAATCAAGCAAATCTTGACCGTTGTCGAGGCTGAAAACTTTGTAGCTCTGCTTAAGGTTGTTATCCCAGAGATGCTCAATAGTGAAAATCCATTTTTTGCACACTTCGCCCCTGTCGCCATTCAGCGTGTGTTCGGCTTTATCGGCGAATACCTGGAGGCACAGATGCAAGCAGGCATGCTACATCAAGCCGATACTGTCCTGAATACACAGATTTTGTTTGGTAGCATTGTTGGCGTGGTGCTACGTCGTCAGGTATTACGCGATCCAGTAGCATTAACATATTCGCAAGAGCAGATAGTAAGTGCAATCACAGAGACTTTCCTGCATGGCCTAACCTAATTTTTTGTTTCTTCTGTTAATTAGTCAGTCAATCAAATGTGCCTGTTTCATTAAAGGAGATGTATTA
>JAABVA010000710.1_pt1 | contig 39989 bp, 40 predicted proteins | sample 5560331 | NCBI WGS metagenome assembly JAABVA01 (sample SAMN12812661, study PRJNA571458) | rock metagenome | isolation source: Antarctica rocks | place: Antarctica: Victoria Land, Mt New Zealand sud | collected 2016-01-07 | reverse complement strand
TCATGGGGTATAAGAACCTCTGAATGATCTCTTTCTTTCCTTTCTTCTTCGTGCAACGTCTTGTATCTAAAATCTAGTTATTAGAATTCCATCCTGGTTCCATCCAGCCCTCAGTCCGTGACAATAACAAAGAATGGAAAGTTTAAGAGAAATGATGAACCTCGGCTTGCTTTATGAAATGATCGGGCTGCCTTCGGCCGAGTTTAATTTTAAGGTTCTGAGGTGTGCCGAGTTTTAGCGTAAGGCATGCCGACCTGTCTGGCCTGTTCTTAGTACGAGGCGAATGACAGAATTCTCCCGCCCCCTAAATAAGCGAATATCTCAAATTTCAGAGTCGTTCACTAAACCAAAATACAGCAAACGCAATATCACATCAGTTGAGTTAAAAAAAATATCAGGCTGTAGCAATGAAGCTATTATATAAGCCTCTTAAATTTTAAGCAAATTCGATTTGTTGTGAATGGATCAAAAATTCCAAAAGTTATAGTATTTCCAAGGTGTTCAGAGGGGGGCGGGAGAATTCTGTGACCCGCCTCGTACAACTACTGACTACCATTAGTGCCAAAGATTCTCTTACCTAGCAGGCTAAAGTCGCTAGGGAACCCAGGTATCGAATCCTTCCATGAAGAGATCCGGCCTTCTAGAAAGCATTCTTTCAAACCAGAAGGCTCTTTAGAATTACGGCGTTGTTCCTAAGCGAAGATTGATAATCTCAGCCTTTGTGGCAGAGATGGCATTTGTATTGCATGTAAAGCCTCAGACTCGCAGATTCAGGCCTATTGGCATCCTTTGGCTTGAGATCGTGCACCCATCCAGTGCGTTTCTTGATGAAATGGTTAGGGAAGATACCCGTGGGAACATTGCTGGATTAACAGATCTTGATTTCGGGAAACTCAGACCTTTTGCTTGGGGAACGAGTATGATATCGGGCTCTCATTTGGTTTTGTTTCCGGCAACTTTCAGTCAAGGCCTCGCCGCCTCAGGGATAAGATAGGATCCGAGGGATCCACGGTTGCGTGCTGAGGGTGTAACACGACGGCTTGAAGACAAGCCGTTATCATGTTGCAGGGAAATTGCCGAAACGGTTCGAGCGAGCTCCTAGTACACCAGCATATCTGCGAGATTGGTCTGTCGCACTTGTACGTGTGTGTACGTGTAGGAAAACTTGATATCGTGCTTTGTGATCTGGCTTGATGCTACCAGTGGCGGTCAGAACCCCAGATTGGAGGTTCGGAAGCGCTACTTTCTAAACGCAGCCCTTGAGGAAATGGCACTGACACGCGAAATGTCTGGTTCTGCTAGCGCTCCTTGGTCGTATGGTCAATTACCCTTTCTCTGTCAACGTTGAGCCCCTCGCTCAAGCAAAGGCTTTCGCCATTCACGACACAGGATGAGGTGGATTCCCCTAGCCTTGGTCATCATCGAATTCCTGTTTGTCGCCCTCATCTTGGTGGCGTTAGCAAAGGCGTTGGGTTACCGTGTCAGTTGGGTAATGAGATACGGTATGTAGCGTTGAAGTGCTAGGACCGTAGAGATCAGCTTAAGCCATTGATGGATGTCGCAAGGGATGTCGACCATGTCTTCCGTACTCCGTACAATTACACGTGTGGTTGAAAGATTCCAGTCGTCCCCCTCGGATTCTGCCGCAGCCATGGTCATGGGTTAATTGTATCCCGCTTCTCGAGGCATCGTCAACCACGGTAATGAACCAATCCAGATTCTCTCTCTCTGTTATCGATGACCTACGGAATATAGAGTAGCATACCTACGTCCACAACAAGACCAAGGCGCTTTGACCAAGTAAGCCATTGCGAGGTCTGATCATTGCGGCTTTTTGCTTCTGATTGGTGAGGGTAATCGAAGAATTCTTTTGAAGCGTTCCAGTCTGATAGGCCGTAAAACTCCAACCCTAGACCCAGATCCGCCTCCCCCCCCCTTACCAGGTTTTGCTTTGCGGGGTTTTCTACGCCTATCAGAGAAAGTTCCGGGGTGCCAAGGTTTGCAACGCAAAAGGTCTCAGAAAGGCGTGAGGGTCCAACAACAACGATTATCATCATCAAAAGGAAGTTGGTCGACGAGAACTCGTCCACAGAGTGTGGCCATTATTCCCCAAAGGGACTCAAAGGGGATTGCGTTGATCTCGGTCAAGACATGTTCAGAATCAGCTAGTCGCGCACCTTGGACTATCTATGTGGTATGTATGTACAGTCCTCTCTAGTAGGCAACGTCAGAGCGCATCAAGATGCGGTCGGACGTGAGGCTACCGATGACCCCAGATCAAGAGCAACGCCGTCTTCCACCGTTTCTTATTTCTTATAGGGCACAACATACGAACCTACAGTCTACAGACTACCTTACAGTAGATGGCTGCAGCTAGAACTACTCTACTGCTCGAGAGGAATATTTCTCCATCTCGGCGGCGTGGAGAATACCCAGCGCCGAGGTGACGGGTACCTTGATTTGCTTGGAGACGGGCCGCTAATCGCAAGCTACTCTACAAGACTACAACTGTCACTCCCAGTAAGCCGCTCGATTTGCGGGGCCGACGCCCAGTAGTAGACAGTAGTGAGTCAAGTAGGTAAGGTAAGGTAGGTACCTTAAGTAACGTACCCTAGAATGCGCCCAAATGGTTAGTCCTCTTGGTAACTGTAAGGAAATATTCACCCCCTGGAGAGAGCCATTGTTCTAATTCCCATTGGGGCCATTGTCGACGCGGTCCTCGGGTTGTAAATCTCCTCCTGCCACTCTCCACTTGATGCATCGTTATTCTCTACGACGGCTCGTGTGGGGCCGCCTGCACCACTATGGTTGATTCTCTCTCTTAATTGTATGTCTTTCACAACGATATTGTTATGATCAGCGGTTCGCATCCCGCCCAGTAATCTCAATCTCTTGGTTCCTGAAGGATGCCTCAATAAAAGCCATCGTGCCAACCCGGTGTCCGCTAAGACACGGTAATCAGGGCCAAGCTGCCAATCTCTCCGCATCCTACTACCCCTGCACCACCTCGATTATGGCGTTTTCTCGCTCCACGTTGTAGATGGTGCTGCTATGGATCTATGGATCTATGGATCTTTGGTTCTTTGACCTTTCGTTTCCCTATATAGTTGGGTCGGAGCCTTTGACCTGCATCTCAGTTCACCTTCAACGTCATCTTTCTTTGCACCCCGAATTACGTATCTCTTCTCCTGCTTCCCTCCAGCAATGCTCTTGGACATGCTTGAGAAGAGAGTGGCCCCGGCTGGTGGGGTCTCCTCTGGTGCTCTCCCATACAGCCCGGTGCAGTATTGTATCCTCGCTGCCGGAACCGCAGTGGCCTGGGTATACGCGGTGGAAATCAACATCGTAGTTTTCCTGACCTTCAAACGGCGCAATGGCTTGTATTTCTGGTCGCTCTTGATCAGCTCTTGGGGTATTGTGTTGCACGCACTGGGCTTTATTCTCAAGTTCCTGGTAGGAATCAACTGGGTCCTAGCGTGCACGATAATCGATGTGGGTTGGGTACCTATGGTCACGGGGGTAAGCATGCTTCCTGAGTTGTTCATAACTGATCCAGCCGTGACAATGAGTGTTTCCATACCTGACAGGTCTAATCTAAAAGACCAATGCTAATTCGGGAACCTTGCAGCAAGCATTTGTACTGTATTCGCGGCTCCATCTTATCGTTCGAAATCAGAGAACACTTCGCCTCGTTCTCTTCATGATTCTCTTCAACGCAGCAGCACTGCATATACCAACCATTATCACCTTCTTTGGAGCCAATTCGCCCAACTCGTCAGTATGGGTCGATAAATTCAATATCGTGGAGAGAGTTCAGCTTGCGGGCTTTTGCGTCCAAGAGTTCGTTATCAGTACGATATATGTGTACTCAACCACGCGACTCCTTGGATCCACCTACCATAACCTGTCCAAGAAAGTGATGGTGGAGCTTATCATCATCAATTGCATATGTATCGGCATGGACATTATTCTTATCTGTCTCGAGTATACCAACCAATATATCGGCGAGGCATCGATGAAGCCAATGATCTATGCGATCAAGCTCAAGCTAGAGTTCACTGTTCTGAACCAGCTAGTAAGCATCGCTGGCAAAGGCTCACTCACGGAGGGACAGCGATGGGGAGGGGGACCGGGCAACGAGCTCAAAGACCGGTATGCCTACAACGACCTCGACCGCAAGTCGAGACTCGGCACCCAGACCTCTGCGAGAGCAGTGAGGTACTCCACCGGCCCAAGACCTGACGGATATCTGGAAGCCAATGGAATTCTTAGGGTTCAACAGACCGAAATCTCGAGCGAGCCTACTCCCGGAGCAATACCTGAGGAGCGTTCGGAGTCACCCGCAACGGCAGCCGCGTATTCAATCCCCAAGTCCCAAGTACGGATGCCCGGTCGGTCTCACGTGACTGCCCGATCAGACCTTGAACGGAAACATAGCCCTAGTGAAAGCCAGATGGAGATAATTCGGAATAGTTCTGATACGGAGAAAGGAACAAGGTGAACTGAGACATGCTTATCGCAAATTTGCTTGGAAATAGGATGGAACGCAAGGCGACGTATCAGGAATGTGTATATATGGGTCACAGTATCTCTACCACGGTAGATAATCTTCACGGACTTGACGGTTTAGCGAGGGCGCAGGGCGGGCTTGTTATACCTATCAGATCAGTGATTTGACTCGTCGATATAATGAGATAGTCTACAATGACCAACAGTCTTTTTGACTCTTGACCCAGCAAGTGGAAACATCGAAAGCACTTTCATTGATAGAGAAGAACTTACCTAAGCCCAAAAGGGCAGTCTAGCGCCAGACTTTATCTGCACTAGTGCTTCCCCGCAGCCGAGGTATGTTCGTAGCTAGGATGCTTTCCGCGGAACGCCGTCTTACGGTCTTTCTGATCTTCGTTTCTTCTTTTCTTTTCTTCATTTAAACGTGCTTGTGCAGCCAAAGGCTATGAAGCACAGCACACTATCAACGTATATATATACATAGAGTCGTACTGACGATGTATGTAGTATGAAAAAGCTCTCTGCGTGAAACAGGCTCTTGGAGCTAAAAAATCACACTGTTGTTTATTCTAGTGGTCGCTGTAACCTGAATTCACTTTCCATACCCAGTCAGATGAGCTCAAGGAAATCCTGCTGCAAGCGGCCGACTCAAAATCCTAGACAGTATATCTCGTAGACCAGTTGTACATTGTGCAATCACACCGATAAAATGGGCGACAAAGAGCTATGCCCGAGGCTGCGAGCTGGCCGTGCGAGTAACAGATCACGGGCTCCGCGTTATCGTATATGTAGAAGCTGACCACTGCGACGTGGGCTTCCGAAGAAAGTATGTATGAGCATTAATGCGTGGCAAATACGTAATGCTCGGTCTGAATCGATGTCGTCTGCTCAGAGGCGAAGTCGATTCGTTCGGGGTGAGATCTCTTAGCTCTTCTGCATCAAAGATAGAAGGTTCGTAGCCAGCACCGCGTACAGGTGGATCTCGTAGCTGGCCTCTGATCTTCGTTTGTTTAAGTAGAGGGTTGATCCAACGTCTACAGCATTGTTATTCCATCTCCTTGCTGTTGTCTATGTCGAGACCATGATCCTCCTGTTCCATTCCGTAAGAGCCAAGGCAGCATTGGTCTGCGTGAATGTAGGGGAAGAAGTGTTGCAGTTCTACGACAATGACGTGATTGGCCAGTAGGTGCACCATGAATGTGGATGCGTAGAGGTGACGTAGCCAAGACCTTTTCAACTTGTTCGTCTTCATTTGCGCGTCTTGTTCTCCTCCTCCTCCCTTTTGATGCCGAGATGATGGGCGTCCTATCATTTCGAATCCTCACTTCTTCTTCTTGCATTCTTCTGCAGAGCTGTATACAGAAGCCCGGAAGGTCTGTTCACTTTGTTCAAAACTCCTTGATGGCGACCATGTCTCACCCACAGCACTTCATGAATACATCTGGGGAGACCGATTCAGTCTGGGTCCATAAAGAACCGTACTCCAACCGGCCTCACTTCCCCAAGTTGGACAAGGACATCGAAGCCGAGGTTTGCATCATTGGCTCTGGCATCGCTGGCGTCTCAAGCGCCTATGAGCTTGTTACGCGTGGAGTAATGGTGACCACGATTGAGGCTCGCGAGGTAGTCTCTGGTAAATCGGGTAGAACAAGTGGGCATCTGTCCAGCGCTTTAGACGCTCCCTATACCGATATCGCAAAGATACATGGCTCGGGTGGCGCGAAAATCGCAGCAGAAAGCCACGCCTGGGCCCTCAAACGTGTCGGCGAGATCTCCAAGAAGCTGGGTTTCGGATGTGAATATCGCATGCTACCCGATTACGAGATCTCTCAATTCGAATAGGGACATCCAAAGCATGACGAGGAGATGCAGATGCTTGCGGAAGATGTCAACAAAGCGGTGGAGTTGGGCCTCTCCGCTTCATACGCAGCAGATTATGCCATCAAGGGTTGGCCCACGAAATACCTGAATGGCGTACTCAAATGGCTTGCTCAGCAGCCGAATTTCGATTGTTATAATCGCACTAGGATGGTATCCAACGAGGAGAAAGGTCTCCTCTCGAAAGAGGTAGTCATTGGCACAGCAGATGGACATTCCATAACATGCAAGAACTCGATCGAAGCAACCTGCGTACCACTCCAGAAGCTAAGCCTAGTCACGGAAATGGAATACTTCCGAACATATTGCATCGCTATCCGAGTTCCGAAGGATAGTATTGAAGATTGCCGGATCAGTGACCAAGCTGATCCTTACTATTATGTTCGTTTCACGGCGTGCGATAAGAAGAACGACTACCTGATGATTGAAGATGATGATCATAAAGTTGGGCAGAAACAGATAGACGGAAGGTTTGCAGAACTCGAAACTTGGGTTCGAGAGAGGTTCACAAATGCTGAAAGCGTCGACTACAAATGAAGTGAGCAAATCTTTAACTCTATAGGCGAGGTAGCCTTCATTGACCTAAACCAGGGGAGAAAACATACCTACCTACGTCGTAACAGGCGATACCGGTCACGGCTTGACGCTTGGAGTGCTAGCGGGCAAGCTGATTGCCGACGAGATTCAGGGCATCGATAACGTGAGGAGCAAACTCTACAATCCGAAGCGTTTACCACCAGTGTCAAGCTTACCTAGCATGCTCACACACGACGTCCAAATCAACATGCAGTACAAGCGGTTCCTCCAAAGCGACATTCCGGACATTGAAAGCCTTGGCCTCGGTACAGGAGGCGTGCTCAATCCCAAGACCAGCAAGCCGGTAGCGGTTTACAAAGACGACGAAGGGAACGTTCATACATACTCGGCGTTGTGCCCCCATCTGAAAGGAGTAGTATGCTGGAACATGTTAGAGAAGAGCTGGGATTGTCCCGTGCATGGAAGTCGATTTAGCAAAGACGGGATCTGTGTTACGGTGCCTTCAAAAGGGAACATACCGCCTATTGACAAAGAAGGCGAGGTGTCTCAGACTCAGGCCACAGAGGCGTAATCTTCCGAATACTGTGCCTTTCTCGCGGACCAGAACACCTCTTAAAAGGCTGCTGAGCTTGGTGGTTGAATGGCTTAAGTTACCTTGCATTTACATTTGCAATTACAACGATTGAAAAAGTATAGTGTCCCATTGAGATCCACGTCGCCGCCAAACTTCAATGATATGATCAAAAGTACTCCGTAGTTCTAGATCTGTCCGAGAATGTGCGAAAAGCAATACTAAACCTAAACTCTAAAGCTTTCCTTAATTGATAGAGCGTGACTAGATATACGCATTACATCTATCGATACGCCGACGGCGTAAGCGTCGGCAGAACAATCGTAACCTGCTGGTGTAGGCTCGAGGGCTGAACTGCGAATAGCCTCTTTGGCCTCACTCCCACCGTCTTGCGCACCCGTTTTGGTTGCATGAACTGGTAGACGCGCTTCGTCGATTAGGAGCCTCTACTCCGTACCGCAATGCCTTTCAAGAAGTTATTCCCTGGATCCAGATCCAGAGAACCCTCACCTTATCCTGTTCAGAACCAAGGCGCGGCTTCGCCGCTCTCGCCAATGTTCCGCCCCTCGTCCTCTTCCCCACCAACGGGTCAACCATGGCAAGCTCCCATCCCACAAGGTCAGCAATCGAATGGCTTGCAGAGTCAGGCCTACTTCCCACCTCCACCCGGGAGCACATGGCAGGAACCTATGCCACAAAGCCAGCCGTACAGCCCACCTCCTAGCACCTACTACTCTCCATCCGCGCAGCATCAGATGAACAACGTTGCCTACGCGCCTCAACCGCAACCGGTGGCGAACCAGGCCATGGCGGCTCCTGCGTGGTCTATGGCTGTGCCGGAGGATAATCAGGTCAGCTGTTCGATATCCATTTCCCACACCCTGTACTTATAGAATCTCAGCTAGCGATCAGGCCTGAACCCACTATCTCGCGCATCCCGCCGCCATTACCACCACGGATGCCATCTTCACCGCGTCCAAATGTGGGAGCAGCGCAAGCCCCATCCGCTTTTACTCGAGCCCCTGTGGATAGTGCTGTTCCTCAACGGGTACCAGGGAAGTTTGAACCACCCAAGGTTCGCAAAATACTGTCGCTCGATGGAGGCGGAGTTCGAGGATTGTCAATTATCATGATTCTCAAATATATCATGAAAAACCTAAATCGACAACGAGGAACAGCCCTACACCCATGGCAAGAGTTCGACATGATCGGTGGTACAAGTACAGGGGGCATTATCGCAATTATGCTCGGCCGCTTGCGTATGAGCCTCGACGAATGTGAGGAAGCTTACAAAACAGAAAATATTTTCTGCTACAGCTCATGGCAATGCCAACCCACGACGAATGTACGACTTTCTAAAGGCCAACGGAAAGTTTGACGAGAGACCGTTGGAGGAGTCTATCCGAGATACCCTCTGGGGGAGAAATTTGGCAGAGAACGAGCTACTTCAAGAGCGTGACTCGGAAGCATGCAAGGTATTCGTGTGTGCTACCCGGGCTGAGAACAGCGCACCAGCTGTCCTGCGATCCTACGAATCGAATAAAAACGATCCCTTCTACGAAATCTGCCAGATCTGGGAGGCTGTCCGTGCGACGTCTGCAGCATCAACTTTCTTCGAGCCTATCCGGATAGGTCCAAATGAAGAGACTTTTGTCGACGGTACGTCGATCGAGTTTTCTAGCTAGTTCTTCCCCCGCAGGCTGAGTCTTTCTGATTTATCCGATAAACTGACAAGGACATGGGTGCGTTTAGAAGAAATAACCCGATTCGAGTTGCGTCTATGGAAGCTAGAAGCATCTGGCCTCAAGCCGACTTGATGTTTGTCAGTGTTGGAACCGGAAGCGCCCCAGGGAATTCTTTGCTCGGTAACCTGAAAGAACTTGCTCAGAGGCTATCTGAAATTGCTTTGGACACCGAACAAACGAACCGCGACTTCCGAGCAGAGAATCCCGAGTTAATACGAAACGGGAGAATGTACCGCTTCAACGTCACAGATGGAAGTATGGCCAACATAGGTGTCGAGGAATATCAAGCAGCAGCTAAGATAGCTGCTTATACCAACTCCCACCTCGACGACCCTGATGTGGCCGAAAGTGTCGAAAGTTGTGTACAAAACCTCCGCTCTGGCGGTCAACGTTTGGGTTATGCAAGCTTAGAAGGTTTCAATTGCCCCTGATTTGTTTGGTGATGGTACTTGCTCATGCTAGGCGTCACCAGAGCTTGAGATCATGATGGCAGCCGCGAAACTTAGAGAAGTAATTGCATCATTGTGCGCGAGCTGTTTGGGAAGTAAGGTTCAACCGATCTCAACGAGACAACAAATTAACTATGCATTCAGATATATGTTATGAGGAAACCTACTACGAGTGCCGAATATGCAATACCAACCTCTGCAGCACCTGCCAAGGCTCGCATGTGAATAATCATATTATCCACCTGGTTAGATTTGTTACGATAGCCTGGGCTGCCACCAAATCCATTGAGCCTCAAAGTAGTTGCCTCATCTGTTCTCGGCAGGTCAAGTGCCGCATTGAGTGCGCCGAGTGTCTCACCAGTATCTGTAACTCATGTTACTGCGACAATCGAGAAGCAAAGGATCTATGGCACAAACAGCACAGTACTGAATATCCCTACCACAAATCGTTTCGAGAGATTTCACAGCCTTATATGTTCAAGAAGCCTTTGTCGAAGGACAGGTTCTGCCCATGTTTTGACCAACACGAGATCATCGGCCATTGCTCGAGATGCTCCAAAGGTAGAAATGATATCTCCTTCAGATCTTCTTGATCCATATAAAGAGCAAAAACTGTACTGTACGAAGTCTTGCGTGTTACATTCGACTTAGTCGCTTGGTGTACTATGACATGGACATTGAGGCGCAACTGATAGGTAGATCTCTTGGCTCTCCGTTGAAGATAGTTTACCTTTTTGACGCCATACTGAAGGCTCGTTAGATCTGAGCCATCTGTCAAGTATAAGGGCGGGAAAGTGCTGACTTTGATTTCCAGCAACCAAAGTAGGCGAAAAAGCCATCCAGTGCTATACCTGTATTCGGGAATATGGTGCGACTCAAGAACTATGTTCCGAGTGCTACGGAAGCGAACCGCAAGAGCATACATCCGAACACCAATTTGTGATCATATCTACCCAAAGGGTAACGAATATACCAGACGATGATGCTGCGCAGTTTGCTGCCCTCTTCCAATGTGCGGTTTGTTCTTTCGTCACGGGACCGGAAATGCCCTATTTTCACGAGCACAAGGATTTAAAGATGTGTATTGGAGATGCCGTCTTAGACACTATTCGCAAAGGGACAGTCAAAAATGGATGCATTAAGAATAGCCTTCTATTCAGCAAGTTGAAAGACGCTCCAAATCCTACCACAGCTGGATGCAGCATTTGCACCAAAATGGTAGGGTTCGATGTCTGGAACCTCCTATGTCTCCACTGCGACATGTTCTTCTGCAAGGCATGCGTTGATGCCGGCCGATTTGCACATCGACATCCGGCGAACTGGTGCCGCGTCGTCAAAAAAGTAACAAAACTCTTCGTCAGCGGGATGGATGTCAATTGCGACAATTGCTCGGCGAATTACTATGGCAATAGCTTCACCGGTCTCCGTTGTGTCAGCTGTAACAACTACGATTACTGTTTTACGCCTTGTGTCAAGGGCGGCAAGTTACCAAAAGAGCATGCATACTGTGAAGGGAAGCTCTCGAGTTGGGAGCTAAGGATATTCGCCTGAGGTAGCAGCGTATCTTCCGACGTGTAGAAGTCTTGCTGTATAGGTATGTAGCGTCTAATCTCCTTCCTTCTCAACATCTTCAGTACAACAAGTAGCTACGATCTTGGCGCTTGTGCAGGGTGGTAGCAGTAACGAAGGCACAGGAGCCACCTTAGGATCAGGGCAGGCCGAGCATGGCGATTTTGTTCTTTAATTTTTCGTCTCGTTACTGTGTTTTCGTGTCAATTCACAAAAACGACGATGCCGAAATATTCGAAAGTAGAGCCAGGTCTAGCATTGTTAATTTTTCAATCAAGTGTCAATGTCTCGAGGGTGGTCCAGGAACCCTAGCAGCAATATCCGTTCAGCATATACACGCAAGAAGAGCAGCATCGTCTGGGGTAATGGTTTCAATGTTGCACTCACCAGGGTGCTTATGCTAGGGTATTTAACCACAGTCTTCTCCTCACGTATATATCATCTTTTCACATAATAGATGCTGCGTCGCATTGTCAAAGAGCTCGCTTATACAGATGCCATGCCGCTATCGCTAATTCTCAAAACTTACCAACATTGTCAATGCTCTCTCCATATCGGCCAACCGTGTGATTCTCGGCTAAGGCGACATCGAATCGGCCAGGTTGTCCTGCACCTAGACATAGCTGTTGGTGCTCATCCCTGGCATGAATGGGGATGAATGGGGATGAACGGTAATTTACCTGATATTTACTTGTCGCCGTCTTGAGTTACATTTCCTCCGCTCTTGCAGGTTTTGCTCCTGCACTCCCTTGCAATTTTTCCTTGTAGCATTTTTCTTCTCTTTATCTTTGCCTGTAATGTTATGTTACCTTCCTTCTCGGTGCTTGCTTTAGTATCTTCCCCTGATGTCGAAGAGGCATGGTGCGTTGGGCGTAGATAGCAGGCGGGCTGTCATCCTCGGCACCCTACCAAGGACTCGTGGAATCATACTAGAGGACATAATAATTGTGTCTGGTAAGTCTATTCTCAATTTGGTCAACGATCATGGTAGGGTTCAAAGATCAGCCTTTAACACTGATATGCTGCCCTTACGCTATTAAGTAGGTGATTAAACATCATGAAATCGATAGTAACTTCGACCTGGTGATTTCTGATTCACTTATAGATGTGTCACGATTTCAAGGGTCCCTTCGATACTCCTCTCTGCGGCGGTGTTGAGAAATTGATCAGCATGAAGGTCGGCGCAGGCTAAGTGAACTGCGGGTTGTTGCTTGCGGGTTGTTGCTAGCAGGCTATGATGAGAACCTATATCTCTTTCGAGCATAGTCTGTCTTTGAAGGGCTATTGCGCCCAACTGTCAACCGCGACTCTTCATGTCTACAGCACACCTTAGCACGAGCGTGCAGCTTCACACTGAACACTATATCTCAGCCTCGAAGCCACAGCCGTCGGGACGCCCGGCGATGGTATCGGACCTTGGTCAGTGTTTCTGCTCGCTTTGCTTTGCTTCGGCAATGCGAAGGCAGAAGCATCTTTCAAACCCGCAAAAAAAAGCCGCTCTCGCATCGAGGCATTCGACATACTTGTTAAGCGTTTAGGACGAATACACTTCCTGTAGAAATCGACTAGGTGCTGGTGGAGGCGGTTGCGCAATATGCATGGTGTTCTATGATGACTTCTACCCTATCTTTGTTCGCTTTACGTCGTCGATGTAATAATCTATCACCATGGAAGATGTCCTCAACATCAATGTTGAATATCTGCCGAATAAAGCATTGCAGGCAGGAAGGTCCGTATTGGCGGAGAGAACAGAGTAAACACAGAGATAAGATGAAGTTTTATCGAGAGCTTGGATAAATTGTGAATTGAACGGCGAAGATCATTTAACTATAAAAGGAAGGTAGGTCAGGCGAGGACAGACCAATGAGTGATAGAAAGGCAGGTGCAATACCCTTGTTATTATGGTATGGATATCTACGTGGGACAGATAACAGAGGTAGCAGGGCGATGCGATTCGGTAGCAGCTGAAGGATGTGACAGCACTACGGTTTCAAGGTCTACTCGGTACTGCGTCAGCCAATGAATCAGAGTGAGCATCGGTAAAGAAAAGTGTTGGACGTAAACGAAGTAACATACGTACCCTCGATACGATTTACCTTGCACGCCGTTACCTGTTATCTGTTAGCACATGACAGGGCCAGTTGGCTTCCAAGTACCGATATGTCTTTCGAACTAGCGCCCTCTATTTCCTCTGGGACCACGCCTGGGCCGCTCCTTCCTAACCCTATAAACATTACTTGCATCCTTTAAATCCACGACACACCATAAGGTAACCACCCACAACGCTCAACTGTTGCCCAGCCCAACTTGCCACACTTAAGAGCCGATGATTGATGGATGGACCTTTTTACGAACCTCTCGCCAACCCCATATTCAAGCTGGAGAATCCTGCCCTGTGATACTACCCAACGTCTCTATTGTCGTGTTACTTATCCTAGCAAGAGATTGATAAGTGAAGACAGCTAATTTCTATTCCGTTTTAGATAGGTTATGCAATAGGGCAACCAAGGTAAGGCAGCGGTGCCACCCTGGCTCACCACCACTTCCATTCCCGCTGAAACGGCCTTTGTTCCTGCTTGGTGGGGACATCTCCGTCTCGTGTGTGATACACAGTTTGTGTCGGGTAGCCCCACTGCTCATCAGGGGTGATCACCAAGTCATAAATTTGGGTGTGGGCCATAAACCATTAGACATCTCATCAGAATGCCATATAGTGTTGAGATTTCAGCATACGAAATCGATACCCTGCTATCATTCCCATGCAATCTCTATACCTATGATAGGATAAGTCGGGACGGAGTTCCATGCACGTTACCAGTAGGCCATAGGATTCGTTCCCACCAGGGTCGTATGTGGGTGTGGTAGGGGAGGTCTTCTTGTCACCGGCGCCGCGACGATCACGGCCGGCTGCTTTCATCAAGAGAGTGGAATGACGTGTTCTTCCCGGCGTGAATATTACCGATTGGTAATATCAGTCTTATTCGCTGCCGAACCTCCATGACCGTCATTCAGGGAGTTGAGGTGAGCTTCCAGTTTCAACGATGGCTGGGTATATAGCAGTTGTGGCCCTTTGAGAGGAAATGTGGTTCTATTGATATCAAGTCTTCATATGAATGTCTATTGACAATTCACTTAAAGTCTCACCAATCAGTGTGTTCAAGTAACCGTGCTACAATTCACTTCCTTCCATCATTTATCAACACACTTACAACCCTTTTCCTTTTAATCTTTCATTTCTTGATGGCTTCTACGGCTGGTGTACCGTCAAGTCAATCCAACATTAGCATCACTGTCTCTCCCTCTGTCGTTGCCAGCAGCATCCTGCCGTATACGTCGGGGCTAATTGGAGTGAACCTGGCGGTTAACGACGTTGCGACGTGGGTTCCACTCCTACTCTTCTCTATCTTATGCTAACATCGTCCCTTTCAGTCGTGCCCTGTGGTCATCTCTGGGCTTCCTAGCCCTCCTGATGGTAACACTGCGACTCGTCCGGCATGGATATCAACATCTACGGCTTCTCTTCACCATAGACTCAACCGACCTGCAGCATAGATTCTGGACCCAAGCAGGCTTGTTCTGGCCTCAGGTTAACAAACATCTGTTATATGCCCCCATGAAGAATGTCCGACACAACAAAGAGATACAGCTCTCAAAAGCCATCAGTGTTGGCACGTTACCATTGAGGTTACATGTACTGGTTCTCATCTTTTACTTACTAAGCAACGTTGTTTATTGTCTTATCCTAGACTTCGATCAGCCGTCAAGAGCATCGCTAATAGCTGAAACACGCGGTCGCACCGGTCATCTGGCTGTCATCAACCTGTTGGTGATGTTCATTTTCGCGGCCAGGAACAACCCCCTGATCTCACTTCTCGGAATCTCCTTCGACACGTTCAACCTATTTCATCGGTGGATTGGTCGCATAATTATCCTCGAGTCAGTCGCACATGTCGGCTGCTGGATCGTCAACGAGGTTGACGCTCGCGGTTTCCCAGGTATTCGAAATGGCCTGGCCACAGACCCGTTCCTACAGGCTGGCCTGGTTGCTGTGATCGCCATGGTTGCCATCTTCCTCCAAACCCCTTCACCGATCCGCCACGCTTTCTACGAAGTCTTTTTGCACCTTCACCAAGTCCTTGCAATTACGGTGTTGGTAGGTATATACTACCATGCCAACATTGCGTCGCTTCCTCAGAAGGCCATGATGTACGTCATTGTGACCACCTGGGTCATCGAACGTAGCACCCGCCTCCTTCGCCTGTTGTACTACAATATCTCTCACCGCGGGATGACAGAAGTTCACGTTGAAGCGCTCGAGGGTGGGGCCTGCCGCGCAACTTTCTATATTCCGCGTTCATGGACCAGTAGGCCGGCTTGCCATCTCTACGCCTATATACCTGTCATTTCGCTCTGGATGTCCCACCCTTTCAGTATCGCTTGGGTAGAACAAGGGCAGCTCCGAAGAAGACCCAGCACTTTCATTCCATTCTCCTCCACCAGCACCGTTGTGGGACCTCCCAACTCATCGCGCCGAAATTCCTTTTCCAAACGCTTCAGCCCCTCGGTCATCAGCTCTTGGGACGCAGAGCTCCAATCATTCCCCAAAGGCAAGAAGAATGCTGCCGCTATCACCTGCATCATGGCTGCTCGTAGCGGCATGACCTCTGTCCTCTACCACCGTGCTCGAAACGCGCCTAACGGTATTCTTCGGCTCCGCGCCTTCGTCGAGGGTCCGTATGGCGGATTGGATTCGCTACGTTCCTACGGCACGGTGTTACTCTTCGCTGGCGGAGTGGGAATCACGCACCAACTGTCGCACATGCGCGACCTCATCAACGGCTTCAAAGCCGGAACCTGCGCAACACGAAAGCTGATCCTCGTCTGGTCCGTGAAAAACCTCGACCAGGCACTATGGGTCGCGCCGTTATTGAAGGAGCTGATGGACATGCCTCGAGATGGGAGATCAGTCAAGGCCATTATACACGTTAGTCAAGGGACCGCAGATGGGAGGAAGGGCGAAAAGGAAATGAGAGTGCGGGATATGGTCGAGGGCAGCCTGCGGTCCGGGAGACCGAGGGTGCAGGATATCGTGGAGGCGGAGTTCGTAAAGAGAATTGGCGCCATGACGGTGGGGGTATGTGGGCCTGGTGCTTTAGCAGATGATGTTAGGGCGGCGGCGAGGGGGGTGGTTACGATGGGGAATGTCGATTTCTGGGAGGAGGCATTTACATGGTAATGTGGAGGAAGTCGATCTTTTCAATTTGGCACATGTGATACGAATCCTGTTCTACCTGGCTGGGACTAGGATAGCTGTGGTTTATATTCTCCATCTGCTGGTGTCAGGTGTGAACGGGCCTGCTTCGTCTAACCGGTAGATTTGGTTTCAACAACCCTTGATGATGGTTCTCTAGATGAGCTATAGACATGGCGTTGGGGATTGTTTTACATATACTTTGGAATTTACTCACGTAATGGCTTGCGACATTGAAGTTCGATCTGTGCTGCCTAAGGTAGAACACAAGAGCCATAATACAGGGGGAATTGGCACTTCGTACAAAAGAACCGACAATAAAACCGATACTAGCAATTCAAGTCCTAGCAAACCATGTCATTCGAGATGTCAACAATTATATCCTTCCATGAATTGCGATTGATTCAAAGCAGTTTCTTAATATGGTCATGAACATCTCAACTGAGCTTCAGGAAAAGGGTGGCGACGACCTTCGCTCCTTCCTCTGAAACCCCCCCTTTTTCCGACCTCCTCCATCCTCCTTTCTCATTCTCTCGGCTCAGAAATTGTTCCTTGTCTCCACTTCACCTTCCCTCGGATACGTTCACCTTGTGGAAAGCCTCGTGGCGTAGAATTCTCGTGCTTTTACTGTACTGCTGTATCTTTGCCCGCTCGCTCCTATGGACGAATCTGTCTTCTGTTCGAGTAATTAGCAGGGATTCGTGAGTGTAGAGATAGTTAGGTGGGATAGGGGGCGATGGCCGCGATGGGGAGATTAGAGTTTGAAAGGTTGGATGGTTTGTGTGGGTTAGCACTACTGTACGTAGCTCTCTCTACTATTTGATTCTACCGTACTATGGTCGTACGAGGAGGAGAAGATGGGTTATGGGGATTGTTGTCCCTAAATCAAAGGCGAATTGGGTCAAGATCCACCCATCTGATGTATCCCTTTTTTACAGTGGTTCTCGTCGCACCTGCATCGCAATTGACCTGGTTCATCAAAGCTAATGACTGTTACTTTTGTATTTGATTTGATTACCATGAGATAAGCGATCCTTTACTTGCAAAGAAATGGGAAGACTGCGACACTTTCGCTCAAACACTATTTACCTACTGTATGGAGTTAGGCTATTTATTTTCCTGGACTGCACCTTTGTCACTAATAATGAGACATTTTCTGAGACACTGTACTAGGTCGAGATTCTGCACAGCGTAGATGTTGTTCACGATGATAGCACCTCTACTCACTCCTTACTTTCATATCTGTCTGGAAATGCAATTGTATTTGTACTACTGACCACTTCTGTCCTTCTCATCACTTCCCCAAGCACTTCTCTTTAGAACTTCCTCGATCGCGGCCGAAGATCATATCTCGTTTGACGATCCGGCGATTGCTCCTTCTTCACCTTGATTTTCTTCGCGGTCTGCTTCCTACTTTTCTTCTCAGTCTTCGGTTCTACATTCGGAACACCATCCTCTGCCTTTGGAACAGTCACATTCATCTGCAGACTATCTTCCACTGCCTCCAAATTCACCCACCTGAAAAACGGAAATCGCTTCTGCTCTCCCCCACATGCAACCCGCGGCGCCCAGGTACAAGTGCCATAGTTGTCTATGCCTTGAAGCAGTAGGCCCTTGTTGGAAAAATCTGGTGGATACGCCCCGTCGAGGACTTTGATGCAGGCGTTTTCGAGTTGGATGTAGAACGAAGGGGTATTTGGCCCTAGGTAGATTGTGGGGATTTCCCCGAGGTAGGGAAGAGTCGTCTTTATGACCATTTTGAGCGGTGTTTGCGGTCTTGGTGGATCGAGATTGGAGTATAGTTTCTGAAGTAGATGAGTATGTATGTGTGTGTAGGTGAATGGGTGCGGTATATTGTGGTGATGCTGGCTTTGCCTCTTATACTCATTTCAGTAAGGCAATGTCACAGTTGTCTTTGTACCACTGTTGGTTAATAGCCCTGCAGAGTTGTTGTGGGCTAAGGGATTAACCCCATTGTTCACACACTGTGCAACGAGCTGTCATATTTCAGCGGAAACAAAAGAACCCAATGATTATGGGAAATCTCTAGCTTCGTGATTTCGCACTTCAATTTGGAAAACCCGGCATCTGTAGCAGGGAGTTTGATAAGATCAAAAATGATAGCTGTGTCTTTGGAACTATTTTATTTCCTATGCGTTAGTCTCTTTTGTCACTGACCATGAGGTCTTCGATGGAAAAAGAGTTGGAATCCGTTGGATTTGAGTAATGTGTAACAACCGTCATGTCTGGGTTCTTGACGAAGCCAATGCTCGATATCAACATAGCTAAATTAAACTATACGGAGGTAAATCCTTTGTAGCTCTCTATGCGTATCTGGACTGTTCCTTTCATGAAAGATAGCCAATTTATAACCTTGTTTTCTAGTGAACATCACACTGTCAGTTGCGCCTCGTTTGGCACGAAACGCTCTAGAGTACCCTGGATCAGGATATCGCAAATGGCATCATTCACGGTGCTGAAAATTCATCTGAAAATGGCTTCATAGGGGCGATGTACCTCTGATAGTGACATTATTATGACCAGGTTCCATTTGCAGGCCCGAAATATCCACTGTCCGGTAAAGCTTTCCAAGGCAATCCGTTTCCATCCGCGGTATTAAGATAAACTGTATTGCCCCACCAGTCTGGGAACTTGCCGCCCGGGTACGAAATGCAGAGGAAGATAATCAACCCTGATATGGCAAGACCGGTGTCCAGCGCAGCAGCGAGAATGTAGTTGTACTTGGTCCACCAAGCGAAGAACTTACGGTAAATGATATGATTGAAGATGAAATTTACAAGCGCCCAAGAAGAATAGTTGATTCCTGTGGCTGGAGGTACGTTATAAGTCCCAACAAAGATCAAAGGCCAATTAACCTTTCTCCAAAAATTGTTCTTGGTCCTTTTCCAGATGCACCAGGTGAGCACAGGCATGAGTGCACCAATCCAGAAGAAGTGCAAGAGCCCTGAGTAGATCTTTCCGGCAGAGTATAGTCGATTTGGGCCAATGGCGCCCCAGACGACAGAAGAGGAGAAGACTGTTCGCCCGACTGGACACGAAAAGCCATCGCTTTGATTGTGGCGGCAGACATCCTTGACGTTGCCCAACATCCATGTTGTCACCCCGACCTGGGCAAGAGCGCCAAGTATCTGCCCATATGTTAGAGTACGCCAATTGTGTTCGACCCTAAGCTCGCGTAGGAGACTTACGGTTGCAAAACCCTGCGCAAAGAACAACGACCTTGGGGCAATCTTGAGGTAATGTCCCAATTTCATGTCCTGCGCGAAATATAACTGGTGCAGAATTAGTCTCAACATTTGTGCTGTATACCTGGCAAAGCCCTACCCCTTGACCAACGACATCTTGCGAAAGAATCTTGAACACCATGTTTGCCAACGGCGTACCATGAAACATGTATCCCCCGATAAATTCAGCCAGGACGTTGATCTGATTGGCATTGACATTGGTGATGCCTTCGATAATTCCACATGGAATCATGTATACCGCAGGAATGGCAAATGCAAGGAACACGCCGTAGACAGGCAGATTTACCTTGTATACTTCCACCATGACAATCGCTAGAACAAGAACGATGACGGTGATGGCGGCATACCAGTACCACGGGGTACCTTTATAGCCACGCATCAACCTTGCGTGTATATCGAGCTTACCTCTACCTCTAAAGACATCACGTATTTCTGTACCGTGGAAGAGAAAAACATGGATCAGGACTGCGGTAATCGACGCAAACGATAGACCATATACGAATGCAAAAGAGGCGCCAAGGAACGGTGGTGAATAGTTTGCGTATTCTTGGGCATTAAAAGTACCATCAGCGTTCATAATCCGAGTAACATTGTACGCTAAGCCGGTATTGTCGTAGACATCTGCTGTCATAAGCGGAAGGTAGGCGGTAAACCAGATGTTGGAATACTACACAACAATCTTGGGTTAGCATTTCACGTCTGATAGTGAATCAAGGCTATGAAATATATCTCAGATATGATAAGTTCAGAGAAGTGTCTCGTAATGACATTGCTGGATTGGGAAGCGCTGGGTTGAACCACGTACGTATATGCCAGGTACAACGATCCAAAAGAAGAGAGCAAACCCCGCAAAGACGTTGAGTGCTTACTTGGGTCAGCTCGAAAACTACAAGAAGACATTCTCGTACCTGCCCATGATGGGGAGAGGAGGGGATTGGTGTTATAAGCAACCTGGCTCCAGTCAAAGGTGATAGGACTCAAGCCCAATCCAGTAACCATTCCGAAGAGATGGTTCGCAACCAGGTTATTAGGCACAATCCAGCAAACCCAGGTAAAGTAGCTCAGGCCAACAAATATTAAGCCTGGGAAGAAATACCATACAAATGCCCCGGCCATGGCATACATGAAAAAGCGCAGCCTAGATGTTTTCCATCCATTCGCCACCGCATTAGCTCGAGAGTGAAGGGAACTTAGGAGTGCACAATTAGAAAGCACGCCAGGCCATATGATGCCCGCCGGCTCAACAAGCCATGGTGAGGCTAGGCCTGCAACACCGAATCCAAGAAGCTGGCAACATAGGACGACCAGAATGGAGAAGCCAGGATACAAGTGGAAGCCGTAGAACTTGCCATACGATTGAATGATAGCTGTTGAGTCAGCACTACCGTATCCGAAGGAAACGTTGCTCATTATTGTGATGATGGCATGTTCCTTTATGTTGAAGTGATGATCCGGATTAATGCACCAGACCCCGAGGAGTCCTAGATTGACGTAGTAGACAGGCAGAATGTTGGCAAGAAATACTCCGCACGGATAGGCAACAAGCTCAGCTACTAAAGAAACAATGTGCACAGAAGGGTAGCGCAGGGAGAAGAACTGATTGACGCCAGATCCAAGCTTTTTTGTATCAGCCACATGGTAAAGAGGTGATTAGTGGGAGCGCACGTACAATCGTGAACACAATCCCAAGTACCCACATTCGAAGGGTATTAATTGGAATCTCTGGGTCGTCAACACTTGGTATCACAGCGCGTACTGTAGCAACAGTCAGAGGCAGAATTCCATTGGCATCACAAGTCTAGGTCGAAAACATACCCTCAGGGAATGGCGATCGGTCAGACTCAAAGTCAAATTCTCCTTCTTCTAGCAATACTGTGCTTACATCCACCTCCAGTTCCTGTAGATGTTGCTCCCCGTCTTGCACGTCCACTTTGCCGTCGTCGAAGACGACAGTCTCGCTCTTCTCCATGTCCATAGCGCTTTTGCCATTCCTTAAAGACATGATTGACAACAGATGGTACGGCACTGCCAACGCCAACTGCGGGGAGTGCCATCTTGAATATGTAGTAACGCACCGATCCCACCGTCCAATCAATTCCCTAGTCCCTATCAAAGTGATGATGAAGCAGGACAATCGGCAGGTAGCCCGAATGGTCTCTGCGACATCGTGCTTATGATGTCTTACTCGATACGGCAGGCCGTTGGAATCTGAAGAGAGATTGATTATGCCAGATAAGGGAAAAAAACGTTACCTAAGCAACGATCAATGGCAGATAAGTTCTTGCCTCAGTTCTCAGACGTGCCAACGTCGCTAAGCCCCTTCGGGTTAGCGCCCTGCTGACTTCGCAGCATACGGGGCTAACCCGAAGGGGCTTAGCGACGTTGGCACGTCTGAGAACTGAGGCAAATAAGTTCAAAATTCGCCCTTGTCTTCCGCCTAGGATCCTTGCAACCAAAAAATCCACTCTACGGGGATTGTTCCTTTACTGTTTCATCCGTGGCTGACGGTGATGAAAGGAACAATGGCTCTTCACGACTCCGATACCCTTCTCAATACGTCTTAAGCCATCCTGATTAGAACTTCCGTGACCATTACCACCAGGCCTCTTCTCATGACGCAAAGCACTTCTACGGAACCTCCTACAAGCTTTCGCTCGAAGGACCGGCCTTGTGTATACGCGTGATAGACAGTATAGGAGCTTATATCTTTAGCGGATTTTACGCGTACCGTGCCTTAAAAGGTACCTTTTATACTTCAGCTACGCTAATGCAAGCCAAGAGGCACTACACAGGGGAGGCCTGAGGCTTCTCCTATACTTGCCATACAAGTTAGTATGTAAACAAAGGAGACGCGTCGCGCATTCTCACACCTCATTTCCCATTTCTTTCCTTCCCATTTCCTTCCACTGGCAATCATTCTATTACTTTTTTATTTGACCTTCCTGTTGTTAACCATCATAACCACTATAGCACCTCATTGTCAACATCGTCAACATGTTCAAACCCACTTCCTCCGCTCCGGACTGTGCTGATCCCGCTGTCGCTGTCTCCCTCAACTTCACCGCCCTCACAGTTCCGGTTCTATCGGCGAGATCGATGCTCACATTGCTTCATACGCCGTCGAATCTAGCAGTTAAGCGACGTCAGCTGTTTGAGATGACGAAGCCAGTGAATCTGACAGCGGAAGAGTTGACAGTACACTGAGATTTCATCGATAACGCGTGGGTTCGGAATAAGCCTTCTGAGCGAATTTATGCCAGCGGGTTCTGATGGTCAAAAGCATGAAAAGGCAGCGGTAATGATTCTATCTGGCGACAGAGGGTGGAAGAAGCAATGACTACGCTTCAGAAGTTAAAGGAAGACGAAGTTATAAAGAAGAGAGAGGCGAAGCGGGCTGCTGAGGAACTTGCCGATCAGCGGAACAAGGCCTACGTTAATTGGCTAGCAAGCGGAGGCTTAGATAAAAACGATGACGATGAGCTCGATGAGGCAAAGGAGTATTTGGAGGAGGGCAATCTGCCCATGATCACTGAAGATCGCTTGAGGGAGCTGGCTTCCTATGGTATAACACATCTACTGCTCGGAGCTCCGCCCAAAAAACGGCGGCGGCATCACTAGGGGTGGGTGAGAGGTTGGGTGGGTGAGTGGCGTTAGAAATGATGCTATACAAAAATACAAAATTCTATTGAACTTTTGACTCTATATCTTTATGCCTTCATAATTTGGCGACAGCGAGATTGACCGGTAATCTACTATGGCAACTGGAAGAGAAACACTAAAAGTCCCCTAGTTGGTGACTTGCATTAGCGTAGCTGAAGTATAAAAGCTCCCCCTTAAAAGCGGCGGGCTCAATCCTACAGTTAGCCTCAAAGCAGCGCATCGGCCGATTGAGCGGATTTCAGACACCCCACGGCATCGGCATGAGCATGGCCATGGATACGAAAGATAAGGGCTTGGTGATAACGCTATTGCACTCTAGCTACGTGAAAGCCGGCATGGAGACATCTGGGGAGACTTACAAGCATAAGGAACAGGTCGAGCCGACAGCAGTAGCCGAGAGGTTACGAGCGGTGCTGCTGAAGAAGGGTATTGATGATACAGGAAGGTTCTGCCACACAGGGGCAGGGGTTGTCTTGATAACAATTTAACGGAAGGGAAGGCCGAGCACGTTACTAATGCGGCATACAACATACACCCCTTTGAAGAGGTAATGTCGATCTATGTACCAAGCCTGATGGTATAAAATAGTTCTGATGTAAGAGCACGGGTTGCTCGGCCAGCTTTGCTGGGTGGACTGAGGTTGTCTAACCATTCCATAAAGAAGACCGAAACCCCATTGCTTAGAGAAAATGACTAGGAGTTTATGCTGGAATCCTGCCTTTTTACAGGACTTCTCTCCGGTTCCTGTTGGCGAACCTGAAATTGAATTCAGACTTTCTCTTCACGTCAACGTTTAAGTAGAAAATCTCGAAAGAGCTTAGACAAAGAGTCCAGACCTAAAAACAATACGGTATTGGGAACGGTAATGCGAACAATGTGAGTGGAACACCCAGGATAAACTGTAAGGGAGGTTATCGTCGACCAGCGAAGATCTAGCGACGTGCTTTACTAGAGTCCGAAATATTATCAAAATACGAGTGATTAAGACACCGTCCTCTTAAATTCGCCATCGGAAAATTCCTTAAATGGCGCTAACATAGTTGTCATTCTGATCTACGCAAGCTTTTATATAAACATCATATCCGTCCCGCGCCACTTTTACAACTATGTGTGAATAATTGACGACACCTTCGGCATCTTCATCCTGGGAGCTAATGGTACCATACGCTTCCGACTCCAGCTTTGGAAGACTCCCCAGTCAATACAAGACCGTCTCGCGTTAGACTTTGTGGCAGGCTTTTCTTGGGGCGGATCTTGCCAACGAAAAGTGTACACGCTGGTATCCGCCGTACACATGAGCGATACTCGAAGGGATTCAATGCAATGATCTAAGTCATAAAGGTTGTTAAGGTTCAGCCTATTAGATACTCGAACCGCTTCCAAGGGGAGAATGCATTACCTAGATGGCCATGAAGGTACTCGAGCTGCGGGTGAGTGAGATTGGGGTAATAAATCTCTTTATATAGAAATAGTCTCAATTGCCTCTGCTATCGTGAGCTTCCAACGCAGGCAGGGGAAAAGAATCTCTGATGCTTACCAGGCAGTGTAAGTCGTGATACACCCCGAGCGCGGCTAAGTAGCCCCCTTCGACGAGTTCCGCGGAGTCTTCCACGGATTCACCGGCAGATATCATATCCCCCTTGGATGCACTGAAGAATAATGCTGTCAAGTACTCTCAGTATTCAACAGAGGATACCCATCGAGTGTGAGGTGTGATTATACGTCTGACCAATGCATCCCATGCATGATTGTTCTCAGGTGAAGGTGGACCGGAGAATTCGGTATAGTTTCCATGACTTGTTGGATGTTGATCGTGCATCTCATAGTGAACGGCTTCCAATGCTGGAGCTAAATTATTGTCAGACCACCTCAGTCAGTACAAAAGCCATCATATTTCTTACAATATGACTTGTTGCTCAGCGCATTCAACGGGTACGGTTCGCGGGACCGCACGATGGCTAAATATGTGAGGGCAAATGCGACGTGTACCAAGATGAAGTATGAGTATATCCAACGCCGATATCGCCAGAGTTTGTGCTCAGTCCGAGAGATTTGGGATGAATAGCCGACATTTTCGGTGAAAAGACAAGAGTCGTGAGGCAGTGCTTCGTAAGCCAAGGGAATTCTGCTTTCGTCATTTGGAAGATTTCCTGCTCCCTTCGACATTTTGACAAGGGCTGAGTAAATAATATGAGCGAAACCGAGAGACCGGCTTCCTTATAATGGCGGTACATAGCCTAGAACCGCCATGAGACGCATCAGTGTCCCTACATCCGGATACTCTAGGAAAAGACAGAAAGAAAGCGTCCTTAGTCTATTATGCATGGACTACTAACCTGTGCTACGTAATCGACCTTTAGATCTATCAACGAATTCTCAGAGGACCCACTAGACGTACACCCCCTTCTTCTATGTGTACACCCCCGGCTGAAAAAGGAAAGGCGGGGATTTCTGATAGGCAAAATCGAGATTCCACCAAAATTGGGTGATTACATGAATGTAATCACTTGACTTTCACCTACTGTCTCAGCTCGCGCTTTCTAAATTACACGGGTGAGCTGGAAATAGTGATCTTTGACGATGCGGTGTATTATCATGGTGGTGACGTCCACCTCGCTCCCCGGCCTCATCCTCACTGCCCCCTTCGTGCTCACCGAAGTTCCAACAAGCAGCTCCGGTGATGCGTTATGGTCTCCTCCGAGTGATGGTGGGGCCAAAGGTATGACGGCAATTATGTAAATAATGAGGGAAGATGGAGGAGGGAAGGGATCGGTAGCGGAGTTTAAACTTTGGTGCGTGTGGCTACGGTTACGAAGCCTCAGCGGATCTATTCGGAGTGGTGTGCGTTTAGTGGGTCTCATTCCTGGTGATTGCGGATCGCCGATGGCTCCTCGAGCAGCTCTGGCCTTCCTAAAGTATATGAATAGGCCGCTGCTGCACTTCCTTGGAGCAACAATACCAGAAGATTGAATATCCCTCTCATCAAATCAAAGCAACCTTATCATCAAAGCTCAAAGACTAAATCATGCGCTTCATCGGAGTAATTCTCGCCGTTCTATATGGTACCATCAGCTTTACTAGAGCTATTCCGGTTCCAGCGAGTAAGTTGGAACAGCTACAATTGTCTTTAGGTCGGTATTAACAACTTCTTAGTCGAGGAATGGCGTTGGGATGACCCAGTCTCAGAGACTCAACCGGCGGCTATAGGGGTGGATGAGGCGGGTCGAGCGTTTTGATCTGGTTGTAAACTGTGGGCGCCAGATTTTCGAGGTTGTGGAAAGTTAGGAAAGGCCGCCCTGCTTGCGGCAAAGGAAGGGTTCGGTCTAGGGTGTCGATGGACGCTCTTTGGATTCAAGCTTCTGCAATCGTTGAAAACGTTCAAACCGGCTAGCCACTACCCATTATTGTGCAGGGAGAAAGTCATCGCCAAACAACAGTCTTTTCAAATCTTTATGAAATTTTAGGGAAACTGCAACATATGCTGCTCAGATATGGTCCTATGTCGATACCTAATCGGAGAAATGCGAAAATCGCTCGCTCGAATTGGGCACATCTTTGAAATTTCGTGAACAGAATAGAAGCAATGCTACTTAGATGTGGTTGTCTCGAAAGCTTGTGAAAGAATATGAAGAGTGTTATTCAGCTGTGGTTACAATTCGAGAACATGTGGAAGACCTAAAGCTCCTTGTTCACGTGTGGGTTGGTTGAACAACTCGAGTGGTAGCGCGGTATGTGCTGCAGAGGTGAATTGTCACACGAATGACAAGTCCTTTGTCTCGGCCCATTTTGGCAGTCGGCAGCACCGACACCCAAACGGACTGGAACAACCAGGGGAGTTAATGGTCGATATTGCTACTTCAGTTGTTGTGAGTCTGAGACTACTGCGTTGATGTCTAGTCTCTATCTATCTGCAAGCTGTTCTTTGTGCAACCTTCGCCACAAGAAGCAAATCGAATTTGGACGGTATCTGGAAGTTCCAGCATATACTCATACTATTGTTTTGTCACCTACCGTTTTGGGACAGGCTCTTCGTGCTTTTTGGTTACCTATTTCTTCCTATTGAAGGGGCTCGGCCGAGGACCCCTTTTGATCTTTTAAGGCGTTAGCAACAGATTTCCATTGGTTACCCGATCTTCATTGTAGGTAACACCAAAATTCTCTTCGGATCTGTTCCCGACGTCGTACCACATCAATTCCGTGTGGCAGCCACAGCAAGAAGCATTGACCTGAGAGTTGAACGTAGATCGTTCAAGACTTGTCCGCAACTCCACGCATCAACAGCTTGCTGTGAGCCTATCACTTCTAGAAGCCCGCGGACGTTGATCATTCGTCTTACTAACCCCAACATCTTGTTTGTTCTACTTGACTCGGGAGACTAAAGAAAGACATGGAGGCCTTTGACTGAGAGTGATAAAGCGTATAATTACGTTATGGACCGAATGGTTTCTACTTAGATGGCTTTGCGTGTCCCTTACAAGCAGCTCCACCACACAATGACACTGTGATCTTTGATAAGAGATTTTGGAAGGGGCATATCCTCCTTGGCTACGCACCAAGACCACGGCACTGAATATTTCGTCCTTTGGGACTAATTGGGGGCTGCGCTTGCTTAGATGCTTTGGGTAACTAACCTTGACATTAATTAGCTAGAACGCTACGCTTTTGTGACTCAGTCGTTGCGTCAGCTCTGATGAGATCGATCAATTCTCTTTGCTCTTATCTCAGCGCTGCTCGTTCTGAATGCAGCAACTGTAGCAGCAGTACTCGCTCAATGTCGTTCTTTACAAGGTTTATTGTTGAGAAATATGCGTTCAGCCCTACAGCCCTACGGACTCAGTGGTAGCGGAAGTTTGCTAACCCGAGTGAGCGAGCAATGACATTCTCGTCGATCATTTTACCTGAGTCTGTTATTGAAGAGAAATTCGCGAAGAAACTGAACGATTTGAATGGGAAGCAGATGACTCATCGATGAGAATACAGCTACGTTTACAGGGTCTATCATTTGAAGCAATAACTTTGTCATGATCATCTACTCTATTCATCGACATCACTGAACGAAGGAATAAGATGTTCATACAGGATTCGAGAGCACATTCGTCATTAATACAGCTGCAACTAAAGCAGATTTAGCGCCCGGTTCTGTCGAGGATTTGACATGCTGGAAGTTATCTTTTACTTCTACCTTCAGCTACTCTTACAGGCATGCTCGTAACATCGTTGTTTTGATCTCTTCTCTGAACTGCCAAAGGATTCTGTGGGAAGTAATAAAGTTTACTACACAGTAGGTTGTTAGAAATCGATGAGGGCAGCTCGAGCCGAAGGCTTAGGGGACAATTCCAGGCTGTTGTATAAATATTGGTATTCTAAGTACGAGTCGTGGTGCATCTTGTGCATTGCTTCGGACGTAACCGGCCCTCCTCGGTTACAGGGGAAACTCATTTGGTTGTGTAGCAGTCTCAGTAATTGATTCCGTATCACAGTCATCGCGTTCGGCTGCATGTGCATATGCTTGATTTAAGCGGTATGACTTTGAACCATCGTCTGAGGACAGAGGTTGAAGGACTTGGGAGGAGTCCGCTCTTAGTCTCGGCGTCTTCGTCTTGCTAAGGGTTAGAGCTGTGACCATTAGCTTCTCTTTTCAGCTTGACGGGACGATGGGCTTACTGGTTTGCAGGTGAAGGTATTCAGCAACAGGTGGTACCCAAACCGCAACGGCAACGATTTGCCCGAAAGTCCACGTATGAAGGTCGATAAACCCCAGGCCGATGAAGCTGTAGAACATCACGGCTTGGTAAACCAATCCCACAAAGAAGATAGCCGATATAATTAAATATGCGGGGGAACTACGGAGTACCTGGAGCATCCACTCTAGCACGGATGTAATGTGTGGAATGTCCAACACCTTGTGGGGTCGATTTCCTCCTGGCCCTTTTCCTGACCATGATAATCGGAATTGGAAAAAAGCCAGAACGAGCAGGGAAATTGTGCACCATGTCCAGATCCAAGGTGCAAGCTTGATGCCCGTCCAAGCGGCTGTACCATATCTTTGAATCAAGAAGGCAGGCGGGCTGTCATCCTGAAACGGTAGACAGACTCCAATACCAGTCATACCGCCACAGCATTGTATACCTCCAAGAGATTCGTAGGCTGAGGCCTTCAGAGCAGTTCCATGCCCTTTGATCCCATTGAGGTAGGTGATGACAGCCCAAAAGATGACAGAGTTGAGGAGGTAGCTGACGCTTGTCAAAACCAAGGGATACCATGATTCGAGATCGTGGTTCTTCATGATCATTAAGGTGAAGATTTGAGGTAGGAAGCCGTTGATGGAAACTGGAAGTAGACCGAAGGCGTTCAGTGGATCCAGGGTGAATGGATTGGAGAAGAAAGCGGCCACGGCCAGCGGAATGCTAAAAAAACACTGAGCAGCGTGGAAGGCAGTAATGCTTTGCAGCAGACTTTCACGGAATTTCGAAGTTTGATGCTTTTGTAGTCGATGACGATTTCGCCAAGCCAAGAAGCTACCGACAGCCAAAGCCACCCAGCAGAAAATGACTATTGACGATTGGATGACATACGAAGTTGCCACCTATCTCAAATCAATATTCGAGCATATACATCCCATTCTAGACTCCCGCGATGCCAAAAATATCCTGATTTCCAAACGGTAGGCCTGTGATGTTTAGGCATAGACTTCGTACGCATTCACGAGTCCCGGCTAGCTGCGTCACTGTTCGTTTCTCGAGGAGATTTACGGCCGCGCAAGGATCAGTGCTTTCGCACATGTGTCCGTCCAGCATTGAGTTGAAGCAGCAGTAACAGCTCTGAGATTTTCCTGAGTACTGTTGGTGAAAAAGGACCGAAATTTGTCAGCCTCCACTTTGGGGGCGATTTCGTCTTGGAGAGCCTGAGTGATGTTCGCGAGACCAGCGCAGAGTGTCCAAAGTGTGATGTTAGGCGGAGTGCCGTAAGCGGTCTGATTTGCAATGGCTATCCCGCCCGGTAGTGGTGCGTACAGTTTTCCAAGGTCCCGACAGTCCGTCCAGCAGTCCCCAGATGGACACAGCTGGTCGAATGGTTGAGCAGCAAACTGGGCCGAACTCACACATCGAACGTCTTTTTTGGTCATCTGGCAAAAGAATTGGTCAGGTGTGGGCAAGTATATCCCCGTTGAAGGTATACTGGTGGTATTGAGCGTGTGGTCAACATCGTCAACCGCACTCATTCTGAAGGTTCAAGGCTGCTGTCACAGAAAATAATTTTCGAAGTATTTCGAGAGACGCAGTCAAACAGAAGCGCGATGAAAGCTGTGTAGCAGTGTTTGACATGATTGATGGCTGATTAATAACTCAACGGGGGTTGAGGCACAGAGGGAGGCGTGGTGGATTCGACTTCAGCCCCTGCCTTCAGCCTCAGACCCCAGCCTTCAGCCCCAGCCTTCAGCTTCTTCTGGTTGTTATTTCAGAACGGGGTTACAGTTGGTGAGAGGTTGGAAAAGTTGAGCCAGGGCCGGAACTTTTTTTTTTGATGCCGGCCTCGGCTCAACTTTCTGCATATGCTAACCATGAGTTCAAAATTATTCCAACCCCGACTCAGCTTTCTGCATATGCTAATCATGAGCTCAAGAATTGATATTATTTAGCTAAAGTAACTAGAAGACAAACAGCAAGAGCGAAGTATTGAAGTCGTGCATATGCACAGCTTGAGCGAAACATCACATATATCATGAATCTACTTTGCAGCAAGACGAGCGAAGATTCTTCTACATATGCTTAGCATATGCACAAAACATGCGAAATCATGAATTCAACTTCTCATTAACAAGCTATCGCTTACATTATTCTCGTCAGATCTTTCTCGTGTCTTTTCTTCTTCATTCTCGTCGTTCAGCTCATGATTTGCATCATCACTTTTCTCATCGTTTTCGACATTTAAACCTTAAGCGAGCTGAGTTTCTTTTTAGTATATGCATGACATATAGACTTGTTGAAAACGAGGTACGTATGCACATACGTATGAACATACGTATGCTCATACATATACTTCAACGATTAGTTATTTTCGCTTCGATCGAAGCGACTTAACGCTAGAGATATTTATTTATTCTCTCACTTCTTTCTTTATCTGTATGCTTTATCAAATATGTTCTATCTACTAGATAGTCAATATATCTACATGCACATATTCGCTCTGATTCTCGTATATCAATAGATTATGAGCTCGAGTTAGCTCTATTTTCGCTATCATAAACATATCTAAGAGCAGAACTTGAAGCATTGAACTTGCTGTCATCAATTTCACATCTTCATATCTCAATCACAATAAAAGATTCAAAGAACTATCGTGTCTTGAAGTTAAAGAAAAGTGAGAACTATGAGTCATGAAAGAAGAATATAATCAATGTCTTGAAAGTCAAAGATCTCTGAATGATCATCTCAGAGAAGCTGAAGAAATCAATATCACTGTCTGTCATGATGTCAAATCATCAACTCAATTTAAAACATAAATCATTAATATTTTAAATAATCTTGATTCATTGAATCTGTTTTGCAGTTCAATAAATCAAGTCATCAATCTAATCATCATCATCTTAATTTAGTTTCAGCAATTTAGTTTCAATCATCTCAGTCATGTGCGCGAACTTCTGCAATCTTAAGTCAATAAAACTACTGTCTAGTCTTGATTCTAATCGATTCATGTATATAGAAGTTGAGCTTTCGTTCTTTTCTTTCGCTCTTTGTCTTTCATCTTATACATTATTTAATGTATTGTCTTGTATCTAGATTTTATCAAAGTAATAATAATACCAGTCTTTTATATTGATAGTATTTCTAGTTTAGCTCAATCTTTGACATTATGAAAGATTTACACTTTCTGCAACATTTTCATATATTGAAATCTCATCTAGTTATTCTTTTGCTTAAATGAAGTCATCTCACAATCTTTTAATCAACGATGAGCGTATTGTTAAACAGTTCACTCAAAGTATGATTGAAAATTCAGTTGAGATCTTTTGTGCAATGCAAGAGCTTCAAAATCAAGTTTAATAACATGATGTTATCATTTCATTCTCATTCATCATTTTCAATTTTTCAATTTATATAGAATTAAATTCTCAGTTTCTTGCAATGATAACTCAAATCATCATACAAATCTTGAATAATCAATCTCTTCTTGTCGTTCATTCTTTTGCAAATTCTATCGTTGTCTTCATTGCTTTTAAATTCAAGAAGCTTTTTGACATATTTAAGTATGAAAGAGACAAAGATCAATTAAATGCATGAAAGCAAAGTCTGATACAACGCATGAACATGAACGATAATCATTATTTCTTTCATCGAGTCAAGATTATTTATGTCAAGTCATGACTCATCATAAATAAAAAGACTCACAATTTAATGAATCAATATTGAGTCAATGATCTTTGTATCATTTTCATCTTTGCAAATTAATGACATAAGTTACATCATTGCTGTGACAATTCTTTCAAGACAAAAGATGCTCATTTATATCTTCGCGAAATTTTGAAGCAAAACATGAATAACTTTGTTGATTATTACAATTTCTTCTATCAAAAGAAAGAACATTCTTTGATGAAAGATTTCTCATTAATTGACTGTCTGAAGCGTAATGTCAATTATTTCACTTAAGTCATCATTTTCTTTCAATGAAATCTTGATGAAACTCAATCATTCATCTTTCATCAATGAATTTAAGCATTCTTTAACATCAATGAAGAGTTTCAACAGCTTAAGCATCATCAATTTTACTTCATTTTCATCATCATTTCATTTATCAAAGTCAAGAATGTTTCTGCGTTAACTAGTAATTCTTTGAGTTCAAAGATCATCATTTTTGTGACTGTTGTTTTGACAATATCTTCATCTCTTTCTTTCTCATTTCTTGATGAGTCAATGAATCTAAACTTCATCATTGTCATCATTTAAGATAAGACTCTGATCATTTTTAAGATTAAGAAAATTTGCAACAAGTGAAAGCTGTGTTACTATTGCAAATTGCAACATTCAAGCAAAATCATTAAAGAATGCTCAAATAAAAAGCTCTTCACTTTGTGTATCATGAACATTTATGACAATGATGTTATCAATATAGATGAAGAAATCTTGCTGTTCATAAGAAAAGTTTAGTTTTTAAGTTAAGTCATGCTCAGAGATCTGTATACATATCATCTTGTTTACTAGTTTCAATTTTTTCACTTTTACTTCAATCATATAGAAAGTTTTTTGCTAAATCTGTCTTGAAACTCTTTGAATTCAATTCAACATTCAAAGATAGTCACATGATAGTATTTTGTATTTTACGTCAAGCTCAATCTAGAATTCTTACTTTTACTTTGATTAATAGTGAAGTTTCTGCTTATGTCTTTATAAATAAATTCTTCACGCAACAACATCATCTTTTCTTGCATCAATTAACTCACTTTTGCAAACTTTAAGAATTTAATGATCAAGTCACTTTAATCAATGACATTACTTATGTCATTGAAATCACAATGATTTTTAATGAACACATCAAAAGACTATTCTTTTATATCATTGAATTAAGTCAATATTTCATCATCATGAGTTTATCATGACTTCATCATCACGTCATTGATGTCAATTTTAAGCATAATATTCTCATCTTGTTTTTCTTCTTTTGTCTTAATCATTATTGCTCATTTCTCATCAAAATCTATGATCTTAATCAATAAGAAGAAAATTTCTTGTTCAAAGTTAACAAAGTAACTTTCTTTCAATCTCATTCTCAATTCACTCATAAGAAGCAACTCAGTTCATGAATCACTCACAAGAAGCAATTCAATCTACAAATTATTCACAAGAAGTAATTTAGTTTACAGATTACTTATAAAAAGCAATTCAGCACTCAGTTCGCTTGCAAAAAGCAATTTAGTTTCTTATTTACTTGAAAGAAGTAACTCAGTTTTCAGTTCGCTCACAAGAAGCAATTCAGTTCTCAATTCACTTGTAAGAAGTAATTCAGTTTCTCATCTGCTCACAAAAAGTAATATAACTCTTCATTTACTCATGAGAAGTTAACTAATACTTAGCTCATTCACAAGAAACAAATTTCATTCAATCTTGTTTCTCATCTGAAATAAGAAGTTTTTAATTGTATTTTTCAAGTCATTTAAAAAGAATACTCATTAAAAATCAAGTGTTGAAATTCTTTTCTCTTTAAAACTTCTGTTGTTTCTTAAGCAAATCAAATCAATCAATCTTTTATACAACTTGATATAATTAAGTTGAGAGCTTGAAGCTTTGATCATGCTGCTCATGTCAAAAACATTGAAGTGTTTAGCATCATTCTAAAGAAAATCAATGTTTTTTTAAATCTTGAATCAATCTCATCTTCTAGTTTAAACTTTGATGAGTCAAAATCGCGTCACACAACTTTGACTATCTGTTCAAAGAACAGCTCAACTCTTACTCAGTTCTCATCTCATTCTCAAGACAGTATGTATGATAAGAATCATCATTTGAATCTTCATCAAATGAAAAAGAAATTTCATTTAACTGCATTCATGACACAAGAAGATCTTGAAGTTTATTAACAAAGTAAAAACGTCAATTCAGTCACAATTCTATCATTCAAATATTTCAAGTTTTTAAATGTTTTCTTCAAGAAAAACATTAATATCTTGTTTTTGCATCAAGCTTAAGCTCATGATCATGTCATACATCTTAAAGAAGATGCTCAATTCTCAGACTTCGCTTTGTACAACATGAGTCGTGACAAAATTCTAGAACTTTGTCGTTATTTGAATGAAAATCTGAGCAAAGATTTCATTCAAGTCAATCACTTTCAGATAATCATCTTTGTTCTCTTCATCAAGAAACTTGAAGAAAAACTTCACTTTTGCGTGAACTATTGAGATCTGAATGCTATTACAGTCAAGAATTGATATTCTTTGTCTCTGATCTCAGAAACGCTGAATCATTTAAGTTGAGCTAAAATCTTTATCAAGCTGAATATCATCTTTGCGTTCAATCGAGTTTAAATCAAAGAAGAAGATGAAGCTTTCATCATCTTTTGCACTCAATTTAAATTATTCAAGTATTTAGTCATGCTTTTCAATCTATGTAATGAATCTGTCTCATTTTAAAAGTACATTAACAATATTCTTTGCAAACATTTAAATAAGTTTTATACAGCTTATTTGAATGACATTTTGATCTATTTCAACAATAAACTCAAGCATGAAATTCATGTCAAGCTCATTTTGTGAAAGCTGCAAGAAGCAAATCTTCAAATGAATATAATTAAATGCAAGTTTCACGTCACTTAAGTCTCATATTTAAAATTGATAATCATCATCAAAAAGATTAAGATGAACTTTTTTAACATAAACATCATTGTCAATTGATTCATCTTGATTAACATTAAAGACATTCAAAGTTTTCAGAATTTCGCGAACTTCTTAGACTGATTATGTCAAGTTGAGTACTTGACTTGAAAAGTGTTGAGTTGAGTTGAATTTTTTTTGAAAAAGTGTCGAGTCAAATTGAGAAGTTGAACTTAAGCATTCAAGTTGAATTGAGAAGCTTGATTTGATAACTCAACTCAAAAACTCAATTCAATTCAACAAGATATTAAATAAATGTAAATAGCTTGATTGAACAGTCTTCATGATTCTCTTCATGACTTTCTATCATGTTTTCTTGTCATGATTCTCTATCAAAGTCAAATGATCTTCATGTTTTTTCTTCATGTTTTTCTTCATGTTTTTCTTCATGTTTCTCTTTATGACTTTCTATCAAAAAGATAATGCAAAGATAAAAAATCGGAAAATTTCTATATTTAATTCTTTTGACATCATATTCAATTGCTTGATGAGTTAAGTTGAGTCAATGAGTTTTGACTCGACTTGAGATCAATATCAAGTCAAGTCATGAGATTCAACTCAAGTATTTAAGTTGAGTCAGAAGATTCAACTTGAGTACTTAAGTTGAGTCAGAATGTAAATATGAAAACTTGACTTGATAATCAGTTTACTCATTGCAAGCAAGAAAATCACAGCGAACAGAATTGCTGACTTTTACATTCAAAGCTTTATTCAGATAATGAAAGTCTTTTCAGAAAAGAAAGAATCTGATCAAAGAAAATGACTTTAAAACTAGTTTTAAAGTTAAAATAATCAAAACAATGAAGATTGTTTATTGAGCTGACAGTCATACAGATGTTTGATGAATAAACAGCGAAGTTGAGAATCATGTTTGCTATAATATAGACTTGTTCAATGAACAGTCATATCAAAAGATCATTGATAACAGCATTGTTACTGTAAATAATAAGACACTGTGAATAATGAGACAGTACTTATCATCAAGAAAGATTCAATTATAATTGATGTTTTGCTGAAAGATGAATCAATCAAAATTTTATTAATCAATGTTTATTACTGTTCAGAACTACATTATAATTTGATGTTAGTTGATCAGATGAAAGTCAAAGAATATACATGTAGTATAAAGAATGACAAATTTTGATTCATAAATTCAAAGAATGTTATTATTCTTGTTGACTTGAGAAACGATGCAAAAGCATATTTCGTGAATATATCAATTAATTTATCAAATTTTCAATTGATTATTCTGACAAGCAGAACAAAGTCAGTCAAGACATCATGACATTAATGATATAAATGATTAACTCATTTGAATATGATAGACATCAAACGTTTAGTCAATATGAATATCAACATTGATGTGAATTCAATCAATAGTCTGAAAAACGAAGAATTCTCAGAATTGATATGTGAAATCTGTATCATAGACAAGCAAAATAAAACGTCAAGTCAAAAATCTTACATCAGAGTCATTAAAGTAAATGAGTTAGTACATTTGAATCTTGTTAATGATGATAAGATATTTAAGATCGACGAAGAATTCAAATATGTAACTACTATGATTGATGATTGCAGTCAATATATGATCATTTATTTACTAGAATGAAAATTTGATTTAAAAGATGTACTTCAAAAATATCTGAAATTGATGAAGATTTAAAACATTTTGATTCATCAACTGCATTTAAATAATAAAGATGAGTATGCTGATCATTAAATCATTAAATTACTTGAAGAGCATGAAATCAAATGAAAGTCAATGATATCATATAACTTGAGTTAAAATAAAGTTGCAAAGTGATGTTTTTGTAATCTTTTTGAATGAACTTACGCGATACTGACTAGCGTCAAATTGTTGATATGACTATTTCATATGAGTAATGATAGACAGCTCTGACTATCATTGTTTTTGAAGAGAAAATTAAGCGAGAACTTGGGAACAGAGGACTGACTATCATTGTTTTCGAAGGCAGACTATCATTTAACTTTCTGAGTCGATTTTCTTCAAAATTTCAGGTCTTATTCGTTTCAGTCAGCTGTATTCATGAACATAATATCGAACTCAACGACATCAAACTACATTTTTAGAAAAATGTTGAACATTGAGATTTTAGAGGGTTTTGCTAGCGCGAATCAGTTTGAACATCAAAACCATCAATTTCTCCCGCCTGGATTGATTTATGCGCGCTGACTATTTCACATACTTTGGAAGACATAATTGTAGCCCTGAGTCAGTCGAATTCAATGCTTCAAAAATAATTGAATAATGTCAAGGTTTGATCTAGTAAATGAGGTTGAGGAGGTTCAATGCGCTGGTTGATCAGTCTCTCGCCTGCTATCATCTTCTCTCGCCCGAATCAACATATGCGCAATGACTATCTGACATACTTTGAGTGACATAATTGTAGTCTTGAATTAGCTGAATTCAATGCTTTCAAAATAATTAAAAAATATTGAGATTTGACTCAGAAATCGAGGTTGGCGAGGTTCAAAGCGCTGGTTGACCGATTTCCCGCCTGTCACCATCTTTCTTCGCTCGAATCAACATATGCGCATTGAGTACTTGAACTTTCGATCGAGCTTTCTATCAAACTCTCTACATGCATCAAAATGCATATCGATCGAGCGCATAACACACGTCAAACAGTGCTTCGAACACATGAAGAATCAGCTTGACTGAATGCTATCGACAAGCGAAGAAAGAGTATGAAAGATGATAGAAGAAATGATTACCTCATCGTCATCGTTACGTCGTTGTCACCAATTACGCAATAGTCAGGCGAAGAACAGAAAGATAAATAGGCAGTTTTCTTTCTGTTTCTATCCTTCATTTCTTGAGTTTCTCGCAGAAACTCGCTTTTGCCCCACTCACTCACTTCATAGACTCAGTCGCTTAGAGAAAGTGCTTGACATTTCAGAGCGACTTTCAGAGCAAAATTTGACCCTAGAAATCGTCAGAGACTGTTAGGTTTGCGCAAACAAATATAATATATATATTCACGATTCAACTGAAATTGAGACTCGATGTTCAATCGAAATTGAGATTCGATAGAAAATCATTTCTGTTTCACAGCTGTGAATAACTTCATCATTGATTCAGAATCTATCGTTTCTTTGATTACTCGACATTGTGTTGAATTATAAAACAAGTCATCAAGAACTTCAGTTTCGCTTCATCAATCATTAATATAGAGATTTGTTACTGCTTCGTTCATGCGATGATCTACTGACTTAGAATTATACCTAGTAGTAAGCCTGCTTCAATGACATTCTTCATCCGTGCGATGAATCTATCGAATCCCATCGCTTCATTCACTAGAAAGTCGACATCTCTCACTCAACATAATAAGCCTGCTTCAATAACACTCTTCGTCGATGCAATGAATTCATCGACCTCATCGTCTCATCTACTAGAAAGTCGACATCTCTCACTCAACATAGTAAGTCTGCTTCAATGACACTCTTCTTCGTTCGTGCGATGAATTCATCGATTTCATCGTCTCATCTACTAGAAAGTCGACATCTCTCACTCAACATAATAAGTCTGCTTCAATGACATCTTTCATTCAACATAGCGAGCATGCTTCAAAGGCATTTTTCATTCAACATAGCGAATCTGCTTCAAGAAGACATTTGAATTTGATTTGAATTGATAAAAAGATTGATAGAAAGGCTGGCATCAAGTTTCTACATTGATGCTATGAACTACACTACAAGTCATAGAAACATGACTTTTAAAGAGAAGAAAATAATGTTACAAGTGTGTCGAGATTGAATAAAGTTTTCTAGTCAATAATTTCTAGAGATTTCGGCACATGATTAATTTCTAGCTTCAACACTCTATTCAGACCCTTTCGCACTCTAGCAAACCTACTCAGTTCTCTTTGTTTCATTCTACTATAAATACAGTTCGGATTTGTCTTTGCTTTCTTCTGTATTCTTACTATTCTAGTCATAACTATCTTTAATGATCAAACATTCTATTCAGCTAGACACTACGTCACTGCAGAGAGACTAGATTCTAGACATGATTTCAACAAGATTTCATGTTTGATACACAGCACTTCGTCTACATTGAACATGAACACAAAAATGTCAACGACTTGCATATCGTTATCTGATCATCGTGTCATTCGATCGCTCTTCATGAGTTCATCATCAATCAAGTCAAAGTCTCTTTTATTTCT